>WBZO01005004.1_pt1 | contig 10086 bp, 10 predicted proteins | sample 5204261 | NCBI WGS metagenome assembly WBZO01 (sample SAMN12412400, study PRJNA552823) | activated sludge metagenome | isolation source: activated sludge from anammox sidestream of wastewater treatment plant... | place: USA: North Carolina | collected 2017-09
CACATTGATATCCGTGATCAGGCCGTGGAGCTCGTCCAGCTGGTCCTGGGCGAGAGCCTTCGTTGCGAACAAGTAGAGGGCGCGCGCCCGTGGGTCGGCGAGGATCGCCTGGAGAACGGGCAGGTTGTAGCAGAGCGTCTTGCCGGAGGAGGTGGGAGTGACCACGGCGACATGCTCGCCGGCTAGCGTGGCATCGACCGCTTCCGCCTGGTGGCAGTAGAGATTCTTGATGCCCCGTCCGGCGAGAGACGTGATCAGTCGTGGATCGAGGTTGTCAGGTGTGGGAAGAACGGATGCCGGCGATCGGGGGATGTGTTGCCAGTAAACGAAGTTTGTGCCTACGTTCGGATCGGACCGAAGGTATTCCAGGACCTCGGACAGCGCCATACTCGCACCCCTCGTACGTCTGTTCGCAATTAGCGCCAGTATAGGAGACCGAACGCGCGTTCGTCAAACGGGAAGAGCCGTTATCCGAAGTTGTGGGACTCCGGCGCTATCCCCGCTTCCAGGGCCGTAAATGACTCCGCGATAAGGTTGATCAGACCATCCCTTCGCTGCAGCCTTCCTTGCACTACGACCAGCGGCGCCGTCCGGATCAGCGTCCGCTGGCGGTCGTAGAGGCGCGGCTTTATGATCACGTTCACCAGGCCGGCCTCGTCCTCCAGGACAAGGAAGACGAAGCCTTTCGACGTGCCCGGCCGCTGACGGCACACCACAAGGCCCGCGACCTTCATCTTCCTGCCGTCCGGCATCGACCGGAGCATATCGCTTCTGGCGATGCCTTCATGCAGTCGCGGCCGCAGCATCGACAGGGGGTGCCGGTTCGGCGAGAGTCCAAGAGTGCTGTAGTCGGCCGCCATGCGTTCCCACTCGGTCATCGGCCTCAGTTCGACCATATCCTGTGAAGTGGGCAGGGGCAGAGCGAGTTGCCTTTCGGCCGCGTTCCTCCCCTCGCAGCGATAGATCAGGCCCAGTTGCCAGAGAAGCTGCCGGCGCTCCAGGCCAAAGGAGTCGAAGGCCCCGGAGATGATGAGGTTGTCGATCGCCTCTCGCTTGAGCTGCGTGCGCTCCAGGAAATCAAACAGCGACCGGAAGTCGCCCCTCTCTTGTCGCTCTTTTTCGATGGCCTGGGCCGTTTTCAGGCTCAGCCCCTTCGTGTACCGCAGCCCGATGCGCACCCCGCTTCCTTCCACCGTGCACCCGGCCCCACTGCGGTTGATGTCCGGCGGCATGATCTCTACTCCGTGGCGCTTGCCGTCGTTGACGAGGACGTGGGGCGCGTAGAAACCCATGGGCTGGGCGTTGAATAGGGAGCACAGGAACTCCGCCGGGTAGTGGGTGCGGAGCCATGCCGTCTGATAGGCCAGGAGCCCGAACGCGGCTGCATGTGCCTTGGGAAAGCCGAACTCCGCGAACCCCTCGATCTTGCTGAATGTCCCCTCTGCGGCCTTCTGGGAAAGGCCGTTCCGCAGACACCCTTCCATGAACTGCTGCTTCAGCCTGGCGATTGCCTCATGCGAGCGCTTGCGGCTCATGGCGCGGCGCAGGCTCTCCGCCTGACCGGCGCTGAATCCCGCCGCCGCCATCGAGGCCTGAATCACCTGGTCTTGATAGAGGATCACGCCCAGTGTCTCCCGCAAGACAGGCTCCAGAGAGGGATGGTCGTAAATGACGGGCTCGCGGCCCATGCGGCGGTTGATGTAAGGGTTGACGGCCTTCCCGACGATCGGACCGGGGCGAATGATTGCCACCTGCACGGTGAGGTCGTCCAGACACTGCGGCCGTACCAGGGGCAGCGTCTGCATCTGCGCCCTCGATTCGATCTGGAAGACGCCCATCGTATCGGCAGCGGTGATGGTGTCGTAGACGCGCTTATCCTTGAAGTCGATGCGCGACAGGTCGATCCGCTTGCCCCTTTGCCCCTCGATCAGGTCAAGGCATTCGTCCACCGCGGAGAGCATCCCCAAGGCTAGAAAGTCGATCTTGATCATGCGGGCATCGTCCACCGAATCCTTGTCCCACTGCATCAGGACACGCCCCGGCATGGCCGACTGCTCCAGCGGAACGAGCTCCACCAGCGGCTTGGAGGAGATTACCATGCCCCCTACATGCTGGCTGATATGGCGGGGAAAGCCGGCTATCTGTTCTACCAGCTGAGCGAAGTGATGCCAGAGTCCACCCTCAGTCTGTCCGGCAAAACCCTCCAGCTTGTCGCGATAGTGCCCAACCCGCGACATCTCCTCCCGGATAGTCTTCGCTGAGCCATAGCCCTCGCTTCTTTTAGCGAGACGGTCCAGCTCGGCGGGAGGCAGCCCGAGCGCTTTGCCCACCTCCCTTACGGCGCCACGGATTCGATAGGTCGGAAAGGTGGCGGTTAGCCCCACGTGCTCTCTGCCGAAGTGCTCATAGAGGCGCAGCATCAGCTTCTCGCGGATGTCGCGCGGGAAGTCGAGATCGATATCCGGCACCGAGGACATCTCCTCATTCAGAAAGCGGCCCAGAAAGAGGTTGTTTTTGATGGGGTCGATGTGGGAAAGGCCGATGAGGTAACAGATGAGGGAGCTAACGGAGGAGCCGCGGCCGCGCCCAGGTGGCGAATGGGACGCCCTTCCCCGCAACTCCTCTGCGACTTGATACCCAAGCTCCAGGATCTCCTTGTGGATCAGGAAGAAGCCCGATAGCCCGTGATGCTGGATGAGAGCCAACTCCTGCTCCAGCCGCTCCTCTACGTGCCGGCTCAACCGCCCGTAGCGCCGTTCCGCCTCGGCATAGCAGAGCTTGCGCAAGTAGGAGTCAGACGTCTCACCAGAGGGAACGGGATAATCGGGGAAGCGGTAGTCCAAGTCGCGGGTGAGGTCGAAGCGGCAGCGCTCGGCGATGCGGGCCGTGTTGGCGATGGCCTCCGGGTAGTCCTTGAAGATATCGGCCATCTCCGAGGGCGACTTCAGATGGTACTCGGAGTTCTCACGGCGCTGGCGGTGGGAGGCGTCCAGGGTCGTTCGGCACTTGATCGCCACAAGTACGTCCTGCAGGCGGTGTCGCTCCCGGGCGTGATAGTGGACATTGCCCGTAGCCACAGTGCCAATTCTCAGGTGCTCGGCGAGCTGATTTAGCTCATGGTTCCGGCGGGAGTCGCCGTAGACGAGGTTGTTCTGCAGTTCGATGAAGAAGTTTCCCGCCCCGAACAACTGCAGATAGCGCCGTGCCGCCTCCTCGGTCTCCCCGTAGCGGCCCTGGGCCACCAGCGAGGGCACCTCGCCCTTACGGCAGCCGGACAGGGCGATCAGCCCATCGGTGTGGCAGGCCAGCACCTCCGGCTCGATGCAGGGCTTGACGCGCTCGTGGCCGAGGTGGGCGTGGGTAAGGAGCCGGCAGAGGTTGGCGTAGCCGCGCTGGGTCTCGCAGAGAAGGGTCAAGTGGTGGCCGTCTGAGAGCGTGACCTCGGCGCCCGTGATAGGCCTCAGACCCCAGGCTTGAGCGCACTGCGCGAACTCCATCGCCCCATGCAGGCCGTCGTGGTCCGTGAGGGCGAGGGCTTTGTGGCCCAGTTCCAGCGCTCGCAGCACCACCTCCTCGATATGCGAGGCCCCTTCCAGAAAGGAGAAGTTGGAGTGGGCATGCAGTTCGACGTAAACTGCCATCACTAGATGCGGCCCCTTATACGATGTACGAATTGAAGCCGGGCCTCTTCATTGGACTGGACATGGTGGACGGATGCAGGCCGTCGCCGCGGAAGGTCGATATTGCCTTCCTTGACCGCTCCGGCGTTTGCACGTTTGAGCAGTGGGATTTCGATGCCAGTGGGAAGGGGCTTTCCCCCGGCCAACTGGCCCCACCGGGGTTCGTCCTGGCCATCGATGGACCGCAAGGCCTCGCTGCCTGTATTGACGACAGAATGCGCAGGTGTGAGCAGGCTGGCAGAGCCGCCGGCAAGAGCCCCTACGCTTTTCCCTCCCTCAACAAGCCTTACGGCGGCTTCGTCACGAGCAGTATCGCGCTGTTTGTAGCCTTGTGGCGAAGCAGCCTCTTTCATCTCCATGGATTTCCCGTCGAGCCTACACATCAGGCAACTCTCATCGAGGTCTATCCTGGTAACGCTTGGCGCAACTTGGCCTCAAGTTTGCAGGTGCCACTTACCGCGAAAAAGCAGCGCCTCGAAGGGCGCAGGCAAAGGAAGAACATACTGGAATCAGCGGGAATTCTTCTGCCATCCGATGCTCTGCCTACGCATGACCAGTTGGACGCAGCGCTCGCGGCATTGCTGGCTTCGTTGTTCTCTGAAGGCAAGTTCACCGAGCAGGGTGAGCCGCCATTTTGGGACGATTCAGCGCAGGTGCTGCGCGAGGGCTTCATGATCTATCCCTAGCAGACCTTCATCACGACCGCCTAATACGTCTGCTTCATCCATCGGTTGCGGGTCAGGTCCCGATATGCCGTCAGCGTCCGCCCGTCTTCCAGCAGAAGCCTGGCATACACCCGGCTTACCGGCTGCTCCCGCCACCACTCGTCGTCGATGCGCCAGGTCTCCAGCACCTCTTCAACTGCCAGACGGCGCTTCGATACGTAAACCGCTCGCGGCCTCCCCACGACATCAGCGTCCACTCGCAGATTCTCAGGCCGGTTCAGGGGTCGAATTCGAGAAGCGCCGAACGTCTTTCGGGAATGCGCGACCATGGCTCTACCTCCACCACCTTTCCAATAGAGCTGCGCCCATGATGGGCGCGAACCTGACGGACTGCCTCATCAACCTGCCGGCGCAGCTTAGCCCGGCCGCTCTCGAACATGATGGCCTGCTTGCCTGACTCGCTACCCAGCCCCACGAGTTCGACCTCTAACTCCTCCACCGGTCTCTCCGGCGGATGGCGCTCGATGGCGCTCCTAATCGCGAACCAGGCGTCCATTGGACTGGTGAGGGCTTCCCGGAAGGGAACCGCTATCTCCCACGTCCCGCCAGCTTCCAGGTCTGCCCGCAGCAGCGCCTTGCGCACCCAGCGCCCCCGGCAGTCATCTGAGGTATAGGCGGCATGCACCACGCGCTCGAAGCCGGCGAGGATGGCCTCCAGGTCCACTGCTCGCGCCGGGAACTGCAGCCTCCTCGCCACCGGTTTCTCCTTCAGCCGCGGCAGCAACGGCTTCTGGTCGATGCCGGAAGCAAGCTCCCAGTAGCGTTTTCCCTCGGCCCCGAACTGCGCCTGAAAGGCATTAGATGGCAGGGCGGCGACATCGCCCATGGTCTTCAGGCCGAGAAGCTTGAAGCGCCAGAGAACGGCCTCTTCGACGGGCAAGTGCTCTACAGCGAGCGGGGCAAGGAAAGCGGCCTCCTCATTTGAAGGGACGGACTTGACCAGGCCGGGCCGCGATGTAAGAGCGGCTACACGGGCGGGGAACTTGCCGCCGGCAATGCCGACAGATGCTATGAAGGCGGAATGCTTGTGGAGGCCGGCGATGAGGGTCTCGGCGAGGTCATGTCGATCCTGGGATAGGCCATTTAGAGAAAGGTAAGCCAGGCCCAGACCATGTGATGAGTTGATGGAAGTAGCGGGTTCCACCTCCGGGCTGAATGACTCCAGGAAGTCCAGCACCTCCTCGAAGCGGTGCTCGTAGTGAGCGAGGTCCGGCGGCAGCACAAGCGCTTTGTGGCAGAGGCCTATCGCCGCGGACATTCGACTGCCCGCTCGCACCCCCGAGGCTTCCGCTCCCAGCGAGCAATCGAAGACCCTGTCCTCACCGATGAGGATCAGGCGAGCGGTAAGCTCCGGGCGGCGCTGGCGCTCCGTTTCGATGGAAAAGCGAGGTATGTGCACGCAGGCGATAGGCATGGGGGCGACCTCTTTCCCTGGCAGGCATATTGTCTAGCACGCCTGTTCTGGTGTCAAGGGAGATATTTCCCTCCCGCCACCTTCTGCCGTGAACATCGAGGAACTCGCTGCACGCCGACCCCTGCGTTACTGTTGAGGCCCTGTCAAGGAGACAGGTGGGAGCTATGAAGCAGTTGAAGAACTGCCAGATACATCTCGGAAAGTTGGACACGGGCAGCGCGAGTTTAGCCTTATACTTTGGCCATGACGCCGGAGCAGGGCTATAAACCGACACCCCCCGACATTCAGCGCGATCGCGCCTTGACCGATGACGAATTGGAGGCTGCGATCATTTACGTCCTCCTCAACCCTGGAGGATACCAGCCCGGGATTCAGCACGCCGAAGAGATGCTGGAAAGGCTCGGCACGCGCGATGGTTCCGCCATACGGGCCAACGGGGGCCCGGAAATGCTGGAGATGAGATTCCTGGCCATCCTATGGCGTTGGGTGGGCGTAGGGCTACTCGTATATCGTCAACCTGCGTTCCTGTTGGCGCCAGGGGCTCAAGAATTTCTTCAACATGGCGCCGATGAAGCAGAGGTCGTTCTGTACCGCAGTGGCCTTGTGCGTCGACTTCGCGAGCGTTGTCCAAATCTCGATTCGATCACGGAGCAATACGCCGCATTCGCTCAGGAATCATTCCTCGCAGGACATTACCAGGCCGCGGCCGTCATGATTGGCGTAGCCTCAGAAGCGGCGCTGCTCCACTTTGTCTCCCGATGCCAGGCAGTACTACAGAAGCTCGCCATCAGTCCGCGCCGTCTCAAAAGCGAGCGTGGCGTCGAACTCCTGGACTGGATCAATGCAACAGTTACTCAGCACCGAAAAGACCTGATCCGGGCCGTAGAGAGTATTGGAGAACGCAACTGGATCGATGATATTCCCGGCCTTCTGGGAATCGCGACTGGCATCAGGCTTACTCGCAACGAGGCTGGACATCCCACGGCTCACGTTGTCTCTCGGGATGAGTGTCGAAACATGCTAGGTCTTTTCCCCCGCTTTGCAGAGGCACTCTTCATCTCCGCCAAAGCGTTTGACGCAGTCATCGCTATCGCCTAAGGTCCTTCTCGCTCCTCCGTCGCCCTTCGCCCATTCCAGCACAGCATGGCAATAGCAGCAGGAGTTCCCCCCATGCCGTGCCGTCCCTTCTTCATCCCTGTCTGGTGCACCTTCTCTGTTGGCAACCACTCACCGGGCCCCACGCCTATGGTTGCATTGCAGCTTAGCTGTGCACGGCCCAATCAGAGTGTTGCCTATCCGATGGGTAACCCTTACAATGAGGTAAGGAGTAATGTTCTTACCAGGACGTGTGGGCTCATGCCTAGAACCAAGGTCACCAGCAAGGGACAGGTGACTATTCCCAAGGACGTGCGTGAACGCCTGGGCCTCAGGCCGGGCGATGAGATCGAGTTCGTCGAGGACAAGGCGGGCTACCGCGTGGAGAAGCGGGTGACAGCGTCCCCATTTCAGAAGTACCGGAGCTATCTGAAGGACTTGGCCGGACGGGACCCCGATAAGCTGGTGGAAGAGATGCGCGGCGAATGATCACGGCCGTCGACACGAACATTATCCTGGACGTGCTCATACCCGGCGCTCCCCAGGGCGACTCATCGGAAGAAGCCCTGGCCGAGTCGGTTCGCGCGGGCGCCGTCATCATCAGCGAGTCCGTCTATGCCGAGCTGGCCGCCCACTTCCCCAAGCAGGGAGACCTGGACCGGTTCCTCTCGGAGACGAACCTTCGGCTACAGCCCTCCGGCACCAGTGCTCTTCACCACGCGGGCCAAGCCTGGATCGAGTACACACGGCGTCGCGCCGCCGGTATCGTATGCCCGGGCTGCGGCTCGCGGCAGGAGCTGCGCTGCAGCGAGTGTGGCGGGGCGCTGCAGCCGAGACAGCACGTCTTGGCCGACTTCATGATCGGTGCACACGCCATCACCCATGCCAATAGGCTCCTTACCCGCGACCGGGGATACTACCAGCGGTATTTCCCGGAGTTAACGCTGGGCTGAGACGGGAATAGACTCTCGGAGCGATTGAACGAGTAGGTACAGTTTTGGGGAGCAGGTCAATTAGATAGGCACAGACGCTCCAAACTGGTACACAGCAGCTTCCTTCAATTCTCCTACCGCCAGTCCATCAAACATATCCCCCATCCATCTGAGGTGGCTAGAGTACTCTAGGTCGTTAGGCCGAAGAAAGACCTTCTAGCGTAAGCAGAGATGAAGAAGGTACCGCCGGAAGCTGAACCGACAGAAACCAAGATCAAGAAAAAATAAAAATACATATTATCCGCACTCCAATTTTTCTCCAATGACGATGCTGCGTCAGGCGTGACTTCGCCTCCTGACCGGGTCCGGCAATCTGAGGACGCCACCACATTCCCGTCGGAGGGGCGTATGGTTATGCCCGTGGTACTGCCTCTTCACTTGGTCCCGCGTTGCCTGTTGGAGAAATATTGGAGAAAAATTGGAGAAAATCGCACCCGATTGGAGAAATTCGGGCCCGTTTTTGGAGAATTTTTGGAGACCGGCCTGCTAGCCTGGACCCATGAAAAGCGCGTTTCGTCGGTAGCGCCTATCGAAGAACCGGCACAACCGGTGGCTCGACCGGGATCGCTGGCAGGATCAACCCCCAGGGGAAACGAGCTTGCTCTCCAGGCCAGAGGTCGAACAGGGCAACAACGGTGAGGCAAAGCACAAGGAGGTGTCGACGAGGAGCAACAAGGGATGCATGGCAAGAATCGGACTGAGGAAGGGAGAAAGGAGAGCGTAAACCGAAAGCACGTAAGGCGTTAAGACCCGGTATCGAAGGCAAGAACCAAGCAAACCATAGGCCCGCCAGCGGCGTAAGGCATCGCCCACGCCTAGCGACTCGGCTGGCCGACGGCGAAGACCTCGCGGAGTAGATCCGCGCGTCTTCGGCGCCACAACACAGAAGCCCCATGGGTTCGTCCCGCGGGGCTTCCGTCATTTCTGAAAGCGGAAGAGGGAGGAAGGGCATATCACTGAAAGCCACGCGACGGAGAGATGGGCTCCGCCACACGGTGCTGCCAAATAGGAGGCACTCATTCAGTCCCAAAAGTGAACAGGAAGGAGAAAACGTATGGACATCTACTGCCCGATCTGCGGTGAACCGTGGGACCTCTACGAGCTCCACGATGTGCCGGATGTGCCCTTCGAGGCGGCGCGCCATCGCTTTGCTGGCGAGGGCTGCGAGGTCTTCGGCTCGGCGCACAACAGCCCCATTGACTCCGACCGAGCCATGAAGTCGGCAGTCCTCCATCAGCTCCTTGGGGACGATATCGACGGGATCGCCGCCCTCATGGAGGACATCGCATGAAGTTCTACAGCGGAAAGCACCTCCCGGAAGGAGAGACATCCGTGCTCGTCCGGACCGTTGCCGACGACGGGACGCCTACCAGTCGCCCGCTCACCCACATCTCTTACCACTCGCCAGACGGCTTTGCCTACGGCTACCGCGGCAGCGGGCCGGCGGACCTTGCTCTGGCCATCCTGGCCGACTATTTCGAGGAGCCGCCGGAGCTCGTGCTAGGGGCCCTGCACTCGATGTGGACGCCGCGCTCAAAGGCGGCCGCCCTCCATCACGCCTTCAAGGAGCGGTTCGTGGCTGGAGAACAAGGAGACGAATGGCACCTCCAGAGCGACGCCATCGCGGCCTGGCTCCAATCCCCGGCGATCAAAGCCCGTCTTCGGGAGCTCGCTGAGCAGGATGCGGAGCTGGCGGAGATCCGCCGGCTCGAACAGGAGGCGGAACGTGCCGAAGCCGATGCTGCTGACTAAGGAACTCGAGCAGGCGCTGCCTCCCCTCAACAGCGGCAGCAGCATTGCCCGGGTCAAATACTTCACGCCCTGGTCCAACTGGACCTGGTACGCGGCCGAGGCCTGCGCAGAGCTGGAAGATGGCTCCCAGGTATCGCTCAGCGACCCGCGCGCTAAGGATCGCGTGGACATGATGTTCTGGGGCCTCGTGTTCGGCCACGAAAAGGAGTACGGCTACTGGCGGCTCTCGGAGCTGTGCGAGGTCCGCGGTCCGATGGGGCTGATGATCGAGCGCGACCTCTACTTCGTTCCTACGCCGCTCGACCAGTGCCAGGACCCGACCGGAAGGCACCACTGAGCCGGACAGACCGGTATTCGTAGCAAGGAGGGAAGAAGCATGGAGATGATCGACCTTAGGCCGACGGCGGAAGGGTTGAGGCACGGCATCC
>WBZO01007494.1_pt1 | contig 10086 bp, 4 predicted proteins | sample 5204261 | NCBI WGS metagenome assembly WBZO01 (sample SAMN12412400, study PRJNA552823) | activated sludge metagenome | isolation source: activated sludge from anammox sidestream of wastewater treatment plant... | place: USA: North Carolina | collected 2017-09
GCCGCCGCCGTAGCTGTTGGCTCCGGAAAGTGTCAGCGTGCCCGCGCCGATCTTGGTGAGTGCCAAGTACGCGTTGTTCTGGCCGCCTGCACCGATGGTGCCCGCAAAGCTGCTGGACGTGTCATTGAAGCCGACTCGTAGCGCATGCGTGGCGTTGTTGCCCAGCGGCACCCACACCGAGCCGCTGCCGGTGAGGCCGGCGATGGTCTCGGTGCCGCCGCCGGACACGTCGAGGCGCAAGTTGCCGTTGTTCGCGAGGCTGATGGAATTGGGCAGGACCTCGCTCGCCGTCAATCGCAGGTAGGTGCCGGGATTGATGGTCACGTTTCCCTGGAAGTCGTTCAAGGGATTGTTCAACTCCAGCCCAGGCGTTCCGCCCCCGCTGGCAACGGTGAAACCGCCCACGCCGCTGATCTGGCCACTCAGAAGCCGGTAATTGCCGTTCGGGGCAATCGTGTTTGTCGTGTTGTTGAGCGTAATGGGATTGGAGAGATTCACCGAGGTGTTCAGGGTACCGCCGTTCATGGTGAGGGCGCCGCTGCCCAGCGCGCTGGAGTGGCCGACGACGAGCGTACCGGCGCTGATCGTCGTGCCGCCGATGTAGGTGCTGGCGCCGGAGAGGGTGAACGTGCCCGAGCCGATCTTGACGATCGAGATGCCGCGCCAATTGGCGTCCCAGCTTGCGCCGATCGCGCCGGCGAACGTGCTGGAGGTGTCGTTGTAGCCGATCCGGAGGTTCATCGGATCGCTGTTGGGGGCGAAGATCACGGCGCCGGCGTCGCCGTTCAGCCCGGCGATGGTCTCAGTCTTCACTCCACCCGCATTGTGCCCCCGCAGGTTGCCGCCGTTGATGGTCACGATGGCGGTGTCGGGAATGACTTCGCTGGCGTCGAGGCGCAGCCGGCCCACGTCGCCGAACGCGTTGTTGATCAAGACGTTGCCCTGGAAGTCGTTGGCCGGGTTGGAAAAGGCCACGCCGGCCGTGCTGTCGCCGCCGTCGATCGTGACGCCGCCCGGGCCGGTGATCTTGCCGCTGATCACCCGGTAATTGCCGCTGGCGCGGAAGGCGTTGCCGGCCACGTTGTTCAGGGTGATGGTCCCTGAGGCCCCGTTGCCGATGTAGAGCGCGCCGCCGTTGAGGGTGACGGGATTGGCGATGTTGTAGCCCGCGAAATTCGCCGTGCCGCCGGCATTGACGGTAATCGCGCCCGAGCCGAAGGCGGCGGCGTTGCCGGCGGTGATGCGTCCGCCGTCGATGGTCGTGCCGCCGGTGTAGGTGTTTGCGCCGCCGAGGGTCAGCGTGCCGGCGCCGGACTTGACCAGGCCCTGCGCGCCATAGAGCTGGCCGATGACGCCGTTGACCACGATGTTGCCGGCGGCCGCGTCGAAGGTGCGGCTAGCGCCTTCAAGGACCAGGTTGAAGTTGATGGTCTGGGTGCTGGCGCTGTTGTTGGCCACGTTGCCCAACAGGTTGACCGCGTTGCCGCCCAGGACGAACGCGCCCGCGCCGGGGGCGAACGTGATGCTGCTGAAGCCGGTGTTGGCCAGGATGTTGTTGTTGGGAGTGAGGCGCGTGCTGCCGGCGAAGATGAGATGATCGCCGGCCTTAAGGTCGGCGCCGCCCCAGTTGGCGCTGTCCGTCCAGTTGTCGCCGGTGGCGCTGCCGCCGGTCCACGTGCTGGCGCCGGCAGAGAGCGACGCGGCGTTGGCCGGTCCCCATCGGCCGACGGTGCCGCCGCCCCCGGAGCCGGGGAACGCCAGCGTAGCGCTGGGACCGTTGTAGACGTTCTGGATGATTGTGACCCCGCTGCCGGTGAACGTGGCGGCGGCATTATCGGTGAAAAACTCATAGCCGCCGCCCACGACCGCGCCGATGCGGTACGTGGCGCCGGCCGCGAGCGTCACGGGCGCAACGAAGACGTACTGGTACGTGCCGTTGAGCGTGTTGTTGGGCGTGTCTCCCACCACCGGGGCTGCGCGCAGCACGGTGGCCACGCGGAGGAGATTGCCGGCGTCGTCCCACAAGCCGATCGGAATGTTGTTGTAGAATCCGTCGCGATCGCCTTCCGCCACACGGCGGTCGAAAACGCCCAGCGAGTTGATGGTGATGGGGCTCGCGCCCACGGTGAACTGGGTGCCGACCGTGTACGGGCCGTCCGAGCGCCAGTTTACCCCGCCGCCGGCGTAGGAGATGATCTGCGCCTCGCTCGGGGCCGGGTGCAGCGCCGCCAACAGGGCGATGGCGACAGAAGCGATCATAGACTTCTTCATGGCAGGAACTCCAGCGTGCGAACAGGGCCCGGGCGATCGGTCCCTGGCATTGGCGCAGCGAAAGGCGCGCCAGTAGTGCGTAACCCCCCACATGCGCGAGCGTCGCCAGAAGGGCAAATCGCCGCAAAGGCCCAGCCCCGCGCTTGCCGTCCCGACAGCAACACGGCGTCTATTATGCACCGGCCCGATGGGCACCGCAACGATTCGCCAAGAAACCTGGACTGCCTGCGACGAACGGCTCGGGAACCCGACGCCGCGTTTGCCACGCGAGCCCCCCCTTTCGGGTGGTATTGCTCCCTCGGACAGGCGCGGGTAGCCTTCTGGTTAAGGCATCTGCCATCCAGGCAAGCTGCACATGTCCGGCGGCCATCCTCCATCAGACGAGGCGACCATGCGCGCTCACGCGGCGTTGATCTTGATGGTTTGGCTCCTTCTGCCAGTCAGTGGCGCGGTTCTGCGTGGCGAAGGCGCGCCTCCGGGCAAGCCCGACGCGAAGCCCGGCGAAACGGCCGCGGGGGCCGACGCCCTCTCGCCCGAGGCCCGAGAACTCCTGGCCGCTTTCAAACCTACTCGGGCGGTGCGGGTCGAGGCCTTCGTGAGTCCCGAGGTGCCGGAGCCTTGCGTGGCGGTCCGGGCGGCCCTGTTGGCGACGCTTCGGGGCATCCAGGCCGCGGCCGGCGACAAGGTCCGCGTTTTCATCCACGAGACGGAGTGGCTCAGCGACGAGGCCGCGCGGGCGGAGGAACTGTACGGCATCAAGCCCCGGGCCATGACCACGTCCACGCGGACCGGCTCGCGAACCGACAACATCTATCTGAGCGTGGCCGTGCGATCGCCCGCGGGACTGGTGCGGCTGCCGCTTCTTGCGCCGGGCATGTCGCCGGAGTACGAACTGGTGCGCACGATCTTCGCCTCGGCCGGACCGCGCAAGCGGATCGGCGTCGTGCGGACCGACGCCAACCTGTTCGGCGACGCCAAGTCCGGCAGTCTCCGGTGGCCGCTCGTGGACGAATTGGAGGCGCAGTACGAAGTGGTCGGCGTGAACGCGGGCAGTCCGATCAAGGAGCGGTACGACGTGCTCCTGGCCGTGCAGCCCTCGACGCTCCCGCCGGAGGCGATGGACCACCTGGTCGAGGCGGTCCGCGCTGGGCAGCCCACGGCGATCTTCGAGGATCCTTGCCCCCGGCTCGCCCCGGAGATCGCCGCCACGAGTCAGCCGCGCACTCCGCCCGGCGGCGCGAACCCCATGATGATGACGGCACCGAAGCCCCTGCCCAAGGGCGAGGTCCGGCGGCTGTGGAACCTGCTGGGAATCGAGTGCTCTGCCGACGTGGTCGTCTGGCAGGACTACAACCCCTATCCGCGAATCGACTTGTTCCGCGAGGAGAAAGCGTTCGTGTTCGTCGGCAAGGGCTCCGGCGCAGCGGGGCCTTTCGATCAAGAGAACCCCATTACCCGCGGGCTGCAAAACGCGCTGTTCCCGTATCCGGGTGCGATCGCGCATCTCGGCTCGTCGCCGTTGCAGTTCACGGCCTTGGCGCAGACGGGCAAAAGGACGGGCACGGCCCGGTATTCGGATCTCGTCACCGCCAGCCCCTTTGGCCCGCCCAGGATGAACCCCAATCCCAAGCTCCGCGTCACCAAGGAGACCTACGTCCTGGCCGCCGAGGTTCGCGGCAAGCCCAAGCCGGACCAGCCGGAGGTCCACGCCGTGGTCGTGGCCGACGTGGACATGCTCTCGCCCACGCTATTCGCCCTGCGCGATCGGGGAGAGACTGCGGAGTTGGGCATCAAATTCGATTTCGACAACGTGCCCTTCGTGCTCAGCGCGGTGGATGTGCTCTCGGGCGACACGCGGTTCCTGGAGTTGCGCCGCCGCGCCGCCATCCGGCCCCCGGACACCCGGACTGCGGCCGAGATCGAGCGGGACGAGAAGCTGGCCGACGCGCGGGCACGCATCCAGAAGGAATACGACGAGGCGGTCGCCCGGGAACGGGACGCCCTCGACAAGCAGCTTCGGGAGCTGCAAGGCCGCAAGGACCTCAGCGACGCCGAGAAGGCGGCGCAGATCGGCATCTTGGCGCAAGAAGGGCAGCGCCGCGGCGAGGCCGCCATCGAGCGGATCGAGAAGCGGCGCGACGAGGATCTGCGCCGCCTCGAGCGGAGACCGGCCGGTCCGGGCGTGGTCCAGGTCCGCGAGCCGGCCGATGCCCCAGGCACGCGCGTGGGACTGGAGGAATTCGACCCGGCGGCCGTGGCCCGGCTGGAATTCCTGTCCGGCGACGAGACGTCCTCCAAGCCGTTGCCGTTCGAGGTTGCCCTGACCGGCGCAGGATGGGTGCTGGCGTCGCACGACGATTACCCGGTGGGCGATCGAGGGCGCGTGCGCGCCGTGGCCGACGCCCTGGCAAGGCTCACCATTGCCGCGGTGGCCGAGGAGGCGGCCAAGGACTTCGGCCGCTACGGCGTGGTCGAGCCGGATTCGCCTTCCTACGCGGCCGACACCGCGCGCGGGACGCGAGTGACGCTGAGGAGCAAGGATGGCCGCCTGCTCTTCGCGCTCATCGTGGGGCGCGAGGCCCCGGACAAGCCGGGCACCCGCTACGTGCGCCGCCCGTACGAGGAGGCCGTGTACACGGCGGCGCTCCCGGGCGACCTCCTCTCGACGCGGTTGGCCGACTGGCACGAGAAGAACCCGCTCCAGATCGACGCCGGCGACGTCCAGCGGGTCGAGATCGACGACTACTCCGTGGACCTCGCGAAGTCCAGTCTCGATCAACGCGGCCAGATGACCATCGAGCGCCGGACCGGCGGCAAGCCCGGTTGGGCCCTGGCCAAGGACATGGTCCAGACCCGGGAAGGGCTCAAGCCGGCGGGTGCGGAGGACTCGGGCGAGATCAACGCCGCCGCGATCGACGCCATGCTGGCTGCCCTCGCGCACCTGAAGCTCGCCGACGTGGCCCCCAAGCCGCCGGACCTGGCCGCCGGCCTCAAGGCGGGAAAGCTCCCGCTCGACAACCGCGAGGCGATCACTTCCCTCGCCGAGCGCGGGTTCTTCCCCGCTCGCCTGGCCGACCGGGTCCAGTTGGTCTCCGCCGAAGGGGAGCTTCGCCTTGCCGTGGGCGAGGGCGTCGAGATCCTGCTCCGCTTCGGCACGGCGGCCCAGCAAGGACGATTTCTCTTGGTCACGGCCGAGTTCCGCGAAGCGGCGATCCCCAAACCGGAGAAGGCTGAGGACCGTGAAGCGGCCGTGGACCGCGGCAAGACTCGGGCCGCCGCACTGAACGAGCGGTTCGCCGGCTGGTACTATGTCGTCCCCGACGAGGTCTACCGCAAGATTCGCCTGGGCCGCGGCGACATCGTCAAGAAGACGGCCCCCACGCCCAAGCCCGTCGAGTAAGCGGGCGACACGCCGAGACAATGGACAAGGCGACGCCTGGATGTCAGCCGAACGGGCCTCCAACTGCCCACGTCAGATGACCGACAATCGTGTGAGGGTACGCCAATGCTACGAGGACCATATCCACGGATCGCCGCAGCGAGCTTGCTGCTTGGGTTACTGATTGCGGGCGCGGATTCCGTGTTGACTCTTTTCGCGGCCGACGTTGCCCCGGCAGGCGCCACGGCGATTCGCGTCGACACGGCCCGGGTCCGGCACACGATGGACGCGGGGCTCGGCGCCTCGTGGCACGCGATAGGGCCGACGCCGTTCTGGTATCGCGATCTGGTGGGGCGCGACAACCGCACGTGCCGAGGGAGCGGATTCGGCGGCTACCCGCCGTTGGACCGCACCAAGGCGTGGGACGACATCCGGGCGCACGCCCGTTGGCTGGGCCTCGACTTCTGCCGGGTCGAGATCGACATGCGGATGTACGAGCCCCAGCGAGGCCGGTTCGACTGGGATGGCGACGAGATGCAGGCCCTCTACCGCATTCTCGACCATTGCCAGGCGAGCCAAGTGGATGTCGTGCTGGCCCAGATGTGGCAGGACGTGGCGTGGAACGCCCACGAAGGGGTCTGCCGGCTGCAAAGCTCGCCCAAGTCGGTCGAGGACTTCGCCACGGGGCTGGGCACGCTGCTCGAGCACCTGGTCAAGACGAGGAAGTACACGTGCATCCGCTGGATGACGGTCGGGAACGAGCCCGGCTTCGACGGCTGCTGGTGGCTGGGCCCGGACAAAAAGCCCGCCAGCATCATGCCCGCCATCCGCGCGGTGCGTGCGGAGTTGGACCGGCGTGGGCTGCGAGACCTGGCGATCGCCGGCCCCGATGTTTTCCGGCTCGACATGGCCGGCTTCGACGCGGACGACAAGGCGGCAGGCGCGCTGGCCCTGCACTGCTACGGCGGCGACGTGCCGCTGAAGCTTTTTGACGAGGCCGTGGCAAAGGCCCGTGCCCGCGGCATCCCCTGCTTCGTCACGGAGTTCGGCCACTTCTTCATGGCCCCGTGCGAGGGAGTGAGCTTCGCCATGGGCGGACCGCGGTCCGAGGCCCCCAAGAGCTTTGCCGCGCAGATGCTCAACGCCCGGAAGGTCGTGTGCGGCCTGAACGCCGGCGTGGACGGATTCAACCGCTGGAGCTTCCTGAACCGAGGTGACCTCGACGGCCAATGGCAACTGGTGCGGACCTGGCACCCGATCACCTGGGACTACTACAAGGAGGTCGTGCCCGAGCCGGTGCCCTACTACAGCTACGGCATCCTGTCGCGCTTCACGGCCAAGCACTCGAGCGTCCTGGACGTGCAGGGCGGGGACGACCGGCTCATCGCCACGGCCCTGCGGAGTCCCAAGGGAAACCTCACCGTATTGGTCCTCAACCCGTCCGACAAGGCCGAGCCGCTCCGGCTGTCGCTCGCCGGGTTGAAAAGCGAGTGCTCGCTCCACACCTACCGCGTCATGGAGACTGCGGTCGAGAAACCTGACTGCCGGATGGAGCCTCTTAAGGCTTGGGAGCTTGGTCCGTCCAAGCCGGAGTTCTCGGAGGAGTTGCCGGCCAGGAGCATCACGGCCTACTCGACGTACAAGCTGGCACACGCGGAGCCCGGCGTGACGGCCGATTGACCCTGGCGGCGGCCGATGCGATTTCGGATGGGCAGCGGGGATACGTCACCAAGGAGAAGCGGCAAATGCGACATTCCAATGTGATTCTCCCAGGCCATTTGCTGCACCGTGCGGCCGCGTTCACGCTGGCCGTCTGCACGGTGCTTCTGTCGCCAATCGGCCACAAGGCCGGTCAGTGCGCCGAGTCCCTCGCGGCCGAAGCTGCCGGGCCCAGGCCCAACATCGTCTTCATCCTGGTCGACGACCTGGGCTGGGCCGACGTGGGCTCGTTCGGAAGCGACTTCTACGAGACGCCCCACATCGACCGGCTGGCGCGGCAGGGGATGAGGCTCACCCGGGCGTACGCGGCTTGCCCGGTCTGCTCGCCCACCCGGGCGAGTATCTTGACCGGCAAGTACCCGGCGCGGCTGAAGCTGACCAATTTCATCCCCGGTGGGCGGCAACTGGCCAACGCCCGCGTGCTGACCGCCCCCTTCCGCCAGCAGCTTCCCTTGGAGGAGGTCACGCTGGCCGAGACCCTTGCGGCGGCGGGCTACACCTGCGGCCACGTGGGCAAATGGCATCTGGGCGACAGAGGGTTCTTGCCGCGGGACCAAGGGTTCCACTTCAACTGTGGCGGCTGCGGCGCCGGGGGCCCGGCCGACTACTTCTACCCGCAGTGGACCCGCAACATCCCCATCCCCGAGGGCAAGCCGGGCGAGTACCTGCCCGACCGGCTTGCCGAGGAGGCCGTGGGCTTCATCGAGCGGAACAAAGACCGGCCGTTCTTCCTGCACTATGCCGATTACGCGGTCCACATCCCCATGCAGGCCCCCGAGGACCGCATCCAGAAATGCCGCGCGAAGGCCGCTGCCCACCCCGGCACGCGCCAGGACAACCCGGTCTACGCGGCCATGGTCGGAAGCACGGACCGCTCAGTGGGCCGCCTGATGGAAACGCTCGATCGCCTGAAGATCGCCGACCGGACCATCGTGTTCTTCTTTTCCGACAACGGCGGCGAGGCCACGCCCGAGGGGCCCCACACCCCGGCCACTACGAACTGGCCCCTCCGCGCCGGCAAGGGCTACCTCTATGAGGGCGGCATCCGCGAGCCGGCCGTGGTCCGCTGGCCAGGCGTGGTCCGGCCGGGGAGCGAGTGCGCCGCGGTCGTGTCGAGCATCGACTTCTATCCCACGATCCTGGAGATGGCCGGCGCGGCGGGCGAGCCCGGCCACACACCCGACGGCGTGAGCCTCGTCCCGCTCCTGAAGGAGACCGGCACGCTCAAGCGGGACGCGATCTACTGGCACTACCCGCACTTCTCTAACCAGGGCGGGATGCCCGGCGGGGCCGTGCGCCAAGGCCCTTTCAAGCTGATCCGCTTCTACGAAGACGAGCGCGTCGAGCTGTACGACGTGGAGAAGGACATCGGTGAGAAAGAGGACCTCGCCCAGAGGATGCCCGAGAAGGCAGCCGAGCTCCGCGGGCTCTTGGACAAGTGGCTCCGCGAGGTGGACGCCACGATGTGCCCCAAGAACCCCGAATACGACCCCACGAAGCCGCTGGGCGGACCGCTGGGGCCCAAGGTCAAACCGCAGCCCAAGACGAAGCCGTAAGACGCGTCACCGAATTACGCCAACCCACTGCCCGAGGATGTCTCATGTCCAGTACGATCCCTGAGAACGACGGCCTTTCGACTCGCCGCCAATGGCTCCAGGCGGCCGGCGCCCTGACGGTCGGGGCGACGATGGCGCAGACGTGGCCTGCAACCGCGGAGCCCGCCCCGGCGCAGCCCTCGCCCACCAGCAAGCCCTCGGCCAAGCCCGGTTCCCAGGAGGCCCCGCTCATCGAGATCGGCATCCTCCTGGGCACGTACTCGCGCCCCACGCTCGAGGCGCGCCTGGACGCGGTCAAGGCCCACGGGCTCGCCTGCGTGCAGTTGAGCATGGAGTGCGCGGGCGTGGCGCCGATGCCCGACGAGATCGCCCCGCAGCTTGCCGACCGGATTCGCCGCGCGGCCGCGGACCGAGGCATCACGATCGCCTCGGTCTCCGGCACCTTCAACATGAGCCACCCTGATCCGGCGCACCGCCGCGACGGCCTGCGGCGCCTGCGCGTCATGGCCTCGGCGTGCAAGGCAATGGGCACGTCGAAGATCCACCTCTGCACGGGCACGCGCGACCGCGACAACATGTGGCGCCGCCACCCGGACAACGATTCGCCCGAGGCCTGGCGCGACATGGTCGCCTGCGTGCGCGAGGCGGCGGAGATCGCCAGGGCGGCGGGCGTGGTCCTGGCCTTCGAGCCGGAAGTGAACAACGTGGTCGATTCGGCCAAGAAGTCCCGGCGACTCATGGACGAGGTCCGCTCCGAGCACCTCAAGGTCACCATGGACGCGGCCAACCTGTTCCACGCCGGCGACCTGGCCCGGATGAGCGAGGTGCTCGATGAGGCGTTCGCCCTAGTTGGCAAGGACATTGTGCTGGCCCACGCCAAGGACCTGAGCCGCGACGGCGACGCGGGGCACGAGCCGGCCGGGCACGGAAAGCTGGACTACGACCGCTACCTGTCGCTGCTCGTGGGCTGCGGCTTCAAGGGGCCGCTGTTGCTGCACGGGCTGAGCGAGGCCCAGGTGCCCGAGTGCGTGGCGTTCTTGCGCAAGAAGCTCGCCGGGGTTGCGGCGGCGCGGTCGAAGGCCGGGCCCGGTTAGGCGGCCAGGGAGACCACGATGGTGCGTCACGTAGCGTCGGTGCGTTTCGTCATGCCCTTCGGAGACG
>WBZO01007495.1_pt1 | contig 10084 bp, 8 predicted proteins | sample 5204261 | NCBI WGS metagenome assembly WBZO01 (sample SAMN12412400, study PRJNA552823) | activated sludge metagenome | isolation source: activated sludge from anammox sidestream of wastewater treatment plant... | place: USA: North Carolina | collected 2017-09
GGCCACCTCGGCCGGCACCTCGGCCGGCGCCGCGCACACCAACATCCAGACCGTCGTGGACTCCATCCACCAGGCCATCCAGGGTGGAACGACCACAGCCCACCCACTGCAAACGATCAAGACGAACATTCAGAATGCCTGGGCCAAGTTCGTCGACGGCCTGCGTGGGCATCCAGCCGGCACCACCGAAGCCGCTGTCGCCGAGGATGTGTACACCGCCGCCGCCGGTGTCAAGTCTGAAGCCGCCACCGCGGTCGCCAACGCCGCCACCGCCCAGAGCACCGCCGAAGAAGCCACCAGCATCGCCTCGATCTCCAAGGGCTACAACCTGGTGGACAACCCGGGCTTCGAGAACAGCAGCCTGCCGCTGTGCGGGATGGGCGGATTCCCGCCCGAGAGCCTCACCTACGCCACCGACATCGTCCACGACGGAACCCAGTCGGTGCGGACCGTCGGCACCCAGCGGATCTATTTCAACCAGGCGATCCACACGGTGGGATACTGGGTCGGCGCCCCGATCGACGTGCAGCCCGGCGACCAGTTCTATTGCGAGGCCTACTGTTTCAACCCCACGGGCAATGCGTACTGCGACGGCGGCTACATGGCGGTCATGGCCGAGTATTGGGACCGCGACGGTGTGACCAACCCGCTCATGGTGTCGATTCTCGACGCCGCCACCTTCGAATCGTGGAAAGGGCCGGGGTTCCTCGACTTCAACGATTCCTCGAAGCTGCCCATCGGCCAGTGGACGAGACTCTGGGGCTATTTCACCGTCCCGGCCGGCGCCTACAAGATGGCGGTCGCCATCCACGTCTACCCGGCACGGTTCGGCCAACCGGACGCCGCCAACGTCTACTACTGGGATAGCCCGCTGCTCATGCGCGCGGAGTCCCAGGCCGCCCTGGATCAGGCCATCGCCGCCAACGCCACGGCATCCACCGCAATCGCCAACGCGGCCGCGGCGAACACGGTTGCCGAGAACGCCACCTTTCAGGTTCAGGTGGCCGCCCGGGACTACACGAACATCGCCGCCGGATCGGACTTCGAATCATGGACCCCCGAACGCCCCGCGCCCAGCGGCGGCGTCACCTCCGACTGCATTCAGCCGTGGGTGCTGGGCACCAGCCGCTGGTCGGCCAACGCCGGCCACATCTACTGGGGGCCGGGCGGCTACATCGAAACCCCCGAGCCGGGAAGGGATTACGCGGGATTCCCGGCCGGCCATTGCCTCATGGCCACTGCCGGCGAGGTGGTCACCTACACCACCCTCAAGACGTTCCCCGTCGCCCAGTCCGGTGAGCAGTTCTACATCGAGTTCTTGGCGATGAAGGACAGCTACTTCAACGGCACCGATGCGCTGTCGCGGCTGCGGGTCGGCTACAATGACGACGACATCTTCCTCGACGCGGTCCCCTACGGGACTGCGCAGTTCGATGCGCCGCTGCAATGGAAGACGTTCTCCAAGACCATCACCGTCCCCCCTGGTGCCGAATATCTGCGGTTCTCCCTCGGCGCCAACCACAACGTCACCAACTCCAGCGAAGTGTCGGTGGCGGGCCGCGACGGGAACAACCACTGGCTGCAACCGGGCCAGGGCGGCCGCATCTACCTCGACAACATCGTCATCCGCCGGGTCGTACCGCCCGAGGGTGTCGAGCTGCTGCCCCAGGACAAGGTCACCAATCTGCCGATCAACCTGGCGGCGGTGTCGGCCTACCGCGGCGCGAACATCCTGCCCAACGGCGACTTCGAAGACAGCAGCTATGTGTTCAAGGACGCCGACGGTGCGCCTACCGTGCCGGGCATCAACTGCGTCTACAGCACCGCCAATAAGCACTCCGGCTCGCAGTCGGTGCGCATGGACGCCGGCACACTGGGCTGGGCGCGCGTCATCATGCCGCTCAATCCCATCAAGGGCGACATCGACTACATCCAATGCTCGGCAGACGGCTCCGATGTGTTCCTGGCCGAGTGCTGGGTCAGAGGCGACAGCACCAACTCCTATCCGGCCGCGCAGATCCTGGGCGGATACACCGGCGGCTTCGGAATGATGTTGTGGCCCAAAGACCTCGACGTCGTGAACCCGGCCTACTGGTTCCACTCGTTCGTCGGCTGTGTCGGCCTGGGCGAGGCGGTGCGCACGGAGTGCCACGGCGTCTGGTATCGCGTGCAGGCGGTGTTTAGCCCACCGGTCGGCGTCACGGCGTTCACACTGGCCGCCGAAGGGCAGGGCCGGAACAACAAGTGGTTCGTCGACGACTTCACCTGCTACCGCATCACCGAGGGCGCGGTCGCGCAGGCCGTGGCCACCACCGCGCAAACCACCGCGTCGACCGCACAGACCACCGCCACGACCGCCAGCGCGACAGCGGACACGGCGACGACAAACCTGCAGACCGTCGTCGACGGAACCGTGCAGGCCGTGGACGGGGGAACCGCCACCGGGGCCACGCCGGCGACGCACAAAAGCAAGCTGCAACTGGCCTGGGCACACCTATGGATGGGACTGTCCGGCAACACCGGCGCGACGGCGAAACTGCCGACCGACGTGAAAACCGCTGCCGCCTCGGTCAAGTCGACCTCGGACAGCGCCAGCACTGTGGCCGGCGCGGCCACCACAAACGTCCAAACCGCCGTCGATGGCGTCACCCAGGCCGTGTACGGCATCACCTCGACCAACAACGCCCCGGCGACGGTCAAGACCGCGCTGCAGAAGATGCTCGGGGGGCTGTTCGACGGCTTCAATGGAACTCAAGGCACCGAGTCGAAAAGCATCAACGACGTCTACACCGCCTCAGCCCAGGTCACAGCGTCGGCCGCCACGGCCCAATCAACCGCCAGTGCCGCGTCGACCCAGATCGACAGCACCAACACCGCGCTGTTCGGATCCACCTCGGTAGGTTCGGCCATCCTGGCCGCCGCCGTCCCCAACCTGTCGGCCGGCAAGATCACTTCGGGCAAGCTGTCGTCGTCGGTGCTGCCCACCGGGACCGGGGCCGTCGGCTCCGGGTTCCTGATCCGCAAGACCTCGGGCACCATCAACGTGTCGTGCTCGGCGAACACGGTGACCGCCAACAAGTTTGCCGCCAGTTCTTATGACTCCACGCCGAGCAGCACCGACGACTACACCGTCTCCACTCCCGGCGGCGAACTGCGCGTTACCGCCGCAAACCCCGGCTGGTACCTCGCCGAGGTCTCCTTCGGCATCAAGCAGACGACCAGGGTTGTCGGCTACCGCATCGCGCCCATGCTGTTCCTCAACGGCAACGCCCATAAGGTCGGCTCAACGGTCGACTACGACGGCAGCCTCAATGCCCGCATCCCGTTCGCCGCCCAGGCCGCCTTCATCGTGTACCTCAACAACGGCGACTACGTCACCCCCGGCGCGGTGCTCAACTCACAGTCGACGATCTCCGGCCTGGACATCATCGGCACGAACTTCAACCAGGACACCTATTTCTCCGTCTCGCTGCTCAACCGCAGCCTGGCATAGCCACGAAACAGAAAGGGACGCCATGCCTTACGAAGCGGGCCACCTCAAGCGCAACGTCGCCGAGAAGCTGGTCGCCATCCGCACCATCTTCCCCGAGGACACAGTGATCGGTAACCAGGCGTGGCTGGTCGCCACCACCAACCGCGGCGCGACATTCCTCAAGACCGCCGACGTCGAGGCCGAAGGCTGGGAGGATGTTCCCGAGGCGACCACCCCGTGAACCGCGTGCTGTTCAGCCCGCCGCCGGTCTATGACCTTCCGCTGTCCTACGGCAGCGACATTAGGGTTGACTTTCAGAACCCCGTCCCCGGATCCGACCCCGTCACCTTCACCGACTACCCGTCGGGCACCACGGGAACCTTCACCATCGGCACACCGGGCTCCGAGATCGTGTCGGTCGCCGCGACGATCACCGGCCATCACGCCTATGTGAAAGTCGAGTCGGCGGTGGCCGATTCGATCCCCGCCCGCACGCTGTGGCGGTTCGTGCTGTCCTCCGGCGGCGACGACCTGGTGGCCGTCAACGGCAAGACCGTGCGCGCCGACGGCAAGGGCGCTGTCGGATCTGGTGCGGCCCCGACGGTGTCGGGTGGGACGACGATCATCCTGATGCCGACGGGAACCGCCGGGCCGAAAGGGGATACCGGAGCCACCGGCCCAACCGGAGCCACCGGCCCAACCGGAGCCACCGGCCCAACCGGAGCCACCGGCCCAACCGGACCAGTGGGGACGCTTGATGCGGTGCGGCTTGTTGATGATGACAAGATTCAGTTTTCATTCGGCGGCGTCGACATCCCCGACCCGTTCACGCTGCCGGTAATCAGCAACACCACGTCCGCGCTTGTCGGGGATGGTGTTTCGGTGGAGATTCCCGTCGTACATAACCTGGGCACGCTCGATGTCTCGGTGTCGACGTATCTGGTGGCCACCGGCGAAGAGGTGGACTGCGACGTCATCCGCACCGACGGCAATACGGTCACGCTGCATTTCGCTAGCCCGCCCGAAGTTCATGCCCTGCGCGTCGTCGTGATCGGGACGGCATTCGGCATCGGGTCATCTACTCCCACGGATTCGATGGCCATCACTGATGCCACGGCGACTGGGCGCGCATTGCTGACCGCCGCCGACGCCGCCGAGGCCCGCGCCGCCATGGAAATGTCGACGGGTTCGGCGGCGACCCTGACCACCGCGAGAACCATCGACGGCCAGTCGTTCAACGGGTCGGCTGATATCACGGTGATCGCGCCGGGAACCCACGCGGCCACCAGCAAGACGACCCCGGTGGATGCCGATGAGCTTCCGCTGGTGGATTCGGCGGCGTCGAACGTGCTGAAGAAACTCACCTGGGCGAACCTTAAAGCCGCCATCAAGTCTTACTACGACACAGTGGCTTCGACCTTGACGAATAAAGACTTGTCGTCGGGGACGAATACGTTTCCGACGTTCAACCAGAACACCACCGGGTCTGCGGCGAAGTGGACCACTGCACGGAACCTGGCCGGCAATTCGGTGGACGGTTCAGCTGATGTGGCTTTCGGCAACGGTTTCATTGTCAAAGGCACGTCGGATTCCGGCTTGTCGGGCGCACAGTTCCTGGGGGCTCTTGGTACGGGGATCGTGAAGAACACGACAACGACTGGTGTGTTGAGTATTGCTGCGGCGGGGACCGACTATGTGGCTCCCGGTGGGGCGTTGGGCACTCCGTCAAGTGGAACTTTGACGAACTGCACCGGGTTGCCGTTAGCGGGTCTCGACAGTGCTGCTTACGCGACGGCTGCGACAGCGTCGACGCTGGCTGAACGTGACAGTAACGCCAATCTCACCGCGGATGGTTTTATCGCAACGGCGACATCCACGTCTGTAGCCGGGTCAACGACCACCCTTACCATTGATTCGACCCAGGTGCAGGTTTTCACCGGGACTGGCAGCCAAACCGTGAAGCTGCCGACGACGGGAGTCGTTGCCGGGCAGTCGTACACGATCATCAACAACGCGACGGGCACGGTCACCGTGCAGTCCAGCGGCGCAAACACAATCGTGTCGGTGTTGACCACCCGATACGCCGTGCTGGTGGCTTCGGTGGACACCCCGACGACGGCGGCGAACTGGAAAGTGACATCCCCGTCGGATAGCAACACCGCTAACACCGTTGCGCTGCGGGATTCGAACGCCTGGGTGTGGGGCAGCGGCGTCACCGCGTACCGCAACACCCAAGCCACAGCGGCGGGCACGACCACGCTCACCGCGGCGTCCGCGCAGATTCAGGTGTTCACTGGCTCCACAACGCAGACGGTCAAGCTGCCGACGACCAGCATTTACGCGGGGATGCAGTACACCATCATCAACCAATCCACGGGTGATGTGACGGTGCAATCCAGCGGCGCGAACACCATCGGAACTTTGTCGGGGGCATCTTCGCCGACCGCGAAACTTTATGTTGCGCTACAAGACACCCCGACCGCAGACACCCATTGGAGGGCTATCTAGATATGGCGCGTAAACAACTAGGTGCGGCACCGGGGTCTGCGTCGGACGCCGCCACCCAGGCGTCGGTGGCAGAGTCGATTATCGAAGCCGTCCCAGGCATTCTGGCTGACGACGCAACGGTGGCGGCCGCGGCGGCAGAGGCCGCTGCTAGCGCAGTGGAAGCCGCTGACCTCGTTTCAGGTTCGGACCCGCGACTGCCGATAGCTGGGGATGCGGACGTGTTCCGCGTTCGGGACCGGGCCGGGTACACCGTGCTCAGCGTCGACGGTGACGGGGAGGCCAAGTTCGGGGCCACCGGAGTCAAACCTGACGGCTGGTACCCGGGCCTGCGCGTGTATGACAACGACGACCAGTTGGCGTTCGCCATCAAACCGGACGGAACGGTGTTCATCGGCCAGTTCTCCGACGACTCCGCCGGTGCGTCAACAACGGTGTCCACGGTGCATGTGCTGATCGGTGCGGGTCAGTCGAACATGGCGGGGGCCGCAAGGCCGACAGATGCAGAGATCGACCCCCCTGACCCGCGTATCTTCCAGTACGGCAACACTTCTGAGATAGAAACCGCGACCGTTCCGCTGCGGCTCGTCTACGGCACCACCAACGGACTCTCAGTGCTGACCGTGATCGCCCGCGAGTATCTGAAGCGCCTCCCGCCGGGGGATGTGGTGCTGATCATTCAGGGGGCACGCGGAGGATCGTTTGTCGGTAGCACCACTGACACCGGGTCTAACGGTGTCTGGAACGCCGCCTACACCGGGGCGTCTGTCAATTTGTACGGAAACCTTAAAACGGCGATTACTGGGGCGTTGGCTGCAATTCCGGTGAAGTGGCCTGATGCGACTGTCAAGGTGGCGGGACTGTTCTGGCATCAAGGTGAGGCGAATAGCGACTGGGGGACAACGGACGCCTACGCGACACAGATCGCTGACTACAAAACTCGTTTGGACGCAATGTTCGCCGGTATCAGAACCCATCTGTCCGATTCGGACCTGCCTATCGTGGTTGGTGGGATGGTGCCCGAATACATTGCGGCCCGCACCTATACGGTAGCTGCTGCGCACATCGACACCCCGAAACGTGTTGTGCGAACAGGGTATGCCGATGGTGTGGCCAATGGCGGCGGCTACTACAACGTCGCTACCGACCTTGTGCATTATCAGCGAGAAGGTGTTACGGAACTGGGTAGGAGGATGCTCGACGCCCGGGACCGCGCTCTTCTTAATGTGACCTCCTCCGAACCTGTTCCGCCAAGGATTGTTACGGCAACCATCGTCAATGGCACGCTCACCGCCAACTGGTCCCAGCCGTCGTGCCGCTATACAGCGTTCGTCGTCGAATACTCCACCAACAGCGGCTCGACGTGGTCGACCATCACGCATTCGGACGTTTCCACCGTTGCTGTGAAGACGTCGTTGACAGCCCCGGTGATGGTGCGGGTGTCCACCACCAATGAAACCGGTACCAGCGCACCATCAACTGCCGTCTACGCAACCCTCGGAGGATAAATGGATATCGTTCTCAACACACTGTTCGACAACAGCCACCTACCGCGGGTGCAAAATCCCGGCTTCACCGATACCTTCAACGCCGCTGATGGGGTGTTGGACTACACCGAAGACGGAAAGAATTGGATTCGGCGCAGCGCAACCGGATCTGGGACGGCACTGTGGGTGCGTGACAGCGGGTCGGCGAAACTCAACTCCCCGTCGCCCCCGTCATATGCACTGGTTGATGCGCTCGTCCCAGACGGGGTGTTCACGACCACTATTCGTACGGTCGGCTCTCGCTACGGTACAACGGTTTTGCGATATGTCGACAACAGCAACCTAATCTATCTCCAATATTCGGGAAATGGCAGCCACTACCAACTCCTCAAGATGGTGGCCGGGTCGGTTACCGCGTTGGCTTCCACCGGGGCCACAGCCCAGGACGGTGATGTTATCGAAGTGACCCTGGCAGGGTCGGCTATCGACGTGAAACGCAATGGGAGTGCCCTCACGTCAGTGACATGCACGAATTTCACCGACGCAACCCTGTTCGGATTTAACGCCTCGTCATCCGACTACACCGCCCGGTGGGAGTCCGTCTCGTTCGTCGCGACATGACCCGCACCGCGATAGCTGGGGTTCTCCTGATAGCCGTCCTGGTGGGCGGCTTCTTTTATGGGGCCACCCGGGCGGTGGCCGAAGAATGCTGGCCCGACTTCTGATGGTCGCATGGATGAACGACGACACCGTGAACGCACTATTGGTGTTGGGCGCCTACTGGGGTGTGACGGGGGCGCTGGCGTTGGCGTTTTACGTGCTGTGGCATGAATGAAACGTATGCCCGCCAGGTGTTGAAGGCGGGTCGGGATCTCGGTATCACTGACCGGGGGATTGTGATCGGGTTCGCGACGGTGTTCGTGGAATCCGATTGGATCATGTACGCCAACGCGATGGATCCGGCCACACTGAGTTATCCGCATGACGCGTTGTCGCGTGACGCTGATTCCAGTGGTTTGTTTCAGCAGCGCCCGCCGTGGTGGGGGACCGCCGCAGACCGCATGGACCCCTACAAGTCGGCGGTGCTGTTCTTCACCGCGTTGAAGAAGCTGGACTACAACAATGCGTCGCATAGTCCGGGCTGGTATGCGCAGCAGGTTCAGCAGTCCGCGTTCCCCGACCGATACGACCAACACATCCCCGACGCGCAAGCCTTGTTTGACCGTGTGAACCGACCAAGTGAGAAGGCGATGGAAAAAGTCTTGAACTATCCCCGCGGGAAGCAGGGAGATTACGACGGGATCGCGCAGACGAAACCGTGGGACTGCGGACCGGCGAGCGTTCAGGCGATCCTTTCGGCGGCCGGGGTGTTGAAGTCCGAAGACTGGATCATCTCTGAGGCCAACTCCTACCTGGCGGCGGGGGACCAGATCGGGGTAAACGGAACCAACCACGCCGGCCTGCTCTGCCCGCTGCTGAACCGTCTACTTCCCGGCTCGGGCTACACGGAGGTGTGGGTGCCGCAAGCCAACCAGCAGGCCGTGGAAACCTTCTGGGTCAACGCTAAACGCAGCCTCGACGCCGGGCGGGGTGTACTGCTCAACTTTGAGGTGCCGCCGTGGCAGGGAGTGAAAACATCGCGCGGATCGAAGCCACCCCCGTACCCGACGGGGTCTACGACGTTCCACTACACCGCAGGGATGGGTTATGCGGTGGATTCCGATGGGTCACGCCACATTTGGGTGGCTGACCCTGCGGCGTTCGGCGGCATCACCGGCTACTGGGTGGAAGTCAGCTTCCTGGTGTTGTTGATCGTTCCGCACGCCTACGCCTACGCCGCCGCCGCCTACTCCTCCGCGACATCACCAGCGCCGCAGCCCATCCCAGCCCCGGCCGTCGACCTGTCCGACAAGCTGACACGCCTATGGACCGAATGGAACGCGCTGGAGTTCGGCGACCTCGACGCGATCGCCATCATCGCCCAGGCCGCCAAGGGCGGCGACGCCCGCGCCACCTACGCCCTGGGCAAGCTCGAGCAGATCAACCCGACAGCACTCAAGGCGTTCATCGCACGAAAGGCAGCATGATGAGATACACGCCCGCCACCATCGCCAAAGCCCTGGTGGCTTTCGTCACCGCATTCGGGGGCGCGGCAGCCACATCGGCACCGCATGACCCGACCAGCTGGGCCGGCTGCATCGGCGCCGGCCTGGTCGCGTTCGCTGCGGTGTTCGCCACCCCGAACAAGTCCGCCGATGCGGCGATGACCCCCGCCGATCAGGTCATCAATGGCGTGAACCAGGTCATTGCCAACGCGCAGAGCGCCCACGCCGACATCCAGAAGGTGAAGGACGCTGTGTCGCAGGTTGTTCAGGACGTGCCCATTCTCGGGCCGCTGGCAAAACAGGCTATCGACAGCCTACCGAATCTGTAGGCGGCTGTGGCCGAGACGGTCTTGACTGTCAGCGCCCTGGATTTGGGTGCCGATAGGCTGGTCAACTACATGGCGCGGGTGTGCCGCGGGTTCGCAGTCGCAGACGGGCGCAGGCAGATTCAGGTCAAGTATCCGGCCACCCTGGACCCCACCGGGACCGGGTCGATCGCTGTGGGATGCGACAAC
>WBZO01007497.1_pt1 | contig 10082 bp, 10 predicted proteins | sample 5204261 | NCBI WGS metagenome assembly WBZO01 (sample SAMN12412400, study PRJNA552823) | activated sludge metagenome | isolation source: activated sludge from anammox sidestream of wastewater treatment plant... | place: USA: North Carolina | collected 2017-09
CTTGTCCTTCTCGATGCACTCCTCGAGGCGGCCGTCCTGATCGGCCTTGAGCGCCTCCTGGATCAGCTTCACGGCGGCGGCCACGCCGCCCTGCGGAGGCTCCTCACCTTCGTCGCCGCCGCCGCCACCGCCCGCGGATGCCGACGCGCCGCCCTTCGCCTCCTCCCACTGCGCCTTGATGGTCGGCGTCACGCCGCTCGACGGGAGCTTCGCGTTCGGATCCGCGGCCTGCGCGTTCTTGAAGCTCGTCTTCGCTTCGTCCGCCTGGCCGAGCTGCGAGGCGACCATGCCGAGCGCGACGTAGACCTCCGCCTTGACCGAACCGCTGCATCCCTTCCGGAGGCACAGCGCGAGCTGATCCTGGAGCTTCTTCTTCGCGGGGCCGAGGCTACCGGGGTAGTCCTCGTTCATGATCTGACCGACCGCTTCGCGGACCGCCGCGTCCTCACCCGCAGCGAGGACACGAGGAGCGGCGAGCAGGAGCGTCAGGCAGACGAATGCACCGACGAGGCATGCGCGCAGGCGCAGGAGCACGCGCCTACGTTATAGGAACTCGCGCCGAGTTTGCTGATTTTCCGGCGACGACCCGGCCGACGTGACGAAGGGCCCGACGGTCAGTTGCACCCGCAGCCGCCGCCCCCGCCGCCGAGGCCGCCGGCGGCGCCCTCCGAGACGGCGCGAACGTGGCCATCGAGACCGATGGCGATCTCCTCCGGCGTCATCGTCGGATGCGCGAGCATTCCACGTTCGTAGGGCGCGACCTTCGTGCATCCGGTCGCGAGGGCGAGCGAGGCGAGGGCGAAGATGACGAGGACGGCATTCTTCATCGCAACCTAGAGTGTAGCCGTCGTGATCGGTCCCTCAAGGAGGAAAAAACCGAGGTGGATCGCCTCCGATCCAATGAATTTCACCGGGTTGAGTGGCAGAATCTGCGTCATGCGACTGGTGCTCGCCTCTGGTCTCGCGCTCGTCACCGCCACGCTCGCCGTCGTGGCCTGCACGACCGACTACCAGAAGGGCCTCGAAGACCCGAACTTCGGCGCGCCCAACGCGCTCGCCGGCCAGAAGCAGCCCGGCTCGAGCACGGACCTCGCGCCGGTCGGGGCCGACGGCGGCGGCGGCGGCACCGGGACCGGCTCCAACATCGTCTGCGTCACCACCGGCGGGACGATCCTCGACGCGGGCCCCTGCGCGGTCAGCTTCTCGAAGGACGTCCTTCCCGCGCTCGGACGCTCGACGTGCACCCAGACGTCCTGTCACGGCGGCGCGACCCCGCCCTCGCCGCCGCGCATCGAGCCGAGCGATCCGAGCGGCATGTGGAACGAGTTCGCCGGGTTCAAGATGAACACCGGAGGCCTGCCGTACATCAACCCGTGCTCCACCGACAAGGCGAAGGCGGGCATCGCATGCAACCTCTACGCGACCGGGGCGTGCGGCGTGAAGATGCCCCTCGGCGGTACGCCTCAGGTGCCCCAAGAGGACATCGACAAGATCGATCAGTGGCTGGCGTGCGGCTCGCCCAATAACTGACCGTCCGCGCTAAGCTGCGCGGCGCCATGGATCGAGTCCTCGCCCGCCTCGAGCGCAAGCTCGGCCGCTACGCGATCCACAATTTCACGGTCTACCTCGTCGGGGCGATGGCCTTCGCGTTCGCGATCTGCCTCTTCCGGCAGGATCTCTACGCGCAGATGATCTTCCATCCGCGCCTCGTCGCTCACCAGCCGTGGCGGCTCGTCACCTGGCTCGTGATGCCGCCGAGCTTGTCACCGATCTGGATCTTCTTCTCGCTCGGCTTCTACTACTTCATCGGGAGTAGCCTCGAGGGCAACTGGGGCGCGTTCAAGTACAACGCCTACTTCTTCGTCGGCGCGCTCGCCGCGATCGGGGCGTCGGCCGCGACCGGGCAGCCGCTGACGAACACGTATCTGCTCGAGTCGCTCCTGTTCGCCGTCGCGACCCTCGCGCCGAACTTCGAGATCCAGTTCTTCTTCTTCCCGCTCAAGCTGAAGTGGATCGGCCTCGTCGGCTTCGTGTTCGTCGCCTACCAGGCCGTGATCGGCGGGATGGACGACCGCATCGCGATCGGCGCGAGCTTCGTGAACTACCTGCTCTTCTTCGCCGATCACCTGCTCGAGCTCGCGCGTGGACGTCGGCTCGAGGTCCGTCAGGCCGCGCGACGCGCGAGCTTCCGCCCGCCGCCGGCGGTGCGCGCGAAGGATCCCACGGGGCGCGCATGCGCGATCTGCGGTGCCAGGCAGGACGACGGCGCCGACATCCGCGTCTGCAACTGCGAGAAGTGCGGGGGCAAGGCGCGCGAGCTCTGCCTCGAGCACGCGCGGAATCATTGAGATCAGACGGTGAGGATGGTCTTTCCGAAGCCCGCGTTCGACGCCACGTAGCGCTGGGCCTCCATCGCCTCCGCGAGGGGGAACGTCGCGTCGACCACGGCGCGGAGCTTCCCTTCCGCCACGAGCGGCGCAATGCGATGCGCGAGGACCTGGGCGGCGAGGATCTTCTCCTCGAGCGGGCGCGCGCGGAGGACGGTGCCGAGGACGCGCAGGCGGCGCCGCAGCACCAGGCCGAGATCGAGCTCCGCACGCGCGCCGGCCATGAGGCCGACGAGGACGAGCCGCCCCTTGTCGTCGAGCGCCTCGAGGCTCTCGGCGGTGTACGCGCCGCCGACGAGGTCGAGCACCACGTCCACGCCGCGGCCTCCGTTCGCCTCGCGGACGCGCGCCGCGAAGCGCGGTGCCTTCGCCTCGACTTCGGGCACGACGCCCGCGACGAGCCCGAGCGCCTTCGCGCGCTCGAGCTTCTCCGCCGTGCGCGCCGTGCCGACGACGCGGGCGCCGATCGCGCGTGCGATCTGGACCGCCGCGGTGCCGACGCCGCTTCCGGCCGCATGCACGAGCACGACGTCCCCGGCGGCGAGCCCTGCCTGCACGACCATGGCGTCGTACGCGGTCACGAACGCCTCGGGGATCGCGGCCGCGTGCACGAAATCGATCCCGTCGGGGATGGGCGCGAGCAGGCGCGCGTTCAGCACGACCTCCTCGGCGTAGGCGCCGCCGCCCACGATCGCGAAGACGCGATCGCCGGGCTTCACGTCGCGCACGGCGGCGCCGACGCTCTCGACCTCGCCGGCGAGCTCGAGGCCGGGGATGTCCCGCGGCGCGTCCGGAGGCGCCGGGTACATGCCCATGCGCTGCATGAGATCGGCGCGGTTCACACCTGCCGCACGTACCCGCACGCGGACGTCGAGCGGCGAGAGGAGCTGCGGCCGCTCGATGTCGCGGAGCTCGAGGTTGCCGTCGGTGATCACGATGGCGCGCATGATGTAGCGGATGCTAAAAGCCACTCTCGCATGCCTCAAGCCGCGACCGTGTACCGACCGATCGTTCGTAGCTTCAAGCGCCCGTACGCGAAGGAGGCGGCCGCCTGGGCTCGCTCCGGCGGCCACTCCGTCTACTGGGAGAGCGAGAAGCGCGCGCGCATCTACTTCCCGAAGCCGGCGGAGGGCGACGAGGCCGACTTCGGTCTCTGGGCCATCTACGACATGGCGAAGTTCCGCTGGGACGAGCACCATGCCGGCATCTGGAAGGGCCTCGGCTCGACGCTCGTCCCGCGCGACTGCCACTGGATCGTGAAGCGGCGGGCCGAGCGCGACTCGATCCACAAGGGGCCGACGCGCAGGGTGTCATGGGACTGCCAGAGCTGCGCCGCGTGCTGCCGCGACAACGAGGTCATCCTCCTCCCGCCGGACATCGAGCGCTTCAAGGAGGCCGGGCTGGGCCACCTCGCGAAGCCGCCGTATGCGAAGCGTCACAAGGACGGGCGGATCATCCTCACGCTCCTCCAGAACAAGCGCTGCCGCCACCTTGCACGCGACAACCGCTGCAAGATCTACGACGCCCGTCCCCACGCCTGCAGCGAGTTCCCCATGGGCAGCGAGTGCTGCATGTGGGCGCGCGAGGACATCCTCGGGCTGCACGACGGCGTGGCGACCAAGGACGCGAGCTGATCACTTCGTCTCGGGTGGCGCCGCGCTGAGGAGCGCGTCGAGCCGTCCGCGGGCGGCCTCGACGGTCATCCGATCCTTCGCCGCCGCTTCGACGAGCGCGCGACCGTCCTTGCCGCCGACCTTCAGGAGCGCCTCGCCGACGCTCCCGACCGCGTAGACCATCTCGTCGCTCTCCGCCGTGCCGCGGTACATCGAGAAGAACTGCTCGAGCGCCTTGCGCTCCGCGGGAGTCGCCAGCACAGCGAGGGCCGCGGCCGCGCGGCGGACGTCGTCGTCGGTGTCCTGCGGATCGAGCAGGTGCGAGGCGAGCAGCGGCGCGGCGCGCCCTTCCTTCATCGCCGCGAGCGCGTCGGCGAGCGGACCGACCGGCGGGCTCGCGAGGACGTCCTTGAGGTAGTCGTAGTGCCGCTCGAGCGCGGCGATCATGTAGGTCGCGCCGTTGCGTCGGGTCGCGAGCGCCGCGCGAGCATCGCTGACGATGACCGGCGCGGTGCGCGGATCGGACGCGAGATCGATGAGCGTCTTGGTCGCGATCTCGTCGTGCATCGTCGCGAGCTCGCGGAGGAGCAGGCGGTGAGCCGTCGCCAGGCTGGCCTCGCGCGTCGACAGCGCAGCGCTGATCTGCTGCACGAGCGGAGACGCCGCAGCGGACGAAGCCGGAGCGTGGAACGTGTCGGCCTGCACGACGCAGCTCTTGATCGGCTCGCCGAAGCTCTTCTCGCTGGTGGCGGCTCCCGTGCGCGCGTCGAGCAGGGTGACCTTCCCCGTCTCGTCGCACACGAGGAGCCCGCCGGCGACCGCCTCTCCGCCGATGAGGTCCGTCGGGTGCGTGTGCACCCAGGCGAGGTTCCCCTTCTGCGCGTCGAACCCGAACGCCAGGCGGAAGTAGCTCGCGTAGAAGCGGCCGGAGTCGATCCCCAGCTGACCCTCGCCGCCCGAGGGCCGGGCGAAGAGGCGATCGCGATCGCGCGCGTTCGCCCCCGGCGGCAGCTTCTCCGTGCCGGGGACGAGCAGGCGCGGCGTGCCGGGCAGCTCGCGCGACGGGATGCTGACGCGGCTGGCACCTCCGCGCGAGGCCTGAGCGATGCGATCGTCGAAGCGGACGTACGCGAGCTCGCCGAAGTACAGCGTGCCGCCGATCGAGAGCGCACGCGAGACCTTGTCGCGGAGCACCACCCGGCCGATCTCGTCGCCGGTCGTCGGATCGATCGCGCTGACGTACTGGTTCGCCCAGGGCACGAACACGATGCCTGCGACGACCGCCGGATCGCCGATCGCCTTGTCGGTCTCGATCTGCCGGCGCACGCTGCCGTCACGCGCGACGACGAGCAGCGTCGATCCGCCCCCGCGCGAGAGCGAGATCGCGGTGAGCGCGCCGTCATCGCCCGCGCCGAGGAGCGGGACGCCGCCGGTCGGACGCGCCCAGAGCTTCTTGCCGGACGCGGCATCGAGCGCGAAGACCTCGTTGCCGCCCGAGCCCACGACCACGCCACCCGCGACGATCGGGCGGGCGTCGAGCGCGTGCTGGAACGACCAGGGCGCTCCGCCCGACAGCGGGAGGCCGAGGACCTTGTCCTTGTTGCCGGCGACGGCGACGACCACGTCCGCGCTCGCGCCGGGCCGCGCGCCCCGGAGGCGCGCCTGGACCTGCGCGATGCTCCGTCCCTGATCGTCGAGCCAGTTGGTCGAGAAGAGGCGGGGCTGCGCTTGATCGGCGCCGCATGCGGCCGCGGCCAGCGAGAGGACGAGCCCGAGGACGACGCGCTTCACTGGGTACCTCCCGAGGTCGCGATGACCGCCTGATCGATCGACTGCCTCACGCGCTTCGAGCCGCTGGTCGGCCACCGTTTCTGCACGTCGCGGAGGAACTTGTTCGCCTCGATCGTCCCGAGCTCGCGGATCCGGCCGATGACCTTGATCTTCGCGTCGTCCGGCATGTCCGCGGTGCGGAAGAGGACCTGATCGAGCGCGCCGCTCACGACGTCGAACGGGAGCTTGCCGAGCTTGCTCGCGAGCTGATCGCACTGCTCCGGAGCGCAGAGCTGCCCGATCGACGCGGCCGCCTCGTTCACCTTGTGATCGAGCGCGACGAACAGATCGCCCACGGCGTCCTTCGCCTTGAGCGCCCCGAGCCCGCTCGCGGCCGTCCCGCGGATGACCGGGTCGGCGTCGGAGAGCGCGCGTCGCAGCGCGGTCGCTGCCGCGGCGCCCTTGGTGCGCGCGAGCGCCTTCACCGCAGCGCGACGGATCTTGAGGTTGCGATGCTGCACGTACTGCGCGAGGACCGGGCTCCCCGCCTCGGCCTCCAGATCGGCGAGCGTCTCGATCGCGCTCTCGGTCAGCGCGAGCGTCAGGCCGCGCGCCAGCGCCTTCGCGATCGCCGGTCCCGCTGCCGACGCGCCCGGGCCGGCGATGCGGAGGTCGTCGAGCGCGCTCCGGATCTGCTCTTCCTCTCCGGACTCGAGCTTCTTCACCGCGGGCGCGACGTCGACCGCCGGCGCCTTCGCTTCTTTCCTGGGAGCCGCTGCCGCTGCGGGCGGCTTCGCGGCATCGGGTTTCTGCGCCGACGCGACCGAGCCCGAGAGAACGGCCGCGCAGACCAAGCCGAGGCAAGAGGAGAGGATGGGGGCGCGCACCTTTGCGGGATAACACGAAATCAAGGGCGTGCGGTACCCCACCCCCTGGGCCCGTGCTAAACGAGTCGGCAGATGCCGTCTCTCTCGCCTCCCCCGACGGCCGGAGTCGCCGGCGCGCGACCGCGATACCTGGTGGTCGCGCTCGTCGTCGCGCTCGTCTTCGCCGCGGGCTGCTGGACCGAGGGATGCGCGCGGCTCCAGTTCTATCGGGGCGGCCGCGATGCGGGCGCGGTGCTGAACGCGCAGATCCACGACGACGCCGATCGCGCGCACGTCGAGGAGCTCTACCAGCGCTACACGGACACCGCGGAGGACGCGCGGGCACGCGCGGTCCCGATGGCCGCGGCGATGTTCGTCCTCGGCGCCGCGCTCCTCGCCCTCGCCGCGCGCGGCCTCGCAGGCCGCACGAACGCGCGCTCGGCGCTCGTGCAGGTCGTCGCCGCGCAGGCGATCGTGGTCGTCGCGAGCTGGTTCGTCATGCGCGACGTGACGGAGGCCGAGCTCGACTGGCACCTCGCGCGCACGCTCGCCCAGCAGAGAGAGGCGCTCAAGCCGGAGGAGTTCGCGAAGGTCGCGCCGGTGGTCCGCGATGCCCGCCGGTGGGGTGGCCCGACCTGGCTGGTCGTGCGCACCGTCGCGAGCGCGCTGATCGTCGTCGCGCTGACGCGGAGGCGTTCGCGCGAGTTCTTCGACGCCGCGGGGGATCCCGCGGCGGAGCGGTGAGTGGGTCGCGTCCAGAAGCTCAGCGACGAGCTCGCCAACCAGATCGCCGCGGGCGAGGTCGTCGAACGTCCCGCGAGCGTGGTGAAGGAGCTCGTCGAGAATGCGCTCGATGCGGGCGCGTCGCGCGTGGTCGTGGACGTCGAGCAGGGCGGGGCGTCGCTCGTCCGCGTGAGCGACGACGGCGAGGGCATGACGCCGGAGGACGCGGAGCTGGCCCTCGAGCGTCACGCGACGAGCAAGATCGCACGCCTCGAGGACCTCTTCCGCCTCGGCACGTTCGGATTCCGCGGCGAGGCGCTGCCGAGCATCGGCTCGGTCTCGCGGCTCCTGCTCCGCACGCGCCTGCGCGACGCCGGCGAGGGCGTCGAGATCGAGATCGAAGGGGGCAGGAAGGTCGCGACCCGCCCGTGCGGAGGGGCCGCCGGCACGACGCTCGAGATCCGCGATCTGTTCTTCAACGTGCCCGCGCGGCGCAAATTCCTCAAGGCCACCGCGACCGAGAGCGCGCACATCGGCGACGTGATCCTGGGCGCAGCCCTCGCGCGTCCCGACGTGACGTTCGTGCTCTCGCGCGACGGACGCATCGTCCGCGAGCTCCTCCGCGTCGCCAACCGCTCCGACCGCGCGCGGGCCGCGTTGTCGGGCGAGATGCTGTCGGCCTTCGCCGCCGAGCGCGGGCCGCTGAAGATCGAGGCGATGCTCGCGCCCCCGGAGCGCGCCCGCAACGGAGCGACCGGACTCGCGCTGCTCGTCAACGGCCGTCCGGTGCGCGATCGCATGCTCGCGCGCGCGGTGGCGCATGCGTACGGCTCGGTGCTCGACGGAGGACGCTATCCCGTCGGCGTGGTCTGGATCGAGGTCCCCGCCGAGGTCGTGGACGTCAACGTCCACCCCCAGAAGGCCGAGGTCCGCTTCGCCGATGCGCGCGGCGTCTTCGATGCGATCACGCGCGAGCTCCATGCCGGACTGTCGCGTGCGTTCGCCATCCCCCAGCTCGCGGCGAACCCGTTCGCTGCGATGGGCGCGGCGCCGACGCTCCGGACGCTCGGCGAGGCGGCCGCGCGCGCGAGGGAGATGGTCGAGAGCTCCTACGTCGCGCCCGAGACCGCGCCCGCCGCGCTGCTGTCCGAGCAGAACCTCTTCACGACCGCGAGAGGCGGCCCCGACCTGTTCGGCGAGCGAGGTCTCTACGCGTCGCTCCGCTACGTCGGCCAGGTGCGCTCCACGTTCCTCGTCTGCGAGGGAAGCGACGGGCTCTACGTGCTCGACCAGCACGCCGCCGCCGAGCGCGTGACGTTCGATCGGCTGCGTCGCGCGCATGCGGCGCGGGCGGTGGGCATGCAGCGCCTGCTCGTTCCGGAGGTGGTCGAGCTCGCGCCGAGCGAGGTCGCGCTGCTCGAGGAGAGCGCCGAGCAGGTGGCGCTCCTCGGGGTCGAGGTCCGCGCGGTCGGCGACGCGGCCGTCGCCGTGCACGGCGTGCCCGACCTGCTGGCACGGCGCGCCGAGCCCGCGCGGCTCGTGCGCGATCTCGCGGCGGAGCTGTCGCGTTCCGGCGCGCGCGCGTTCGGCGGCGCCATGGATCTGGTGCTCGCGACGATGGCCTGTCACGGCTCGGTGCGTGCGGGCGACACCATGGCGCGCGAAGAGGTCGAGGCGCTCCTGGTCGCGCTCGACGCCGTGGACTTCGCGGGACACTGTCCGCACGGCCGTCCGCTCGTGATGCGCATGCCGTGGAGCGACCTGGAGAAGAAGGTTGGACGCTGACGCACGCATCGCGCGCGGCGTCGCGCTCGTGGAAGAAGCGCCTTCCCGCCTCTTGTGCGTGGTCGGCCCGACGGCGAGCGGCAAGACCGACCTCGCGATCGCGATCGCCGAGCGCGTGAACGGCGAGATCGTGTCCGCCGACAGCGTGCAGATCTATCGGTACTTCGACATCGGCTCGGGCAAGCCCTCCACGGAGGAACGCGCGCGGGCCCCTCACCACCTGATCGACGTCCTCGATCCGCTCGAGCTCGTCGACGCCGCCGCCTACGCTCGCATGGCGGAGGCGGCGATCGCGGACATCCGCGCGCGCCGCAAGGTGCCGATCCTCTGCGGCGGCACCTACTTCTGGGTCCGTGCGCTGGTGCTCGGTCTCGTCGACGCCCCCGCGGGCGATCCGGCGATCCGCGCGCGCCATCGCGCATTCGTCGAGGAGCGCGGCCGCACGGCCTTGCACGACGAGCTGATGAAGATCGACCCCGAGTCGGCGAAGCGGCTCCACCCGAACGACGTCGTGCGCGTCAGCCGCGCGCTCGAGATCCACGAGCTCTCCGGGCGCAAGATGTCCGAGTGGCACGCCGAGCACGGCTTCCGCCGGCATCGCCTCGAGCACGCGCTGATCGCACCGACGTGCGAGCCCGACGAGCTGACGAAGCGCATCGCCGCCCGCGTCGACCGCTGGCTCGAGATCGGGTGGATCGACGAGGTGCGCGCGCTGCTCACGCGAGGCTACGGTGAGGCGCGCGCGATGGGCTCGGTGGGCTACCAGGAGGTGCGCGAGCACGTCGAGGGACGTCTGCCTCGGGAGGCGCTCCGCGACGCCATCGTGCAATCTACACGCATCTTCGCCCGCCGCCAGCGCACCTGGCTCAAGCAGGCGAACGTCGAGTGGGTCTGAGGCGAGACCCGGTCAGAGATCGAGCGTCGCGTCGAGCAGCTCA
>WBZO01007500.1_pt1 | contig 10080 bp, 11 predicted proteins | sample 5204261 | NCBI WGS metagenome assembly WBZO01 (sample SAMN12412400, study PRJNA552823) | activated sludge metagenome | isolation source: activated sludge from anammox sidestream of wastewater treatment plant... | place: USA: North Carolina | collected 2017-09
CGACCGCGGCGTCGCTCGCGCCGGCTGCGCGCGCCAGCCGCAACCCGTCCTCGACGAGCTGCTGGAACTGCGCACGCGCATAGGAAAAGCCGCTGGCGGCTGCAGATGAAGGCATGGTGGCTGCGGCCACGCTGCGGGCCGCGTCGGATGGGGCGACCTATGATAGCGGCCACCCTCCACGCGACCCGCCGCCCCTCGCGCCCGATGCGCCGCAGCCCCGAACCGGCCGAATCCGAAGCGGCCGCAGCCGCCCCCAGCAAGACCCGACGCAAGCACGATGCACATGAGCTGCAGCGGCTGGGGCAGGCGCTGGCCGCGCTCGACGCCGAGCGCTTCGCGGCGCTGCCGCTGCCCGAGGCGCTGCGCGATGCGCTGCTCGAGTACCGGCGCACGCGCAGCCACGAAGGGCGGCGCCGGCAGCTGCAGTACGTGGGCAAGCTGATGCGCCGGGTCGATCCGCAACCGCTGCAGGCGGTGGTGGCCGCGGCCGCGCTCGGCCCGGCGCGACAGGCGCAGCAGCTGCACGTGGCCGAGCGCTGGCGCGAGCGGCTGCTCGCCGACGAACGCGAGCTCGCGCACTGGCTGCACGCACACCCGCACAGCGACCCGGTGCAGCTGCGCCGGCTGCTGCGTGCCGCCCGCGACGACGCGGCGCGGCCGGCCGCGGATCGCAACCCACGCGCCGCACGCGCGCTGTTCAGGCTGCTGCGCCGCGAGCTCGATGCGGCGCCCGAGCCGCTGCCGCCCGGCGCCGAACCGATCCCTTCGACTGCACCCCCCGCACGATGAGCCAAGCCGATTCCGTTCGCATCGGCGTGGTCGCGACCAGCGACCGCGCCGCCGCTGGCGTCTACGCCGACCAGGGCATTCCGGCGTTGCAGGCCTGGCTGGGCCGCGCGCTGCGCAATCCGATCGCTTGGGAGGCGCGGCTGATCGCCGACGACGAGGCGACGATCCGCGCGACCCTGATCGAGCTGGTCGACGCGGCGCACTGCGACCTGGTGCTGACCACCGGCGGCACCGGCCCGGCGCCGCGCGACCTCACGCCCGAGGCGACGCTCGCGGTCGCGCACAAGCTGCTGCCCGGCTTCGGCGAGCAGATGCGCCAGATCAGCCTGCGCTTCGTGCCCACCGCAATCCTGTCGCGGCAGGTCGCGGTGGTCCGTGGCCGCACGCTGATCATCAACCTGCCGGGCCAGCCGAAGTCGATCGCCGAAACGCTGCAGGGCCTGCCCGACGCCGATCCGCCGGTGCCGGGGATCTTCGCCGCGGTGCCCTACTGCATCGACCTGATCGGCGGGCCCTACCTCGAGACCGACCCGGCGGTGTGCAAGGCCTTCAGGCCGAAGTCGGCGCAGCGCCCGCAGCCTACTTGACCAGCCGGTTCAGGCCCTCGGCGTCGAAGCGCTCGGTGGTGTGCGCGCCCTGCGGCACCAGGTCGCCGGCGGGCAGCTCGCGCGCGCCGGCCGACAGCGCCTCGATCGCCTGCCACAGCAGCGCGATCTGGTGCTCGTGGGTCGACGCGTTGTCGATCAGCCCCTTCAGCGCCAGCGACAGCGGATCGTCGCCCTGGGTCACGCCGTAGGCCGAGAAGCCCATCTTCGCCGACGCGTACTCGCGCGCGACGTCGGCCTTGGCCTCGATGATCCGCGCCGGGATGCCGACCGCGGTCGCGCGCGGCGGCACCGGCTTGAGCAGCACCGCGTTGGAGCCGACGCGCGCGCCGTCGCCGACGGTGAAGCCGCCCAGCACCTGCGCGCCGGCCGACACCACCACGCCGCGCCCGAGCGTCGGGTGGCGCTTCTGGCCCTTGTACAGCGAAGTGCCGCCGAGCGTGACGCCCTGATAGATCGTGCAGTCGTCGCCGACCTCGGCGGTCTCGCCGATCACGATCCCCATGCCGTGGTCGATGAACACCCGCCGGCCGATCACCGCGCCCGGGTGGATCTCGATGCCGGTCAGCCAGCGCGACAGGTGCGACACGAAGCGGCCGAGCCAGCGCCAGCCATGCGTCCAGCAGCCGTGCGCGACCCGGTGCAGCAGCAGCGCGTGCAGGCCCGGGTAGCAGGTCAGCACCTCGAAGCGGGTGCGCGCGGCCGGGTCCCGCTCGAGGATGCAGGCGATGTCTTCGCGCAGGCGGGTGAACATGACGGGCGGCGGCGGCGTGGTGGCCGAGTGTATGCGCGCGCCCGCGCCGCGAGCCGCGCCGGGCGGCTCAACCCTGCCGGCAGCGCTGCCGCACCGCGCGCGCGATGCCGCGCAGGATGTGCACCTCCGGCGCGCTCAGCTGCGCGCGCAGCGCCAGCTGCTGCAGCCGCGGCATCAGCTTCTTCGGCGCCTGCGGATCCAGGTAGCCGATCTCGACCAGCACCTCGCGCCAGTGCTCGAGCACGCCGTGCACCGCCGCCGCGTCGGCCGGCGGCGCGACCGGCGCGCGCGGCCTGACCGCGTAGCCGCCCAGCGCCAGCCGCCACTCGTAGGCGATCAGCTGCACCGCCTGCGCCAGGTTCAGCGAACCGTAGGCCGGCGCCGTCGGGATGCTCAGGCAGGCGTGGCAGCGGTAGACGTCGTCGTTGCCCAGGCCGACGCGCTCGCTGCCGAACACGAACGCCACCCGCAGCCCCGTGCGCGCGAGCGGCGGCAGGTACGCGCGCGGCGCCGCGGTCGGCGGGCCGAAGTCGCGCGGCGTCATCGCGGTCGCGCACACGTGTCCGATGCCGTCCAGCGCCTCGGCCAGCGTGTCGACGCAGCGCGCGCGCGCCAGCACCTCGGTCGCGCCGCTAGCGCGTGCACGCGCCTCGGCGCTGGCTGCCAGGTCCGCCCGGCGCGGGCGCACCAGCACCAGGTCGTCGAAGCCCATCACCCGGATCGCGCGCGCCGCCGCGCCGAGGTTGCCGGCGTGGCTGGTGCCCACCAGCACGAAGCGCGTGCCGGCCGCATCCACAGCCGGCGGCGGCTGGGGTCGCGCGGGCGGCGCGTCGGGGTGCGCAGGCATCGACAACTACAATCGCGGGGAGCAGCGCCGCCATTGTCGCCGCGCCCCTTGATGCCCCGCGCGGGGCGCGCCGACGGCCATGCCCCAGAACCTGCACCCCATGCTCAACATCGCCGTGCGCGCCGCGCGCGCGGCCGGGGCGATCATCAACCGCGCCGCGCTCGACATCGAGCGGCTGCAGGTGCAGACCAAGAGCCCGCGCGACTTCGTCACCGAGGTCGACCTGGCGAGCGAGCGAGCGATCATCGACGTGCTGCTCGAGGCCTACCCGGACCACTCGATCCTCGCCGAGGAGTCGGGCCGCACCCGCGGCGCGCGCGACAGCGACTACCAGTGGATCATCGACCCGCTGGACGGCACCACCAACTTCATCCACGGGCTGCCGACCTACGCGGTGTCGATCGGCCTCGCGCACCGCGGCCAGGTCGTGCAGGCGGTGGTCTACGACCCGGCGCGCAACGACCTGTTCTACGCGTCCAAGGGCCGCGGCGCGTTCCTGAACGATCGCCGGCTGCGGGTCAGCCGCCGCTCGCGGCTGGCCGACGCGCTGGTCGGCACCGGCTTCCCGTTCCGCAAGGGCGACAACTTCCAGCGCTACCTCGAGATGTTCGAGCAGGTGATGCCGCGCTGCGCCGGGCTGCGCCGCCCCGGCGCGGCCGCGCTCGACCTGTGCTACGTCGCCGCCGGCTGGTACGACGGCTTCTTCGAGATCGGGCTGCAGCCCTGGGACCTCGCCGCCGGCTCGCTGCTGGTGACCGAGGCCGGCGGGCTGATCGGCAACTTCACCGGCGAGGCTGACTACCTGCACCAGCATGAAGTGGTCGCGGGCACGCCGCGGATCTACGGCCAGCTGGTGCAGATGCTCGCGCCCTTCAGCCGCTTTGCCGCCACTGCCGGCCCGGCAGCTGCCGGCGCGGCCGTCGGCGACTGAGCTGGCGACTCGTTCAACGACCGGGTAGCCCCGCGCGCAGCGGTCGCGGCAGTCAGACCGCTGCCGCGAGCCGCAGCCTCGACGCCTGAGCCGGCGGCCACGCACGCGCCGCCGGGCTCACCCCTGACAGCTCCGCGCCGGTTGCCGCAGTCGATCGTGATCGTGCGCGCCGATGTGCCGCTGCCCGGCACGGCGCTCAACCCCGCCGCCGCACCCGCCCCGGCAGGCACGCGCACAGCGCCAGCACCCACTGCACGCTGGTCAGCGGCGTGATCATGCCGACTAGGCCGTCGGGCGCGAATGGCCCGCTCTCGTCGAGTGCGAACGGCACGAGCCCGCGCGCGATCGCCGCGATCCAGCCCAGCACCGACCCCCAGCCCGGCGACCGCGCGGCGCGCGCGAGGCGGAGCACGCCGCCGCCGGTGTACTGCACTGTCGGCAGCGCCGACGTAATGCAGGCCAGCCACAGCGCGCGCCAGCAGAACACCACCAGCGCCGGTTCGGCGCCGTTCATCGCCAGGTTCACGCCGAGCAGCGCGGCCACGCCGACCAGCGCGGCCACGCCGCCCACTGTGACCAGCGTCTGGGTGACGATCCAACTGGCCAGCGCCAGACGCAGCCGGCGGGGCGCCGGCCGCGTGGCGATCCGGTGCGGCTGGCAAGGCGCCGGCCGCCACGCGCGGCGTCGATCGGCGCTGCGCGCTGCGACGGCTTCGCTGCCAGGGGGTCGGCAGCGCGCTCCACCTACTGGCCGGCCGCCGTGCGCGCGGCAGCCGAACGGCGCCCGGTCGACTTCAGCTCACGCGAAAGTCGATCACCACGCCTTCGCTGTCGCGCTGCCGGTACTCGAGCGTGACCCGGTCGCCGTAGCGGTTGGTGATCTGCGCCAGCAGCGGGATCGGATCGTGGTCGTTGACGAAGCGCATCGTCTCGCCGGGCTGCAGCGCGTCGAGCGCGCCGAAGATCGCGGCGTGCCGGAAGCGGCGCGCGATGCCGCGCGCGTCGAACGGGTAGATCGAGTCGGGTGACAGATGCATGTGGCCGGCAGCCATGGCGGGTCCTTTCGTTTGCAGGGGCGGAAATCAGGTTCGGGGCACGGGCCCGGCGGCGTCACCGCCGCCGGGCAGCCCGCGGCGGCGGCGCATCGCGTCACCGATGCGCTGCAACTCGCTCGGGTCGAGCAGGCGCTCGGCCATCGGCAGCACCTCGGCCTCCTCGAAGGCGATGTGGCCGGCGTAGGCGTCGGCGAAGCCCTGCACCTCGGCGGCATCGAGCCGGGCGGGCTCGCCGCCGGCGACCGCCTGCAGCGTGCGCCGCAGCGCCGCCCAGCGCCGGTCGAGCGCGTGGTGGTCGGTGCGCACGCGCTCGCTCATCTGCCGCAGGCACACCGCATCCGAGCCGGCCATCGCCTCGATCAGCGCCGGAAACAGGTCCTGCTCCTCGTCGGCGTGATGGTGGACCGCGGCGGTGTCGAAGTAGCGCAGCACCGCCTGCGCGGCGTCGCGCGCGGGCGCGTCGCTGCCGTGCGCAGCCAGGTGCGGCACCAGCCGCGCGAGGGTCGCGCACTGGCGCTCGACCCGGCGATGGCATTCGGCCAGCATCGCCAGCGGCGCGTCGAAGCTCGGCGCGACCGCCGCGCTGCCCGGCGCCGCGATCTGCGGGATCAGCGCCATCGCTGCCAAGCCCCGGCCGACCGCGTGCGCTGCCGGCTGCCGGCAGCGGCTTCGGGCCGGCACGACCGCGCACACGCCGGCCGCGCGGTGCCGTTGCAGACGCACGGAGGATCGACGACGGACTCGGCTGGGCACATGCGGGCGCTTTAACCTACTTCCGGCAGTTGGACGCGCCCGAGTGGGTCGTGATGCGATGCGCTGGCAAGGCGCGACGACGCCGCGGGCTCGTGCCCGCAAGGAGGAGCAACGCCGCCAGCGTGCCGCAGCGCGGCTCAATCGGGCGCGTAGCGCTCTCACCCAAGAGGTGAGGGTCGTCGTGGGCTCGAAAGTCACTGTTCATGCGGTCTTGCCAGCGGCACAAAGCGGTCAACTGCCGGAAGTAGGTTTAAAGATGCGCGCATGATACTTCTTTGCGATTGCGGCTGTCCAGCGCGACCGCGGCTCCCAGCTCAGATGCCTGTGACGCACGCCTGCCTGCCGGGCCGTGGGGCGGCCGGGCAGGCGTGCGCTGCGCGCCGGACCGGCCCGCGCGCGCGTGCGCTGGCGCGCTCCAGGCTGCGCGCCGCTGGCCGCTGCGCGCCGGCGCCGCCGCGGGCGCCCGACCGCGCGGCTGCGCGTCAGCCCACCGGCAGCGCGCTGCGCGAGCGGCCGAACACGGTCAGCGCCGCGCCGATCGCCGCCACGCCGGGCAAGGCCAGCAGCGCCAGCCCCCAGTCGAGCCGGGTCTGGCCGGTGCGCGGGTCGAAGCTGGTGCAGCTCAGCGCGGTCTGCCCGGGCACGCGGTAGCTCGGGATGAACACGCCGCGCAGCTCCCACAACAGTTCGCGCATGCGCCGCTCGTCACCCGGGCCGCCCAGCAGCGCGCGCACCACGCGGCCATCGGCCAGCCCGAGGACCAGCGCCGGGTGGTCGTACTGGCCGCTCTGCGGGTCGCGTCGGTACCAGAAGTCGAGCGCGCCGGCGACCCGTGCGACCGCCTCGCGCTCGGCCACCGCGAAGGACCAGTGCGGTGAGCCGGCGACGCCGATCGCCTGCGCCTGCGCCTGCAGGTCGGCGACCGTGTCGGCGTCGTCGAAGCTCAGCGCGAGCACGCGGTAGTCAGCCCCCAGGCCGCCGACCTCGGCCGCCGAGTCGCGCACCCACTCGAGCAGCGGCGTGCACACCCCGGTGCAACGCCGGTAGAAGAAGGTCACGAGCAGCGGCTGATCGGCGGCCAGTTCGCTCACGCGCAGCGTGCGGCCGTCGGCCAGCTGCAACTGGATGTCCGGCACCACGCGGTCGGCGAGCCGGCTCTCGGCGCGGCTCAAACCGACGTCGCCCGATGGCACCGCGGCCGACAGGGTCGGCGGCGCGTCCGCCTGAGCGGCCGCCGATGCGATCGCCGGCCCGGCCAGCGCCAGCGCGAGGGCCGTCAGCAGCCGCCGCAGCACCGGCCTGCGCCCCTCAGGCCGGCGCTCGCAGCGCCCTGACCCAGCTGCGGCCGATCTCGACGATGTACAGCAGGAAGCCGAGCAGGAACAGCGACGCGAACACCGCGCCGATCCCGGCCAGCGTGCTGCCCTGCGCGACTTCGGCCGGGTAGATCGCGTAGCGCCGCGGCACCGAGTACGCGCCCGACAGGTAGAACATCAGGAAGAAGCCGTAGGCGCCGATCACCATCAGCGCCGCCAGCAGCTTGTGGTAGCCGGTGCTCTGGGGTGCGGCCGCGAGCTCCTGGCACACGTGGTAGTAGTAGCCGACGACCAGGAACACCAGCCCGGCGACCATGTAGGTGTGGAAGTGCGCCGGCACCCACAGCGTGTTGTGCAGGTGCAGGTTGAGCGTGATCGTCGAGTCGATCACCGCGCCCATGCCGCCGATCGCCCAGCCCATCAGGCCGAGCATGAACAGCAGCGACGTGAGGTTCCAGCGCATCCGCGCGCGGTACACGAGCAGCAGCGCGCCGAAGATCGTGACCACCGCCGACGGGATCGCGCTCGCATAGGACGCGACCTGGCCGATCACCTGCAGCGCGCCCGGCTGCACGAAGTCCATGTACAGGTGGTGGAAGTAGGCGACCAGCACGATCAGCAGCACCGTGTTCCAGGCGATCACGACCACGTTGGTGGTCTTCCACGGGCGCCCGGCGTAGTCGGGCAGCGCGTCGTAGACCAGCGCGACGCCCAGGTACATCGCCAGGTTCACCAGCGTGTGGCCGAAGAAGAAGATCAGGTTCTTCATCAGCAGCGCGTCGGTGGGCGCGCCGGTGAACAGCTCGAGGTAGAAGAACGCGAGCACGATCACGCCGGCCAGCATCGTCGCGACCGACGCGATCAGGCCGACCGTCGCGATCAGGATCGCCGGCGGCAGCTTGGGCTCGCTGCGCCCGGCCAGGTAGTGCCAGCCCAGCGCCTGCGCGAGCGTGTACTTGGTAGCGATCGCGCGCATCAGGTCCAGCGTCCAGATCAGCCAGGTCACGCCGAGCACCGTCAGGCACAGCAGGAACACCACCGCCGACCACAGCGGCCACTCGCCCTTGAACGGCAGCGGATAGAGGAAGTACCAGCCGGCGGCGAAGCGGCCGAAGAGCACGCACACCAGCAGCAGCAGCACGCCCAGCACCGTGCCGTAGATCGCGATCCGCCCGACCGCCGGCGACGGCTGCACGTAGCGGGTCAGCATGTGCGCAGTGCAGGCCATCGCGGTCACGTACCACAGGCCGGCCATGCCCACGCCGTGCAGCGTCATCATCGGGTAGAACCAGCCCTGCAGCTCCGGGAGCGCGCCGGACTGCACCGTGCGCATGTAGATGCCCAGCAGGATCAGCACGGGAAACAGGACGAAGGTGATCCCCATCCAGTACAGGGTCTGAGATTTCACGGCTCGCATCGCGGGTCTCCGGATCACTTCATTCGACGCTCAGGCCGGCCTGCATCACGTGGTGCCCGGCGGCGCAGTACTCCAGGCACAGCACCTTGTACTGGCCCGGTTCGGCCAGGCGCACGAACAGCCGGTTGACGAAGCCGGGCATCGCCTGGGTCTGCGCGACGATGTCGCGCTGCGGGCCGTACAGCCCGAAGCCGTGGTTCACGTCGAGCGCGGTCACGCGGAACTCCACCGTCGAGCCCGCCTTCAGCTTCAGCTGCGCCAGCGTCGGCACGCGCCCGATGTCGGCGACGCTGACGATCGGCTCGTCGGAGAACACGAACTCGTACTGCCGCGCGGCCACGTACACCACCCGGTCGGCCTGCTCGTTCGCGCGCGGATACGGGTGCAGCGGCAGCGTGGACGCGAGCAGCACGACGACGATCGCGGTGGCGACCAGGAAGAACACGCGGCGCACGCCGTAGGCGCGCTTGACGTCGACCTCGGTCGGCTCGCGCGAGCTCGACATCACCCACGCGAAGACCGCGACGACGACCACCGCGATGATCAGGAACAGCGTCAGCGCGGTCGTCTGCACCGGGCCCAGCACCGGCGGCGGCAGCGGCTGCGCCGCCGCCGCGCGCGGCGCCCCGCCCGCGCCGCCGGCCGTGCGCAGGTAGGCGATCAGCCCCTGCACCTGCACCTCCGACAGGCCCAGGTTCGGCATCGGGATGCGGTTGTGCTTCTCGTACAGCTCGACGACGATCGGATCCTTGGCCTCGAGCATCTTGTCCGGCGCGGAGATGAAGCGCTGCAGCCAGTCTTCGCTGCGCCGCTCGGTCACGCCGCGCAGGTCGGGCCCGATCCGGTCGCCGGCGCCGATCGTGTGGCAGGCGGTGCACTGCTGTTCGAACAGCGCCTTGCCGTCGGCGACGGCATCGGCGCGTGCAGCCGTGCCGAGCACGAACAGCGCTAGCACGATCAGCAGGGTCTGGCGAATCATGCTCAGGTCTCCAAGAGGGGCAATCGGAGGGGCGCCGGCGGCAAGCCGGAGCAAGCGCGTTCACACGCGCATCGGGCGCTGCGCCTGCGCACACCTGCCGCAAGGCCGTTGCGACACGGCGGGTGTGCAGCCAGGCAGTGAGTCGATCCCGGATTCATCGTGTGCCGGGCCTGTCCGCCTCATCGGCGCAGACCCTGCGACGACGATTGGAGTGAAGTTCCTGCGCCGCCGCACTTGGTGTCAACCCAGGTAGGGGTTGCCCGATGATGACAAGTATCCGCGCCCATGCCGCGGCCCGGGTTGCACCGTCATCTGAACGCAGGCTCGCGCGGCGGCAGTCGCCCGCGGTCGCACCGTCGCCGGCTGGCGGCGTTCAGCTGCGGATCGCTGCCGCCGCGTGCGGGATCCCGTTCGGGTGCGCCGGTGGCGACGGCCGACGCTGCGCGTCTGGCTGCACTCGTCGCGCCCGGACGCGCCCAAACGAAAGACCGTTGCCGCCCTGCGGGCGGCAACGGTCTTGCGAGATGGTTGGCGGAGTGGACGGGACTCGAACCCGCGACCCCCGGCGTGACAGGCCGGTATTCTAACCGACTGAACTACCACTCCGCGTCGGCAGCCGCATCGCCGGAATCGC
>WBZO01007501.1_pt1 | contig 10076 bp, 5 predicted proteins | sample 5204261 | NCBI WGS metagenome assembly WBZO01 (sample SAMN12412400, study PRJNA552823) | activated sludge metagenome | isolation source: activated sludge from anammox sidestream of wastewater treatment plant... | place: USA: North Carolina | collected 2017-09
GTATTTGGCTTCCGCGCCATGCTCGACTATTGAAGCCATGCTTCCATGTGACGAGAGTTGCCGGACAATTCACCTGTAACCGGCGCACGGTTGCTTCTGTGTGGGCGGGCCCGAAACAGAAATGCGAAAGAAGTAGAGCGACAGAGAACGACGCACCTGCTGCTTCAGCTTCTAACATCGCGCCCGATGGTGCTAGGCTTAGGGCAGACCTGGCCGTGAGCCGGGTCATGAGTAATGGGAAGGATCGAAGTTATGGTCGCGCTTCCCTTGCCGAAATTGCCGAGCGAAATCTCCATCCTGCAATCGCTCGCGCTCGATCTGCGCTGGACATGGAGCCATGAAGGCGATGCCTTGTGGTCCTATGTCAACGAGCCATTATGGGAACGTACGCATAACCCCTGGGTGGTTCTCCAGAGCACGCCGGCGGAGCGGCTCAACTCGCTCGCCTGCGATCAGAAATTCCTCGACGAACTCTCGAGCTTTGTCGCCGCGAGGGAGCGCTATCTGCAGACGCCGGGCTGGTTCCGCCAGACCCATGCCGCATCAGATCTGGGCGGCGTCGCCTATTTCAGCATGGAATTCGGCCTTGGAGCCGCCTTGCCGCTTTATGCGGGCGGATTGGGCGTGCTTGCCGGCGACTTTCTGAAAACGGCAAGCGATCTCGACATTCCGGCCATCGGAATCGGGCTGCTCTATCAGGAAGGATATTTCCGCCAGGTGGTGGACACAGAGGGCGCGCAGCAGGAATTCTATCCTTATAACGAACCGGCCGCGATGCCCATCGAGCCGGTCATCCTGCCGGAAGGCGGCTGGCTGCGCGTCTCGCTTGAACTGCCTGGACGCACGGTGCTCCTGCGCGTATGGCAGGCAGCGGTCGGCCGTGTGAAGCTCTATCTGCTGGACAGCAACGACCTCCTCAACACACCTCCGGATCGAGGCATTACCGCGAAGCTCTATGGCGGCGGCACGGAAATCCGCCTCATGCAGGAAATCGCGCTTGGCGTCGGAGGCTGGCGCGTCGTTGACAGGCTTCATCCGGAAATCGAAATCTGCCATGTCAACGAAGGTCATGCGGCATTCGCGATCATCGAACGCGCGCGCCAGCTCGCAGTAAAAGAAAACATCAATTTCTGGGAAGCGCTGTGGGCGACGCGAGCGGGCAATGTGTTCACGACGCATACGCCGGTGGCCGCAGGCTTCGACCAGTTCCACGCCGGCCTCCTGCGCAAATATCTTCCCTATGTCGAAGGCGATGTGGCGGGGCGCGGCGTCAGGATGAATGATGTGCTGGCGCTGGGCCGGGCCAACGCGAATGACGACCATGAACCCTTCAACATGGCCTATCTCGCATTGCGGGGATCGGGCATGTGCGTGGGGGTGAGCCGCCTGCATGGCGAATTCAGCCGAAGAATTTTCCAGACGCTGTTTCCGCGCTGGCCCTCCTGCGAGGTTCCCGTGGGGCACATCACCAATGGCGTCCATGTTCCCACATGGGACTCCGCCGAGGCCGACCGCATCTGGACGGAAGCCTGCGGAAAGGAGCGGTGGCGCGCGCCTCAAGCTGCCCGCTGCGAGAACATGATGGGCGTGTCCGACGAAGAACTATGGGCGATGCGCGGCAAGGGGCGCGAAAGCGTGGTGAAGATCGCCCGCCGGAATCTGGCCAAACAGCTCCGGGAGCGTGGAGCGGACCCCGAAATCGTGCAGATGGCGGATGCAGCGCTCGATGCGAATGTGCTGACAATCGGGTTCGCCCGCCGCTTCACGGAATACAAGAGAACGAACCTCCTTCTCCGCGATCAGGAGCGCCTTGGACGGATGCTGCTGAACGAAAGCCAGCCGGTGCAGATCATCGTGGCGGGCAAGGCGCATCCCGCCGATCTCGCCGGCAAGAGCATGATCCGGGAATGGATCGACTTTGCGCATCAGCCGCGCTTCCGCCGTCATGTCATCTATCTCGAGGATTACGATCTCGACCTTGCTCAGCATCTGGTGCAGGGCGTCGATGTCTGGATCAATACGCCGCGACGGCCCTGGGAAGCCTGCGGCACGAGCGGCATGAAGGTTCTCGTCAATGGCGGCTTGAACTGCTCGATCCTCGATGGATGGTGGGATGAGGCTTATGACCATGGTCTGGGCTGGGCCATCGGAGACGGCGGCGGCGGCGCCGTCGAACGTGTCGACGTGTTCGATGCAGAAAGCCTTTACGACCTGCTCGAGGCGGAGATCATCCCCGAGTTCTACGATCTCGATGCGACGGGCCTTCCCCGAAACTGGCTGAAGAGGATAAGGCGCAGCATGTACGAGCTGACGCCCCAGTTCAGCGGCTCCCGCATGATCAGGGAATATGTGGAGAAGGCATATCTTCCGCTCTCCAAGAGCATCCGTAGTCGGATGAATGAAAAATGCGCGGACGCCAAGGCGATGAACCAGTGGTCGCGCACGCTTCACATGCGCTGGCCGACGCTTCACATAGGAAATGTGACGATCAACCGGAACGGAGAATCCTGGAACGTGATCGTGCCGGTTTACATGGGCGAGGTGATACCATCATCGGTCCGGGTGGAGCTTTTCGCGGATGCGAGCAATGGGCTCGATCCTGAAGTTGTGCTTCTGCACCAGGAGCAGGCTATTCCCGGTTCCAACAATGGTTACGTCTATGCAGGCGCCGTAAGCGCGTCACGCCCCTCGGATGATTACACCGTGCGCGTGGTGCCTCATCATCCGGATGTTTTCCTTCCGACCGAATTACCGCTCATTTCCTGGCAGCGTTAGGCGGCGAAGTGCGGTGCGCAATCCGCGCGGAGATGCTCTTGCATGGCGGCGATGAGATCGGCACGCGCGGCATGACATAGGCAGCGGGCTTGTCGAGCGCCTGCGCGCAGCGCATCTCGGCTTCGATCTCTTCCCTTGCGCGGCGCCAATGTTCGGCTTCGTTGCCTTGCGGGCAACCTGCGCGCTTCCAGATCAGGTAGCTGCGCATTCTGATGAGTTCTTCGGAGATATCGGTCGGGTCGAAGCGGGCCATGGGGTGCTCCTCTGGATGAACTCGAACCATTGCCCCCATTAGCCATTCGCTGAAATCGCCCCGTCAGCGGCGCCGGACAGAAGAACTGTGCTCGCTTAGCTTGCAGCCTGCCGGACCGATTGCAAAGCGCTATCTTCCGATGGGACATGGTAACGCAGGCGGGGCACCGGCGCGCCGGCAAGGTCGTTGTAGTACGCCGCATATTGCGCGGCACTACTGCGCCAGCTGAAATCCTGCCGCATTGCCTGCGCCTGAAGCCGCCGCCAGATGAGCGGTTCCATGTAGCAGGCAAGAGCGCGATCAAGCGCTGTAATGAGGCTGATTAGATTCGCATTATCAAAAACGAAACCCGTCGCTGTCCGGTCGATGATGGTGGCGGCGCTCGTATCGACGACCGTATCGGCGAGCCCGCCGGTGCGCCGGACGACAGGCAGCGTTCCGTAGCGCAGCGCATAGAGCTGGGTAAGGCCGCAAGGCTCATAGCGCGCCGGCGCCAGCAGGATGTCGCTCCCGGCCTGAAGGCGATGCGCTAGCGCTTCGTCATAGGCGACATGCGCCGCAACATGCCCGGGATATTTCGCCTGCGCTTCCACGAAATCCTTTTCTAGTTCCGGATTTCCCTGACCGAGCAGAACGAATTGCGCATCCCGCTCGACGATCAGGGGCAGGGCGTCCAGAATGACATCGGCCATTTTCTGATGGGTGAGGCGGCTGACAAAGCCGATCAGCGGCGCGTCGGCGCGGACAGGCAGGCCGAATTCCCGCTGAAGCTCCGCCTTGCAAATTTTCTTGCCCCCAATGTCGCCCGCGCGGAACAAGTGAGGCAGATAGGGATCGCTTGCAGGGTCCCATGACGCATCGTCGATACCATTGAGAATGCCCGAAAAGCTGACGGATCTCGTGCGCAGAAGCCCGTCGAGCCCGCAACCGAATTCGGGCGTGATGACTTCCTTCGCATAGGTCGGGCTCACCGTCGTCAGCCGGTCGCCATAGCACAGGCCTGCTTTCAGAAATGACGCCTGCCCGTAATACTCGATATTGCCGCTGAGGAAACAGTCGGTGGGCACGCCGATGGCGGGGAGGATTTCCGGCGAGAAATTGCCTTGAAACGCCATATTGTGCACGGTGAATACCGTTTTTGGTCTTGCGCCGCCCTCATGGGAAAGCAGGAGGGGCAGAAGCCCCGTATGCCAGTCGTTCGCATGCACGACATCCGGCTGCCAGCCAAGGCATGTTCGCTCCATTGCAAGCTCGGCGCCCACATGGGACAGGAATGCAAAACGCAGCGCATTGTCCGGCCACTCCTGCCCGTCGCTGCGTAGATAGAGGCCACCTTCGCGCCGGTAGAGAGAGGGCGAGTCGATCAGAAAAACCGGAACATCCGAGTTGGGAAGGCGCCCGGCGACTAGAGTCGCGTCGGAGATGCCAAGCAGCGGCGCGAGCCTGGCGATCGCGCGCGGCCTTTCGATTTGCGCCAGTGCGCTCGAATAGCCAGGCAGAAGCAATCGCACATCTATGTCTTGCTTCTTGAGAGCTATTGGAAGGGCTCTTGAAACATCGGCAAGGCCGCCAGTCTTCGCCAATGAACAAACTTCTGACGTGACGAAAAGCACTCGCATGTCTGTACCGCGCAGGTTTGGGTTGCTCAGCTTAAGCGGCCGTCTTCCCCCCGCGATTGATCGAAATCATGCCAGATGAAATTTTCTGATCGTAGAATGCCGCACGCGCACGAGGCTCGATATGCCCGTCTTTCCAGAGTCAGGAATTTCCATGCGACGGAGCAGGCGGCGATCCCGATCTTTGTTTGCATCACATTGCGATCGGATCGCCTCGCTCGTCAACGGCGATGAATGCGATCCGTTCTCTTTCCTCGGCATGCACAGGAGTGAGAACGGCGAACTCGTCCTGCGCGCGTTCCATCCCGGCGCGACTGCCGTTTCGATCATCGACCGGAAAACCGGAGCCGAGCTCGCCGAACTGGTTTGCGTGGATTCTTCGGGCTTTTTCGAAGCGAGCTTGGGTTTGGACCGCGCATCCTTCCCCTATCGATTACGGGTAAGTACGGGCGAGATATCGCGGACGATCGACGATCCCTATTCGTTTCCGCCGCTTCTCACTGAAACGGATATCTACCTTCATGCCGAAGGAAACTATCTCTTTTCCTACGAGAAGATGGGTGCGCATCCGATGGTAAGGGAAGGTGTGGCTGGCACGAATTTCGTCGTCTGGGCACCGAACGCGCGTCGCGTAAGCGTCGTTGGCGACTTCAACGAATGGGATGGGCGGCGCCAGCCCATGCGACTGCATCCGGGAGCGGGGCTCTGGGAAATCTTTTTACCCGGTGTCGGCGTAGGCGCGCTTTACAAGTATGAGATCAGGACGAAAACGGGAGAAACGCTCTTCAAGGCCGATCCCTTTGCCTTCGAGGCGGAGCGCCCGCCGAAAACCGCGTCGGTTATTTCCGCCGCGCTGCCGGAGCCTCGCCGCGCGCCTCATGCCTCGCCGCGCACCGACCGCCAGGCGCCGGTTTCGATCTATGAGGTGCATTTGGGTTCGTGGCGTCGCGTACCGGAGGAGGGTGGGCGCTCGCTCCGCTACGGGGAGCTTGCCGACACGCTCGTGCCATATGTCAAGGACATGGGGTTCACCCATATCGAGCTGATGCCTGTCAGCGAGCATCCTTTCGACGGCTCTTGGGGCTACCAGCCGACGAGCCTTTTCGCACCGACGAGCCGATACGGAACGCCGTCCGAGTTCCAGAAATTCGTCGAGCGCTGTCACGATGCAGGTATCGGCGTGATCCTCGATTGGGTCGCGGGACATTTTCCGAACGATCCGCACGGCCTGTCGAATTTCGACGGCACGCATCTCTACGAGCATCAGGATCCGAGGGAAGGGCTGCACCCCGACTGGCACACCCATATCTACAATTTTGGGCGCAATGAAGTGCGTGGCTATCTCTTGTCGAACGCGCTTTTCTGGTTGTCCCGATATGGCGTTGACGGGTTGCGTGTCGATGCCGTCGCCTCGATGCTCTACCGCAATTACAGCCGGAAGGAGGGCGAGTGGATTCCGAATATCCATGGCGGCCCTGAAAATCTGGAGGCGATCAGCTTCCTCCACCGCCTCAATGAAGCCGTCTACGCATGGCATCCGGACGCCGTCACTGTCGCGGAAGAGTCGACGGCGTGGCCCATGGTGTCGCGCCCCACATATCTCGGCGGGCTCGGCTTCGGCTATAAATGGAATCTCGGCTGGATGCACGACACGCTGTCCTACATGGCGAAGGAGCCTGTGCATCGGAAGTATCATCACGATCGGCTGACCTTCGGCCTGCTCTATGCGTTCAGCGAGAATTTCATTCTGCCGCTCTCGCATGATGAGGTCGTCCACGGCAAGGGCTCGCTCCTCGGCAAGATGCCCGGCGATCGCTGGCAAAAATTTGCCAATTTGCGCGCCTATCTTGCCTTCATGTTCACGCAGCCGGGCAAGAAACTTCTCTTCATGGGTGGCGAGTTCGCGCAGGAACGCGAATGGAACCATGACGAGAGTCTGGATTGGCATCTGTTCGAGGACGGGATGCATGCAGGCGTGCAGGCGCTGGTGCGTGATCTGAACCATCTCTATCGCAATGCGCCGGCGCTTCATGAACGCGATTGCGAGGCGGAAGGCTTTTCCTGGATCGACTGCAACGACGCGGAGGCCGGCGTCGTGTCCTATATTCGCCACGCTGCCGAACCCGCCGATCTCATGGTGATCGTCTGCAATTTCACACCGGTCGTGCGCAACGACTATGTTGTCGGCGCGCCACGGCAGGGCGCCTATCGGGAAGTGCTGAACTCCGACGCCCGCTGCTATGGCGGAAGCGGCATTGGAAATTCAGGCATGGTCGTTGCGCGCGACGCGCCCGCTCATGGCATGGCGGCGTCCCTGTCGCTCACCCTGCCTCCGCTTGGCGTTCTCATCTTGCAACCGGAGAACGGACCGCCGTGATGAGAAGCCGGACGCTGGGAGAGGGTCAGCCTTACCCGCTGGGCGCAACGCCCGACCAGCGCGGCGTGAACTTCGCGATTTTCTCCGCCAATTCCGAGAAGGTCGAGCTTTGCCTTTTCGACAGTGCCGGCCAGCGCGAGCTGACGCGGCACTCGCTGCCGGAACGCACCGGCGACATATGGCATGGGTATCTTCCGGGTGGCCGTCCGGGTTTGCTCTATGGCTATCGCGTATATGGTCCTTACGATCCCTGGAACGGCCATCGCTTCAATGCGAACAAGCTCCTGATCGATCCTTATGCGCGCTCGCTCGATCGCTCATTCGAGTGGAACGACATTCACTGCGGCTACATTCCCGGGGACTCGCGCGAGGATCTGTCATTCGACACCCGCGACAATGCGGCGCTCATGCCGAAGTGCCGGGTGATCGACCCGACCTTCTCATGGTCGAGCGATTCAGGACCGCTTACGCCCCCGGCGAACTCAGTCATCTACGAGCTTCATGCGCGCGGCTACACCATGCTCCATCCCGCTATCGAGAAGAGCATGCGGGGGACCATGGCGGCGCTACGCCAGCCCGAAATCATCAGCCACTTGCAGAGCCTCGGGATAACGGCCGTTGAATTTCTTCCACTTCATCCAGCCGCGACGACGCGCGTTCTGGCGCACAACAGATTGCATGAGTACTGGGGATATAATTCGATCAACTTCTTCGCACTCGATCCCCGCTTCCTGATGAACGGCGAAATCGATGATTTTCAAAAAACCGTTCGGGCTTTTCACGACGCGGGCATTGAGGTCATCCTCGATGTCGTCTTCAACCATACGGGCGAGGGAGACGAGTTTGGCCCCACGCTTTCCTTTCGCGGCATCGACAACGCATCCTATTACTGTCTCGCTGAGGACAGGCGGCGCTATGTCGATTTTACCGGTTGTCGAAACACGCTCAATTTCGAGCATCCGCGCGTTCTACAAATGGTTCTGGATTCCCTTCGCTACTTCGTGAAGGAGATGCATGTCGATGGCTTTCGCTTCGACCTTGCCGTCAGCCTTGCACGCAAACATCACCATTTTTCGCAACAGGCCCCGTTCTTCGACTGGGTCATGCAGGACCCGACGCTGGCACAAACGAAGCTCATCGCGGAGCCTTGGGACCTCGGACCCGACGGATATCAAGTCGGCGCGTTCCCGCCTCCCTGGAGCGAGTGGAACGACAAGTATCGCGACGGTGCGCGCAAATTCTGGCGCGGAGAGCCGGGCGTCGTCGGCGATCTCGCATTCCGTCTGTCCGGTTCGAGCGACATATTCGGAGGGCGAGGGCGCCGACCGACGGCGAGTGTGAACTTCATCACCGCCCATGACGGTTTCACGCTCGAAGATCTCGTTACCTATGAGCGGAAGCGCAATCTCGTCAATATGGAAGACAATGCCGACGGCACGGATGCCAATTACAGCTGGAACTGCGGCGTGGAAGGGCCGACCGAGAACCGAGAGATTGTCGAACTTCGCCAGCGGCAGAAGCGCAATCTGATGGCGACGCTTCTCCTCTCGCAGGGAATTCCGATGCTCCTCGCGGGCGACGAATTCGGGCGAACGCAGCATGGCAACAACAACGCCTATTGCCAGGACAACGAGATCGGCTGGGTCGACTGGACGAAGCTCGACAAGGGCCGACCCTTCCTCGCATTCGTTCAAAAGCTGATCGCGTTTCGCGCCGCTCATCCGGTTTTTCGTCGAAATCGCTTCTTTCATGGCGACCACATCGACGGCGGCGGCATGCGGGACATCGCCTGGCTCTCCGCCACGGGAACGGAGATGATGGACGAGGATTGGCGCAAGGACGATCTTCACTGCCTCGGCGTTCTCTATGCGATACCTCCGATGGAGGTTGCCCCCGCCGACCCGGAACGGCCGGTGAGACACGCGCTCCTGCTCCTGATGAATGCGGAGAACAGCGCGGCGAACTTCGTGCTGCCTGAGACGCAGCCCGACAAGATCTGGAAGTGCCTGCTCGACACAAGATCGAACGAGGAACCGGTGAACGTCCGCTTTAATCCGGGCTCGGCATTTCCACTTGCCGCCCACTCGCTTGCACTTCTCGCCAGCGAAAATTGAGGATCGCTCCTCATGTACAGCGACGAAACCCTGATCCGTCTTGCCGATGCAGCGGGCATAGAGCCGCGCTACTGGGATATTCAGGGGCGCTTGCACGAGGCGACGTCCGAGACGCTGCGCGCGCTGCTCGAAGCGCTGGGAATTCCTGCGCAGACCGATGCGGACGCGGCGGCAAGCCTGTCCCGACTGATTGCGGAGCCGTGGCGAAACGTTCTCGCTCCGGCGATCGTCGGGCGCGAGCATGACGAGATCGAAGTTTCGTTTAGATTGCCGGCCGCGGAAAGCACCGGATCGATCAGATGGTGCATAAGGCTTGAATCGGGCGAGATTGAAACGGGGGAAGCGGCGCTCGCCGACATGCCGGTCGAGGAATCCGGATCGATCGATGGTTTACCCATCAGCTTGCGCCACTTGCGGCTTCCGCCGCTTCCGCCCGGCTATCACGAATTCCGTCTCGAGAGTTCGGGCGAGGCGATAGCCACATTGATCGTTGCGCCAATGCGCTGCCATTTGCCGGCAAAATTTGCATCGGCGCCGTGCTGGGGCCTTTCAACGCAACTCTATTCTCTCAATACGCAGGAAAACTGGGGCATGGGAGATCTTGACGACCTCCGTATGCTGATCGAAAACTCAGCACCCATGGGCGTCGATGCAATCGGCCTCAATCCCTTGCACGCGCTCTTTCTCGACACGCCGGAGCAGGCGAGCCCCTATTCGCCGAACAGCCGACTTTTCCGCAATCCGCTTTATCTCGCCCCCGGCTCCATGCCGGATTTTCTGGAATCGAGCGAGGCACGCGCGCTTTTCGACATGCCGGAAATGATGCGCGCGCTCTCGATTTCGCGTGACGGATCGCTCGTCAACTACAAGGCCGTCGCCGCCCTCAAACTCGCGCTGCTTCAGCTCATGCGCCGAAGTTTTGAGGAAAAACACCTGTCCGA
>WBZO01007502.1_pt1 | contig 10076 bp, 10 predicted proteins | sample 5204261 | NCBI WGS metagenome assembly WBZO01 (sample SAMN12412400, study PRJNA552823) | activated sludge metagenome | isolation source: activated sludge from anammox sidestream of wastewater treatment plant... | place: USA: North Carolina | collected 2017-09
TCTTACGTGGTATATCTTTCCATATAAAGTTCTTTATTTTCATAGAAAATAAACAAGCTCTTGGTTGAGCTGATATATGAAATATTTCGTTAAGATGTTTTATTAGTTCTAAATCAGTTTTATAATCTACATCATTCTTATCTTGAATTAACGCTAAAAATGATGTAAGGAATATCCAACGTTTAGTTTTATCAGGTAATATGTTTATGAAAGAAGTTATTAAATTCTTTTTTTCATAAATAGTTTCGTCAGAAGAGTTTGAATTACTCATAATAGTTAAAAATAAATGTTAAAGAATTATTCTATCTGCAAAGAAATTACTCCATATCCCTACAGAATCAGAACATTTAATAATAGTAGCATAACGAAGAGAAGCTTCATTTTCTCTCCATGTTATTAAGTAAATGTTAGGTTCCAGTTCTTCTAATCTTTTAAGATTATTTCTAGGTAATATATCTAAACCTAAAATTATAGGTATATTAAGATCTTTTTCTTTTCCATTATGATCTTCTTTTATATTTATTTTTAAACAATCTGTTACTTCATCTATTTCTTTATTTAAAGTATATGATAAAATTTCTTCTTTCTTTTTTAATTTAATTTCTCTAGTAAAAAAGTTATCTGTTATATTAAACCAATTTAGTTGTTCTGAACTAGATTTTTTATTATCATCGTTATGATGTAAATTTAAAAATTTATCTAACAAATCTTCTAAATAATTAAAATTTTCTATAGCTCTTATAGATAAACCTGTTGGGTTAACTTCCATAGTTATAGGTTCTTTACCAGTGAAGTTTAGACCAAAGTTTTTCTTGTCTTTTATTAAACAATATTTCCCATGATTGTTAAGATATCTGTATATATTCTTATTATATACTTTATCTAACATAATCATAATTATCATGTTTAATTTATTAGATATATCGTACTGTCGTTCTTTAACAGATTCTATAATCTTATCAGGTGTATTTAATTTAACTATAGAGTAAACAGCTTTAGGTAATCTTTTACCTATGACAAAATCTATAGAATCATTAGACTTAGATTGAAAATAATAACCAGGTGTATTATATTTCTCTACACTATTGAAGAATATTCTTTCAAAACTAAGAAAAGGATGTCTTTCTTTTTCATAATAATCTTTATAATTAGTTTCTTTAAATACTTCTATATGTTCTTCATAGTTGAATAGTTCATACCTGTAACAGCAGAACTATCAGCTAATTCATTACCGTATATACCAACATGAGCTTCAACATAATGAAAGCTAATGGTAGAATTAGTTTTTAATATTTCATTATATAAATGATATATATTTTTCCATAAATCACCATTTATAATAGGAATACCATCTCTGTCAACCCATCCATTTTTAGCATAGTTAGAGATACGTTGATTCATACCAAAAACAACATATTGACTATCACTAAAGATAGTTATATATTTAAAATTTTTATCTTTAATATATTCTAAAGCTTTATATAAAGCTGTTAATTCAGCATAATTATTAGTTACTTTATTTGGATGTGAACCTAATCCATCTATAAATATAATAGGTTTTACAGGATAAATAGTATTTGAATTATCTACTTTATTAGATCCTAGATAACCTTTATTTGTTATAATACAATTATCTTTTTTATTTATTAGACAATCATCATCAGTCTCAACTTCTACTGATTTAACTGAAATAGGTTTATCTATTTTTATATTATTATAAGTATATCCATGAACACCCCAACCACCATAACCAGGATTGGTTGGTCTAACAGATCCATCGGTATATAATATTATACCGATTTCACTGTTATTTTCATTTACAGGTACTTTTATTTCTTTATCTAATTCTTCTTTATTATCTAAAATCAACGCCATTATTATTCCTTATTCGTTAAGTTATATTAACTCATTTAATAGAAATTGTATATATTATTTACTTTTCCTATTCTTGTAATAATTCATGACATTTTCCTTCATGTATTTTTTCAGTTATATAAAAGAATTTTTTTGTATATACTATATTTAAACTTATAGATATAATTATAATTACAAATATAGCAAATTTTCTGGTATTAAACTTATATGACTTAAACATATACTCATCAGTACAATCAAATAGTAATTGTTTAATAAACGATAAAAGCAGTACAAATATTTTAAACATTTCTGGAGTTATTTAATAGTGAAAACAATTAAAGGTTTTGTAACCATATCACAATATAAAAATAATAATTTAAATACAACATCTAGTTTAGGTGAATTAACTACACAAGCTTTAACATACAGTAGAGATAAAGGTGAGTATCAAAATCCTGATGTGCCTGGATACGAATTTATATCATTTAGTTGTAAGGATGTTGATACAGGAATTCAATCAACTGTAGATCAAGATCAAGTTAATCAGATTATAAATATGGTTTTTGAAACAGTAGATTATTGTACATCACATCTTAGACCATATGATCCAGAAAACTTTCGTAATACTTTAATCTCAGAATTTACAGGACAAGCAAGTAATATTAATTTTGGTTCTTTTATAGAGAACTCTAGTTTTGGATTACCTGAATGGTTAGAATGGAGAAATTCGGTAACTAATGATGTAATTAAAATATGGTTGTCTGATAATTCTTTCAGAGAACAGTATGATGAATATACTATATCAGTCATACCACCTATAGTTAATTTAAATTCTTTATTTGGTTCTTATTCAGCAGCTGTTGATACTATGCAGAGTAGAACTATACCTGAATTATCTGAATTAATACAAACAGCTAGAGATGTCTATCCAGAATCTTATTTAAGAAGTTTTGATTTTTATTATTATAATAAAGATAATATAACACAAAAAATAAAAACTACTTGGACTGTGTTAGTATATGGTAAAGCAGGTGATAACATAGATTCTATAAAAGATGCTATTGTGGAATTTATATTAGCAAATTCAACACATATCAGTGATGATTGGGCTGTTATATATCCAGAGATAATGAGTAGAACAGAGTTTCTTATAGTTCCTAGATGGGATCTTATAGCTATACCTAATTTAACATTATCTTCAGGCATATATTCATCTATAGTAGATCCTAAAGAATGCACTACTTTTGTAAAAGATAATATACCTTTCTATCCAGGTAGTTTTATAGAAGATAATATCAATATATTACCTATCGACTATAAAGCACTTATGTTATTAGTAATTAATGGTTATACTAATATGGAAGGTAAACAACAATTAAAAGAAATATTTCCTGATTATATTCCTATATCTTCTATAAATATAGATTTTAATAAAATGACTCCTTTTACTAGAGCATGGGTTCTTATACTATATGAATTAGTACAGATAGCTGAAACAGCAACAAGATTCAGCACAGTACCTGCTAACTACAGAAGAATAATAAGAAACAATATAATTTTCATTAGTAGGCAGTATGATAATGTAAATTATTTAATATCAGTAAAATCTAATAATTTTTAATATATAAATATGATAGAACAAGATAAAGACATAATAACAGTAGATCCAGGACATATGTATTTGCTTTCAGCTTTAGATGTACCTGAAGGCGAAGATCCTAACAAACATGATGTAATAATAAGATTTGTAAAAAGAGTAGGAAGAAAATATCCAGGTAATGTGAACAAAGCTTTCCCTAAAGCTTATCCTGGTATAACTGTACAGAAAAACTTAAGAGCTATACTTTATAGAATAGAATATGTTGATAAACAAAAACCATGTATAGAAAATAAATTATTTCACTTCTTCATAAGAGTAGGATTATGGTTATTAGAATTTAGAGCAGCTAGACATAATAAAATATTTTATTTTAAAAGTTTAAATTATGCTTATAAATCTAAAATGTGTAAGATATGTGGTCATACTGTTTGTAGGCATACGAAAGGAGTTTAAATAATGAGTAATGTTTTACCTGATATAGGTTTATCTGGAGTATATGAATTAAGAACTCCTTTTGATACTAAAGTTCCTAATAAAACTAAACTAACTTGTAAAGCTGTAAGAAAGATAAGTGATTATTTAGCTAGTAGTGAAGATGTTAAACAATTATGTTATATTGATAATGATTTAACAGAAGGAGATTATGAAAATGATCTTATGTTAGACATGGAGATAGTATCACTACAGTCTGGAGAAGGTCAGTGGTTGTATGTTCCTGCTAGTTATATTGTATCATATCCTTTAACTAATGGTGTTCTTTATAGAAGTTTAGTTATAGGTATAAATCTACCACAGATGCCTATAGAGCAAGATCTGACTGATATGAAAACAGATATAGCTAATTTAGTTAAAGATCATATAGGTGTATTACCTACATTATCTTCTGTTGAAACTAGTGCTATTATTTATGTAGCTTTAGATAAACATGAAACTAATGAAGGTTTAAGAAATCTAGAAAAAAATAGTAAGTCTTACAGAACTAGATACTTAGAAGCTAATTTAACTATAGATGCTTTAAATACCAAAATACAAGAATTAGAAACTTACATAAAAAATAATTTACCATAAAAAATAAAAATTCATCTATATACAGATAGAGATTAATCTCTATCTGTATATAGATGATGTAATTATTGTTGTATTAAATCAGTTAGCTTATTATTACAAAAAATTATAACAAATGTTTCGTTAACTTTCTGTATAACATAATCGATGTCTTTTGAAGTTTTAATATGTTCTAAAATTTGACACTTAATGTAACATTTGTTAAATGTAAATTTAGATGATTCTATTTTACCAGTTTTTCTGTTAGAAATTGACATATTAAACTCTAAAGAATATGTGTTTATTAATTTAGTAGGTGACAACACAACATTATATATAGCAAGTAAAATATTTTCAGATTCTATAGTATAAAAGTTCTTCTCTCTAATAAATTCTTTTATATTTTTTACTATATAATCAGAAAGAATAAATTCATCAAAAGAATTAAAAACTTTTTCTTCATCATAAACAAGTTCTAAACAATTATTGTCTTCATTAATAATAATGTTTTTTATAAACCCTATATTAAAGTTAGGTTCTTCTAAAACTCTACATACAGCATAATAACCTACAGGATTATTATTATTAAGTTCTTCACAATCTTTAATAGCTTGTTTTATCTCAGAATATTCATAATATTGTTTTATATTAAGTTGTTTAGCTGTATATGATTCATGACATGAAAAATCTAAAGTCACAGCTACATTTGGATCAAATACAAAATAGTTCTGTTTTACTACTTCACTCGCATGTTTAACAATAATGTATTTCATATTCTCTTTTTTATTCTAAAAATTAAAATGTTTTAAATTGAATGAATTAATATCTCCTCCTGTATGAGGGTCTCTTATAGCTGCTATAGCTACAGCGTCTTTAGCTGTTGCACCAAAATCCATAGCTCCATAAGCAAACTGAGAACCTGATCCTATAGATAATATCTGATTGTAATCTATGATCATATTAGTGTAAAATAAAACAGCTTCTTCATCAAAATTCATTATCCTAAAATCTAATAAAGAAATTATTGGAATATTTTTCACCGCACCATAATTGACAACTATAAAAGCACAAGGATAAAATTTATCATTAATTATTTTATTACTATTTACTTTCCTTTGAAAACTAAAATTTCTATTCCAAATATCTTTATGATGTCTATAAATTTCTAAACATTCATCTCTTGATTCAATATGCCCCGAATGAACACATACAAATTTATTATCTGCATCTATTATTTTTTTGTCACTATTGGTTATTAATATAGTATCATCATTACCAGTTGTATAGCTGTCGTAAGCTATATCACCATTTTTATATGCTAATGTTGTCATAATTTTTATTTAAATAAAGAATCTGTTTTGTTTAAACGTTTATTAAGATTATCTACTAATATTTTAATACTTAAATCATCAGTACCATATCTACAATCTATAGTTAACATTTTCTCCCTATATTCTAATTGTGGGTTATTTATTGATTTAAGAACAAATATTAATTCAAGTTTATTTTTATCAACATCTTGTTTAATTATACTATGAAATTTAAAATCATTTATTCCTATTTTTTTCCTAAGAGTGAAGTGATGCAATACTTCAACAATTATATATTTTTCTAAAATATCAGTATTATTGAAATATCTATTTTTATCATTACATGTGGTTACATAGTTAAGATTATTAACTATGTATTTACTATCTAATCTAACTTTAATATGATTAAAGATAGCATGAGGTAAATTTTGGAATACACCTATAACTTGTTCATCATCTATATAGTCTTTTAATTGATCAATAGTAACTGTATTTGGTAAATGACATACTAAATATATTTCTCTGTTTATTAATTCTATATTACTTACAGTAGAATTAATTACTATTTCATCAGAATCATCATTACCAAATCTTAAAGACAAACTTTTCCCTAATTCAAAACCTCTCAAATCATCAGTATTGAATAATAATTTATATTTAAGTAAATCTATATTTGAAAGAATAGATGTGGTGTCTTTAATTAATTTTTCATCAAAAACTAACTTACTTTTTAAATCATTAAAATAATTTTGTTTACTTTTATCAATAGAAATTGTTTCACTATAATCTAACATAAACACATCATTAACATCTACTTCTAATTGTAAACCAGAACCATCATCAACTTTTATTGGGTCTGATACTGTTACCAGTATTTTACCATTTAAAATTTCATATATTCCTTTAGGATGTATATTATCTAAATATTTCTTTTCACTCAATAGACTTACTACTTTAGCTATACTATATTGAATACCTTGAAATTCTTTATAAGGTTTTAACCTTTCATTTAAACTTGTGGGAATAAGAACAACATCACTTAAATTAACTAAGATAATATTTTCATATTTAATAGGATTTTCTAATTGTAACATTTATATTTTCCTTTTATTTATTATTAAGAATAATGTAATTGATTAGGTAAAGAATTCTTATCTACCGCATAAGATAAAGTAATGATTTTATGATTTGATTTTTTTAATACAGTTATTAGATTATAACTAATAAGTTTTTTAACTAATTTTCTTATACTCGATATTCCTATTCTTTTAAATTTAACAGCTTCTTTATAAATATCAATAATGTTAGTATAACTATGATTTTTTAATATAGATAAAATTAATAATTCACTTTTGTTAATAGTGAACTCATCTTGATTATATTTCATTCTAATCTTAAATTCTTTTTTATTATAAGATAAAAAGAAACTCTCTACATCTATAACCGAATTTATAAAATTATTATCTATTAAATAAGAACATTTATCTTCTGAAAATATAACACTATTTCTAACACTATTCTCAATTTTACTTATTTCTATTAAATTATTAATAGTTAGAAATCTTAAATAATATCTAAAACTAGAATCAGTTTTAACTATATCTAGTTCTTCTATGATATGAAATAACTCATTCTGCTTAATTGTTTTATAATTATATATTTTATGTAAAATTATAGCTTGTTTATAATTTAATTTTAAATCTTTACCACTATCATATTTATGTTTTAATAGAAAAGATTTATTAAACATATATTCCTTTACAAAATTAACAATAATTTCTAATTCATAATTATCTAAAGAAGATGTTATTATATTTTTATTTAAGAAGAATTTGAATTTCTTACAACGAATTAATTCTACTTCTATATCTATTAATTGATTATTTTGTAAATTAGATACATAATAATAAAGTCTTTGAATATTATCAAAGTATAAATTATATAATTTTAACTCTTCTATAAATTCTAAAAGATAATTCTTATTATTTTTATATATAAGTAATAATATTATTAATTCAATAGGATTTAAATATACTCTACTATTATTAGAGTTCGACTTTACTAATATAGAAAATTTATCTAAAAACATTTTTATTTTTTGTTAAGTAGTTTATCTAATATGTTTATATAATCATCGGTGACTTCATTTAGGTTATCAACATAAGAATCATCGTCAATCATATCTTCTATTTTATATTCGTTAAATTTAATAGAAAATAATTGCTTTCTTATAGAAATTGAGATATCTTTTTTGTTTAAATATATTGCGTCAATAAATATTTCTTTCTCTCTATATCCATCCTTATTTTAAAGTTATTAATGATAAATATCATATAAAGTATATATAATTATAACAAGATAAGAAGACTCTTATAAGAGTCTTCTTATCTTAATTTATTTTAGTATTTTTATTAAATAAACAATCTTTAGGTAAATCTATATTTTCATTACACAATACAGTTATATCTGTATTTTTAAAAGAACCATAAGTTTCACTATAATGACTAACTATAAATACCTGACTATAATCAGAAGAGTGAGTTAAACTATGTATTAATTTAGATATAGCTTCTCTATGTGATTTATCAAAACTAGCACCTAACTCATCTAAATATAAAGGATAATTATTTAAGTTAAGATGTTTCATACTAACTATTCTAAAAGCTAAATCTATTATATCTCTAACAGAAGTAGATCCTTTAGATATATCAGCTATATCGTTATCTGACATATCGTTTATCTTAACTGAAAATTTATAATCTAAATCCATATCGTCGTCTTGTAAAGCTATAGGAACAATTTCTATAGGATATAACCATACTTTATTTATAAACATATTCATTTGTTGTACAAAATGATTTATAAATCCAGTTAACCCTTTAGCTATTAATCCTTCTGTAGGAGATAATTCTTTTATAGCTATTTTTAATACTTCTAGTTTATCTTCTAGTTCTTTAGCTTGTATAGTTAAATTATCCACTATAGCTTTTTGTACAGATGTTTGAGATATTATTCTTTCTTTAGAAGTTAGTTGTAATCTTAAATTTTGTATTATTTCATTAATAAAATTTCTTCTATCTGTATCTTCTAATAGTTTTAATTTATCTTTTCTTACATCTAATAAATCTTCTAATTGTTCTTTATAGTTAAATATAGATATACATATTTGTTTATATGATTCTAATTCTTTTAATAATAATTGTTTCTTTTTAATAATATAATTATTTTGATATACCTCTTTATTTAAATTATCTATTTTGATAATTATTTTATTTATATCTAATTCTTGATTCTCTGATAAAGTGTTTTTTATATTAATAAATTCTTTTAATTTGTTATTTAGATTATCTATATAAACAGACATTTCTAAATCTAACTTTATAGAATCTAAAATGATATTTACTCTATCAGGACAGTCGAATATAAAGTTATTATTATATAAATATTCCCATATAGGGTTTAATATGATCCAATGTTTAACTATGTTATTATAGTTACGAAATAGATTTAAATAATTTTTAGTTTTTTCTAGTTCTTTATCTAATTCTTCTAATTGTTTTTTATATTTTTCTATTTCTATAACTAAGGTGTCTATATTAGATAATGTTTTAATATATTCTTTTTCAGAATAATCTTTTATCCATTTATGATTACATTCAGGACACTCTAATTTATTATGTTCTTTTAAATGTTCTAATTGTTTTTTATCAGATATAAATTTAATAAGTAAACTATCTTTTTCTGTTATAATATTAGTTATAAATTTTATTTTTTCTAATAATGAACTATAATAATTAGGATTATATTTCTTATCTTTATTACTTTCTAATTCAGAAAATATTTCATTTAAATTAGGTAATAAAGTAATAAGTATATCTAGACATTTTTCATTATCTTCAAAAATCAAATTTAAAGATAATTGTTTTTTATGATTCTCTATTTGTTTTTCTAAAATAGATATATTTTTATCTATATCTTTAAATGAATTTAGATTACTTTTTTCTAATAAAGATTTAGATTTTTCATCTATATCTATTTCATTTAATAATTTATTATTTCTATTAGTTAATTCACTTATTTCAGATTTAACAGATATAATATATTCATCTATATTCTCTATATTTGAGAAATTATATCTGTTATCAAATTTACCCTTACTCTTTAATAGTGATGTTGATATATTTTGTAATTTATTATCTATTTCTTCTATTTCATTTAACAAATTGTCTCTAGATATAAAACTAGAAGATTTCATATCTAACAAT
>WBZO01007503.1_pt1 | contig 10075 bp, 9 predicted proteins | sample 5204261 | NCBI WGS metagenome assembly WBZO01 (sample SAMN12412400, study PRJNA552823) | activated sludge metagenome | isolation source: activated sludge from anammox sidestream of wastewater treatment plant... | place: USA: North Carolina | collected 2017-09
ATCGTGTCCGCGATGAAACGCCCGACGCGGGTGCAGGTCTACGAGGCGCTGTACCGCTCGCAGGCCGATGAGTTGTTCCAAGCTGATGCCGCCGAGGCGGCACGGCATGGCTGGCGGGCCGTCGACGAGGGCCGCTGGAACGGCGAGCATCTCTCGGTCACCTTCGTCCATGAGGGCGCCGGATGGCGAGGCCCGAGCCTGCGCCGCAGGACGGAGGCGCCGAGGGCTGCCCTCAAGCCGGGGGGCACCGGGCCGAGACGTTCCCGGGTGCGCCGGGTCGCCAGTGCCATCGTGCAGACCACGGTCTTCCTCGCGCTGGTGGCGGCCGTGATCGTGGCCATCCTCGGTGTCGCCCTCATCGCCGACGTGGGGAACCTGCGGGAGATGAGCAGGGACCTCCCCAAGCCCATCCCGCAGATCGTCCGGGACTATCTCGACTGGGTCAAGTCGATGCGCGGGTAGCTCGCCCGAGGGTCACCAGCCACAGGCCGTGCGCACGTTCGCCACGGCCTGCTCGATGCCCGCGACGGGGAACACCAGGGTCATCTCGTTCCAGTTCCACGGCTTCGTCTGGGCCACGAGTCGGTCCTTGCCGAACAGGCTGGCCAGGAAGGCGAGCGGGTCGGTCGGGTAGAAGGAGCTGGTGCCGGTCTCGTCGACCGGCCATGCCTGGGTGACGGGGTCCTCGTCGGCGATGCGGGTCGTGATGTCAGCGGTCGCCAGGTCCAGGAAGGCGTTCCAGGAGATGCGCACCTGGGTCAGGCCCAGGCTCATGCACTCGACGATGAGCGCGGCCGAGCGCGAGCCATCCGCGAAGACCCAGGTCGCGGTGACCGGGTCATCCGTGAGCGGGTCACGCGTGATCGGCTGCACCACCCATTGGCCGGTGTCCTTGACTGGAGGCCCTGCCGTGGCATCGACCCCCGGCCCGTCGCCGTCATCATCCGGACCCGGATGGGCAGGGCACGACCGCACCGCGGTGATGATGTAGTCACCATCCACGATGCCCGCGGTGAGCTCATCCGCCGTGACGTCAGTGGGCGCCCCCTGCACCACCACGCACAACGTCGCCTCGGGCTGGCGCGCGGCCAGCACGGTCGCCAGTGGGCCCGCGACGAGGGCGACCGCGAGCAATGCGACAGACAGGAGCCGGGTGCGTGACATGCCACCTCCGAGACCGGGATGGGCGCATGCTCGTGGGCACGATGGCCGGTGTCGCCCGCCGGATGACGTACGCAAGCTACGCATAAGGACCTGATAAGAGCCGGTCGCTAGGCTGGTCGGTGACCGCTCGGCAACCGAGGACCGTTGGGCCTGGAAGGGTCGAATGGGCCGCAGGTCACCGGCCGGTCGCTCCCGTTCGACACCGGTCCGCCGATCCCGCCCGGGACCCGCCGAACGGCCCGCCGACATCTGTCCAAACCCGCCTCCACCCGCCGGATGGAGGTCAGCCATGGAGCCGATCGCACCCGACTGGCGCACCATCGGGAGCACGGCGGGGCCTGCACCAGCGCAGGCCAGCCCGCGACGGGCGCTGCCGCCGGCGCGCCACGTGGCCTGGGTCGCGGGCGCGTGTCTCGTGACGTCGATCGTGGGTGCGATGGCCGCGCTGCTCGTCATGCCCAGCACGGGTGGCGTGACGGTCGAGATGAGAGACGCGGACGCGGTCCCCATGGCGGCCATGACGCAGGACGCCGCGGAGCCCATCACGGACGTCGTGGCTGTCGTGGCCGTCGAGCCGAACCTCCTCGTGATCGACGTCGAGGGGGCCGTTGCCAGGCCCGGGCTCGTCCACGTCCCGGCCGGCGCCCGGGTCGGTGACGCGCTCCGGTCGGCCGGTGGCTACAGGGCCGACGCGGACCTCGCGGCGGCTGCGGCGACCATCAACCTCGCCCAGGAGGTGACCGACGGCCTCAAGATCGTGGTGCCGGCCATCGGCGATCCTTCACGCCCTGATGGGGGCACGGGGCCGACCACGGGTCCCGGGGACGGGCCTATCGACCTCAACCGGGCCACCGAGTCGACGCTCGACAGCCTCCCGGGCGTGGGCCCGGCCACCATCGCGAAGATCGTCGCGGCGCGCGAGGAGGCACCGTTCCGGAGCGTCGATGACCTGCGGGCCCGGGGCATCGTGGGCGAGTCGACGCTCGCGAGGCTGCGGGACCTGGTGACCGTGGGCGAGTGACCACGACCGGAGCATCCGTCGCCGTCATGCCTCGCATCGGGTGGGTCGCCCTCGGCACGGTGTCAGGCGCGCTGCTCGCCGAGGTCCTCGCCACGCCTGGGTGGCGCCTGCCCGTCGTGATGCTGGTGGCGTCCCTGTGCGCATGCCTCGTGCTGGGTGTGGCACGGCGGTCACGTGCGGCGTGCCTCGCCTTCGGAGCCGCGACGATCGCGATCCGGATGGCGCTGGGTGCGCTGGACGCCGCCCCGCCTCCCCCCACGCCCAGCGCCCAGGTCGGCGGTCGTTGGGTCGCCCAGGTCGTGACGCTCGGGTCCACGGCCGGAGGCCGGCAGCGGGGCGTGATGCTGGTGCGCGCGGCGGACCCCGGGGCGGCGCCACCGGGCGCGCTCGGGCCATGGCGCGCCTATGCCTGGCTGCCCCGGTACCCGCCCCTCGTCCCGGGGGACCGCGTGGCGTTCGACGACCCGCTCGACCCCGTGCGCCGCGACGGCAGCGAGTTCGCGAGCTACCTCGAGGGCCTCGGCGTGGGCCTCACCACCCGCGTCCACGACCTGGAGCTGCTGGGTGACGGCGGAGGCGCCGCGGGGCTCGCGGAGGGCGCGCGTCGCACCGTGGACGAGGCACTCGCGCGGGTGGTGCCAGAGCCCATGGCGGGCCTCGCGTCAGCCATCCTGGTCGGGCGACGGGACCGGGTGTCACGCGAACTGGCGGACGCCTTCGCGGCCACCGGCCTCAGCCATGTCGTGGCCATCAGCGGCTGGAACATCGCGCTCATCGGTGCGGTCGTGGGTGGCCTGCTCGGCGCCGCCGGGCTGGGCCGGCGCCAACGGACCATCGCCGTCGTTGCCACACTCGGAGCGTTCACGCTCATCGCCGGTGGGGGCGCGAGCGTGGTGCGTGCGGCGCTCATGGGAGGTGTCGCGCTCGTGGCCCGTGACGCGGGTCGCCCGGGGAGCGCAGCGACCGCGCTCGGGATCGCGGTGTGGCTCCTGATCCTACTGGACCCCGCCATGGCCATGGACATCGGCTTCCAGCTCTCGGTCGCGGCCACCGCGGGTCTCCTGGCATGGGGCAGCAGCCTCGCCGACAGGCTGCGCGGCCCGACGCCAGGCCCCGCCCGCCGCTGGCTGGCGGAATCCCTGGGGGTGTCGCTCGCCGCCCAGATGGCCACGCTCCCCTTGGTGCTGTTCCATTTCGGGCGCCTGTCGCTGGTGGCCCCGCTCGCCAACCTGGTGGTCGCGCCCGTCGTCGCCCCCGCGATGCTGGTGGGCACGGTCTGCCTCCTGGCCGGCCTTGCGGTCGGCGCCGGTGCGCCGGTGCTCCTGGGGGCGCCGTTCGCAGTGCTCGGCTGGCTGGTCCTGGGGGCGATGGTCGCGGTCGCCGGCTCATTCGCAGCCCTCCCCTACGCCAGCGTCGAGCTGCCGCCCGCCATCGCCACCGTCGCGGCGATGGCGGTCACCCTGCTCGTGATCGGGGTGGCGTGGCAGCGTCGGTCGCGGGCGTTGGGGTCCGGGCACGCATGGGTGACCGAGGCACCGGGCGGACCTGCCGGGTCGGCCCGGGCACCCGGCGCGGCGCCCGCGCGTCCGGCGACCCCGGCACCGGCTGGGCCCACCAGGGCACCCCGCGCGCGGGCGGTGACGCCCATGGTGGCGGTGGTCACGGGCTTGCTGACCCTGGTGGTTGGGGTCGGCTCCCTGGTCCGGTCGGTGCACCGGGAGCCCCGGTTGGTGGTGACGGTGCTCGACGTGGGCCAGGGCGACTCGATCCTGGTGGAGGGACCCCGTGGCGCCCGCCTGCTGCTGGACGGCGGGCCGGACCCGGACCGGCTGCTCACGGTGCTCGACCGACACGTGCCGCCCTGGGACCGGCGCATCGACCTGGTGATCCTGACTCATCCGCACGAGGACCATGTCGCGGGCCTCGCCATGCTGCTCGGACGCTACCGGGTCGCGAGCGTCGCCGAGAACGGGATGCTTGGCACCGGGCCCGGCGATGCGGCATTCCGGGAGCGGCTGGCCGACCTGGGGATCGCCGCGAGCCGTCTCGCGGCAGGTGACCGCCTGTCGTTCGACGGCGTCGGCGCCGTGGTCCGATGGCCGCTGGAGGGTGAGGTGCCCGCTCGTGCGCCGTCGGACGGGCGACGCATCAACGACACGTCGGTGGTCCTGGACCTGCGGTTCGGCGAGCGTCGCGTGCTGCTCACCGGGGACATCGAGGACGACGTGGACCCGCGTCTGCTCGCGGCAGGCATCGGGGGCCACGATCGGCTCGACGTGCTCAAGGTCGCCCACCACGGGTCCGGCACCGCGACGTCTGCCGCGTGGCTCGACGCGCTGCGTCCGCGCGTGGCTTTGGTCAGCGCCGGCACCGGCAATCCCTACGGCCATCCGGCGCCACGCACCATCGAGCGGCTGGAGTCGCGTGACGCTCGGGTCCTGCGCACGGACCTCGACGGCGACCTGGAGGTGAGCACCGATGGCAAAGACCTGCGCATCGCCACGTCTGGCGGGCGGGCGGTGGCCACGGCGACCGTCGCACGCGACCGGCCACGAGCGCTGTCCGTGGCACAGGGCGCCTTCCTGTGCGCCATCCCGCTCGCCCCGGCCGTGCGCGCGACCCTTGGGGCGCCTGCGCCGCCGCGTCCGGCGCGCGGGCGTGCGTCATCGCCCGAAGAGCGCCCCCCGACATCGGACGAACATGACAGGGAGGACCCGCTCGCGCCTTGCTACGATCGTCGGGATGTCCGTCCCCTCGCGGCTGGAGGCCGCCGCATCGCTGCTCGCGCTCCGACCCGTGGATGGGATCCTGGAGCACTCGCTGGTCACGGCGGACGTGGCGTCATCGCTGGCGGACGCCCTGACCCGCGCGGGCCACCCGGTCGACCGAGCGGTCATCGAGACCGCGGCCCTGTTGCATGACATCGACAAGACGTTCCCGCCGGACGACCCGCTGCGGGCGCTCGGGCACGGCCATGCGGGTGCGCGGTGGCTGGAGTCACGAGGCTGGCGCGAGCTGGCCCCTGCGGTCGACACCCACCCCGTGGGCCGCCTGACCGAGCAGTCGTACCCCGCATGGGTCGCCGCCACCACCCTCGAGCAGCGCGTGGTCGCCTACGCCGACAAGCGCTCGCAGCGCCGCGTGGTGACCCTCGACGAGCGCTTCGCCGCGTGGGGCCGCAAGCACCCCGAGGCGGCCGATGCGCTCGCGCTCGCCCGTCAGCGGGCGAGCGAGCTGGAGGACGAGGTCTGCGGCCTCGCCAGGCTACGGCCGGATCGGGTCGGGCGCCTGCCCTGGGCCGAGGATGCCATCCGCGCCGCGCGACAGGATGGACGGCGGGCAGCCGCGCGATGACACTCGTGCCATCGTGACGGGCCTCGCCTACCTATGGGGCGAGGATGCCTGGTCCATCGACCAGGCCGCCGCCGCGTGCGCCACGGAGCTCGCGGCACCCGGCATGCCGCCGCTCGCGACATGGCGCGTGTCGCTGGACGATGACACGGACGACAATGGCGCAGGCTCGGTCGCCCGGCGACGGGCGCGGCTCCTCGACGAGGTCGCCTCACGCCTCGGCACGGCGACCCTGTTCGGGGACGGCACCCTGGTCGTGCTCCGCCAGCCAGGGGCGCTGCTGCGGGAGCAGACGAGCCGGGAGCGCACCGTCGCGCTGCTCGACCTGGTCGCACCCGGCAACGCCCTGTGCGTCACGGACCTCGTGGCCCAGGACGCCAAGGAGCCCGCAGCCTCGGGCGTGCTCGCCCAGGCGGTGCAGGCGGCGGGCGGCGTCGTGCGGCAGTTCCCCGCCATGGACCGGGCGCGCATGGAGGCATGGCTGGGGACCCGTGCCGCCGACCTGGGCGTCCGGCTCGGCCCTGGTGCCGCGCAGCTGCTCGCCCAGCGCGTAGGGGCGCACGTCCGCGAAGGAGACGTCGACAGACGGCATCGGTCGGAACTGGCCAACGCGGAGTTGGAGAAGCTGGCCCTCTACCGGCCCGGCGGCGAGGTCAGTCGCGAGGACGTCTCGGAGCTCGTCCCCGAGGCCATCCCCGGCTCGATGTGGGCGTTCCTCGACGCGGTCGCCGCCCGACGCGGACCCGAGGCGGCCCTGTTCGCGACCCGCCTCCAGGGCATGGGCACCGCGATGCCGGTCATCGTCGCCCAGCTCCACCGACGCGTTCGTGAGCTGGTCCAGGTGCGTGAGCACATGGATGCCGGCACACGCCCGCCGGAGCTCATCCGGGTCATGCGCCTGGCACCCTTCCGGGCACAGAAGCTGACCGAGCAGGCCTCGGCCTGGGACGCGGCCTCATTGGACCGGGCGCTGCTGGGTCTCGTCGAGCTCGACCTGCGGAGCAAGGGCATCAGTCTGACCGGCGGCGCCATGCGCATGGACGACGGCATGGATGCCCTGGGCCTCCAACTGTGGGTCGCCGAGCACGTCGCGGGCGGGCGCGGTCGCGAGGCGTCACGACCGGGGGGGCGGCCTGCCACCACGGGCCGGCGCGCCTGACCGGTCGTCAGTCGAGGTAGGTGCCGCTCATCCGGGCGACCCGCTCGCGGACCTCACGATCGGTCTCGATCGCGAACACGCAGCGACCGTCAGGGATGTCCAGCAGCTCGATGAGGTCCGGGTCGAGATACAGCTGGTGGCAGGTCTCACACAGCGACGCGGGAATCGCGAAGCGCAGCCGCTCCTCGCCATCGGGCATCCGGAAGGTCGCGTCGAACCGGGAGTCGATGATCGACCGATCGCACTGTGGGCAGGTGTCCCGGTGCTGGGACATGGCGGGCGACTTCCTCGGGTGTTGGCCTGACCGGCACCTCCGGTCGGCATGGGCCCGATGCTAGGTCGCGGCCGGTGCCGCCCCCAATGGGACGCAGGTACCCGGGGCCATCACCCGAACGAGCCACCACGCCAGCATCCGAGCCCGAACACCCCCTATCGGCATCTCACTGCACATGCAGCAGGAGCGGGGCATCCGACCAGAGCTGCTCGAGCTGGTAGTACTCGCGCTCGGGTGGGGCCATGACGTGGACCACCACCGCCCCATAGTCGATGAGCGACCAGTGCGCCGACGGCCCTCCCTCTCGACCGATAGGCTGGACGTCCTCGTCCCTGAGGCCCTCGATGATGCCACCGGCGATGGCGTCCAACTGACGCTCCGATCCGCCTGAGCAGATGACGAGGTAGTCCGCGACGCTGGTCAGCGCGTGGATGTCGAGGAGCACGATGTCCGACGCCTTCTTGTCGGCGGCGAGGTCGGCGATCCGATGGGCGAGCGCGAGCGCGACCGGGTCGACGGGCGGGACCTCGCCCTCGCGACCGTCCTCGGGGCGACCCGCTCGGCCCGGGCGCCCCTCGCGAGCCGGGAGGCCCGCCCTGCGTCGCGTCCTGGGGGTGGGGACAGGTTCCAGGGGTGGGGCGAGGGGGGTCTGGTCGTCGGTCATCGGGTCCATGGTCGCCCATCCGCGGCTGGAGCGCCATACAGCGCATGTCGGGCGATCCAGTCCTCGACCACGTCCGGGACGAGGTAGCGGATGGAGCGACCCGCGGCGGCACGGGCCCTGATCTCCGAAGCGGAATGACCCAGGTCCGGGCCCTCCAGCATCCGGAACCGCGTGGCCCGACCGGGGAACGTGGCCCCGAACCAGCCCGTCGGCGGCGGCTCGTAGCCGCGTCGCGGGACCACGGCGACGTGGCACAGCTCGAGGACCCGGTCGATGCGATGCCAGGCGGTCAGCCCTCGGAGCGCCTCCACCGACAGGATGAGCACCGGGTCCGGCAGGGCGCCCCCGGCGAAACGCCCAGCGGCATGGAACGCCTCGAGCGTGTCCACGGTGTAGCTCGGCCCCTCGCGCTCCAGCTCCACGCGACTGACCCTGAAGCGCTCGTTGCCCGAGATCGCCAGCTCCACCATGGCCACCCGGTCGGTCGCCGGGCTCGGCTGCGACGGCTTCAGCGGGTTCCTGGCGGCGGGCACGAACACCACCCCCGCGAGGCCCATGGTCTCGCGGGTCTGCTCCGCGATGGCCAGATGGCCCAGGTGGATCGGGTCGAACGTGCCGCCCAGGATGCCCCATGCGCCTCGACCCGGGCCATCGGGGTCGTTGCCGGCGGCTGGGTCCGCTACACCGGAGGGCCCCGAGGCATCGGAGGGTCCCGCCGCCATGGCGTCCTCCCATGGGCTCACGGCCACGCCTCGCCGCCCCACTCCAGCTCGTGGCCCCCGATGCGCACCGTGTCCCCGGCGCGCACGCCGGCGCGTACCAGCGCCCGTTCCACCCCCAGGCGCGCCAGCTCGCGCTGAAAGCGCTCGGCCGACTCCTCGTTCTCGAAGTCGGTCATGGCGACGAGCCGCTCCAGCCTGCGCCCACGCACCCGGAGCACGTCGTCCGTGTCGCGCTCGACGCTGAACGCGCCCCGGTCGCCCTCCGGTCGATGGACCACGACCCCGGCCGGCTCTCCCGGCTGCGCCAGGTCGTCCGCGTCCGGGAGCAGGCGGGCGAGCGCAGCGATCAGGTCGGGGATGCCCACGCCCTCTGCCGCGGATACCCCCACCACCTCGAGTCCCTGGCGCCTCCGGGCGGCACGGAACGCCGGGAGCCGGTCGGTCACGCCGGCCACATCGAGCTTGTTGGCGACCACCAGCGTGGTCTTGTCCAGGAGCCGTGGGTCGCGCGCCTCCAACTCGTCACGGATGATGCCGAAGTCGCGCTCCGGGTCGGCGGCGCTCAGGTCCACCACGTGGATGAGCACCCGGGTCCGCTCGACGTGACGCAGGAAGGCGTGACCCAGGCCCGCGCCCGCGGAGGCTCCCTCGATGAGCCCCGGCAGGTCTGCCAGCGTGACGCGCCGATGGTCGGCCGGGTCGACCGTCTCGAGGTCCAGGACGCCCAGGTTGGGCTCGAGCGTGGTGAAGGGATAGGGGGCGATGCGCGGCGTGGCCGCCGTGAGCGCCGCGAGGAGCGTGCTCTTGCCGGCGTTGGGGAGTCCCACGAGACCCACGTCCGCGATGAGGCGGAGCTCCAGGACCACGCTGCGCCCCTCGCCCGGCTCGCCCTTCTGGGCATGCCTGGGCGCCTGGTGGGTGGCCGTCGCGAAGTGCGTGTTGCCGAGACCGCCCTTGCCGCCGCGGGCGACCATGACACGCTGGCCCGGCGCCACGAGGTCCGCGAGGAGCGCACCATCCTGGTCCAGCACCACGGTGCCGGGGGGCACCGGCAGGTCCAGGTCGCGTCCCGCCCTGCCATGGCGTCGCGACCCCTCGCCCCGACCGCCCGCCGGTGCCCTGAACCGGTGCTTGAGGCGATAGTCGCCAAACGTGGTCTGACCCACGTCCACGACCAAATGGATGGAGCCGCCCCGACCCCCGTCGCCGCCGTCGGGACCGCCCCGGGGCACATGCGCCTCGCGTCGGAAGGTGGCGGCGCCGTCACCACCGTCGCCGGCGGTCAGGGTCAGCGAGACGCGGTCAAGGAACATGGGCTGGCAAGGGTGCGCGGGGCGGCGCTGGGCGGCCGCATCGGTGCGTCCGGACGCGAGGCTCAGTCGGCGGCGGCGCGGGACTCCGCCGCCGCCTGCCGGGTGAGGCCGGCCAGGAACTGGGCGTTGTTGTCCGTCTTGGCGAGCCGGTTGAGGAGCAGCTCGATGCCCTCGTTGGTGCCCACCGCACCGAGCATCCGGCGCATGGTCCAGACCATCTTGAGAGTGCCCTCCTCGAGCAGCAGCTCCTCACGGCGAGTGCCCGAGCGCTGGACGTCGATGGCGGGGAAGACGCGCTTCTCGGCGAGCTTCCGGTCGAGGATGAGCTCCGAGTTGCCGGTGCCCTTGAACTCCTCGTAGATGACGTCGTCCATGCGCGAGCCGGTGTCCACGAGGCAGGTGGCGAT
>WBZO01007505.1_pt1 | contig 10073 bp, 6 predicted proteins | sample 5204261 | NCBI WGS metagenome assembly WBZO01 (sample SAMN12412400, study PRJNA552823) | activated sludge metagenome | isolation source: activated sludge from anammox sidestream of wastewater treatment plant... | place: USA: North Carolina | collected 2017-09
GTGGGCCGTTCACGATGTTCGTGTAGACGGTGAGGGCCTGGCCGGTCGCCGAGCGGGCGAGGAGCGCGAGCATGACGTCGAGGTCGGCCCAGGTCTCGACGATGCGTTCGAGCCCCATCACCGCGATGTGTACGCGGGGCAAGCTCGTGCACATGCGGCCGTTGCCCTCGTTCTCCACCAGGCAGATCGATCCGGTCTCGGCGACGGCGAAGTTCACGCCGGTGATGCCGACCGCCGCGTCGAGGAAGCTCTGCCGGAGCCTCGATCGGGCATAGGCAGCCTCCTGCGCCGGGTCGGCCTCGATCACCCGAGCCGCATCCGCGCTGAAGAGGTCGGCGACGTCGTGGCGCGTCTTGTGGATGGCCGGGGCGATGATGTGCGACGGCGTCTCACCCGCGAGCTGGATGATGAACTCACCCAGGTCGGTCTCGATCACCTGATGGCCGTCGCGTTCGAGGGCGTGGTTGAGACCGATCTCCTCGCTCGCCATGGACTTTCCCTTGGCGATGAGCACGGGAGCGGTCGGGTCGTCGCTCGGGTGGGCACGATCGACGATGCTGCGAACGATGTCGACCGCGGCGCTCGCCGTCGTCGCACGGTGTACGACGATGCCGTTGGCCCGGGCGTTCGTCTCCCACGCGGCGATGATCTCATCGAGCCGATCGAGCACCCGACGCCGCACCGCGTGTGCCGCGTCGCGGGTGGCGTCGACGTCGGCCAGACCCGCGAGCGCGCCCGCCCGGTTGGCGGTGAACACGTCGGTGGCATGACGGAGCGCCCCCCGAAGCCGCCCGTCGGCGAGCTGACGCTCGGTGCGAGGCACCAGCCGCACCGCGACCTCGCTCACTCGACCACCTCGGCGAGATGCGCGAACGCGACATCCACGCCGCGGGCTCGGGCTCGACCCTCGAGGTGAACGAGACAGGACAGGTCGCAGCCCACGACGGTCGACGACCCGGTGGCCACCAGGGAGTCGATCTTCTCGTCGGCCATGGCAGTGGAGACCGCGGCGAGCGTCACCGAGAACGTCCCGCCGAACCCGCAGCACAGGTCGGCCCGCGCCGGTTGACGCACCTCGATGCGGGCCGCCTCCAGCACCTGCGGTGCGGCGTCGCCGGCATGCAGCTCGCGCACGAGATGACACGACGCGTGATACGCGACGGCGGCCGTCGCGGCGGTCGGTGACAGGTCGCCCTCGGAGTCGATCCTGCCGGCGGTGGAACCCGTGACGAGCGGGCCGGAGGACGCGACCGGAGTGTGGGTCGCGAGCCACTGGGACAGCTCGACCGCCCGGGAGGCCACGTCGATCGCCGCCCCCGCGTCAGGCGTTCCGGCGAACAGGTCGGGCCAATGCCGGATGATCATCGCCGCGCACGAACCCGACGGTACGACGATCGTTCCCGGTGCGCGGTGCAGCGCCCGCAGTGTGCGGCGGGCGACGCGGCGGGCGTCGGCCACGAAACCGGCGTTGAACGCCGGCTGACCACAGCACGTCGTCCCTCGGGCGACGACGGCCGGGGTGCCGCGCCGGGCGAGCATCGCGACGACGCGCGCCGCGAGCGTGGGGCGCAGCGTGTCGGCGAGGCAGGTGGGAAAGACGGTGGCCACCTCTGTGTTCTACCGCGGGCGGCCATGGGTGGTGCGGGGAGTCGCCCGGGACTCAGGTGCCGGCAGCGAGACCGATGTCGTAGGTGTCGTCCGCGTCGGGGGCCTCGGTGAGCTCCTGGTACCGGTACATCGAGTGCGGCCACTGGGTGACGATTCGGCCCGACGCGACCCGGTAGTACTGGTGACACCCGGCGTGCCACACGGTCACCTCGTCGAGGTCGCGCTGGAGTTGCGCGTTGTAGGCGGCCATCACCTCGGGGCGTACGTCGACCCAGTCGATCGCCTCGTCGCGCATGCGTCGTAGCATCCGCACGACGTAGGCCACCTGGCACTCGATCATGTAGATGATCGACCCGTGGTTGGTGTTCGGTCCGTACAGCATGAACAGGTTCGGGAAGCCGCTCGTCGTGATGCCGAGGTAGGCGACGGCCCCGTCGGCCCATGCGTCGGTGATCCGCCGTCCGCCGCGGCCGCGGAAATCGATCACGGACGCGTACTTCGTGGTCTGGTAGCCGGTCGCGCAGATGATCACGTCGACCGTTCGCTCGACACCGTCCACGGTGACCACACCGGTCGGCGTGATGTGCTCGATGGCCTCGGTGACCAGCTCGACGTGGGGCTGGTTGAACGTCGGGTAGTAGACGTTCGAGAAGAGGGGGCGCTGACATCCCCACGGTGAGTCCGGCTGGAGCTTGGCGCGAACGACCGGGTCCTGCACGACCTCGATGTTCTTGCGGCCGAGGTCCTCCATGAGCGCTCTGGTCTCGGGGTTGGCGAAGGGCGGGTTGACCGCGACGCGTTCTTGGACCGCGGCTCGTTCGGCCTCGAGCGCGCGGCGATCGTTGGTGAACGCGGCGATCTGCTCCGCGGTGAACGGCACGTCGTCCTTGGGGAGCACCCAGTTCGCGGAGCGCTGGTAGAGGTGCACCGCCGCCGCGGTCTTCGCGATCTCGGGCAGGAACTGCACCGCGCTCGCGGCGCTGCCGATCACCGCGACCCGAAGGCCGTCGAGCGGCTGGTCGGCCGGCCAGGCACCCGAATGGAGAAGGGTGCCCTCGAAGCGGTCGCGACCCTCGATGTCGGGCCAGTTGAGCTCACCGAACATCCCCTGGCTCGACACCACCACGTCCGCGGTGATCTCGTCGCCGGCGGCGGTTCGAAGACGCCAGTGAGCCCGGTCGTCCTGCCAGGCCGCGGCGACCACCCGCGTGTCGAGCCGGATCGAACGCGCCAGGTCGAAATCGGCCACCACCTTCTGCAGGTAGGCCAGGATCTCGGGCTGGGTCGCGTACGGCTTGGACCAGTCCGGCTTCAGCGCGAACGAGAACGAGTACAGGTGCGACGGTACGTCGCACTCGAGGCCGGGGTAGCGGTTGTTCCACCATGTCCCGCCCGCGCCGCTCGCCTTCTCCAGGATCACGAAGTCCTCGATGCCGGCCTCTCGCAGGCGCACCGCCGTGGCGATACCACCCGGACCGGCGCCGATGATGGCGACCTCGTGATGGACGGGCGTTGTCATCGTCTCCCCCTCGGAACGAACGGGCCCTCAGCATCGCAGACCCGGCTCGCGCGCCCGGGGTCGGCGACGTCTGCTCGTCCGGTGCGCTGCTCGGGCCTGGTTACGCTGCGACCCTCGGGTCGAGGGCCCGACGTGGAAAGGAGCCCGGTGGTCGACCAGCACGACAACGACGAGGGCGGGTCGTCGCGTCCGACGCCCGAGCCGGTCGCGCCTTCCTGGCTCGGCGACCTCGATCCCGATGACGGTGCCGCGTCGGCCATCCTCGTCGCCGCGGCCCGGCTGTTTTCCGAACGAAGCCCGTCGAAGGTCACGCTGCGCGAGATCGCCGAGTCCGCCGGGGTGAACTACGGACTCATCCACCACTACTTCGGCACGAAGGACGCCGTGCTGAGCCAGCTCATCCGGCGAGCGTCGGCGGCGGGCGCGTCCGCGATGGCCGGCACGTCGACCCTTCCGGACGCGCTCGGCTCGCTCGTCGACGTCAACAGCAGCGGTGCGCACACCCGCATGCTCGCGTGGGTACTGCTCAGCGACACCGAGGCCGCCCGTTCGTTCACCCCGTCACCGGCGATGCGTCACCTCGCCCGGGTCGCCGCGGCGACCGGCGACGGCACGGTCGACCCGAACCTGCTGGCCGCGGTCTTGACGAGCGCCCTCATGGGCTGGCAGCTCTTCCGACCCTTCGTCGTTGCCGGGGCCGAGCTCGACGATCACGACCCCGTGCAGCTCAACGCCGCGTTCCATGCGGTGGTGCGCGCGGTGGCCGAGGCGGTGCTCACCCCCCGGCGGCGAGCACTCGCCACGACCGAGCTGATCGACCCGCGGTGTGCCGTGCGCCGCCAGGCGCGGGCCGACCCGATCCGCGGCGGCGTTCGAGCAGCCGCGCCCGGCTCCCCTGGTGGGTGGCTTTCGATTCGCTCGACGCCATGCGACGCTCTTGGCCGTGCGAGGCGTGGGCGGAACCTTCATCCCGGAGCGGATCGGTCGCACCGTGGCGACGGTCGGTCTCGTCCTCGTCGTGATGTCCTCGGCCTTCGGCGCGTGGCTCGCCTACGAGGGCTACCGGTCCGAGCGTGATGCTCGCGTCGCCGATCTGCGAGCCCGTGCCGCCGAGGCCGCGTCGATCGTGCAGACGCTCCACGCAGGCGAGATCCGGACGTTGCAGGCGGTCGCGGCGGCGCCGAGCGTGGCGAGCGCGGACATCGCCCAGATGGAGGAGTACTTCCGGCGGGCGGATCCGGAGGTCGCCGAATCCGGCGGCGGATTCGCCTGGATCGACCCACTCGGTGGCGTGCAGGTGCAGGTGGCGGGCGAGCCCGCGGATGTCGACCTGCGGCAGATCCCGGCGGTGATCGAGACGATCGAGACCGGCAGGCCGCGGGTGAGCGACGCGTTTGTGTCGAGGTCGGGTTGGCCGGTGTACGTCGTGGCCGCGCCGGTGCTCGACGAGGCGGGGCGAAGTGGTGGGGTCGTCGTGCGTACGCAACGTCTCGACGTGCCGAACCCGCTCGTCGACGCGCTGGCGAAGATCCCCGATGCCTACGTGCTCGACCGTGACGGTCGCGTGCTCGCGACCGACGTACCCATCGGACCTGGCCGGCCGGCGACCGCGCCCGCCGCGCTGCTGGCACGCCGAGGCACCTCCGCCACGTCATCGCGCGGTCTGCGCCACGGTGATCAGATCGCGGTGATGGCCGATGTCGGTCCGACCGGGTGGTGGGCGGTGGTCGAGCGACCGCGATCGGAGGTGCTCGCGACCGCGTGGCGCCGGTTCGTGGGAGAGCTCGCTGGCCTCGTGGCGCTGGGTCTGGGCGCACTCGGCGGGTTGTTCCTCCTCGCCCACCGGTCGCAGCGACATGCGAACCGCAACGCGGCCCTTCGCGAGGCGAACGCACAGGCCGCCGCACTCCAGCAGATCGCGGCGGCGTTGTCGGCCTCGCTCACCCCCGAGGCGGTAGCGGGTGTCGTGGGCGAGCAGGTGCGCGAGGTGCTCGACGCGGACGGCATCACCCTCGGCCTCGTGGACCGATCGCGCGGGCGTGTCGAGTGGCTGGTGACGCACGGCTACGACGGGTCGGCGCAGGAGGCACTCGAGCAGATCCCCCTGAGCGCCGGTGACGTCGTGGCCGAGGTGATCGAATCCGCTCGTCCCATCGTCGCCTCGCGCCGCGACGAGTTCGCCATTCGTCACCCCCGGTTCGCAGAGTTGGCCCAGGCCATCCCCTTCGAGTCCTGGGTGAGCTGGCCCCTCGAGGTCGCAGGTGAGTGCATCGGGGTGATGGGTGTGATGTGGCGGACCGCGTACGCACTCGATGACGGGGAGCGGCGCTTCATCGACACCGTCGCGGACCTCGTCGCGCGCGGTGTCACCCGGGCGGTCGCCTACGCCGACGAACACGCCGTCGCGGTCGCGCTCCAACGCTCGGTCAGTTCGCCGCCCCACGCCGTGCCAGGCCTCGATGTGGTCGGTGAGTTCCGACCCGCGACGGTACGGGCGGCGGTGTGCGGAGACTGGTACGACGCGTACTCGCTGTGCGACGAGCGCCTCCTGCTCGTGGTGGGCGACGTGGTCGGTCACGGCCTCGAAGCGGCCGAGGACATGGCGCAGCTTCGAAACATCACCCGGGGATTGGCCCTCGCGGGCCACCGCCCAGCAGCCATCCTTCACGAGCTCGACCGGTTCACCGCACGCGACTCGCGCGGTCACTACGCCACCGCAACGGTGATGGTCTACGACGCGGCGACCTGCCGGCTGGCCTACGCCACCGCCGGTCACCCCCCACCCATGCTGCGATCGCCGAGTGGCACCGTCGAGTTGCTGGCCAATGCCTCCGGACCGTCACTCGGCGCGATCCCCGGGGCCCGATACCACGACGAGGAGATCGAGCTCATCGAGGGAAGCGCGCTCGTGGCGTACTCCGACGGCCTGATCGAGCGGCGGGGCGAGGAGATCGACGAGGGCCTGGCCCGGCTCGCGCACGCCCTCTCGTCCGCCGACCCTCGACAGCTCGACGCGATGGCAGCCCAGCTGATCGACGCCTGCGCGACCGGTGGTGCACACCCCGACGACATCTGCGTACTGGTCGCCGGGCGCTCGGCGGTCTCGTGCGGTATGGCCGACTGAGGGAGTGGGGGCGCGGCGGACTGCCTCAGCGCGCGAGCCGGTCGCGGATGAACGCATCGATGTGCGCGGCGAGCGCGCCGGTGGGGCGTTCCTCGATGTCGTAGCGAACCTGACGAATCGGTGGCGCCACGTCGACGAGACGCTCGAGCGCGATGGGTGTCGCGGCGATGACCGCGTCGCAGCGCGTGGCGCGGATCGTCGCCGCGAGGTCGCCGAGATCGTCGTCCTCGTAGCCGAGCGCGGGGATCGCGTCACCGATGTGCGGATAGCGGACGAAGGCCCGGGCAATGGCGCCGACCGCGCCCGGACGGGGGTCGATCACCTGCGCGCCCGCGGCGCGGGCGGCCACCATCCCGGCGCCCGAGGCCATCCCCCCGTGGGTGAGGGTGGGGCCGTCCTCCACGACCAGGACACGAGCTCCGGCGAGCGACGGTCCGTCGTCGAGCACCGCGGGGGATGCCGTCTCGACGATCGCCGCGCCGGGGTTGAGCGCGATCACGTTCGCCCGCACCTGCGCGACCGCGCCCGCCGGCGCCGAGTCGACCTTGTTCACGACGACCACGTCGGCCATTCGCACGCAGGTCTCTCCCGGGTGATAGCCGAGCTCGTCGCCGGGTCGGAGGGGATCCACGACCGTGATCATCAGGTCGGGTACGTAGAAAGGGAAGTCGTTGTTGCCTCCGTCCCACACGATCACATCGGCCTCGGCCGCGGCGCCGGCGAGGATCGCCTCGTAGTCGACGCCCGCCCACACGGTCACCCCCATGGCCACCGGTGCTTCGTACTCCTCGCGTTCTTCCACCGTCGGGGACGCCGCGTCGATGTCGGTCAGCGTGGCGAAGCGCTGGACGCGCATCGCCGCGAGGTCGCCGTAGGGCATCGGGTGGCGGACGAGCGCGACCCGCGCCCCTGCGGCCTGGAGGCGACGACACACGAAGCGGCTCGTCGGGCTCTTGCCGGCGCCCGTGCGGCTCGCGCAGACCGCGATCACCGGAACCGGGGCGACGAGCGAGGACGCGCTCGGCCCGACGATGCGGAAGTCGGCACCGGCCGCGAGCGCGATCGATGCCTTGTGCATGACCTCGGTGTGCGCGAGGTCGCTGTACGCGAGCACGACCTCGTCGACCGGGCCGGGGGGAACGACGGTGCCGGTCGGGCCAGGCGCGAGGAGCCGGGGGAGGTCGGACTCGTCCAGGATCGGGATGCCCGAGGGGTATCGCTCGCCGGCGAGCGAGGCGGGGTACACCCGGCCGGCGATGGCGGGGATCTGCGCGGCGGTGAATGCCACGACCTGTACCGCAGGATCGTCGCGGTACACGGTGGCGAACACGTGAAAGTCCCGCCCGCCGGCACCGAGGATCACGACGCGCCGGCGCGGGTTGGGGGAGGGGGGATTGGTCATCGGCACTCCGTTGTCGGGTCGCGGCTGCAGTCTGGCCCGGACGCGGCAACGGGGAGGGGCTCCGAGACCCCTCCCCGTGGTCGCACGCAGAGGCCGCGACCGCTTCATCCGCCCTCCGGCCGCCGCAGACGGGTTCCGCCGCATGCCTCCCAGGCAGGTGAGTATCAGTGACACTAGTCACGGCATGTGACGTCTGTCCAGCGCGGGCGGGCTCCGGGGGAACGCGTCGCGCCCGGGTCCCTAGACTCACCCGCTCGGCCGCGTCCGTTCTGACGAGGCGAAATGTGAGACAGCTGCGCGAGCGACCCTGCTCACGCCCTCAACCCGCAAAGGCGACCACAGTGGGCTATGGCAACTACGACACGCTGATCGTCGAACGGCACGGCCACGTCGGCTGGCTGATCAACAACCGGCCCGACCAGCTCAACGCGATGAACGCGCGCATGCGGGACGAGTTCGCCGACGCGTGGGTCGAGCTCGACCGCGACCCGCAGGTGCGCGTGATCGTGCACACCGGCAACGGGCGCGCGTTCCAGACCGGCGTCGACGTCACCGAGATCGCCACCGACGGTCAGGGCATGCAGCGTTACCAGGACAGCGTCGTCAACTTCGACCTGCACTTCACGTCCTGGCACCAGCAGGTGTGGAAGCCGGTCATCACCGCGGTCAACGGCATCTGTTGCGGTGGTGGGTTCCACTGGGTGGCCGACGCGGACATCGTGATCGCCGCGTCCGATGCGCAGTTCTTCGATCCCCACGTGTCAATCGGTCAGGTGGTGTCGATCGAGGCCATCGGTCTCATCCGCAAGATGCCGGCCGAGGCGGTGTTCCGCATGGCCTTCACCGGGAAGTACGAGCGGATGAACGCGCAGCGGGCCTTCGAGCTCGGGATGATCAGCCAGATCGTCGATCCGCCCGAGCGTCTCCGAGACGAGGCGCAGGCGCTCGCCGAGAAGATCGCCCGGAACTCACCGGCCGCCATGCGGGCCACGAAGAAGGCGCTGTGGGGTGCGCTCGAGCACGGCCTCACCGACGCCTGTCGTATCGGCGCGCAGCACCTCGCCGGGTTGTGGGGTCACCCCGACCAGGAGGAGGGCCCGCTCGCCTTCGCCGAGAAGCGAGAACCGAACTGGGCCGAGCTCACCGACGAGCGAGGCGAGGGCTGATGGACCTCGACTATCCCGCGCACGCCGAGGCGTTCCGGCTCGAGGTCCGAGCATGGCTGGACGACAACCTCCCGGCCGGCCTCGCCACCGCGACGCCCGAGGAGCGTCGCACGCTCCTCGCCGACTGGAACGAGAAGCTGATTGCCGGCAACTGGCTCTGTGCGTCGTGGCCGGTCGAGTACGGCGGGCGCGGGCTCGACACCATGCAGGGTGTGGTGCTCGCGGAGGAGTTCCACCGCGCCGGCGCGCCGCTGCGCGCCGACTTCTTCGGCGACACGCTCGTCGGGCCGACGATCCTCCAGTGGGGGACCGAGGAACAAAAGCAGGAGTTCATCCCGAAGATCCGCCGCGGGGAGATCGCGTGGTGCCAGGGTTTCAGCGAGCCGGATGCCGGAAGTGACCTCGCGGCGCTGAAGACCACGGCTGTGCTCGACGGCGACGAGTGGGTCATCAACGGTCAGAAGATCTGGACCACGCAGGGCCTCCACGCGGACTACGTGTTCGTCCTGTGCCGGACCGATCCGAAGGCACCACGCCACAAGGGGATCTCCTACCTGCTGTGCCCCATGGACCAGCCGGGCGTGGACGTACGGGAGATCCGCCAGATCGACGGCGGCGCCGAGTTCTGCGAGGTGTTCTTCACCGACGCGCGCTGCCCGGCCGAGAACGTGGTGGGTGGGGTCAACAACGGCTGGAAGGTCGCGATGACCACGCTCGGCTTCGAGCGAGGTACCAACGCCACGACGGGCTACCGCCGTTTCGACAAGCAACTCTCCGAGATGATCTCGATCGCACGGAGGACCGGCGCCGCGCGCGACCCGATCGTTCGCCAGGGCCTCGCCGCCGCGTGGTCGCGGGTGCAGATCATGCGCATCAACGGCCTGCGCAGCCTGACCGGCGTGCTCGCCGGCAAGTCGCTCTCCGACGACCAGCGCGCTGGGCTCGCCGCACTCGGTGCCTGCAACAAGGTGTTCTGGTCCGAGCACAACCAGGCCACGCTCGACCTCGCGATCGACATCTACGGCGCGGCCGGCCAGACGCTCCTCGGCGATCCCGCGGTCGAGGAGGCCCTCGCGGGCTACGGGCGCCGCACGCCCCACCCGGACTACCCGTTGAACGGCATCCAGAGTTCGTTCTTCTTCAGCCGGAGCGAGACGATCTGGGGTGGTACGTCGCAGATCCAGAAGAACATCATCGGCGAGCGCATCCTCGGCCTGCCCCGTGACCCGGCCTGTCGCCCGCCAGCAGGATGGG
>WBZO01007506.1_pt1 | contig 10072 bp, 16 predicted proteins | sample 5204261 | NCBI WGS metagenome assembly WBZO01 (sample SAMN12412400, study PRJNA552823) | activated sludge metagenome | isolation source: activated sludge from anammox sidestream of wastewater treatment plant... | place: USA: North Carolina | collected 2017-09
GGCATCAGCGGGATCTCTTCGTATCGGGATGTAGCGCAGCCTGGCTAGCGCACCTGACTGGGGGTCAGGGGGTCGTGGGTTCGAATCCCGCCATCCCGACCAATTTTGCTAAGAAAAAAGGCCGCTCGTGAGAGCAGCCTTTTTTGTAGGTAGCACATAGGTAACAACCAGGCTGGTGCCATCGCCGCCAGCCCGCTGTCGTCATTGCGTACCGCCCTTCTGGCGCCGTCCGACCTCGATGCCAATCCGATAGGCGGCCTCGCGCTCCGCCTCGGCCTGAAAGTCCAGATGATCGATGTATCGATTGAACCGCTCCAAGGCGGCACCCTTCAGCGTTGACGTGAAGTACTCCAACTCCGCATCGGCTTTCTTCCTTGGGAAGACCAGGTCCTGGCACGCGCTTTCGGAGAGGATGTGGGCCACAACTCGGTCGAACGCGTTGCCAATAGACGGCATCTCGAAGATGTCGACGAGTTCCGGCGGCTCGCCCTGTGCGAGGGCTTCGACCACTTGGGCCAGGGACTGTTTCACGCGGGACTTCATCGCACCCCTCCTTTCGATCGAGCGGGATGGCAAACTTCGCTGTCGGTCAACGTCGCGCGCGCGTGCTCCACGGCGGCATCGACCTTCTGCTGAATCGTGCGGCCCAGCAGCGACGCCTGTTCTGGACTGATTCCGCCCTCTTCGACCAAATCGATCATCTCCGCTAGCATCCTGATTTCGGACAGCTCCAACGTAAGTCGGTCGTACGGGTCACCAGTGGCCTTATCTTCATCGAGTTGCGCGGCTTGATGTCGTCGCGTTCGCAAACGACCCGGGTTGTTCTTTGGCATTCGGCTCTCCATGACGCAACGTCTGAAAAGGCCGGACAGATTGAACAGATAAGGGATGCGAGAATCTGCGAGCAGCCGATCCGGCCATGATTCACCTGCACCCGATCAGCGGTTGCGCATCGCGGCGGCTGCCTCGAGGCCGAGGAGATAGCCGACCTCCGCGTAGTAGAGCGTCAGGCCTTCGATCGCGTCGATGTAGTCGCGGAACCGCTTCTGGAGGGCTTCAGGAAGCGCCGCGCGCAGGACCTGATCATCGGTCTCTTTGATGCGACGCACGTTCGCGCCCGCTCGTCGATCGCGCTCCCAAAGCGATTTCGCGAGCGCGTCCAAGTCCAGGTCTCCCTCCCCGACCATTTCCTGGAAGCTAAACGCCTCGTCGCATCGCTGGCGCATGTATCGTTGAATGCGCGTCTCGGCGGCTGGCTTCGGTGTACGTGTACGGGCGCGTGTGGTCGACATTCTGGCCTCCGAGGATGAGGCCGGGCGTCTGAGGCAGATCGAAAGCCGGTAAGATCTGGCGCAGCCGCTCGGCTTGTTAACGGCAAGTCGGCGGTGAGTCGGGGGCGTCGGTCGTGCGTCCAACACGGCCGGCGTCACCGCATACTCTCTCCATTTTTCGGCGTGGTGTCAACGCGCATCACCCCACGCTGTCACGGAGAGTGTTGTCAGTGGTTCCATGGGCCCGCTCGTCGGCCACGACCATCCAGTCTGCCAGGTGACGCTCGAGTGCCGCGAACGAGTCGAACTCGAGATCCGCGAGGCTATTGCGCTTGACGTATGACGCCCGCCTCCGTCTTGCCTTTGGTCCGGGTCCGATACGGGGCACGCGCGCGGCTGCACATCCCAGTCGCGACAGAACGCGCAGATCACCAGGAGGGTCACGACCGGGGCGCAGGTCTACGCAGGAGCGCCCGGGCGAAGCGCCAGGCATCGCGTGCCGCGTGCTCGGCAATTGCCAAGCGTTCACGCAGGGAGGTAATCTCCGCCCGGAGTTGCTGCTGTTGGTGCTGTGCCTCTCGCAGTTGCTCTAACAGGTTCAAGGGCACGTCGGGCATGGCTTCGCTCCTTCTGTGTGCCGTCACGCCTGCTGTGTGAGCGATGAAGACGTCTTGGTCCTCGACGGTCGGCAGCGGGGGCACCGCCGCGGCTGGGCATAGGCGCGTTCGGCGTAATACCGCTTCTCACCCGAACTCCACGTGAACGGGCGGTCGCAGTCGACGCACAGGCGCACGTCATCGCGACCGTCATCGAACGCCGCGAATCGCTCGAGCCGCCGAACCCGTCGGCAGGGCGTACACATTCGTGGGAGTCGCACCTCCGGCCATCCCCGACGGACCCCCACGTCGTGCAGGTATTGCCACTCAGCGGCTGACACCGTGAACGGTTGTCTGCAGATCCCGCACACCCGTCGCGTGACGATCGGTTCGACGTCGGTGGCGGTGCCGGCCGACCCCGCAACGACGTCGGTTGGCAGCGTTACCATCGTCGGCGCTCACGCCGGGCGAGCCAGCCCGCCGGCGGCGCCGGCACCGTGGGCTGCCAGTCATCGGCGTCGAGTGGACGCGTCAGCCGCTCGAGATCTGAGCGTCGCGTCGGCGGCCGGCGGCGCGCCCACCACCACGCCCAGAGGTGCCGCAGGCATCTCACCATGCCCGCTCCATCGCGCGGAGGGCGCGCCATGAAAACAGAATGGCACGGCGTTCGAGTTCGAGCCGCGAAGACGTGCGGAAAAAGCCAGACAGATAGTCGCTGGCGTGCTGGAGTTCATGGAGCAGCAAGTGCGGCAACCGCGCGTCGTCAACCGTGTCGCGGAGGAAGATCCGCGTGAGTTCGCGCACGATGTACACCGCGCAACCATCCGGTTGATCACGGGGAATCGTGGCGAACCGCACGACCACGATCGGCAGCGTGAGGCCACACGCGGCGGCGTGAGCGATCGTCTCGATCACGACGCGCCGTCGCGCGAGCGGCGCCGGCACGGGGCGCAGCGCGACGGCATCGGCGCGCGCGAGCGGGTCGGGGGCCACAGTAAGCGCCGCGAGTTGCCAATCGAGCCCGCACTCGTCTGCCGCGACGCGCTCGTCATCCATGAACAGCGGCGCGCGTCGCCGTCGTCGTCGCGGCGCAACGAAGATGTCGGATTCGGGACAAAACGCCGGGTTGAAGTGGTCGTCACTCACGATTCCACCCGACTGCGTCGATGAGGCGCTGGCGTCGTTCCATCGCCGTGTCGATGGCCGCCGCGAGCCCGGCGGCGGTCGCCTGCACCGCGCGCGCAAAGGCCAGGACGTCAGGAACCAGGTCAGCGACCGGTCGGCCGTCGGCTCGATACCCGTCTGGAACCGTGGCGCCTCCGGCGAGGGCCCGAAGCATTGCGACATCGCTACCCGAGAGGGCACTCTGCAGCAGGCGCTCGAACACCTCGTCCTCGATGTGTGCAAGCACGCCCGCATCGAGACCGAGCTCGTCGGCGATGCGTGTCGCCCGATTGATCGTTGGCGTCATCGCGTATCCCTCCGCGCCAGCAGGTCACGAATCTCGACGAGCAGGCCTTCGACCGCTTCGAGACGACCTTCTGTCGACGCGCGATGCGTGGCGATCCGCTCGGCTTCTGCGGCGCGCTCGCGGAGGTCCATCAGTTCGGGATCGTCGTCTGCGAGGGGTTCGCGCATCTGCGCCCGGCGTGCGTCGTCGGCCGCCCAGCACGCCTCGATGTCGCGTCGGCGCCGCGCCGCCGCTTCTTCACGTTCGAGCAGGCGCTCGAGCTCCGTGACGCCGGCCTCCGAGGCACGCTGCGCCGCCGCCTGCCAGCCGAACTCACTCGCGGCCAGCGCGGCGCCGTCGAACACCGGGACCGGCCGAAAACTGAGCGCCGCCGCGCGCGCGACGAGATCGTCTCGACGTGCGTCCAGTGTCAGCGGCCGCGCGACAGGACTGCCGGCGGCACTCGGGCGCGTGTCATCCGTGTCGGGTGACGTCGTGGCGGCGGCGGCGTCCAGACGCTCGATCATCTCCAGCAATTGATCGACGCGGGGGCCGTCCGAGAACGTCCCGTTGCCGGTGTACAGCGACTCCGCCTCGCGGAGTAGGTCCTCTCGTAGGGGGCTCATATGGTCTCCTCTCATCTTGTAGGTCCGTCGGTGATGACGATCGTGCACGCGGCCATCGCGTGCACGGTGAGTGCGTGCAGTTCAGCCAGGTGGGCTGCCTCGCCGTCGAGATCGAATACGTCGAGTCCGAGATACCAGCCGCACCCGCAGGGCTCGCAGCAGCCCCACCAGGCGCCGCCGAGCGGCAGCACCGCGGTGGGACCCGCGGCGCACACGGCGCACGTGCCGCAGTCGGCATAGCGGGGCGCTGCCCGACGCGCCATCGCCGTCAACTCGCGCCAGAGCGCATCGCTGGGTGGTGGTGATGATTCATTGGTCATCGTGTCACTCCTGTTCGGTCAGTGCGTCGTCGTGTCCCGGACGATCCGCCTGGCGTTGCAGGCTTCGCGCGTGACGAGGTCCACCGACACCCGGCGGCGATTCGCGCGCCTCGTTCGCGAGGCCGAGCGTCCCGTCTCCCTCGATCGTCGCCAGGCGCGGCGCTCCGAGCAGCGTCTCCGGCGGCTCTGGCCCGGTAGCCGGATCGGTAACTAGCGCACTGGTAACGGCTCGTGTCTCGGCGTTACCAGTCACACACGCGCGGGTGGATAAGGCGTCAGCCATGACGACTTTCGCCTGCGTTTTCGGGGGTTGATTCGTAAGGAAGCCGAGAATCTGGCGATTAGAGGCCGCGGGAGCCACGCTCGCCGAACCGGCATGTGTGGCATCGACCGCTGGCGCGATCGTGGCCCCTGTGCAGCCACCTTGGCCGCGATCGGTAACCCAGAGAGATGCCTGGGTTCTAGCGGAGTTTCGCGCCCGATTGACCCGCAGGGGAGGAACGGTGGAAGAACCTAGGCCACGGGGGGGTGGGGCTGTCTCGTCGACGTCGGGTCCGAACACCGGCAGGTCGTCGCGGAACGTCGGTCGGGGCTGCCAGTGTTGCATCGAGCCTCGGTGAGTCGGCATCGTGGTCATCGTCGTGTCCTGGTGATCGGCAGTCTCACTGCACGTGTGGCGGCTCATATGTCAGCAGCGCCAGCACGTGGAACTTCCACCGTCGCAGAGCGCGACGATCGCGGTCGCTCAGACGCGACGCCGGAGACACCACGATGTCGCCGCCGTCCGAGTGCAGACCGAAGCCGCGCGTCTCCAGATCGAGCACTAGTAATAGCGGCTCGACCGGGACCGCGAGCCCGCCCCTGAGCAGCACGTACCGATCAGATGCGTTGGACATCCGCGGTTCTCCATGACGGGCTGATTCCTGTGTCACCATCGTCACCTTCGTCACAGACCCCGTTTTTGTTGGTGCGTTCGGGTGACGATACGGTGACTGTTGTTCCCATGCCGACTGTTTGCGTCACCCGAGCGTCACCCGATCCGCGCAATAGATCCGGCCCGAGTGACGATGGTGACGATGGTGACGGTTCGTCGCCCGTGTCGATGGTGATGAGGCGGCGGCCGCTGTGCGCCTCTCGTTTGGTGCTGATCTCCAGCCCCACCCGCCGCAGGCCTGGTGTGAGGCGCCGCAGGGCTGACGACAGCGCCCGCGGTGACTCGGGCCATCCGCGCGGAGCCCGCCCCTGGGGCGTCACGTGAGTGAGGAGTTCGCTTGCTGTGCTAGTCCACGGACGCGGCAGACTGCGGAGCGCCACCGCGAGCGGATCGCCATCGAGCGTTGCTTCGATGGCCGCGCCTCGCATCTGTCGGTAGGCGGCGAGTATCGACCCAGACGCCGAGTCGAGCGCCGGTTCAGCGGCGGTGACCCACAGGGCCCAGTCCGCCAGCCGCGGCAGCGCATTGATGTCGAGATCGTCGCGACGCTGCAGAGCGCAGGCGACCGCGTCACAGAGCGATCCGAGCATCGCCGGCCGTGCCAGGTCGTACTGACGCCACAGCTCGGCCTCGGGTAGACGGTCACGCTCGTCGAGTTCCGGCAGCGTCACAGTGATCGCCCGGTCGAGGAGATCGCCGCGTGTCACGACGTCTGTGATCGACGTGAGGATCGTTGGACGTTGAGCCTCGAGGATCACTTCGTCGGCATCGGTGTACAGCTCGCGGCGCGTGAGCGCGCCACCGGTTGAGAGTCGGCAGAGTGCGTCGGACAGCCACGGCGATAGATGCGACAGATTGTCGAGCGCGACGACGCGCGACCGACTGGCGGCGATCATCACGTCGTCGATCGTGCGCGGCTCGGCACGCAGTTCAGCGACGTGCGGATCGACCAGGCGTCGGACCATGCGTGCGGCGGTAGACTTGCCGGACCCTTGTTCTCCGGTGTACGCGAGCAGTGGGTACGGTCCCTGTGGCGACAGTGCGCCGACCAGCCACCCGATGGTGAGTGCGGTGTCGGTTTCGGAGATCGGTAGCAGATCGCGCAGTATCTCGAGTGCGCCTGCCCGACGCATCGGCAGGGGCAGCGGGAGCATGCCCCGCGAGCGCACCAGCCGCACCGGCGGATCAGCGACGACGCGCCAGCCGGTCCGCGTGATTTCCACGGCCTGCCAGTTGGCTTCACCGAGATCCAGATACACCGCGGCGCGTCCATCACCTCCGATACGGATGGCCGGCGCATGCTCGGCGCCGTCATAGCGCGCCATGCCCGCGAGTACGACGAGCGCGTCAGCGAGGGCACTCGCATTCGGCGCACACCGTGTTTCTGCATGATGCCGCCGCGCCAGCCAGTCGCGGACTTCTCGCGCCCGCAGGACGTGGTGCTCGCGGTGCCCGTCGACGTGGAGAGTGATATACGGATCGCCGGAGGGGGCGTGCCACAGCTCGACGTCAGCGGCGAGCGCCAGATCGACGAGACGCGTCGCCTGCGATGGTCTGACGCGGTCGCCATCGTCAGATCTCATGTTCGTAGTCGTCGCGCCTGGCGTGATCGATGCGTCAGCGCTGATCGGCTCCGCCGCCGCGATGAGTGGTTGCGGGTCAGCGTTGTAGTCGGCTGCGTCGCCATGTGCGGGTGCATCGGGCCACGCGATGACGGCGACGTCGCTGTGCCCGAGGGCGGCGAGCCGCGCGGCGATGCGGGCCATGTGTGCCTGGCCCGGCGGATCGGCGTCGGGCCACAGGCGCACACGATACGAGGACAGCACGCGGAGGACGTCGTCACTCGGCGTGCCTGATGCGCCCGTGACAGTTCCGACGGCCGCGAGGCCGCGTGCGTGCAGTGCGGCGCACGCCCGCTCCCCCTCGGTGACGACGACGATCGATCCTCCAGCGAGACGGGAGAGCCGTTCGGTGCCGTACAGCGGCAGGTCTGCGGTGTGGCGCCCCCCGAGTCCAGGTGCGCCGTCAGTTCGCCGCCAGATGTAGCGCTTGTGAGCGCCAGGCTGGTCGATTCGTTCGTGGAGCGCGACGATCTGTCCGTCGTGATCACGCAGGGGGTAGGTCGTCGTACGCGACGCGGCGGCCGAGACGTGGTTGCCGTGCGCGTCGGAGATGTCGGCGACCGTGAGGCCAGCCGCCGTCAGTACGGCCTCGATGCTGCAGCCGGCATGGCATCGGAGGACGATTGGTTGTGTCCGGCCGCGACTCACCGACAGCGAGGCCGCGCGATCATCATGAGCGGCGCACCGCGTCATCCGGCTACGGCCGTCCGCTCGCACGGCCGCGATCGTCTCGATGACAGTCACCGGCTAGTGGCGCTGCGGCCATTAGACCCGGCCGGCGTTGTTTGTCCGCTGGTCGTATCCGTGCGCTTGGCGAGCCAGTCGGCGATGGTGTCCTCGCGCCAGCCGACACGGTGCGGGCTGAGGCGGATCGGTTCGGGGAGTTCACCGCGGCGACGCATGCGCCAGATAGTCGCTGGGGCGAGGCCGGTGAGCTCGCCGAGTTCACGCGGCGAGAGGATGCGACTGAGAGTAGGAGTGTGCGCGGAGATAGCTGCGATGCTCATGCGCGAGAGGATCGCATCATGTGTAGGCTGAGTGTGGTTATTTTTTCCTCGGCCTCTTCTGACTGCTCTTGGTCTTTCTCGGCGCCTGCCGCTCGCGTGCTCTAGTGAGACGCTGTTCGATGATGTTAATCCTGTAGTCCAAAGCCTTCACGAGCCGATCCTGTAATCCTGGCCGAGGGCGAAAGAACGCGTAAGGTCGTTCCGTTAATTGCCTGCGAACCTCACTGTACGCAGCTTTCCCACCTGACGTAGAAACGATTGGAATATCGGGGTACTTCTCGTTAGCAAGATAGGGCGCCAATTCTGCCGCCTTCACCCAACTGAACCCGAGCGTCGGATGCGCTCTTAGCACCGCAACGGCCCAGGCGCGAGTGGCAATCGTCGACGCTCGGGTTCGGGCTCGCCACGCCGCCGGCAGGCGTGGAGCTTGTTCGGCGCTATCCGTCAACGCGAGAAGCAGCGCGGACACCAGCCACTCAGGGATCGTTCCTTCAAGCAGGCGCACAGCCTCACACAATGCAAGTGGATCGTCCCCATATTCCCAGACCTGCTGGCAGGTCTTTAGATCACGAAGCTCGCGGCGGGTAAGTTCATTGCGCACTGATTGCGCAGGATCTACGTTCTGTCGCCGACGCCATGGACGTTGAGTGCGCTGCGCTCCCATCGGACTCACCCGACCTTGCTGAAGGGCAGCACTTTCGCTTCGCTACCGCCGACGATGGCCGTGAGCTTCGCGCCCCACCATTCGAGCGCCGCGCGCTTCTCGGCGTCGTAGCCGTGACGATCGTACACCGCGGTGACGCTGCTGTCGGCATGGTTCAGGATCTTCGCCACGGTCAAGCGCGGGATGCCGCCGCCGGTCATCATCGACGCCGCGGTCCGTCGGAAGTCGTGCGGGCGGACGTTGACGACCTCGAGCCCGTCGAGCACCTTGCGCCGCTGGCGCGTGCCCCGGATGCCCTTGAACACATACACGTCCTTCGTGCCGGCGTCCTGGAGCTGCTTCGCGGTCAGGTCGACCGCGGGAGCCGAGAGCGGAACGCGGTGGGGAAGCTTGTTCTTGCTGTGCTCGGCCGGAATCGTCCACCAGCCCGACTCGAGGTCCACGTCCTGCCAGCGCATCTGGACGACTTCGCCGCCGCGCTGTGCGGTCAGGAGTCGCAGCTTCAAGGCGGCCTGATTCAACCGGTGCTCGCGGGCAGCTTGATCGTCAAGGTCCGCGTCGGGCTCGCGCTCTAACCACGTCCAGACGGAGCGCAGTTCTTCGGGCGTCAACACGCGATCGCGCGACTGTTCGGCCGCCGGCTTCGCCAGCTTTGCGGCGACGTTGGCCTCGACCCATTCGACGTCGACGCCGAAGTTTAGAATCTTGCGAACGAGCGCCAGTGTGCGGTTCGCGGCGACGGGCGCGCCGCGCTCCACGATGCCGTCGAGCAGTTCGCGGACATCGGCCCGACGGATCGACGCAACCGGGCGATGTCTCCACGGTTCCAACTCAGCCCGGATCAGTCGCGCATCTTCACGCCAGGACCGCTTCTTCCGCTTCGCATGTTTCTCGAGGTAGTCGTCGGCCAGGATCCCGAAGGTCCGCGCTCGCGCCTGCTTCCGCTCGGCGCCCACATCGCGTCCTTCGCTGGCGCCCCGGAGCGCCTCGCGCGCGAGCTCCCGCGCCCGCGCGAGGGTCAGCAGAGGATAGGTGCTGACGTTCCCTTCGGCCTTCGGATCTCGCAGCGTGAGCCGCTGGAGCCTGCCGTTCACCCGGTGCAGCAGGATGAACGTCTTCCGGCCGGCGGGGTTGACGCGGACGCCGAATCCCGGTAGAGCCCGGTCGAAGTAGTCGACCTGGGCGTCGGTAGCCTTCAAGCCGGCAACAGATCGGTCGTTCAAGGCGATTGTGGGCATGGGTGTGTTACCTACCGTGTCAACGTGTTACCTACCGTGCGAGGACCTCCCGACGCGGGTCAGGATGTCGCCAGAGCGCGGCGGCTCAACCGCGATAGGTAACAGCATAGGTAACAGCCGACAGAAAGTCACTGAAATTCAATGAGCGTCAGAGAATGCGATATCGCCAATGTTTATCGGGCTCAATCGCCGATTTGGCTTTCAGTGAATTTCAGCAGATTTCGATTTTCACTGACTGGGGGTCAGGGGGTCGTGGGTTCGAATCCCGCCATCCCGACCAATTCTGTTAAGAAAAAAGGCCGTTCCTAAGGGCGGCCTTTTTTTCTGGGTAACACATGGGTAAC
>WBZO01004474.1_pt1 | contig 10068 bp, 8 predicted proteins | sample 5204261 | NCBI WGS metagenome assembly WBZO01 (sample SAMN12412400, study PRJNA552823) | activated sludge metagenome | isolation source: activated sludge from anammox sidestream of wastewater treatment plant... | place: USA: North Carolina | collected 2017-09
CCGGCTTCTGGCCCGCCCAGGCCGTGGCCAACCGGGCGCTCGGCGGTCCCGGAGCGATCGACACGGTGGTGGCGATGACGATGGTGCCCCTGTTCGACTACACGGGCTGGGACGCCTCGGTGGCGAAGGCCCACGGCATCGCCGACGTCGCGCGGCTACCGGAGCTGTCGGCCGGACACGGCGCGATAGGGACGGTCCCGGCGGCCGGCGGCGCGGCGCTCGGTCCGGGGACGATCGACGCGTTCGCCGAGCAGCTCGTGGCCGGCGCCGACTCCGACGGCGACGTCCTGGTGATCCTCGGTTCCACGCTCATCGTCTGGGCCGTGGTCCCGGACTGGATCGAGGCCCCCGGCCTGTGGACCGTGCCCCACACCACGCCCGGCAAGGTGCTCGTCGGCGGCCCTTCGAACGCGGGCGGCCTGTTCGTGGGCTGGGTCCGCCGGCTGCTCGGCGACGGGCCCGGAGTCCCGCCGCCCGGCGCCGCACCAGGCGGACCGGGCGGACCGGGCGGACCGGGCGGTCCCGGAGGGGTCGCGGTCGGCGACCCGGAGGGGGTACCGGTGTGGCAGCCGTACCTCCGGGGGGAGCGGGTGCCGATGCACGACCCCGACCGGCGCGCATCGCTGCACGACCTCCACATCGGCCTCGACGCCGCGGCCGTCCGGCGCGCCGCCTACGAGGCCTCGGGCTTCGCGGCCCGCCACCTCCTCGACCTCTCCGGTGTCGAGGCGCGACGGATCGTCTGCACCGGCGGGGGGTCGCAGGACCCGGGCTGGGTCGGCGCCCTGGCCGACGCCACGTGCCTCCCGGTCGACGTGGTCGCCTCGCCGGAGGGGGGCGCGCTCGGCGCGGCGTTCCTGGCCCGGGTGGCCGCCGGCCTCGAGGAGTCGCCCGACGGTGCGCGGAGGTGGGCGGCCGTCTCGCACCGGGTCGATCCCGATCCCGACCCCGGCGTCGCCGGGGCCGTGGCCGCCCGCTACCGGCGCTACCGGGAGCTCGCCGGCTGACAGCCCCCGCACGCTCCACGCGCCCGGCGTTGGGTCGCCAACCGCCCTGATGCGGCGGGAACTGTCCCAACGGGGGGAGCCGGCTCGGCCGGCTCGGCCGGCTCAGCCGGCCCCGGAGCTTCCGACGCCGGCCGGCTCAGGCTCGACGTCCGCCTGTGGCCGGGCCGCCGTCTCCACCGACGCGTCGTCCTCGTCGAGGTGGGCCTGGAGGGCGCGACCCTCAACGTCGAGGTCGGGCAGGACCCGGTCGAGGGCGCGCGGCAGGCGCCAGGCCCGGTCGCCGAGGAGCGTCATCACCGCCGGGACGATGAGCATCCGCACCACGGTGGCGTCGAGGAACACCGCGGTGGCGAGCCCGACGCCGAACATCTTGATGATCGTGCTGTCGCCCAGCGCGAAGGCGCCGAAGACGCTGATCATGATCAGGGCCGCGGCGGTGATCACCCGGGCCGAGAGGCTGAGCCCCACGATCACGCTGGAGCGGGCCTTGCCCGTCCGGTGGTACTCCTCGTGGATCCGGCTGAGGATGAACACCTCGTAGTCCATCGACAGCCCGAAGAGGATGGCGAACATCATCATCGGCAGGAAGCTGGCGACGGGCACGGGCGCCTCGAGCCCGACCAGGTCCGAGAGCCAGCCCCAGTTGAACATGGCCGTGACCACCCCGAACGACGACCCGATCGATACGAGGATCGCCAGCGCGGCCTTGATCGGTACGAGGATCGAGCGGAACACCGCGGTGAGCAGGACCACCGTGAGGCCGATCACGAGGAGCATGAACGGCAGCAGCGCCCCCGCGAGGCGGTCCGACATGTCGATCTCCGCCGCGGTCCGCCCGGTCACGTACCAACGGGCGCCGGTGGCCGCCTCGACCCGGTCGCGTTGGTCCCCCCGGATCTCGTGGACGAGCCGGGCGGTCGCGGCGTCGGCCGGCCCGGTGCGGGGCGTCACCGTCACCACGGCGGTGTCGCCGGACCGGTTGAGCATCGGCGGGGCCACGGCGGCCACGCCGTCGAGCCGCTCGAGGGTCGACGAGACCCGGGCCAGGGCGTCGGCGTCGTCGCGGGACGCCGCCAGGTCGACGACCACCGTGAGCTGGCCGTTGAAGCCGGGGCCGAAGCCGTCCGAGACCAGGTCGTAGGCGCGCCGCTGGGTGGTGGAGGTCGGCTCGGAACCGGCGTCGGGCAGGCCCAGGCGCATCGAGAGCATCGGGACGGCCAGGACCCCCATCACGACCAGGCCGGCGCCGAGCGCGAGCCACGGCTGGTGCGTGACCCGCTTGGCCCACCTGGTGCCCAGCGTCTCGCCCTCGTGCGTCCCGCCGGTGCGGTTGCGCAGTCCGGGCACGCGGAACCGGTCGATGTTGCGGCCCGCGAAGCCGAGCAGCGCGGGCAGGAGCGTGATCGCCACGAGGACGGCGATGGCCACCGTCGCGGCCGCGGCGAGCCCCATGATCGTGAGGAAGGGGATCCGGAAGACGGCCAGCCCCGCGATCGCGATCACCACGATGCTGCCGGCGAAGAGGACCGCGCTGCCCGCGGTGGCGTTGGCCCGGGCCGCCGACTCCTCCGGGCCGAGGCCCTGGCCGAGGTTCTGACGGTGGCGGGTCACGACGAAGAGCGCGTAGTCGATGCCCACCGCCAGGCCGATCATCACGGCGAGGGTCGGGGCCGACGACGACAGGTCGACCACGGCCGAGAGCAGCCCTATGCCGCTCATCCCGATCCCGAGGCCGAGGAGGGCCGTGACGATCGGGAGGCCCATGGCCAGGACCGAACCGAACGAGACGAGCAGCACCAGCACCGCCACGCCGAGGCCCAGCGCCTCCGACGACGGCGGCTCCATGGACAGGCCGGGCACCACCTCGCCCCCGAACTCCACCTGGAGCCCCGCGTCGCGGGCCGGGGCCACCGCGTCCAGGACGTGCTCCTGGGTGGCCTCGCCGACCTCCATCGCCGAGACCGGGTAGTGGACCGTGCCGAGGGCGACGGTGTCGTCGGCCGAGACCGCCTTCGGGTCCCACGGTGCCCGGGCCGTGGCCACGCCGTCGATCGCGGCCAGGGCGTCGATCGTCCGGTCGATGGCGGCGCGGTGGGGGGCGTCGGTGACCCGCCCGTCGCCGCCGGTCGCGAACACGACCTGGGTCGACGAGCCGCTCTGGTCGGGGAACCGCTCCGAGAGGAGGTCGGTCGCGCGCTGCGACTCCGTGCCCGGCATCGTGAAGGTGTCGGAGGTCTGGCCGCCCGCGACCGCCGAGGCGGTACCCGACGCCAATAGGAGGACGATCCAGGACGCGAGCACCCAGCGCCGGCGGCGCACGCAGAGGTGGCCGAGACGGTAGAGGAACGTGGCCATGCGGGTGCTCCGGGGTGGGTGGGGCCGGCGGGACCCCGCCACCCTAGTGGCAGGACTGCCAACTGACAGGACTGCCAACTCTCTCGACGGGGCGGGTACGGTGGGTCCATGGCCGCCGGGGGAACGCTGCGCGAGAGGCACGCCGACCGGACCCGTCAGCGGATCGTCGAGGCCGCCCGGGGCCTCTTCGTGGACCAGGGATACGACGCCACGACCGTCGACGAGATCGCGGCCGGGGCCGACATATCGCCGCGCACCTTCTTCCGCTACTTCGCCACGAAGGACGCCCTCCTGTTCCACGACTTCGAGGAGCGGCTCGAGCGCATCCGGGAGCGGATCGAGGCCCGCCCGGCCGGTGAGGGCGCGGCCGACACCCTCGTCCACGTCCTGGGCGAGGTGGTCGCCGACCTCGAGACCACGCCCGAGGAACGGGCCCTGGTCCGCCGCCTCGTCGAGGAGAGGCCGTCGATCCGGTCGTACCAGAGGTCCGCGATCGCCGAGCACGGGGAGCAGGAGATCACGGCCGCCCTGGCCCAGCGCGCGGGGCTGGCCCCCGACGACATCGGACTGCGTTCGATGATCGCGGCCGTCGGGGCGTGCTTCGACATCGCCCTGCGCGAGTGGTTCGCCCGAGCCGGCGGGCGTCGGTCCGGAGCGGGCGAGACCTTCGACGGGCTCTTCGCCGGGGTGCTCGAGGCCTGCGCCGCGGCCTTCCCGGCCCGGCGCCGGTAGAGTCTCGGCCCGGCCGGCTGGACCAGTGCCGGTCCCGGGCTCGCGACGGAGGGTTGTCGATGACCGACGGACTGAAGTTCGACGAGGTGGCGGTGGGCGACGAGGCCCCGGTCCGGACCCACGCCCTCACCCGCACCGACCTCGTGCGCTACGCCGGAGCGTCGGGCGACTACAACCCGATGCACACCGACGAGGTGGCCGCCCGGGCCGCCGGCCTGCCCAGCGTGTTCGGCCACGGGATGTTCTCGATGGGGCTGCTCGGCGCCGCGCTCACCGACTACGTGGGCGTCGGGAACCTCCGCAGCTACCAGGTGCGCTTCACCAAGCAGACGTGGCCCGAGGAGGAGCTGAGCACCCGCGTCGTCGTCGCCGGCACCCGCGAGGAGGGGGGCGAGCGGCTGGTCGACCTCGAGTGCTCGCTCGCGAACGCGGCGGGCGAGGTGAAGGTGGCCGGGACGGCCGTGGCGGCCGCGCGCTGACGGCGGGCGCCAGGTCACGTCCCGGCGGTCCGGCCGGCGCATCCGGCCCGGCGACCACGGTTCGAGAGGACGGGTAGAGGCGTGCCGATCCACTACGAGAACCGCGACGACCACGTAGCCGTGGTCACCATCGACCGGCCGGAGCGGCGCAACGCCCTCGACCTCCACCACTTCCGCGACCTCGCCGCCGCCTGGCGCCGCTTCGCCGACGACGACGACGCCTGGACGGCGGTCATCACCGGGGTCCCGGGCGCGTTCATGGCCGGGGCCGACCTGCGTACCTACATCCCCCAGATCACCGAGCTGATCACCGAGCTGGGCAAGGGCGACGTCACCGAGATCGACGGCTGCCGCGTCGACGACGCCCTGAAGGCCGTGCTGCGCGACGTCGAGCTCTACAAGCCCATCGTCGCCGCCGTCGACGGACCGTGCGTCGCCGGCGGGATGGAGATGCTCGGCGGGGTCGACATCCGGATCGCGACCCCGAGCGCGACCTTCGGGGTCCTCGAACCCAAGCGGGGCCTGTTCGCCGGGGGCGGCACCACCGCGCGCCTGCCTCGCCAGCTCGCCTTCCCGGCCGCGATGGAGTTCCTCCTCACCGCCGAGCCGTTCCCGGCGTCGCGGGCCCTGGAGCTCGGCCTGATCAACGAGATCGTCGAGCCCGACCGCCTCCTCGACCGGGCCCTGGAGTGGGCGGCCCGCATCAACGCCAACGCCCCCCTGGCGGTCCGGGCCACCAAGGAGTCGGTGCTGCGGGGCCTGTCGGTGACGCTCGCCGAGGCCTACGGGATCGAGTCGGAGCTCTCCCAGGCCGTCTTCGCCACCGAGGACGCCAAGGAGGGACCGGCCGCCTTCACCGAGAAGCGCCCGCCCCGCTGGACGGGCCGCTAGGGCGCGGCGCCCGAGCCGCGACGCCGCCGTGGTGACCGATCCCCGCACCCCGTGCCTGGTCGGGGTGGCCCAGCGCACCTGGCGTCGGGGCGGGGACCCGGCTCCCGAGCCCCTGGGCATGGCGGCCGAGGTGGTCAGGGCGGCGGTTACCGACGCCGGGAGCCACGGCGGAACGGGCGGCGCCGGGCCGGGCCGGCTGCTCGGCGCGGTGCAGAGCCTCCGGGTCGTCCACTGCATGAGCTGGCCCTACGACGACCTGCCGGGGCGCCTCGCCGCCGAGCTCGGCATCGAACCCGCCGAGGCCCGGCTGTCCGGGATCGGCGGCACCGTCCCGCTGGAGCTGGTCGACGACCTGGCGGCGCGGATGCTCGCCGGTGACCTCGACGTGGCGGTGCTCTGCGGCGCCGAGGCGCTCGACACCCGCCGCCGGGCGCTGATGGCGGGGGAGGAGCCGCGCTGGTCGCACCGGGCGACGGAGGAGCCGCCGTTCCCGTTCCCGTGGCCGTTCCACCCGGCCGAGGTGGCGCACGAGGTGTTCCAGGCCTGGCTGACGTTCGCGGTGCGCGACGTGGCCCGGCGGGCCGCGCTGGGCATCGCCCCGGAGCGCTACCGCGACGAGCTGGGGGCGATGCTCGCCCCGCTCAGCGAGACGGCGGCGGCCAACCCGCACGCGTGGTTCCCGGTCGCCCGGACGGCGGCCGAGATCACCCGTCCGTCCGCATCCAACCGGATGGTCGGCTACCCGTACACCAAGTACATGGTCGCCGTGATGGACGTCGACATGGCCGCGGCGGTGGTGGTCGCCACCCACGAGGCCGCCGATCGCCTCGGCGTACCCTCCGAGCGGCGGGTGTACCTGCGGGGGAGCGGCTCGGCGTCGGACCCGCGCTACCTGGCCGAGCACCCGGACCTCGCTCGCTCCCCGGGCCTGCGCCGCGCTCTCGGCGACGCGCTGGCCGGCGCCGGCCGGGGGCCGGGCGAGGTGGCGCACCTCGACCTCTACTCGTGCTTCGGGTCGTCGCTGCACTTCGCGACCGATGCGCTCGGCCTCGATCCCCTCACCGACGGGCGTCGCCTGTCGGTCACGGGGGGCCTGCCCTACGCGGGGGGTCCGGCCAGCAACTACGTGACCCACGCCCTGGCGTCGATGGCCGAGGTGCTGCGCGACGACCCGGGCTCGCTCGGCCTGGTCACCGGGGTGGGGATGCACATGACCAAGCACGCCGCCGCCGCCCTCTCCACCACCCCGCCCTCCGGGCTCTTCCGGCCGGCCGGGCCCATGCCCGAGCCGGCCGCCGCGGCCGGCGGGTCGCGCGCCGAGCTCGGCGGGAGGCCCGGCGGGCCGGGGCCCGGTGCCGTCCCGATCGTCGATGCGTACTCCGGTCCGGCCCGTGTCGCCGGCTACTCGGTGGTCCACGGCCGCGACGGCGCACCCGAGTGGGGCCTGCTCGTCGTCGACGTCCTCGCGAGCGGCTCCGAATCCGGACGCCACGGTGGCGAGAGTCCGGGCGACGGAGACGGCGCGGGTCCCCGCTGCTACGCGCGGGTGGAGAGCGCCGACGACCTGGGCGCGCTGGAGGCCGGCGAGTGGGTCGGCCGGACCGTGGAGGTCAGCGGCGGCGACGGCGGGGTCAACCACGCCCGGCTGACCGACCGGGCGACCGGGGCCTGACCCCCGCCTCAGGCGGCTCAGCCCGCGTTCGCGCCCAGCGCCACCAGGTCCTCGACGCTGGGCGCGAAGTAGTACGAGCCGGTCACGGGCCGGGAGAAGTCGAGGAGGCGGTCGCGCTGCTCCCGCCCCTCGGTGCCGTACATCGAGCCCAGCATCTGGTCGAACCGGTCCCGCTCGGCGCTGAAGGCCAGGAAGAACAGGCCGCGCTCGGCGACGGTCCCGAAGGGGGTGCTGCGCCGGTAGACGGGGCGCTCGCGGCCCTGGTCGTCGTGGACCTCGGCCCGGGAGATGTGGGAGTCCGAGGGGCGGGTGTCGCCGGGCAGGGCGACGGAGTCGGGCTTGGTGCGGCCGATGACCGCCTCCTGGTCGTCGACCCGTAGACGGGAGAACGAGGTGAGGTCGTGGACCCACCGCTGGGCGAGTACGTGGCTGCCGCCGGCACCGGTCCGCCCGTCGGGCACGCAGGCCACCGCCGGGGCCGCGGTCGGTGAGGGGTTGGCGGTGCCGTCGACGAAGCCGGTCAGGTCGCGGCTGTCGTGGTACACGAAGCACGGCGTCTCGTCGGCGACGGTGGCGACGCCGGCGAGGGCGCCCGCCACCGCGACGGCGCAGTCGAGGACCGTGTCGGTGCCGCTGCCGTGGATCCACGCCCAGACGTCGTGCTGGGTCGCCGGCGCCCGGTGGCCGTCGCGGCCGACCAGCTCGGTGAACGGCCCGCTGCCGGCGGGAGGCTCCCCCGGGGCCACGAGCGTCCAGGCGGAGGATCCGAACCCGATCACCAGGTTCGCGGCGCCGGAGGTGACGCGGGGCTCGCGCAGCGCGCCGAGCGCCGCGACCACCGCGGCCCGGTCCGCCCCGGGTGCGAGGTCGAGCTCGAGGTGGTGGTGGCTCCGGGTCCCCAGGGCGAAGATGCCGGGCTGCGGAGTGGGCATGGAGTCGAGTCCCTTCGCGGGTCGGCTGGTCGTCGAGGGCCGGTCGTGGGCGGGCGTGGTGGCCGTCCACCCGGACCGCGACAGGCGGGAGCGGGCGATGCTAGCGGTACCTCGCCGGGTGGTTCGCCGGATCACTCGGCTCATGCGGCCGGCGCCTCGGCACCGGCCTCACGCTCGCCGGAGCGCCTCGGCGGCGGCCTCCGGCGCGACCGGGTTGGAGAGCGTCCCGCTGCCGACCTCGCCCGAGGCCACGAAGCGCTGCACCCCCGGCGCCCGCATCGGCGGCGCCAGGTGCACGTGCAGGTGCACGCCGGGGTGCACCCACAGCAGGTAGGGCATGGGTCGGTCGAAGAGCCGGTCGTAGCGGGCCACGGCGTCGTGGAGCAGCGTCGCCAGGGCGTCGCGGGCCGCGCCGTCGAGGTCGGAGAGCGAGGGCCGGTGGTCCTCGGGGGCCACGAGCATCCCGTACGGGTAGCCGGAGGCGAAGGGCACGTACGAGACCCAGCGCCCCGCCCGGCCGACGACCCGGATCCCGGCCGCGAGCTCGTGGGGGACGGTCCGGCACAGCGGGCAGCCGTCGGTCGCCGCGACCGCGGCCTCCCGGCGGGGGACGGGCGGCACGAACGGGAACGCGTAGATCTGCCCGTGCGGGTGGTCGATGGTGGCGCCGACCTCCTCGCCCCGGTTCTCGAACACCAGCACGTACTCGATCTCGGGGCGGCCCATCAGCGCCTCGGTGCGCTCGGCCCAGAGGTCGACCACGGCCCGCACGCCCTCCACCCCGATCGTGCCGAGGGAGCCGTCGTGGCCGGGGGAGTAGAGGACCACCTCCGCGGCGCCGCGGGGCGGCCACCACGTGAAGCCGCCCTGGGTGCGACGGTCGGCGGCCCCGGCGGGGGGCCCGGGCAGGAACGCCGGCCAGCGGTTCTCGAACGCCCTCACGGTGTACGGCTCCGGGGCCTCGAGGCCACCGACGCAGAACGGGCAGCCGCCCGACGGGAGGTTGGGCCGGTCCTGGCGCCGGGCCACGATGGCCACCCACTCCCCGGTGAGCGGGTCGAGCCGCAGCTCGTGGCCCGACAGGCCATGCGCCTCCGCTGCCTCCGCTGCTCCCGCTGCTCCCGCTGCCCCCGTGGGCCCCGCCTGAGCGCCGCCCGCGCCGGGGCCGGCCTCGCCCGTCACCGGAAGGCGGGAACGACCTCGGCCGCGAAGCGCTCCAGGGCTCCGAGGTCGAACGGCGCGCGCCGGGCGATGTTGAGCTGCTGGGCGCCCGCGTCCACGTACGCGCCGATCCGGTCGACCATCTCGGCCGGGCTGCCGGTCAGGATCCCGGGCCGCACCCAATCGACCATGTCGGGGCTGAACTGGGCCGCGAGGTCGTCGTCGCTCCACGCCAGGCCCACGTTGACGCTCTTGACGATCGACGCCGGATCGCGCCCCTCGCGCTCGCAGTGCCCGTGCAGGACGTCGACCTTGTGCCCGTAGGCGGCGGGGTCCACGAAGGGCACGTTCCAGCCGTCGGCGTGGCGGGCGGCGATCCGCAGCGTGACCTTCTCGCCGCCGCCCCCGATCCAGATCGGCAGCCGCTCCTGGACGGGCTTGGGATCGCACCGGGCGTCGCGGAACGTGAAGAACTCGCCCTCGAAGTCGGTGGTCTGCTCGGTCAGGAGGCTGCGCACGCACCGGACGGCCTCGTCGAGCATGCGCAGGCGCGTCGGCGGGTCGGGGAACGGGATTCCGTAGGCGTCGTACTCGGGCTGGAACCAGCCGCCCCCGAGGCCGAGGTCGACCCGGCCACCGGCGATCTGGTCGAGCGTGGCCGCCGCCTTCGCCAGCACCGCCGGGTGCCGGTAGCCGACCGAGTAGACGAGGCTGCCGCAGCGCACGCGCGACGTGGTGGCGGCCAGCGCCGCGTGGGTGGCGACCGCCTCCAGGCAGACCGCCCCGCCGCCCGGGTCGGCGGCATAGAAGTGGTCCCACACCGAGATCCAGTCGAAGCC
>WBZO01007508.1_pt1 | contig 10068 bp, 12 predicted proteins | sample 5204261 | NCBI WGS metagenome assembly WBZO01 (sample SAMN12412400, study PRJNA552823) | activated sludge metagenome | isolation source: activated sludge from anammox sidestream of wastewater treatment plant... | place: USA: North Carolina | collected 2017-09
CAGAAACTGGGTGATAACAATTTTTTTGGTCGCCCCTAATGCTTTGCGAAGTCCTATTTCCCTCGTGCGTTCCGTTACGGTTACGAGCATTATGTTCATAATCCCTATACCCCCCACAAGAAGGGAAATGGCGGCTATTCCTCCCAATAGGGTGGTAAATGTTCCCGTGACTTGCGAGACGGTACTCAAAATATCATTCTGCGAAAGAATCATAAAATCTGCGCTCGCGGGATCGGAAATACGATGCCTGTTCAAAAGAAAATACCCCACTTCATTTTGCGCATCGGTCATGACGTCAGCGCTTTTTGCCTCTATGGCGATGCTGGATAAATGGTTGGCACCGAAGAGTATTTTTTGTGCGGTGGAAAGGGGAACATAAACCGCATTATCGGGATTGGTAAATCCTGTGCCTCCTTTGCTGGCGGTAATTCCTATCACGGTAAGCGTTTGTCCGTTTATTCTGATCGCTTGCCCGAGCGGATCTATGCCTTCACCGAATAAATCAGAAGCAACGGTAGGACCAAGCACCGCAACTTTTGATAGGGCTGAAATATGAGACCCGGCGATAAATGTTCCTGAAGAAAGGGTGACTTTTCGCATGTCGGCGTATTGCGGTTCGACGCCGGTTATTTGCGTATTTGTGTTATTTCTTCCGGCTGTCACCTGACCGCGACCGCTATACTCCGGGGAAACTCGGGACACGGTGGCAAGCGATGTTGCCGACTTTATCGCTTCAGCATCCGCGTTCGTGAGCGTCGTGCCCCCTCCGGCGGCACCCCGTATGCCGCCGCTACTCATACTTCCCGGCTGTACCGTCAGAATATTTGAGCCCAACGACTGGATCTGATTTTCGACGGCTTTCTGACTGCTTTGCCCGAGACTGATAAGCGCAATCACACTTCCGATGCCGATAACGATCCCCAGGATCGCAAGCCCCGTTCTCAGCTTATTGATCGAGAGTGTTCCCAACGCTTCGATAAAAATTTCCCGGTATTCCATGGAGTTATCTCGCAACTTTTGTACGCTTAGTATTTTTTTTGTCCGATATGATTTTGCCGTCCTTGAGCATAATGATGCGCGTCGCATGGCGTGCAATATCCGGTTCATGGGTAATCATCACGATGGTATGCCCCGCATCGTTTAAGTCTTCAAATATCTTCATGATTTCGTCCGCCTGATGCGAAGCGATGTTTCCTGTCGGTTCATCGGCAAGAAGAATTGCGGGATTCATGGCAAGACCGCGTGCTATGGCAACGCGTTGCTGTTGACCTCCTGAAAGTTGATTGGATGTATGTTCCATACGATCCTTCAGTCCCACCATTTCCAGATATTTTTTTGCACGTTTGAGACGTTCTTCTTTGGGGATTCCGGCATACATCAGGGGAACGGTTACGTTTTTTATTGCGGTGGTGCGGGGAAGCAAATTAAATGCCTGAAATATAAAACCGATTTTTTTATTTCGTATGACCGCCAGATCATCTTCGGATAGCGCGGATACCTTCTCTGTGTCAAGTATATACGTGCCGCTCGTAGGGAGATCGAGGGCGCCAAGGATATGCATAAGGGTTGATTTTCCCGATCCCGACGGTCCCATGATGGCGACGAATTCTCCCTTTTTGATTTCAAAAGAAACGTCATCCAGGGCGGTGGTTTCTATGGCCTCCGTTTTGTAGATTTTGGTGATATGCCGAATTGAAATCATACATATTATCTGCCGATCATTTGTATCTGTCTGTTTCCGCCGCCGTTTCCGGTTCGGCCGAACGGACTAAAAACCGAGGGAGAGGAAGTGGATGTACCGTTACCGGTTCCCGTTGTCATTGATGTTACGATCCTATCGCCTTCGGAAACACCCGAGGTAATTTCCGCCTGACTGTCGCTTATAAGTCCCGTTTCGACCTCCACTTGGCTTATCTCGTTATTTTTTATGATCCGCACGGTGGTCTGTCCGTTTGTTGTGGTCAAGGCAGTTGCGGGCACCAAAAGCACATCATCTTTTGTTGCGGTGATGATTGAGGCGCTGGCTGACATATTGGGGAGCAGTCCCTCAAGCGGCGAGTCGAGTTTGACGATCGCAGGGTACATTGTAACTCCCGATGATTCCGTACCGATCGTATCGATGCTGACGACTTCTCCGGTAAAGGTTTTATCGCCGAATGCGTCAAAGGTAAGCGTTGCTTTATTACCCGCTTTAATTTTCGGCGCATCGATTTGGGTGACATTAAGACTGATCGTGGGAGGCGCCGATGTTTTGACGCTGGCAATCCGTTGCGATGAAGAACCTCCCGAGGAATTTGTCTGTGCGGTGATAACCGTTCCCGGTTGCAGGGATAGTCCTGTTATGGTCCCCGAAATCGGCGCGACAATGATTGCCGAAGATTGCTGGTAGGAATACCATGCAGACGAGAGCGATGTCTGTGCTTGGATGATTGCTTTTTCCTGAATTTTATATTTCGCCTCGGATGCGAGCCAGTCATTTTGTGTGATGACAAAGTCGGTAAGCTGACGGTTCGCGGCATTGGGAGTATCATCGGCATTTTCATACGTGTCGTTCGTCGCCTTGCTCATGTAGGACTCCCATTCGGTCAATAGCGTTGATTGGCTTGTATAGAGGTTTGCCTTTGCGGTTTCAAGATTGTTTTGTGCGCTTTGATAACTCGCATATGCCTGCTGTGACCGCTGTTGACCCGTAAGATCAAGGTCGAGTTGTGCAATTTTATCTCCCGCTTTTACGGTGTCGCCGTCTTTGACATAGACACCGGTTACCACGCCCGACGCCTGCGTCGTCACTTCAGCACTATTTGCGCTCGAAACTTGTCCGGATACCGATACTGCGGCAACCAATGTGCCTTTTTCTACAATCGCCGTCTGATAGACCGGTGTTGTTTTTTGGGAGGAGGAAATCTTCTGTATGCCGAACCATCCGATAACAAGCATTAATAAAATCACCCCGACTTTTTTTATCCGGGAAAGCGCGAGAAAACCCTGATACATCCGTTTCATACCGTTCATCATACCGGTGAATACTGAAATAAGGCTGAAGGTTTTTGATACAGTTTTTTGTTTCATACGAACGTAACGGTAAAGGTGCTCCCCCCGTTTATTTTACTCGTCGCGCTTATCGTTCCGTTATGCGCGGTCATTATTTTCTTGGCGATGGATAATCCCAATCCGTAGCCGTTTTTGGCGTTTTTTGTCCGTGCGGTATCCGCACGATAAAACCGGTCAAAAATACGAGGCAGATCTTTTTTGTCGATACCGATTCCGTCATCGCTGACGGTGAGCGTTACTCCTTTATCTTTTTTCTCCGCATGAATACTGATCGTCCCGTTATTTTTCCCGTATTTGATCGCATTATCCAACAGGATAACCATGAGATCCCGGATGCTGTAACGGTTCCCGAAAATGGTATGGTCGGCTATCGGGGCCGTGATTGTTATATGTTTTTCTTCGGCAAGAGGGGTCATTTGTTTTATGGCTGAGATAACGGTCTCCCGAAGGGAAAATTTCTCAAAGGAATTCGTTATGGGTTTTTGATAACGGGTAAGCGAAAGCAAAGAATCGGACAGTCTTTGGAGCGTATCGACATCGGCAATACTTTCCTTTATGACGGTTCTTGCCTCGGCAAGACTCAGATGCTTGTCACGCAGTGATACTTCCATCGTGCTTTTTAACGCAGTGAGCGGGGTTCTGAGTTCATGGCTCGCATCCGATATGAAACGGTTTTGTTCATCGACCATATCGGCTATCGGTGCAAGGGTTCTTCCCGCAAGAAGATAGCCAAGTGCTCCTGCAAGAAAAAATATTGAACCGTTCACGAGCACCAACATGGTAACTATTCTGTTTTTGACGTAGAGCAAAAGTTCAGGATCCGGGAGCGGAGTCGGAAAGTTTTCATTGAGTGGAATCACCACCGCGTCCCGGAGTCTGTTTTCAATACGATACCGCTGAATTCTGCTCATCCGTTCGAGTTCTATGGTCAATGCCCGGTAAATGACCGCGCTAAAGGAAAGACTGATGAGCATGATAATCAGTAAATACCAGGCGGTGAGTTTGAGACGGGCGGTTTGAAATATGCTCATATGCTGATTTTATACCCGAATCCCCGTACGGTGCGGATAAGATGTTCGGACTCAGGATATGATGCGTCTATTTTATTCCGGAGATTTTTTATATACACCTCGATCGTATTGGGGAGTATGTCCGCGTCATAATCCCATACGTGCGCAATGATCTGATCACGACTAAGTACCGTGTTCGGATGACGCATGAGATACTCCAGAAGCGAAAATTCTTTGCTGGAGAGGGGTATGGTGACACCGCTTCGTTTCACTTCATAAGACCGCGTATCGAGGGTAAGCGGCCCGACGGTAAGCATTGTTCCGAGCGAGGATTTGGGTCTTCGGGTAAGCGCCCTGATACGGGCTAGGAGTTCTTCGAAAGAAAACGGTTTGGTCAGATAATCATCCGCTCCGTTATCGAGCCCCGCTACTTTGTCTTCCGTTTGTCCCTTTGCGGTGAGCATCAGGATCGGCGTATGGATGTTTGCGTGACGGAGTTTTTTCGCGATGGTGATGCCGTCCATCCCCGGCAACATGACATCAAGCAATACGCCGTCGTATTCTTCGGCGGATGCCATGTCATAGCCGTCCGTTCCCGTGTATGCCACATCCACGGCATACTTTTCCTGCTCAAGTCCTTTTTTTATTGCGGCGGCTATCTTATGTTCGTCTTCGACAACGAGGATTCTCATGCCCCCATTATAGTCGCTTTACTGAAAACGGGCTGAAAGAGGAGTGGCGGGGATAACTTATTTCGCGCCGAAAAATTGAAGAATGTTTCCCTCGGGATCGGCAAGCGTCATACACCATACCGTTCCCGTCGGAGAAAGGAACGGCTTGGCTATCCAGGTAACCGGTTTATCCTTGATTTCCTCATAGGAAGCGGAAATACTCTCCACGGGAAACCCGATCATAATCCGGTACGGATCCTTATTGCTTCCTTGTACTTTGTCGTGTTTGCCGACGGCAAAAAAGGTTTCTCCGAAATCAAAATCAATGCAGGAATCATCCGGTAGCGTAGTTTTCCCCCGCACAGAAAATCCCAAAACATCCCGATACCATTCGGCGAGTTTTTCGTGATCTTGGGACCATATGATTGCGGAAAGGGTTTTGGCTCGAAGTTTCATAGATAATCTCCGACGATTTACCTATATAATAGTAAGAATGACACGGAAGTCAACAACGTATGAGAACGGCAATTCCCTATAAAAAACCCGCACGCATTCCTTTTACCCGTGACGGATATCAGGAGATTCTCAAACAACAGAAGGAGTTTCTTCATGACAGACCAGCCGCGGTCGAAAATCTGAAGAAAGCCAGGGAAATGGGAGACCTTTCGGAAAACGGTTACTACAAAGCCGCCCGGCAACGCCTTTCTTTTATTGACGCACAGCTTCGCAGACTGGATCGCTTGGTCAGGTTCGGGAGTGTCATTGATAAACCCGTGCTTACCGGGGTTATCGGATTCGGATCTACCGTTACGTTATCGGGTGCCGCAATGCGGCGTACGTTCACGATCGTCGGAGGATATGAGTCCAATCCCGCGGAGAACTCCATATCCCATATTTCCCCTCTGGGTAAAGCCCTTATGGGACACAAGGCGGGTGATACGATTGCGCTTGATGCCCCGAAAGGGAGGGTAGAATATACGATCGAGTCGGTGACCTGAAAAACATTCGGGTGTTATGATAGGGATACGGAACAATAAAGGAGGAACCATGAAACTTAAAATGTCAGCGTTCGATTGGACGGCATGGATATTTGTCGTAATAGGAGCAATAAACTGGGGACTTACCGGTCTGTTTTCATTCGATGTGGTGCAGATTGTTTTCGGCACCAGTCCGTGGCTTGCAAAGCTCGTTTATGCGCTGATAGGGACGTCCGGCATCTACTGGCTGGTGAAGCTTATCCGGTAAGGGTGCGGTTCTCTTTTTTTGTGAAATAGGTTACTATACACTTCATGAAAAAGCTGTTGGGTATTTTTGCCCATCCCGATGACGAATCCTATATGGCGGCGGGTACGCTCGCCAAATACGCGAAAGCCGGGTGGAAGATTGACCTTGTCTGCGCTACCCGCGGAGAAGATTCTGCCCGCGGCAGTTTTACTGCGACCGATAGCGATACCTTCGGCGGTGTACGGCAGAAAGAATTGGAACTCGCCGCATCGCAGATCGGTGCCTCCTCGATAACGTTTCTTGATTATAAGGACGGGAAGCTATCATCCCAGACACCCGGGGATGTCGAAGAAAAACTTATGAAAGTCCTTCGGGAAAATAAACCCGATGTCGTTATCACTATGGAGCCTTCCGGAGTGACGAACCATCCTGATAACGTCAAACTTTCCCTTTCCACAACCTTTGCATTTCAAAAATACGCCGCCGACCGTCATGAGGAAAATCCTGCGGACGAAAATCCTCCGAAGCTTTATTATGCCTGCATGCCCGACAGTATCGTATCGTATTTCATCAAAAAAAAGTATTTCTCTGGCGAATCGTTCGGCAAACCCTGGAGGGGTATTGATGACAAAAAAATCACCACGGTCATCGATATAAAAAGACAAAAAGGAGTGAAAACAAAAGCGTTGCTTTCGTATGAAAGCAAAAAAGAAGAAATGGAAGCGTATATCGCAATACCGCACAATCCTTTTCTGAGTCAGGAGTATTTTATCCTGCGGTACGTGGGTATTGTCGAAGCGTTTATGGGAAAAAACGATCGTGTTTCCGACAGACTATGAAACTTATTATTTCTAAACTTAAAGCGGGAGTTGAAGGCAAAGAAATACTTCACGGGGTTGATATGAGCATTAATCGTGGGGAAGTGCATGCCGTCATGGGTCCGAACGGAAGCGGCAAATCAACGCTAGCTCAGGTACTCCTGGGACATCCGGCGTATGAAATAACCGGTAAGACATCCAAAATTCTTCTTGACGGCAAAAATATTCTTCCGTTAGAGACGGAGGAGAGGGCAAAAAAAGGATTGTTCCTCGCGTTCCAATCTCCGGTTGCCATCCCGGGTGTTACGGTGATGAACCTGCTTCGTGCGGCATACGACGCGCACACCGCAAAACCGGTAAAGAAAAATGATAGTTCCGTGCAAAATCCGGTGCTCGCCCGTCGATTTCAGGTGGGAGGCATGTCGATCGGCGCATTTACTGATCTCGTCAAATCGCACGCAAAAATCCTTCGGATTACCGATGACATGTTACGGCGCGGTATTCATGACGGATTTTCCGGAGGAGAAAAGAAAAAAATTGAGATGTTGCAGGCGTTGGTACTGCCGCACGAGTTTGCCGTTTTTGATGAAATAGACACCGGACTCGATGTCGATGCGCTTCGCACCGTATCGAAGGGTATTGCACTTCTTCGTAAACAAGGGGTCGGTGTGCTTATCATCACGCACTATCAGCGCATCCTCCGCTATGTAAAACCGGATGTCGTGCACGTCTTGGTTCACGGTAAGGTGGTGGACAAGGGAGATGCCTCACTCGCGCGCACTATAGAAACCAAAGGATACGGCAAATACCTCTCCTGAAAAGACGCACGGGTTTGGCCGCAGGCTTGAGGAATGCATATGAATACCAAATCACCCATCAGTGACAAGTATCGGTACGGGTTTCATAAGCCCGAGCGGTATGTGTTTAAATCCGAAAAGGGATTATCCGCGGAAGTGATCAAAAACATCAGCGCACACAAGCACGAACCTGCGTGGATGCAGGAACGTCGGCTCATGGCATATAAAATTTTTGACAAGAAAAAAATGCCGTTATGGGGAGCGGATCTTTCGACCATCGATTTCGATGACATTTATTACTACATAAAACCCACCGAAAAAGGCGTATCCCGTTGGGAGGATCTCCCCGGTGAAATCCGCGATACCTACGACAAAATCGGTATTCCCGAAGCGGAAAAAAAGTTTTTGGCCGGAGTGAGCGCGCAATATGAAAGCGAAGTGGTGTATAAAAGCATCCAATCCGCACTTTCCAAAAAAGGAGTCATCTTCCTCGATATGGATTCGGGTCTTCGGGAGTATCCGGATCTGGTACGGCAGTACTTCGGTACCGTTATTCCATCGGGCGACAATAAGTTTTCCGCGCTCAATACCTCAGTGTGGAGCGGGGGATCGTTTGTGTATGTCCCGAAAGGAGTGCACGTCGATTTGCCCCTGCAGGCGTATTTCCGCATCAATGCGGCCAACATGGGACAGTTCGAACGGACGCTCATCATTGCCGAAGAAGGAAGTTATGTCCATTATGTCGAAGGATGCACGGCTCCCATCTATACCACCGACTCATTGCATTCGGCCGTTGTTGAAATCGTCGTCAAAAAAGGAGCACGGGTTCGATATACCACCATCCAAAACTGGAGCAATAACGTCTATAACCTTGTGACAAAACGCGCCAGAGTAGAAGAAGAAGGCACCATGGAGTGGGTGGACGGCAACCTGGGAAGCAAGATCACCATGAAATACCCGAGCGTGTATCTCATGGGGAGAAAAGCCCGGGGAGAAGTACTCTCGATCGCATACGCGGGCGCAAACCAGCATCAGGATGCGGGAGGCAAAGCGGTGCACTATGCTCCCGAAACCACCTCACAGATTATCTCCAAATCAATTAGCCGAGCAGGGGGAAGGACCTCGTATCGGGGACTTGTTGAAGTGTTCAAGGGAGCAAAGGGGTGTAAATCAAAAGTTGTTTGCGATGCCCTTCTTTTGGATGAACGTTCACGATCTGATACGTATCCCACTATGAAGATCAACGAGCCGCAAACGCAAATTGAGCATGAAGCAACCGTATCCAAAATAGGGGATGAGCAACTCTTTTATCTCCAAAGTCGAGGGGTCAACAAATCACAGGCGGAGTCGATGATAGTTAACGGCTTTATCGAGCCGATCGTCAAAGAGTTACCGCTTGAGTACGCCGTCGAGATGAACCGGTTGATCCAACTCCAAATGGAAGGATCGGTCGGGTAAAGAGGGATATGCACAATGAAAACGATTTCTAAAAATACCACAATTATTCGCGAAATAACTTCAGGTGAAGTCCGTGATGATTTTGCCATTACAAATGGAGCGACGCTTACCGTCGTATATCTCGTCGCGGCAAACACCGATATATCTATCAAACCGTCCGTGCATCTAATGGGGACGGGATCCGTTGCAACTGTCATAGGAATAATCGCGGGGAAAAAAGACGCGATGGTGAAGGTGAGTACGTTACAACACCACAAGGCAAGGCAAACTACCAGTAATTTATTGGTGAAAAGCGTTCTCTCCGATGCCAGTCACTGCGCTTATGACGGCAGTATAGCGGTCGACAAATCAGCGCAGAAAACAGACGCGTATCAACGAAATGAAAATCTTCTGTTGGATGAAAACACACAGGCAACGTCTTCACCAGCCCTGGAAATTCTTGCAAACGACGTACGATGTACGCACGGAGCGGTCGTAAAAACGCTAGATCAAAATGAACTTTGGTATTTGAAAAGCCGGGGCATTGACGAAAATCTCGCACGTATTATGATAGCAAGTGGGTTTCTAAGTAGCGCATTGTCCCTCGTCTCCGACGAGAAAGAAAAGGACATGCTTGAAGAACGCGTCGCATCTTTCTTTACGACCTATGGATAATCAGGATTTCGTTTGCAAAGTTACCGATCTTGCACCCGGCAGTATGAAAACGTTTACCGTGAACGGGAAACAAATAGCCCTGGCAAATGTCGACGGGGAATTTTTTGCGGTGGACGACAGGTGTTCACATGAACAATGTTCGTTGGGATCAGAGGGAGCGCTCGACGGCAACGTAATTGTCTGCGGGTGTCACGGCGGGATGTTTGACGTGACGACGGGATCCGTTATGGCACCGCCACCTCCTTCCCCCGTACGCTCCTATGAGGTGCATATTGCCGACGGAAACGTATTCGTTGCCGTCTGACCGAATTGCTATGTTTGATGCAAAAAAAATCCGTGATGACTTTCCCCAACTTGCACGCCTGATAAACGGTAAGCCGATCGT
>WBZO01007510.1_pt1 | contig 10065 bp, 11 predicted proteins | sample 5204261 | NCBI WGS metagenome assembly WBZO01 (sample SAMN12412400, study PRJNA552823) | activated sludge metagenome | isolation source: activated sludge from anammox sidestream of wastewater treatment plant... | place: USA: North Carolina | collected 2017-09
CCTGAAAGTTTACAAAGGCAACCTGATCGCAGCCACTTCAGGACGTTCATTCTGGATCCTTGATGATCTGAGTGTGATACGCCAATATAAAAAAGACTCATCCTTCACTTTATTCAAGCCATCGCCTGCGTACCTGGTCAATGGACATAGTGAGCTGGATGAAAACAATCCTGATTTCACCGGGCTGGATGTGCTTCAGGGTGTGAACCCCTCCACAGGAATTGTGATCTATTATCAGCTTCCTGCGCTTAAAGACTCAGATGTTCTTACAATGGAGATCAGGGATGCATCCGGAAAGCTCGTTCGTACTTTCAGTTCAAAAAGCGACAGCACATACAGAAAATGGGATGGCGCCCCGCCGGCAGATCCTGTATTGAGCAAAAACAAAGGGCTGAACAGGTTTGTCTGGGATATGCGTTATCCCACTATGGTTGGCGTTCCTGATATCTATATGGAAGGAAGTTTTCGGGGACATAAAGCCATTCCGGGAAAATATTCTGTTGTCTTAACGGCAAGCGGACAAAAAGTGATGACCGAATCAGAGATCCTTGCCAATCCTTTATATCCTACCGATATAGCCACTTACAAAGAATACGACAGGGTGATGACAGGTATGGAAAATGAAATGACCTCCATACATAAAATGATCAATACGCTGAATGAAAAAAGAAAGCAACTGGAATCTTTACTGGCTACGATGACGAGTGATAAATATACAGCCCTGAAAGCTGAAGGAACTGCTTTGGCAAAAAAAATGAAAGCATGGGATGAAGAAATGGTACAGCGCAGGACACTGGTGTATGATGATATTGAAAATTTCCCTCTCAAGTTCAATGCTGATTATTTTTTCCTGATAAACCAGACGGCTAGTGATATTCCAAGGGTTAATCAACCTTCGCTGGACAGGCTGAAAGAACTGAATACAAAGTGGGCCGGTTTTAAAAGCAGGGGAGCTGAAATGCTGGAAAAAGACATCCCGGAACTGAATAAAAAATTCTGGGACGGAGGAGTGGGAGCTATATGGAAAGATTGAATTTGACTTGAAGAGATTTTTTTCACAGGACCTTTTTTTCTTGTTAAGAGAAATGCTTTATCCGTAATTTGCGGTATGGTTATCCCGATAACGCTTTCATAATTTTTAAAACTCAAGTAGTATGAAAAAAGATGATACTTTTCAAATGCCTTTTTCCGATGCAGTATTGACCAGCGTATTCGTAGGCTTCTGTGCTTCCATCGCTTGTCTTTTATACAACCTGGTTGTCAGGGAACGCACAGGCCTTGAGCTATCAGGCTTCATCAATGTGTCCACTTTGATCTTTTCGGTTAATCTCATCTTTGTTATAATCGGGTTGATCTATTCATTGTTTGTAAAAAATTCAAAAAGGCCTGAATTAATCTTCATCCTGATATTTTTAGCGCTTATTGTTTTCCTGGTGATCAAGTCGGGCTCGGTCGTCAGGTCTCCTGATCCCGAGATCGCTTCACAGTTCAGAACTTTGCTGATGGGCATTGTCATTATTATTGGTGTTGGTATTGTTTTGATACCCTTTTTATTTCATAGCCAGAAGTTTAGGGATGCGGTACTCTGAGAATGCCGCATCGTAGTTTTCACATTTGCAGGGGCGTAGATTTTTTTTATTTTTATGGTAATAATTCCTGCCCATGTGTAAACTTTTATTGATCTTTTTGGCTTCATTCCTCACTTCCGGAATTTACAGTCAGCAACTCAGCCAGGTTTCTTTTTCGAGCGGTTCCAATCTGGATTATATCGCTTTTACCACCGATCAGGGAGTTCTGATACGGATCTCTCCGGAAGGAAAGATATTGGAATGGGGGACTGAATCGATGGCACAACGCGGTAATTATTATGATCCTAAACTTCAGCCTTTCCCGGGCAGGGTGGAATATTATGATGACCATGCTGATTCTGCTTACAGCGGCAAGGTCAGGTATATCGGCACCTGCAATATCACTTATTATGGCGCCCAGGAATCGGACGGCAAGCCGGGAAAAATAAGGAGTATTGGTAGTGCGCTTTTTGACTACTATAATAATTTTGCCGACAAACTGATACGGGGAAGGATAAAACTTGCAGGCAGGCTGGAATTCACCTGGTATTCCTCATTTGAAGATGAACTATTTCGTGGTAAACTGAAAGCCATCGGGAATACCCCCATCACTTATTATTCCTCATTTGACGACAAAGCATTTAAAGGAAAGATCAAAAGCATTGGCTCCATATCTTATGTCTGGTATTCTTCCTTTGACATGCGAAGCGGATTGAAATCCGGTCTCTATCGTCAGAATGTGGGAGCGGTTACCTATATTCTCAGATAGGCAAACAGGATTTTTTACCTGTATAATAAATTATTCTTATCATTTTCCTTTTAACAGTAGTACTGTTCAGGCATCTGTTATTCCCGTTAAAATAATAAGCCGCCTTTATTTCCATTATAGTCAGAACTTGATTTTCGGAAAGCTTGATTTTAAGTGCAGGTATATTTTACCATTATGCTCAGGGCGAACAGTATAGCCGGGATTCATGACAGGGTCATATCTTTTAAATACGTTATCTTCACCAAAACCGTGGACTGCAAATCTTACCTGCTATCCCGCTCCGGCTTGCGGATTCTTTGGGGTGTACGGTATTTATTAATTTGAAAACTAAGATAATATGGGTGAATCATGGGGTAAAAAAGACCGTGAAAAGAAAAAGCAAAGAGCCAAAATGGATAAGGCTGACAAAATGAAAGAAAGGAAAGAGAATGCCAAAAAAGGAAAAAGCCTTGATGATATGATGGCGTACGTAGATGAATTTGGAAATATATCCGCAACCCCACCTGACCCCAATAAGAAGAAGGCAGAAATAAAACTGGAGGATATTCAGATCGGGGTGCCGGAAAATACTCCGTTATCGGAGGAAGAACTCACCCGCAAAGGGAAGATTACATTTTTTAACCAGGAAAAAGGATTTGGATTTATCAGAGATCAGCAATCACAACAAAGCGTTTTTGTGCATGTGAACAATTTGCCCGGAGAAGTGAAAGAGAATGATAAAGTGAGTTTTCAAATTGAAATAGGGCAGCGGGGGCCTTTTGCTGTCCATGTAAAAATCCTGGATTGATCAATGCCGGAAATATTAGTGTATCAGCACCTGTAGCACACTGCATTCACATTCATTCCTGCGCCTACTGAAGCAAAGATGATAATATCCCCCGGATGAATTTCATGAGGAGCTGCATTATTTTTCAATACCATGTCAAATAAAGTAGGTACCGTTGCGACAGAACTGTTTCCCAGCCAGTGGATGCTCATAGGCATTATATTCTCCGGAGCTTCTGCAATATTATATAGCTGGTATAATCTTTTGACTATTCCCTGATCCATTTTTTCATTGGCCTGGTGAATAAAAATTTTTTTCAGATCGCTTACAGGCACATTACTTATTTCCAGGCATTCCTTCATGGCAGCCGGAACGTATTTTATTGCAAATTCATATACTTTCCTGCCTTTCATTTTTATAAAACGGATAAGTGGGTCACTTCCCGGTTTGAAAGCCATTCCCATATTGATATAATCCACTTCCTCCAATGAAAAAGTCTGAGACCTCATTCCCAGGATGCCCGGCCCTTTTTCGCCGGTTTCTTTGTATTCCGCAACGCAGGCTCCGGCTCCGTCGCTGAAGATCATACTGTCGCGGTCATACATGTCTATTACTCTCGAAAGTGTTTCTGTTCCTATAATCAGTGCTTTCTTTGCTATCCCGGCTTTGAAAAATGCATCTGCCTGTATCACCCCCTGAACCCAACCCGGGCAACCGAATAATATATCATAAGCCACACAGTTGGGATTACGGATGCCCAGAATATGTTTGATCCTGCTGGCAAGAGAAGGTACTGCATCAGTTTGTATGGTGTGTTTGATTACGTTCCCAAAATTATGAGCCACGATCAGCTGATCTATTTGTTCGGGGTCCACACCACTGCTTTCCAGTGCGATCTTACCCGCTATTGCTCCGATATCCGAAGTATTCAGCTGGTCAGTGGTATAACGTCTTTCTTCTATCCCGGTGATCTGCTTGAATTTTTCAATGATCTCCTCCGGAGACTTGTCCATGGGCTTCCGGTCTTCTGTATAAAAGAGATGCTTCGCAAAATCACGGTTGGATTGCACAAAAGGAGGAATGTAAGAGCCGGTGCCGGTAATAACTGTTCTTAGCATAATCAAAGAAAATTAATCAGGATATCCCATGCGATCAAAGGTTAGCAGAAAATTCCGGGCTTGATCTAATAGTCCTGAGAAGAGAACCAAGGCCGCCGGGTGTCTGTTATTTAACATCTGTAAGTTGGGTAAATGATATTCCGTTAAAGATCCGGGAGAAGTTGTCATTCTTTGTCTTTTCCCATTCATCCAGATATCCGGAACTGACCACTCGCCAAAGATTTTTGGATTTGAGTTCATGATAATCACTGCTTCTTATAAAAAGCCCTTTTACTGTATTCCGGTCTTTAAAATGAATGTTTACGGGAATGCCTTTTCTTGATTTTTGGTTAATGTATTCTTCTATTTTATCCTGTGTCATAACAAAAGTATTATAATGATCGATCGGATTTCAATATTGATGAATTTTCGTTGGCGAAAAATATTTTAATTCAATTGGTTTTGTAAAGGACAGTTTTAAAAAGAATTTTCATCAAGTGACATTCCGGGTTTGGTAAATATCATCGGACCACGAGAACAGGATGATCCCCGGTAGTGGCAAAAGTAAGCTTAATTTACCTGGCCGGTGTTTCTTTCGCACGAAAAGCATCCGGGAAAATAAATCATAACAAGATGTAAATTAGTTGTATCTTCGCTCTTCTTAATGTTATTGCTCTCTCTAATTTGTGTTGAAATGATCCGCTCAAATACCGTGATGGCTTAACGTAAGGCAGGTAAAGTATCATGTAAGTTTTGATAGCCTTACCACATTTTTTAATTTTAATTTTAACCATTGTTATTTAGCGATTTACGGCTTATAGAGCCTTTATTAAAGGCCTTAAGCAATGAAGGGTATATTACTCCTACGCCCATCCAGGAAAAATCAATTCCTGTTATTTTACAAAAGAGAGATCTTTTGGGCTGTGCACAAACCGGAACCGGTAAAACAGCTGCTTTTGTTCTTCCCTTGTTGCAAATGATACATCAACAGCAATTAGTGAAAAAAGACAACAGTATAAAAGCCCTAGTGCTGACACCCACCCGGGAACTGGCAATACAGATAGGTGAGAATATCCGTTCTTATGGAAGATATCTGAATGTGAGATCTCAGGTTATTTTCGGAGGGGTGCCTCAATATAGCCAGGTGCAGGGTATCTGGCGTGGCGCTGATATATTAGTAGCCACCCCCGGCCGTTTGATAGATTTGATGCAGCAACGGCATGTAATTCTCAATGATATCCGGTTTTTAGTGCTGGATGAAGCCGACCGCATGCTGGATATGGGTTTTGTTCATGATGTAAAACGAATCCTCTCTAAGTTACCCCGGCACAAGCAAACACTTTTCTTCTCTGCCACCATGCCCGGCGAAATACAGCGACTTGCTGATGCTTTATTGAATGACCCGGTGAAGGTGAGGGTCAATCCGGTTTCTTCTACGGTGGATACAGTGTCTCAACAGATATATTTTATCAATAAGCAGGACAAACAATCATTATTAATTCATTTATTGAAAAATGGATTGATTGATACCGCACTTGTTTTTACCCAAATGAAACATGGCGCTGACCGGTTGTCACGAAATCTGAATAAAGCCGGTATCCGTTCTGAAGCTATTCACGGAGATAAAACACAGAAAGCAAGGCAGACTGCGCTTACTAACTTTAAAAATAAGAGGGCAAGAGTGCTGGTGGCAACGGACATTGCAGCCAGAGGAATTGATATTGATGAGTTGAAACACGTGGTCAATTTTGAATTGCCTCATATTCCGGAAACCTATGTACACCGCATTGGCAGAACCGGAAGGGCAGGTGCAAGTGGTAATGCAATTTCTTTTTGCGATCCTTCGGAGAAACCGTTATTAAGAGATATTCAGAAACTTATCCGGAAAAATATTCCTGTAATCAACAGTCATCCTTTTCCCGGTCATCGAACGGAGAATACCGAAAGACAAAGGGACCGGTCATTTAAGTATGCGCTAAGATAAGTTCCTGAAATACTCAGACTCATTCTGAAAAGTCTTGCAGGCAAGGAAAATTATTCTTCCTTCGGCATGCGAAGCAGATTGAAATCCGGTTTCTACCATCAGAATGTGGGTTCGGTAACTTACATTCTCAGGTAAGGGATGCATAAAGCAGATCAGATTGATTAAAGCATGCCTGCAAAAACCTTTTTACCTGCGGCTGTAAGGGTCGCCCGGAGTCCTTCCTTGGCAAGTACCCAGGCATCCTGCACGCTCAATTTCCTGGAGGTTGCCACGAAGATTTTTGCTATGTATTGATCTACCGTGAAGGTGAAGAAATATTGATTCTGATCCGTACCCATTGCGTTTAGCAACTGCTGTATGCTCTCACTTGCTCCATAAACTTTCCACTCATCAACTCCGGCGGGCTTGCGGATCATAGAAGTTATCTCTTTGCCTCCTTCGCTAAGAAATGAAGTGTTCTCCCTGTACCATTTTTGAGCTTCCTCTTTATTCGTGGCCTGCCACCGGATGTCATTTACCCTTTGGATCGGGGCGCCTTCGGAATAATTATCATACACTTTCATCCATACGTCTCCCTTGCCTTTTTCCATGCTGTATTTCACCAGAATGGCTTCAGGTATAAAAAAATCATTCCTGATGCTTTGGGAAATGGCAGGAGGTTCATCCTGTGCTGCCACTGGATTGATAAAGAGTGCAAGCATTAGCACAACCAGCAGGGATCGCATGATAAAGAGTTTGTATCAAATTTAATTATAATCAGTATAAGCGGTATGACTTTTTTTTCACAGCTTATTGAGCCTAAAAGCAAAATGAAGCACAATGCTGGTACTTAATAAGGAGTAGCAGTATCTGTGGATATCAGGAATGATCATTTACATGCAATAAAGGGACATGATTATGTAAAAAATATCCTAACAGGGTAAAAAATTGTCCGTTTGTTATGTTTCTTTTCTAAATTTAGTTTGACTAAAATTTATTTTTATGAGAAAAGCTGCCATCCTTTTATTATCCTTATGCACATTTTCACTTTCGTCAATATCTCAAAAGATCAGGCTGGGCGTAAATGCAGGCATCAGTATTCCTGATCTCAGAAGCAACAGCGATATTGAAATCAGCAAAGATTATAAATCCCGTTTTGCTTCGGTATTCGGAGCATTTGCTGATTTCGGCATCACCAATAATTTTTCAATAAAGGTCTGTGCGGATTATGCGGGACAAGGCGGCCAAAGGAACGGGATGCAGCCTGTTACGAATATTCCACCACAACTGGCGTCCATGCTGCCTCCGGGTCAAATGCTTTATGCTGTGTTCGATAACACATCTGTTTTGAATTATCTGGAAATACCGGTTATGGCTAAGTGGGAATGGGGAAATGCTTTGAGATATTATGTTGACATCGGGCCCTATGCCGGATTCCTTTTAAGTGCGAAGCAAAAAACCAAAGGCAACAGTCAACTGTATTTGGACAAAGGAGGTAATATGGCTGTTCCTAATCCGGGAAACCCGGGCCAACCTTTGCCACCTCAGTCTTTTGATGCCACCACCGATGTGAAATCGAGCCTGAAGAATGCCAACTTCGGGCTTACCGGCGGTGCCGGTATCAGCAAGAGCCTGAGTAAAATGAGCGAATTGATCCTTGACGTCAGAGCAGCAGATGGATTTACTACAATTCAAAAAGATCCTCAAAACGATGGGAAAAGCCATACCGGTGGCCTGTTTATCACCCTTGGATATGCAGTAGCGCTCGGCAAGTGAACCTGAATAGCGCTTTTCCTGTTATTGTTTTTGATTGACAGGCAGTAGATATTTTGAATTTGCAATAGTTCTGCTGCCGGATTAAAGATTATTTTTTCAGTTTACGCTTTTAATTCTTCGTATCATGAAAGTGGCTATTGCATGCGATCATGCAGGATTCAATTATAAAAACATTTTACTGAAGCTTATCAGAGAAAATGGATATGAGGTGGCCGACCTGGGAGCTTTTTCAGAACAGGCAACCGATGATTATCCAGACCATGCTGCGGATATCGCTGAAGCATTGATCACCGGTAAGGCAGAAAAAGGAATTCTTATTTGCGGAAGCGGGGTAGGGGTTTCTGTTGCGGCAAATAAATTCAAAGGTGTTCGTGCCGGTGTTTGCCATGATGCTTATTCGGCCCATCAGTGTGTGGAGCATGATGATGTGAATGTGTTGTGTATTGGGGAAAGAGTGATCGGTATTGAGCCGGCAAAGGAGATCATCCTGACTTTCCTGGCAGCCAAATTCAGTAATGAGCCAAGGCATGTGCGCAGGCTGGAAAAAATTAAGGCTATTGAAAACAGGAATATGAAATAATTGCTATCCATGTATTCATATTCTGGCTAATTCTTTTGTTGAGGTGCTACGCAAAATAACCAGCTACCCGATAAAGGAAAAAATCTCTGTCCCGGATACCATAATTGTTAGCTAAGAACCGTTGAATTTTTCCATTCATGTTTTCGGCTTTTGCATTGGTTTGTCCTTCTTTGAAATAATTGAGAATATTGTCTTGATGTTTTTCGATCATTTTTCTTACCGCTCTGAATGCTGCAAGTTTTGAGAACTTCACTTCATCGCACCAGTTGTATAACTCCCTTTCCAGCCTGTCTATGGATTTGCCAATGTTGCGGCCATTGTACCACAGGCGTAGTTGCTCTGTTAGTTTCCATGCTCTTTGCAAATCGGGAAACTGCTCAAATAAATAGTTCATCATTTCCTGCTCCTCTTGTTCCCATTCGGCCTGCATTTTGAACAGAATATAGCGGCATCTTTCCAATAGTTCTACATGCGTCCAGTGTGTGGTGTCGTTTCCTAAAGTTGTCGTTGATTCGTCCTGGAGCAGGCAGGCAGTCTTTACCTGTTTGCGTACCTGCTGCAGGGCATCCATCAGGTATTTGATGACATGAAACTTATCTATCACTAATTGGGTATTCGGAAATATATCCTTGCATAGTTTCAGATAAGAAGGGCTCATATCACAGCTCACAGACTTCACCTGTTCTGTCTGTTCCTTTAAATAATTATTCATCGCCTGCTTTAGTTCATCGGGCTTCAGGCTTTGGGCCAGGAAAGCTATTTTGCCGTTGCGTGCATTGGTCATTATCGTGTACATCTTTTTGCCTATTTGTTTTTCATCTATGGTCATGTGTGTACCCATATTAGCCGCTTTGGCAATGGGCACAGGTTTCTCTTTCATCACTTCACCGGTTTGTTCATCGATCAGCTGTACCTTTTTTTCACCCCAGCGGCCTTCGGCTATGTCTTTTTTATAATCACTTAATTCTTCTTTGTACCAATAGTGCAGGGTTTTAGGTTTAATGCTAAACATATAAGCCACACAACTGATGTTGACCGGATGTTGCTCAATTCTATATTTTTAAAAAACCTGCCATATCAGGGGTGAGTTTGGCAGTGTCTTTAGTAAGAGTGTATTCGTTGCTGTAATGGGGATTGGTTCCTGCCCGCTTCCAGCGTCGTCGTTTCATCACCAAATAAATAGGCTTAATGGAAAAGCAGTGGCTCAGCACGGTAAGGGGATTGCAAAAACCATCGGCTACTACGTCTGTGTGTCCCTTCAATGCATCGGGCACCAGTGTTTCTTTTTCATGCAGTACAACATGCCATTCACTGCCTAATTCCTTTATCTCAAATATGGAGAAATATTCCAAAAAATCTCGTGGCACCATCATCCGGCTTAACTCAAACTGAATGTCTTGATTCGATTGTTTTTTCTTTTGTCCCATACCCAAAAGGTATGACAAACTTAATTAGGGTCTGCTGTTTATAGTTGCAATTTAATCTGGTATTGGGTTTAAGCTAACTTTGAGAGTAGTAAAGTGCAAGGATATATGGCAAAAGCATT
>WBZO01007511.1_pt1 | contig 10064 bp, 6 predicted proteins | sample 5204261 | NCBI WGS metagenome assembly WBZO01 (sample SAMN12412400, study PRJNA552823) | activated sludge metagenome | isolation source: activated sludge from anammox sidestream of wastewater treatment plant... | place: USA: North Carolina | collected 2017-09
GCCTTGAACCATTCGAAGGTGGCGCGCCGCTGGCTGGCGCGCCCGGCCAGCGCGAACAGCAGCGTGGTCGGCTCGCGGGCGCGCAGCCGCGGGTCCATGACCAGCTCGCGCACCCGCGCACCCAGCGCCGGGTCATCCGTATTGGATAGCGCGGCCGCCGCCTCGGCGCGGAACTGCGCATCGCTGGAGGCCAGCATGCGCGCGAGCAGCACATCGACGAAGGGCGCACCGTAGTCCTGCACTCCGGCGCGCAGCGCGATCTCCACCAGCGCCGGCTCCAGGGCCGTCCGGTCGAGGCCCTCCGGCTGGCCCATGCGCAGGTACTGCCTGGCCTGCGCGGCCAGCCGCGCACGCAGCGGCGCATCGTTGGCCTCCAGGGCCAGCAGGCGGATCAGCCCGGTGCGCAGCAGCGCGGCATTCACCGCCGCTGCCGTGGCGGGCGGCGGCGCCTCGCGCGCGGCGAACTCCGCCGCCTGCGGACCCTGCTCCGCCACCAGGGCATCGAAACGCGGCCGCCAGATCTCGCGCATCAATGCCTCGATGCGGCCGCGATCCGCCGCCGGAACCAGCGCGTCGCGCATGCGGATCAGGTCGGCGCGAGGCGCGAGCGCCAGCGCCGCCTGCGGTGCGTTGCCGATGACGCGGAGCGCCGCCAGCAGCTCCGCGGTCGGCAGCCGCCCGGCCTGGAAGGCGGCCGACAGGCTGTCGGCAAGAACCAGGCCCTCGCGCTGGCTCAGCGCCGGGAAAGCGGCGACCAGCGCGCGCCAGTGCGCGTCGTCGAGCGCGAAGCGGTAGTAACCGGCACCGCCCGCATTGGGCATCACCACGCTGGGGCAGGCCTTGCCTTCGAGCGGGACACGGGCGCTGGCCTCCCTGAGCAGCACGCACTGCTTCGCCAGCGACTGACCGTCGCCGTAGCGCAGGCACATCGGGATCTGCCAGGTCTGGCCACGCTCGCCGCGTGAACCGAGCGGCAGGTAGCGCTCCTGCCGCAGCTCGAGGCTCGCGCCCTGCGCGTCGCAGTGCACGGCGACACTCACCAGCGGCACGCCGGGCTGGTCGATGAAGCTGCGGAACGCCGGCACCACGTCGGCGCGCCCCGAACCCTGGGCCAGCGAGGCCATGAAGTCCTCGACATCGGCGACACCGTAGGGGAAGCGGCGCATATGCGTACGGATGCCGGCGCGGAATGCCTCCTCGCCGAGGTAGCCCTCGAACATCGACAGCACGCCACCGCCCTTGAGGTAGGTGATGGCGTCGAAGGAGCTGCCGATCTGCATGTTGCTGTCCACCGGCTGGCGGATGCGCCGCGCGGCGATGCGGCTGTCGAGCTGCATGGCCGCCAGCGCCTCCTGCAGCGGCAGCACGTCCAGCTGCAGCTCCGGCCGCCAGGCATTGGCGGCCTTGTTGCCCATCCAGTTGGCGAAACTCTCGTTGAGCCAGATGTCATCCCACCACTTCGGCGTCACCAGGTTGCCGAACCAGTGGTGCGAGATCTCGTGGGCATGGATCACGCCGAAGCCGCGCTGCTGCTCCAGCGAACTGCTGGCATCGAGCAGGATGCGCTGGTCGCCGTAGACGATGGCAGCGGCATTCTCCATGGCGTTGGTGCCGAACTCGGGCGAGGCGATGAGATCGAGCTTGGCGTAGGGGTACTCGCGGTCGAAGTACTCCTCGAGGAAGGCGAGGATCCGCGGCGTGTTGTCCAGCGCGTAATGCAGGCGCGGCGCTTTGCCGCGGGTGGCGATCGCGCGCAGCGGCAGCGGCTCGCGACGCACGCGGTTCGGCGGCACCGGCGGCGCGGCCACCACGTCGAAGGGGCCGACGGCGACTTCGACCAGGTAGCTCGGCAGCGGCGCAGTACGCGCCAGCACCACGCGCTTCAGGCCCGCGCCCGCGGCCTCCTCGCGGACCACCGGCGCATTGCCCACCACGCTGTTGTCCGCGCGGGTGATGACGCTGATGTCGTAGGGCGTCTTGAACGCCGGCTCGTCGAAGCCGGGAAACATGCGCCGGGCATCGATGGCCTCGAACTGCGTGAACATGTAGGACTGACCACCCACGCTGGAACGGTAGGGGCCGTCGGCGCGCTCGCGGAACGGCGCGGTCCAGGCGAATTCCAGCGTGGCCGGGCCCGCCGGCACCGGGCTGGCGAAATCCAGGCGCGCCACGCCCAGCGGATCCACCTGCTCATAGCTGGCCACCAGCGGGGCGCCATCCGCCGGCTTCAGCACCGCGCTGCTCACCTCCAGGCCGTTGCCATGCAGGTAGATCACCCGGGTCGCCGCAGCGACGCGCACATCGATCTGCGCGCGCCCGGAGAAGCTGGGCTGGTCGGGTAGCAGCGTCAGCTCCAGCCGGTAGGCGCTGGGCACGACCGCCATGCCAAGCCGGCCGGTGGGCACCGGTGGCGGCGCATCCACGGGCTGCGCGGGCTCCGCCGCCGGCGTCGCAGTGACCGGCAACAACGCAAGCGCGGCAAGAACGACGAGGCCTGGCAACATGCGCATGGACATTCTCCCCGGCAACGGCGCAACAGCGGCACCGAATCGTGGCATGATCGCACGATTTCCACGGAGGCCCACCATGAAGCCCTGTCGCAACATCCTGCTCGCGGCCATCGCCGCCACCCTGCCGGCCGCCGCCTGGGCCAGCCAGGACTCGCTGCACCTGAAGATCGGCGACCCGGCCCGCAGCGGCCAGGAACAGCCACTGGTGCTCGACGGCATCCGCGACACCGCGAAAGGCGACCTGGTCACCCCGGCCGAGATGGCGCGCCGCCTCGCCGGCAGCGGCATCCTCTTCATCGGCGAGAACCACACCAACCTCGACTTCCACCACGTGCAGTTCCGCACCATCAAGGCGCTGCACGAGGCCGGCCGCCAAGTCATGATCGGCCTGGAGATGTTCCCCTACACCGAGCAGGCGGTGCTCGACAACTGGGTGGCCGGCCGCTACACGGAAGAGGGCTTCCTGGCGCTCGGCAACTGGTACGGGAACTGGAGCTACAACTGGAACTATTACCGCGACATCTTCCTCTACGCCCGTGACCACGGCCTGCGCATGTACGCGCTCAACAGCCCGCGGCCCGAGGTGAACACGGTGCGCAACAAGGGCTTCGAGGCGCTGGCGCCGGAGGCGCGCGCCCACCTGCCGCCGCAGATCGCGCCGGCGACCGAGGATTACAAGACCCTGTTCCGCAGCGTCTTCGACCGCGAGGACGCGCTGCACATGAAGGGCCCGATGCTCGAGGGCCTGTACCGCGCGCAGATGATGTGGGATGGCACCATGGGCTGGAACGCCCTGCAGGCGCTCAAGGCCGACGGCGGCGAGAAGGCCATCATGGTGGTGCTGATCGGCGCCGGCCACGTCACCTACGGCCTCGGCGCCGAACGCCAGATCGACCCGTTCTACGACGGCCGGATCAGCTCGCTGGTGCCGGTCACGGTGGTGGACGACGAAGGCAAGCCGGTGAAGCAGGTGCGCGCCTCCCTCGCCAACTTCGTCTGGGGCCTGCCCGAGGAGCGCGCCACGGTCTACCCGACGCTCGGCGTCTCGCTGATGGGCTCCTTCGGCAAGGCCACGGGCCAGATCATCCAGGTGAGCAAGGACTCGGTCGCCGACCGCGCCGGGCTCAGGGTGGGCGATGTGCTGCTCAGCATCGACGGCACCACGATCGATTCGTCGAACACGCTGAACCGCGTGTTTGCCGCCTACCGCTGGGGTGACAGCGTGATCGCCCGCATCAGCCGCGACGGCGTGGAACAGGACCTGCCGGTCGCCATCCGCCGCAACCGGCCGTAAGGGCCAGGCCGGCATGGCCACGACTTCCCGGCTGGGTACGCAGATCGCGGAGATCCTCACGGCACTGGATCGGGCGGGCACGGCCGCAGCACTGATCGGCGGACTCGCTCTGGCACCGCATGGGGTCGTGCGGGCGGCTCAGGACGTGGACCTGCTGACAGACGCCACAATGGGCGAAAAGCTGCACAAGGAACTGCTGGCGCTGGGCTATCAGTGCATTCACAGCAGCGCCGATGCTGCCAATTACCAGCGCAACGACGAGCGCGTCGACCTGCTCTTCGCGAGCCGGCCGACCGCACGGAAGCTGCTGGCCGAAGCCCGGCCAAGAAGCACACCGTTCGGATCCCTGCGGGTCATCAGCCTCGAAGGGCTGATTGCCTTCAACTCGATGAACTCCTCGCCGAAATCGCCTGACAGTGGAGCCGCTGCGCCGGCTCGCGATGTGCTCGTCGGCGAGGGTGGAATTCGCGGGGATAGCAAACCGGCCCGGGACGCCTTCGAGGCACTCGATGACCTGATGACGGTCGTGGAGGCACTCTGTCCGCGCTGGCCCTCGCGAGAGCCTTGTGGGCCGATGCGCGACCTGCGCCTTTAGGCAGGCGGTTCCGCCAGATTTCGCCCGACCAAAAAAAACCCCGCCTTGCGGCGGGGTTTTCTTTCTGACTCCCTGGAGGGAATCGAAGGGTCGCGTCGTCGGCCTCAGGCAGCCTTGCGGCGACGGCTGAAGCGACCGGCGGCAAGCACCGCGGGTGCCAGCAGCCAGGCGGCGGCCGGGACCGGGACTTCGTTGGCCACGGAGAACGTCAGGTAGTTGACGCCGGCGGCAAACAGGTCCGTGTCGTTGGAGATGACCAGCTGGCCACCGGGGCCGGTGTAGGACACCACCTCCCAGAGGTTGAAGGCGCCGTCACCCGGATCGCAACCGCCGCCACCAGCAGTGTTCATCAGCGTGCGGGGGTTGCCCGTGCTGACGTCGTCACCACCGATCGTGCGGACCACGCAGTTGGCGTTGCCGCCGACGTTGTAGACCGCCGAGCTGCTGTCGGTGAAGTCACTACCGATGCTGGTGTTCAGGCAGCCGTTGGCCCCCACACCACCCAGGAAGTTGCCTTCGATGCAGTTGTAGGTCGCTGCCGTGGTGATGTCGTTGGTGGTGTCGATGGTCATGTCGGTGACCTTGTCACCGATGACCATTGGCGCCATGGACTGGCTGCTGATCGACGAGGCGGAATTGAACATGCCGGTCATCGACAGCACGCCGGTGACCGGGTTCCAGTCCCAGACCGCCGTCGAGCCCGTCATGCCCCGGGCCGCCATCTGGCTCGCCGGGTTGATGCAGTTGCTGTACTGCGTGTAGTCCGTGCAGCCATCCCAGCGCAGCACGCTCGGCTGGCCGGTGCCGGCGCCACTGCGCTGGTTGTGGGCCAGCAGCGTTACCGAGATCGCCCCGGCCTGGCTCGACAGAGCCAGCAGGGCCGCTCCCAGAATTAGCTTTTTCATGAATCCTCCAGACTTGAATATGTCGATTCGGGTCCGGTCGACCCCCGGAACGCGCAGGCTCTGGCCTGCGCGCCCCGGGGGTGTATCCCGGAAGTCCGGAACTTAGGCGGCGATGCGGCGACGCACCAGGCCCAGCAGGCCAACGGCGGAGCCGAACAGCCACACGGCACCCGGCACCGGTACGGCGGAGAAGGTCAGGTAGCTGGTTCCAGCGGCACCGATGTCAATGCCGTTGGAGATGATCAGCGTACCGCCCGAGCCGAGGTTGTCCTGCACCACGGTCCACATGTTGAAGGCGCCGTCGCCCGCGTCGCAGCCACCACCGGCACCGGTGCTGAACAGCGTGCGGACGTTGCCCGTGCTGGTGTCGTCACCACCGATGGTGCGATTCACGCAGTTGGCGTTGCCGCCCACGTTGTAGACCGCCGAGCTTTCGAGCGCAAAGTTGCCACCGATGCTGATGTTCAGGCAGCCGTTGGCGCCCACGCCGGCGAGGAAGCTGCCTTCGACGCACTCGTAGGTGCTGGCGCTGGTGGTGTTGTTGACGGTGTCGATGGTCATGTTGGTGACCTTGTCACCGATGACCATGGGACCCATCGCGGCGCTGCTAAGCGACGAAGCGCTGTTGAACGCACCCGTCATCGACAGCACGCCGGTACCCGCATCCCAGTCCCACACCGCGGTCGAGGGCGTGATGCCCTTGGCAGCCATGGCGGAAGCCGGATTGATACAGGACGTGTGCGCGGCGTAGTTCGTGCAGCCTTCCCAACGCAGCGTGCTCAGCGAGCCCGAGCTGCTGCGCTGGTTCACGGCGTCGAGCTCCAGCGTGATGGCACCGGCCTGGCCCGCCAGGGCCAGCAGTGCCGCTCCGATTACAATCTTCTTCATGAGTCCTCCAAACGAGAGTTAGCGTTTAATTAAAAGTATCTTTCGTTCGCCGTCTGGAAAGGTGGCCTGTTTCTTCGTCCCCTCGCTCGCGTCGTGTCAGGCGTGTGCGAGCGTTCTATCCCAGGCCTTCTTTGCCCCCTGCCGTATGTTCGGTTATGAGCGTATTCCTTCTCACACGGTAGGCCGACTCTACACCCGCCCGCAAAAATGCGTAAAGGACTTCTTAACATATTCTTAAGGAGCGCCTGCGGCATGTTGTCGCGATCACAAAGCAGCCGCAGCAGCGCCGTGGCGTGGGACCGACAATCCAGCCTGCCACGGCCCCGCCGCGTGGACGGCCACTGCCACAGTCACAGCCCTCGCGGCTTGTCCCCCGGCCCCCGATGCGCTAAGTTTCGCCGGGTACACCGGCGGGGGGCGGGACGAGGGGTCCCAAAGGCCAGAAGGCGCAACCCGCCCGGATACCAACACGTATATAAGCGGCAGACCGGGGGGAGGCAGCGGATTCCCCGGGCCCGCCGGCCAGCCGAGGGGGTCGAGCTTCATGAGCGGATTGCACAGCGCCAGGTCCAGCCACGGCCCTGCGCCCCGGTGCCCGTTCGCCCCCGCGGCCCGTTTCGTTTTCCCGCTGTTTCCGGCCTTCTGACGCAACCGCGCACTCCACGGCGGCAGGCCCCGGTTCCACTTCCATTGAGGAGACTTTCGCAATGAATCGTTCTGCAGTGTTGGGTCTGCTGGCCCTGGCGAGCCTCACCGCCCAGGCGGCCGAGAGCGCCCTGGAGCCCCGCATCGGCGCCGCGGCGGCCTTCGGCCGCTTCGAAGGCGAGGAAGTCCCGTCCGGGGTCCTCGGCAACAAGTTCATCGACGACGATGCGGTCGGCTTCAAGGTCTACGGCCAGTACCCGCTGAACGACTGGTTCGCCGTGGAAGGCGCCTACCACTACACCAACAATTTCAAGGACAAGCAGAAGAGCCCGTCGCTGCCGCCCGGCCAGCTCAAGCTCTCCTTCGATGGCTGGTCCGCCCAGGGCCTGGTCTACATCCCGACCACCATCGAGGACTTCCAGGCCTACATCAAGGCCGGTTACTACGACTTCGACGACGAGCTGGTACTGAACGGCAGCAACATTTCCAACTCCTCCGAGCGCGGTCTGGTGGCCGGCGCCGGCATGCTGCTGAAGATCGCCGACAACCTCGGCGTGCGCCTCGACCTCGACTGGTTCGACGCCGACGCGGGCGACCTCAACAGCGTCAACCTCGGCCTGGAGTACTTCTTCGGCAAGGCGGCTGCCGTGGCCCCGGTCGCGGCTGCCGCAGCAGTGGCCGCCCCGCCTCCGCCCCCGCCCCCGCCCCCGCCTCCGCCCCCGCCGCCCGAGCCGGCGGACAGCGACCATGACGGCGTGGCCGACGGCGCCGACCTCTGCCCCGACACCCGCAGCGGCGAGCGCGTCGACGCGCAGGGCTGCTCCTGCGATGTCAGCCGCCAGGTCGAGTTCGCCTTCAACTCCGCCGACCTCACCGACGAGGGCAAGGCGACGCTGGACGAAGTGGCCAGGAACCTCGCCAACCTGAAGTTCATCGAAGGCACGGTGACCGGCTACACCGACAGCGTCGGCGACGAGGCCTACAACCAGCGGCTCTCCGAGCGCCGCGCCCAGTCCGTGGCCGATTACCTGGAGGCCAAAGGCATTTCCTCCGGCCGGCTGTCCGCCATCGGCATGGGCGAGGCCGACCCGGTGGCTGACAACGGCAGCGCCGAGGGCCGCGCCCAGAACCGCCGCGTCGTCCTGCGTCGCACCAACTGCAACGCGACCGCCAACTGAACCCTGTTTCCATTTTTTCCGAGGGTACATACGTGAGAAAAACCATTTTTTCCCTGACGGCACTGGCAGCGCTGGTGCTCGTCGAGACGGCGCAGGCCTACCCGGTCCGCCTGCTGGCCCACAACCAGCGCAGTGGTGCCGGCACCGGCCAGCCGAGCGTGCTGCGCTGGGACGGCGGCCCTGGCTGCACGGACTACGCGCAGTACAGCAACTGCATCAACCCGGCGAGCCAGATGGCGGCCCGGGGCATGACGGCCTCGACGGCGGTCTGGGACTGGAACCCGACCACCGGCGTGCTGTCGATGACCGGCATGTTCAATTCCGCCTCGTCGATTGGCAGCAACGCGATGGCGCCCATGGTCATCGGTGACAAGGTCACCGACCTGTCGATCAACACCACGACCGACACCACCACGGCAGCAACCTACAACTGTATCGAAGGCAACTTCCTGAGTGGTGTGGGCGCCAACGGCTGCCTGAACACCAGCATCGGTAGTGACTTCACCGATAGCAGCTCGGCGGCTTACAACGTCGGCGGCAACGCCAACTGCGTGGTCCGCACGATCGGTGGTGACGACACCAGCACGGGCAACGTCCGCACGCTGATGAGCACCGCTGGCGGCGGTGGCTGCGACCCGGGTGACGGCGCCTTCAACCTCTGGGAGGTGGTGCAGGACGACACCGGCGCGGGTGGGCAGTTGATCATCTCCAACGACACGGACCTGTTTGCCGCTGGCGTCAACTACCTGACGTTCACCCGTGCACCGGACGCGATTGACGACGCCTCGGACGCCATCCCGACGGTGGCGACGCCTGTCAATGTGATGGCCAATGACGTGGCCTTCGCGGATCCGGTCACGGTGGCCATCGGCACCGCGCCGGGCAAGGGCACGGCCACGGTCGTCGGCAGCCCGGGCTCGCAGTCCGGCATCTCGATCACCTACACTGGCGACAGTGGCGAGACCGGCACCGATACCTTCACCTATACGGTCACCGACGCCAACAACGAAACGGACACCGCCACGGTGACCATCACGCTGCTGGACGTGGGTGCCAACAACGACAACGGCAGCACCACCCGCAACAAGCCGGTTACCATCAATGTCGGCACCAATGACACGGGCTTCACGGGCGACGTGACCGTGACCCAGGTCTCCTGCGATTCGGGCGGCAGTTTCACCGCATCGGCGCCCGGACCCAAGGACCAGGCGAGCATCAACTACACGCCGGCCACCACGCCACCAGGCACCGTCGGGTACACCGAGGTCTGCACCTACCAGATCACCGATGGCACCCTGACCGACACGGCCACGGTAACGGTGACGGTCAACAACACTGTGCCGGTGGCGAATGACGTTGGTCAGATCACCATCTCCACCGCGGGTGTCAGCCCGACCGCCGCCAGCGGCACGATCAATGTCTCGGGCATCACTGGCAACAACCTGGGCGATGCCCCGGCCACGGTGACCGCGGCCGCCGGTACCAGGGGCACCACCAGCGTCGCCGGCAACGTGATCACCTACACGCCGTCGGCGACGTTCTTCTCGGGAACGGACACGTTCGACTACACCATCACCGACAGCGATCCCGGCACGGCTGAAACCGACACCGGCACCATCACGGTGACCATCGCTAACATCAACCCGTCGCTGGCGGCCGCCAGCATCACGGCGACCTCCGGCACGGCCTCCAGCCCGAGGGCGCTGACCATCACCGCCGGCAACGGTGCGGTGTCCCAGCACACGCTGGCGGTGACCACGCAGGGCACCAACGGCAGCTGCGCCATCTCCGGTACCTCAGTGACCTACACCTCGAATGCCGGTTACGTGGGCAGCGACAGCTGCGTCGTCACCGTCACCGATGGCGATGGTTCCACCGGCACCGGCACCGTCAGCGTGACGGTCAACGCAGCACCGAGCAGCGGCGGTGGCGGCACCACCAGCAACCTGCTGCCCGGTGGCGGCGGCTCGCTGGATGCCTGGGCGCTCTCGCTGCTGGCGAGCGGGCTCTGGCTGCGGCGCAAGCGCCGCGCAGCTTAAAAACTGCGAC
>WBZO01007512.1_pt1 | contig 10063 bp, 6 predicted proteins | sample 5204261 | NCBI WGS metagenome assembly WBZO01 (sample SAMN12412400, study PRJNA552823) | activated sludge metagenome | isolation source: activated sludge from anammox sidestream of wastewater treatment plant... | place: USA: North Carolina | collected 2017-09
TTGCAGGTCGGGTCGTCTGCGCCCAGTCCGATGCCGTCGAGGAACATGAACAGGATGGGGCCGCGGCTGTCAGAAGGCTGCGAAGGGTGAGATGTATCCGACATGGCATGATCCTCGTGCGAAAAGCGGCTCTGGTTGCGCCAAAAGCTGGAATGACTTATGCTGGGGCCAGACAGGGTAGTCTTCCATTTCTCTCCAACATTGTAGCGTATCCTACCCAAACTGGTATCGGGCCTGAACTAGCATCTGGAAAGGATAGGAAATGAGCGTTCGCTACCGCTACGCGGTTATTGCTATTCTGGTGCTGTCGCTGAGCTTGCCTGGCCTGGCGGGAGCACAGGGCCTCGGGCAAACCTTCTCCTGGCCGGAGTTCGGCCTGACGATGAACTACCCGGATGGCTGGGTTGAAATGGGGGACGCGGAAGCCCGTGTTCTATCAAGCGACCCGAATTTTGACTTCACTGGAGAAGCGATACCAACATCCCCCGGCGTGATTATCACCGTCTTCCCTTTTATAGTGGAGATGGATCCGGCGGCTGTGTTTGGTATGTTCCTCGGTGAATTTGACACCAGTGAGACTTTCCAGCCGGAATCGGCAACTATTGCCGGTTTTGACGCGCTGCGAGTGGGCGATCTGGCTCCGGTTCCCGGGATTACCATGGAAGCCATCTTCATTACCACTGACGCCAATTACTACCTGTTCATAGGCTTCGCGCCGACGGGTCAGAATCTGACGACTCTTCTCGACAGCATGTTGGCAACGGTTGAGATTAGCGCGGCACAGCCAGTTCCAGGCCCTGCCCTGACAACGACTGGCGGCCAGATGGTCAACGCAGTGCGCATCACGCTAGACCAGACCCTTGTCGGGAGCTGGAATGAGATCGACGCTGTCCAGCTTGTGGGCAAGGATGCCAGCGGCGCACAGCTGAGCCAGTGGGCAGTCAGGGCCGAAGCCTCCAGCTCCTATGGCGAGGACTCCTGGTCAGCTATGCAGGCCACTGGCGCCCCGAATGTGACGCGGTGTATTGACTCCACATCGGCCTGGGCGTCGAGAGGCACATCCGGTATCGAGACGCTGACTCTTTTCTACAGCACTCCTGTGGAAGCTACGGAGGTCAGTATCTATCAGACCTACAATCCCGGCGCGATCGTGCGTGTTGAGCTGCTGCCGGCTGATGGATCGGCGGCGATCATAGCCTTCTCTGGTGTGGACCCGACCACTGCCTGCCCCGGCATCTTCACGATCCCGATTGTGACCTCTACTGGCAGGCGGTTCCAGTCTGGTCAGACGGCTGTGGACGGTGTGCGTATTTCGCTGGACCAGACCCTCACCAACAACTGGAATGAGATCGATGCGGTGGAGCTGGTAGGTCTGGACGCGGACGGGACTTTGATGAGGCAGTGGGGGGCAACCGCCGAAGCAAGCTCTTCCTATTCGCCCTCTTCCTGGTCGGCAAGTCAGGCGACTGGCGCCCCGAACGTGAACATATGTGGAGATGCGCCGTCTGCATGGGCGTCGGCTACGTCCACCGGGCGAGACACCCTGACGATTCATTACTGGACTCCGGTCATCCCCACCGAGGTGAACATTTACCAGACTTACAATCCTGGCGCGATTGTGCGCGTTGAGCTGCTGCCGGCTGATGGGTCTCTGCCGTTGAGCATCTTCGAGGGGGTTGACCCGACCACAGCCTGCCCCGGTATCCTGAGCATACCGGTCACTCTGGGGGGCGAGGCAGGCCCGACGGACGACGCTTCGTTTGTCGATGTCGGCGAGATCAGCGCGGCGTCCCCCTTTGAGGATTGGGAATTCGACGGGTTGGCGGGCAAGACGGTCACCATCTCCATGCTGGCGACCGGGGGCGGCTCGCTCGATCCTTACCTGATCCTGCTGGGGCCTGATGGACGTGAGCTGGCCACGAACGATGATGCGAGCGCGCTCAACCTGGGCATTTTTGATGCTCAAATTGCCGACTTCGTTCTGCCACAGGATGGGGTCTACACTATTCGCGCCACCCGCTATGGTGAGGAGTATGGGTCCAGCGTCGGGCCTTACGAGCTTCGCATGCAGTTCGGAACTCCGGAGCCGGTTGAGGCGACTCCGATTGCTTTCGGTCAGACGGTCAGGGGCACTATCTCTGAGGAGAGTTTTAAGCAGTACTGGTCCTTCGAGGGTGCGGCTGGCGACACCGTGGCCATCACCATGGTCGATGTTTCAACTGGCCGGACTCTGGACCCGTACCTGATTCTGACGGATGCCATCGGGGTGACGTTGATCGAGAATGACGACGCCACCAGCGCTTCCGTTGGCTTATGGGACGCGCAGATTACCGGGTTCCGGCTGCCCTTAGCCGGCACATATATCATTCAGGCGACGCGCTACGGCGAGTCGTATGGCTCTTCCTACGGGGAGTACGAGCTGACTCTCACCAGGTTCAAGTAGCCTCCGATTCAACTCTGTATGCTGTAGTGGGAGGCGGCCCTATCGATAGGGCCGCCCTCTCTTCTTGTATGCAGCACAAAACTCCGGGCAATTCAGCGCCGGCTTATTGAAACCACCCTCATGCCATGATAGAATGACCCCCGTTTTGCGACGCTTCAAGCCAGAGGAGCAGCCCGCGTTGAAGATTCTGCCTCAGGAACATGCCCTGCTTATCGAACAGGCCATCCGTGTCGCCCAGGCAGCCGGGGATTTGCCGCCGTTCGATATCCCCCCTGTCCGGGTTAAGCCGGCGGATAACGCAGAGCTGGGGGACTATGCGAGTCCGATTGCCATGCAACTCGCCGGCCTGGCTCGCCGCAGCCCGCTTCAGGTAGCCGAGAGTATCGTCCAGCACATGCCGGCGGCGCCTTTCGTCGGCAGCGTGGAGATCGCTAAGCCGGGCTTCATCAACTTCCGCCTGAATCCGGACTGGCTTAAACACCAGACAGAGGCGATTCTGGCTGAGGGCGATGCGCTGTTCACCATGGATATCGGACGGGGCAAGCGGGCGCAGGTGGAATTTGTGAGCGCCAACCCGACCGGGCCGCTGCATATCGGCCGCACGCGCGGCGCTGTGCTCGGCGATTCGATAGCCCGGCTGCTGGAGGCTGTAGGCTATGAGGTTGAGCGTGAATACTACTTCAATAACGCCGGGCGCCAGATGGAGATGCTGGGGCGGACGCTGCGGGCGCGCTATCTGCAAGCCCTGGGCCATAGCGAGCCTCTCCCGGAAGAGGGATATGCTGGCGAATACCTGAAGGATATTGCCGAAGCCCTGGTCGCTGAAGTGGGCGACACCTGGCAGCACGAGGATTGGCCGGTTTTTAAGGAGCACGCTGAACAGGTAATCTTCGGGTGGATTCGCAACTCGCTGCTGCGTCTCGGCGTCCGGCATGATGTGTTCTTCAACGAGAACAGCCTGTATGAAACCGGAGCTGTCTGGAAGACGCTGGAAGCGCTACGTCGATCTGGATATGCCTACGATGCGCCTGTGTGGGAGGGTGCCGATGAAGAGGAGCGCCGGAAGGCGCAGGCCGCCGGCGCAGGCGATGCGGTCTGGTTCAGGTCCAGCGAGCTGGGGGACGAAAAAGACCGCGTGATGGTCAAAGCCTCCGGCGAGCCAACTTATACCCTGCCGGATATCGCTTATCACGCCAACAAGTTCGACCGCGGCTTTGATCTCATGGTGAACGTGCTGGGCGCCGACCACGGCACGCAGTACAAGACTGTGCAGCGCGGTCTGCAGGCGCTCGGCTACGATCCTTCCCGGCTGCACGTGATCATCCACCAGATGGTGCGTATCTACCGGGGCGGCGAGCTAATCAAAGGCAGCACACGGGCCGGGGACGTGATCCCGCTCGATGACGTGATGGACGAGGTAGGGACGGATTCGGTGCGTTATTTCCTGCTGGCTCGCAGCGCAAACACGGATGTGGACTTCGATCTCGATCTGGCAGTCGCGCAGAACAACGAGAATCCGGTGTATTATATCCAGAATGCGCATGTCCGCTGCGCCGGCATTTTCCGCATGGCGGCCCAGCGAGATATTGACGATGCTGGCGCTGATCTTAGCCTGCTGGGTGAGCCGGAGATGGCTTTCCTGCGGCAGGTCCTGCGCATGGGCGAAGTGCTGACCTATGCCGTGGAGGAACTGGCCCCCCACCAGGTCGCCTTTTTTGCGGGGGAGACGGCCCGGCTGTTCCACCCGATGTACGATTCAGTGCGCGTCTTTCACAGCGAAGTGCCGGAGGATGTGGCGCGGGCACGGCTGCGCTTTTACCGGGCCGCCCGGCTGGTCTTCCGGCGTTTGCTGGCACTGATGGGCATGAGCGCTCCAGAAGTGATGTAGCGTCGAGTTGAGTGATGAGTTATGTCGATAGCATGAGAAAGAGGTAGTCGTGGGACTGAAGCCCGATCACTGGATTCGCAAGATGGCCCTGGAACACGGCATGATCGAGCCATACGTAGGGGAGCAGATTCGCAATGGCGTGATCAGCTACGGTGTGTCGTCTTACGGATACGATATCCGCGTGTCTAACGAATTCAAGGTATTCACCAACGTCCATTCTGCGATTGTGGATCCCAAATCATTCGATCCGAAATCAATGGTGGATGTCGTCTCTGACGAGCCGATACTCATCCCCCCGAATTCGTTTGCTCTGGCGCGGACGGTGGAATACTTCCGCATTCCGCGCCGTGTGCTGACCATCTGCGTCGGCAAATCGACATATGCGCGGTGCGGGATTGTCGTCAACGTGACTCCGTTTGAGCCGGAGTGGGAGGGGTATGTGACGCTGGAGATCAGCAACACAACGCCACTCCCGGCGCGAATTTACCCGAACGAAGGTATTGCTCAGGTTCTGTTCTTTGAGGCGGATGAGGAGTGCCTGTATTCTTACGCTGATAAGAGGGGCAAATACCAGAAACAGCAGTCGATTGTGCTGCCCCAGGTCTGATGGCACTTAACGAGTCTAGCCTGCCTGACCAGGCTGTTATCGCTGACGAGCCGGTGGCGCCCTCCGCCTTGTTGACCGATCTGCGGGAGGCGGTGTCTACCGTGCTGGCGATCGAGCGTGAGGCGGAACTCTCGCAGCGAGATCAATACGCCATCACCTTTGAGGGGACGCTTCAGTTGGAGTCTGAGGAGGCCCTGGCGCGGCTGGAGGCGTTGTTGACGCCGCTCGGCTTCACGCCGTTCTTACAGCGGGAGCAGGGACGCGATCTGGTTGCCGCGGTACAGGGGCTGCTCGATCCGAACGCGGCGACCCGGCCGGATGCGGATAACCTCTCCCGGCGAGGATGCCTGGGGAGTCTGGTCCGCGTTTCCGGGCGCTCACCGCTCTGGTTACACGGCGGACTGCTGATCGCGACAATTGCTTCCACGATCTATGCTGCCTCCTTCCTGCTCAATGGGCGGGTGGATTCGCTGGGCAAAGCTATTGCGGCGGGCGGTCCGTTTGCTATAGCGCTGCTTTTTATCCTGGGCGTGCACGAGACGAGCCACTATCTGGCGGCACGGCGTCACCGGGTGAAGGTGACGCTGCCGTTCTTCATTCCGCTGCCGGTGCCGGGCAGCCTGGGGACGCTGGGGGCGGTGATTCTGGTGCGCAGCGCGCTCAAGACGCGGCGGGCGCTCTTTGATGTGGGCGTCAGCGGGCCGCTGGCCGGGCTGGTGGTGGCGCTGCCCGTCTTCGTGATCGGGCTGCTCTTACCTCCTATTCCCTTTGGCGCGCCGATCAACCTGGTTTTTCGCGGTGTGGCGGTCCCTCCTCTGTTGGATTTCATCGGCTCCTTCGTAGTGGAGGGTAGCCTGAGCCGGGCTATCCTGACCCATCCGGTGGCGCTGGCGGCCTGGTTCGGCATCTTGCTGACAGCGCTGAATTTGCTCCCACTCGGCCAGTTTGATGGCGGGCACGTCGCCTACGCTCTGTTCGGTCGCTACGCCTGGGGGATCGCGCTGGTGACCTTCTTCGCCCTGATCTTCGGCGGTCTGTTCCTGTGGCCGACATGGTTTCTGTGGGCGATCCTGGCCGGATTTTCGGGTCTGCGCCATCCTCTGCCGCAGAACGATATCATGCCGCTTGGCCTCCGACGGCGGCTGCTGGGCTGGGTGACGATTCTGCTCTTTTTCCTTATCGTCATGCCGCAGCCTATCACCACGCGACAGGGCCTGAATCTGCTTCCTGATCAGAGCGCGCCGGCGGCTATCCCTACGTTGGCTCCACTGAATATCCCCACGCCACGCCCGTTCGACCCCGGCGCTTCTGCTGTGCAGAGCGGAAACTGATCTTTCAATTGCCCATCCCGTTCAGAAGAGACTGTGACGATTCGGATATCCGGACCTCGGCCAGATGTACCTGATCGCTCGTCCGGAAAGTATGGACAAAGGGGCGTGGCTCCGCTAGAATACAGGGTGAAGAAGGGCGATTAGCTCAATTGGCAGAGCACTTGACTTACATTCAAGGGGTTTACAGGTTCGAGTCCTGTATCGCCCACCTCACCGGAAACGAAAGCCCGCCGCGAATAGCGCCGGCGGGCTTTTGAGTCCCAGCTTGCGATAGCAGGTGAATTCAGATGGCATCCTCGACCGGGGTCAGGGGGAGCGTGAAATAGAACGTTGATCCCTCCCCCAGGTGGCTCCTGATCCCGATCTGGCCTCCGTGCGCCTCCACCAGGCTTTTGACAATAGCCAGGCCCAGGCCGGTCCCTTCGATGGCGTCGGTTTCCGGACGGCGCACCCGGTAAAAGCGCTCGAATATCTGCGCCTGATCCTCGGGGCTGATGCCCATCCCCGTATCTTGAATGGACACGACGATGGAATCGCTGTGCGGCGCTGCTTCTACTGTGATAGCACCCTCAGGAGGGGTGTATTTGATCGCGTTGCTGATCAGGTTATCCACGATCTGCCGCAGGCGCTTCCCATCTGCTTCGACCGGTGGCAGATCGGGCGGGACATTTATCGTGACCTGCTGGGACTTCTCATCGGCCAGATTTTTCAGGTTCATGACCGATTCTTCGATCAGGTTGTTCAGCACCACTGTCTCCCGTCGAATTTCGAGACCGGTTTCAATATGAGCCAGATCGAGCAAATCATCGATGAGCTGGCGCATAGCGCGGATTGACCGCCGGATCATGCCCATGAACTCCTGCCCGCGGGCATTAAGCTCGTTAGACATCCCCAGAAGCTCGACATAACCGTTGATCACGCTGAGCGGATTCTTAAGATCGTGTGAGACCGTGGCGATCAGCTCGTTTTTAAGCTGCACGGTTTCCTTGAATGGGGTCACATCGTGCATGACGATCACCCATCCTACCTGCTCGCTGGCCGAGACCAGGGTGTGGAAGAATTTGTGGCCTTCCAGCTCGATCTCCTCGACCAGATTGAGACTCGAATCGACACGATCCAGAAAACGCTGGCCGAATTGTGCCAGCGGGCTGAAAGCGAACACTTCATCGAACAGTCGCCCGCTATAATCTTCGCGGGGGTTCAAACGGAATACGGAGAGCGCGGCTTCGTTGAGCAGGATCAGCCGCCTGTCGAACCCGACGACGATGATCACGTCAGCAGTTTTTTCGACGATGCTGGAGAGTTTCTCCCGCTCGCTCCGGGTTTCTTCGAACAGGCGGGCGTTGTCCAGCGCCACTGACGCGCGGTTAGCCAGCCGCTCGACAAAATCCAGATGTTCGGGGGTGAAGTAATCGCTGTCCGGACTTTCCAGATTCAGCACAGCAATGACGCGGCCCCGGCGATGAATAGGGACGGAGAGGCACGCCTCCGTATCGTCGAAGAAGGCCACATAGTCCGGGTCCTGACGCACATTGTTGACGATGGCCGACTCACCGCTGCGAGCCACACGGCCCATCACGCCCCGATCGAACGGCAGGACAATCTGCGAGATTTCTTCATCAGATTGGGTCGACCCATAACTGGCCGCCAGCCGTAGCTGGCGAGTTTCGCTGTCCACCATAGCCAGCAGAGCGCTGTGGGCACCGGTCAGGCGCAGCGCCCAGTCCATCGTCATGTTGAGCACGCGCTCCCAGCTTAGCGCGTCCATCAGCTCGGCATCGACCTGCCGCATCATATTCAACTCGTGAACGTGCTTGTTGAGCTGATCATCAGTTAGCTGGTACAGCCGCGCATTCTTCAGCGCAAAACTGATATTCGCCCCCAGCGCTTCCAGGAGACTCTTGGCCTCCTCACTGAAAGGCTGCGTCGTGAAGCAGTTGTCCACAATAATCGCGCCCAGCAACTCGTCGCCAATGATTAGTGGGACGCTGAAGAATATATCCAGCTCCAGCAGGCTGAAGATCCAGCCGTAGCGTTCTCCGTACAGCGTGTGGCCGTCCTGTTTCAGGACGGATCGTCCGCTGGCCCAATGCTGGAGCAGGCGAAAATTCTCCGCCGCCGTCAGCGGGATTTCCAGTTGTTCCAGCCGGAACTGCGCTTCGGTGGAACTGGCTGGATGGCTGATAGCGCCAAAGGTGAGCGCGCTCCCTTCTTCGTTTGTCACCAGAATGATGGCGCGGTCGAAACGCAGCAGGGAGGTGGTAACTTCGATCACGTTGTCCAGCAGGCTTTGCTGGTCAAGCGTCGTCCCCATAGCCAGGGTAGCGTTACGGATGTCAGTCAGCGTTTCAACCTGATGCTGGAGCGCTTCATTGGCAATCTGAAGGGCGGTGGAGACATTTTCCATCTCGCTGGACTGGATTTCTACCTGTTTATCTCTATTGGCGATCTCTGCTTCGCGCTCGGCCAGTGCGCCGCGCATCAGGATTTGCCGGTTCCAGGTAGCGGCAACGACGAGGGGAAGTAAAGCAATCCAGGACAGCCATCGAAGGGTTGCCTGACCAGAGAGGGCCAGTACGATCAGCACAACACTCAGAATGAAGCCAATTGCCAAGCGACGATTCAACACGTTGCTGCCTCTCTTCCAGATAACGACCGAAAGCAGTGGGCTTCTTCCAGCCTGAACGGTATCGTCATACGTGCCTCTGAGTTGGTAGCGGACAGCAGCGGGTTGGGTTGGGCTAGAAACAATCTCACATCCTCTCCCAAGTGGGTCTCCGGTCGGCTCTCCGCCGGGTGGCGGAGGCGATATCTTTCTCCTGCTGGGATGGTACCCGACCAAAGATCAGAGATGTACATTCCTCTCGCGTATTTTAGCTGAAAACGATACGCTACCCGGTGGTTCAGGGTCTCTGCCGTCCGAGTGATTGTATTATACTATAGTTGCCTTAGATGTCGCTGTCGAAAGGCTGTCAGGCAGCGTCTGATCTTTGAGGAAGGACTGCCGAAGGCGTAGTATGCGGACTCGATGGATTGTTCTGGGATCAGGTGCTCTGGTTATCCTCATCCTTTTTGCTTTTCCACAGTGGTGGCCTCTGGTGAACCGCTCCCCGGTGAGTGATGCGCTGCCCGGCCTGGCCGATTTGCCGCTGGAGGAGCAGGTAGTGCTGGAGCAGATCGCTCGCAACAACCTGCGCTTTGCCGAGGCGTTGATTCAGGCCGGCCTGGCCGGCGCTTCAGCCGTGCCGCTGGAAGACCAGGCTATGCCGGTGATGCTGGGAGCGACTGTGTACAAGAAAGGGGACTTCACCGGTGTAGACGCTGTGCGCCGGGCTGGTGGAGAAGCAGTAGTTTATGAAGTTGTTGGCGATGCCAGTCTTGGCTCGGCCTGGGTTATCCGGCTGGAGAATTTTGAGGTGCGCAATGGGCCGGAGCTTCATGTATTTCTTTCGGCCAATCCTGCCCCGCGCACGCCTGAAGAAGTGCGAGAAGGAGGGCTGGGCATTGATCTGGGGCCGCTCAAAGGGACAATGGGCAGCCAGAATTTTTCGCTTCCGGCAGGATTTGATATGAGTCCGGCGCAAAGCGTGGTTATCTTTTCCATCCCGTTTCAGGAGGTATTTGCCACGGCGCAGCTCTTTTAGGATATCCTCGCTGCCGGCGAAAGATTTAAGGAGCTATCGTATCGCAGTTGTGAATCAGTTATTATGGCAGCGGTCTGCTTTTCATTTGCGCGTCTGCGGCGTTTACCCGGGGGGCACTGCCGCACTTACCTGAAAATGGAGCGGATGATA
>WBZO01007514.1_pt1 | contig 10062 bp, 4 predicted proteins | sample 5204261 | NCBI WGS metagenome assembly WBZO01 (sample SAMN12412400, study PRJNA552823) | activated sludge metagenome | isolation source: activated sludge from anammox sidestream of wastewater treatment plant... | place: USA: North Carolina | collected 2017-09
ACTGCAGTCCCGATTCCTGTTGGATCTTTCGAAGAAATTCATAGGTATCATAAGGGTCTTTTCTGCCGAAGAGGATCGTTGCTGTCTGTGCAGATAAAAATTTAAAATTGAGCGATAACAGGTTTTTAAAAAAGGACAGGAGATTCCTTTTAAATCCTCTGTGTTTAAAAGCATAAGCCTGGTCTATGTCAATGGACATGGCAGAAGAAAATTTTTTGCTGCTAAGCGGTACTGAAGGGAAGATATCCAATATCTGTTTTTTCAACGCATCTGCCCACTCATTGACCAGGGGGCGATCCAGAAATCCGTTTTGAAAACTTACTGAAGATGCCGCTTCAAAACTATTGTACCTGCCGGGAGTATAAGGCAGGTATTCTTCATACCGTGTGATCAGATAAAAAGCTGCAGCCAATGGATCATGGATCAATTGATCTGAGTTTTGGGAAGGCAGAAGAAATTCAACTTTATCATTGATCTTTTTTACATGGAGAAGATCGGATGCCGGCGAATTTTCAAAAAGGAGGGCAGCAGGCCGGATGCGGATCTCCTTCTTATCAAATGAAAGTTCGCTATAATTCAATGAAGGCCCCGAATATGATTGATAGCGATTTTTATCGTTGGTAAGCCCGACTTTAAATCCGCATACTTCATGAAGCAGGAATTTTGATATGTATTCAACCCTGGGATTTATATTTTGGCAAAACAGGAGTAACATGCGCTGATCAATGCTGACAAAATAATCAGAATATTCAATTTAATCAAAAGCCCCGCAATAATTGCAGGGCTTTCCAAAATTCCGGTAATAAAGTATTAGTTTCCTCCGCCTCCCATCTGCATGTTCATATTATCCATTCCGTTATTGTCCTGATTCTTCATGTTTTTACGTTTGAATAATGACGCATCAAACTTTCCGAATCTCCAGCTGAAATTCAAACGGAATATCTGAGCATCCCTGCGGCGGAATGAATTCTGAATGAAGTAAGCAGATTCAGAATATACATCCTGTTTACGGGTTCTGAAAATATCATTTACATTAAGCGAAACAGAAGCTCTCTTTTCTTTCAAAAAGTCGTATTTGATCGCAGCATCCACCCCATAAGTTGCCCTTACATAGCCTTGCGATGCGGTAGGCCCGCCAAACCAACCTCCGAAACCGCCACGTCCGCCACTGCCGCTTCCTCCCGGAGGAAGAATGGTTTTTGACTGGTAATCTCCTGACAGCTGAATAGTGAAATTGGCAGGTAACTTAAACGAGTTGTTTATTTTTCCAAACCAGCTCATAAACTGACCCTGCTTGGGTTGATTGGGATCGTCAATATCAATCTTTGAAGTGTACAGGTTCAGGTTAGAAGTCAGATCCCACCAGCGTGTGATCTTGTTTTTGCTGATCAGTTCAAGTCCGGTCACATAACTTGAGTTTGCATTGATATAGGAATTCACCAGCATTTCCTTGTGTGTGATGACATCTGTTTCTGTAACCTGGTAGCGGGTAATCAGGTCATTGGTGTTTTTGAAATAAACAGAAGCCAGAAAATTATCTCTGTTTTTGAAAACCTTTTCATAAGACAACTCAGCAGAGTTGGTAAACTCTGGCTTCAGATTGGGATTTCCACGGCTAATGTTCAATGAGTCCGAATAGTCGGTGAACGGATTCAATTGCCATGGTCCCGGCCTGTTGATCCTTCTGGTATAATTTAACTGAACGGTCTGATCGTTACCCAGTTTTTGGCTCACAAAGAAACTCGGGAACAAGCTCAGAGGGAAATTGATCTTGAAGTCCTGGCCTTTATCGGGTAAGTGTCCTTCATAATTAGAACTCTCAACTCTTAATCCCACCTGGTATCCGAAATTCTTAAACTGGTTGGAGAAGGTAGTATAAGCGGCATAAACATTCTGCTTGCTTACATAGTTGGTGGAAAGCAAAGGATTGTATATCGGATTGTTGGAAGGGTCAAAAAAGTAAAAACTGTTTTTGTTATCCGAGTTTTGTATGGATGCTCTTACACCTGCTTCCAGTTTTGATTTATCGGACAGAGGATTGGTATAATCCGACTGGATCACCAGGTTACTGCTCTTACCGGTCATTGCCTGCTTCTGGCTGAAAGAGCCTGTCATAAGTTTGCCGGGGTAGGTGTAATAATCAGTAACGATCATGTTGTTGTTGTCGTTGGTGCTCGCATTGTAATTTAGGTCGGCTGTCAGATCATGGCCTGCTTTGGGAAAATTATGTTTGTAACTGAATTGGCCTCCCTTAAAGCGGAAGTTCCCGGATGTATTGGATGCCCGGTCGTTGAAAGAAGATGTTACTACAGGATATAACGAATCAATTAAGATTTCGCTGAGTGTATAAGGTTTGAAGCTTCCGCCACCCAGGTTACCTCCAATGGAAAAAGTATTCCGGTTATCCGCAAGAAAGTCCAGGCCGGTACGGAAAAATTTAAAAGCCCCGTTGGAAGTGTTTTTATCTGTTTGCAACAGCCTGGTGTTGGGATTGCCGATCATCGTCAGGCGGTCTGTAGTCCCTGTGCTTATTGATTTCCTGGGAAAATAATTGGCGCTGGCGCTGAAGTTTATTTTTCCCTGCCTGAGGCTGATGTCACCGCCACCTCCGACTTTACCACGGGAATCAGCATTCACTCTCAAGCTTCCGTTGTAGCCCACTTTTCTGTTTTTCTTCAGAATTATATTCAGGATACCTGAAGTGCCGCCGGATGCATCGTATTTGGCTGAAGGATTTGTAATGATTTCCACACTTTCAATGGCATCGGAGGGAATCTGATCAAGCGTTAATGTAGTGGGACGTCCGTCAACCAGAATTTGAGGAGCATTGTTTCTGAGTGTTACATTACCGTCAATATCCACGTTCAATGAAGGAACATTACGCATCACATCCACAGCAGTACCGCCGGTGGAAGTGATGTCTTTATCCACATTGAAAACTTTTTTATCAATAGCCAGTTGCAGTCCCGATTTTGAGCTGGTGACCGTTACATTTTCAAGAACTTTTTCATCTACATCCAGTTTAATATTCCCAAGATCTTTGGATAGCGCTCCTGCTATGGATCCCGCATCAAAGCCACCGTTGTTATTGTTCATATTGCCCGGGCTGTTGTTCATCTTAAAATCAAAGGCTATGGGCCTGGTTACTTCTTTGAAGCCTATGGCAGTGATATGTAGTTTGTATTTACCAAAGAGAGGAACATTATCAAAGTTGAAATCACCGTTTGCCCTGGTAAGCATCCCGGTTAAAACTACATCCTGATTCTTTTTTGTGGCAGTATCATATTTGTTTTGCAACAACTCTACTGATGCAAAAGGAACCGGTTTATTGGATTTTGAATCCACCAGCTTACCATAAAAACTCCCGTTTATCTGCTGAGCTCCGTTGTTCCGGTTACCGCCGAAATTTCCGGGCATTTGTGCCTGTACAAGCAGAGAACCCGCGATCATAAAAATCAAATTAACTACTCTTCTTATCATCATTTTTAATTTTGACTTGCAAAGTTACACGAACCTGATTGTGAAGGAATTGATATTGGATAAAAGGTTTAAAAGGTTGTTGAAGGGCAACAATGTTTCTTTATGTTAATGAATGTAAAAAAGCAATAACAAACGGCAGTTAAACTATTTTATTGCAGAACAATTTTTATTTTGAAAAGTTTTGATGGCGACAATAAAAAGCCCCAAAGCTTATTGATTTATTATTCATCATACAAACTTCGGGGATTGGAGGGTGGCTGATGGGTTTCGAACCCACGACCCTCAGAACCACAATCTGATGCTCTAACCAGCTGAGCTACAGCCACCATTTTAACGGATTGCAAAAATATGGAAAACCGGTTCAGTTTGAAAATTTACCTTGTAATGGATCATAAATTGTTTAACTCCTGTTTACACAGGCGATCTCTTTCAAACCGTTCATCAAAAACGACTGTTAAAAGGTTATAAAGGCAAGAAAAGCAATGTTTTTACGTTATTTTTGAATCATGCCTAAGGCTATAAAATATCTATTAAATATGAAGAGACTACCGATATTGATTGTCATGGTGGCTGCCGGGTTATTCCTGGCATTCCAGACCCTTGGAAAATCAAATAACAATCCTCCATCAAAATATGATGAGATCCTGAAACTTATTGGGCAAAGACTAACCGAAGATCATTATGATCCTCAAAAGATTGATGATGCATTTTCACAGAAAGTTTTTAAGAAATACATTAATGGCCTTGATCCGGATAAATCTTTTTTTCTGCAAAGCGATATCAACCTGCTGAAAGAAAAATATGAGAACCACATTGATGATGAGATCAAAGGTGCACCGGTTGAATTTTTCCTGGCGGCAGGAAAGATCTTCAACACAAGGATGGAAGAGAATGAAAAATTCGTTTCGGAGATCTTATCCAAACCTTTTGATTTCAATATTGAAGAGACCGTGAATCTGGACGGCGACAAACTCAGTTACACGGCAACTGATGCAGAAAGGAAAGAACGTTGGAGAAAAAAACTCAAGTATCTCACTCTTCAGCGCTATTCCGACCTGTTGGATATGCGTGAAAAAAATAAAGGAACCGAAGGCTTTGAAGTTAAGACAGATGCACAACTGGAAAAAGAAGCACGGGATAAAGTGAAAAAAGTGATGGACAGGATCTTCAGTCATTATCATAATAAATTCAATGATGATGATAAGTTCAACCTGTTCGTCAATGCCATCACCACTACCATGGATCCTCACACAGAATTTTTTCCGCCTGTTGATAAAAGATATTTTGACGAGGAGATGAGCGGCCGGTTTTTCGGAATCGGAGCATCACTTACTTCCAACGAAGATGGCAATATCAGGATCAACAGTATCATTACCGGAAGCCCGGCATGGAAATCAGGTGAATTGCAGGTGGGTGATATTGTTCTTAAAGTCGGACAGGGAGATCAGGAGCCCACTGACCTGACCGGATATGATATTACAGATGCGGTAAAGTTGATCCGGGGAAAGAAAGGCACCGAAGTGAAACTGACCGTGAAAAAACAAGATGGGACCATAAAAACGGTTTCCATGATCCGGGACGAGATCGTTCAGGACCTGACTTTTGCCAGAAGTGCCATTGTAAAAAGTGGTGATCAGAAAATAGGTTATATCTATCTTCCTGAGTTTTATGCAGACTTTGAACATCCGGATGGTAACCGGTGTTCGGTGGATGTGGCAAAAGAAGTAGTAAAACTGAAAGAGCAGAATGTAGATGGCATTGTGATTGACCTGCGCAGCAACGGTGGAGGTTCATTGTATGATGTGGTGCAGATGGCCGGCCTCTTTGTAGATGACGGTCCCATTGTTCAGGTAAAAGACCGGTATAACCGGGCCAGTGTGCTCAGGGATAAAGACAAAGGAGTTTTATATTCAGGGCCTCTTGCCGTAATGGTAAACGAACTCAGCGCTTCTGCTTCTGAAATTTTTGCGGCTGCCATTCAAGATTATAACAGGGGAGTGATCATAGGAAGCACTTCCACTTACGGTAAAGGAACGGTTCAAAGAAATATCGGGTTGAATGATAACGGGATCTTTACTTTGTCGGGCCCGGATCTTGGAACCATAAAACTTACGATTCAGAAATTTTACCGCATCAACGGCGGTTCTACCCAGTTAAGAGGTGTCAGGTCAGACATTGTTTTGCCGGATAATCTGGAATACCTTAAAGTAAGAGAAAAAGACGATCCGGATGCTTTGAAGTGGGATGAAATTGCAAAAGCAAATTATACACCGTGGAATCCCGGTTATGAAATGAAAACTATTGAACAACTCAGCGAGCATCGCCTGGAGAAGGACCCCCGTTTCAGACTGATCAAGGAAAAATCAGAATGGTTGTCCAAAGAAAATGATAAGACCTATCAATTAAACCTGGCAAATTACCGCAAAGAGCAACAGAAAATCAATGAGACCGTTAAGCAGGTAGATTCTCTGATGAAGCTAAAAGATTCTCTGAATGTATCTGCATTGCCGGGTGAAGAAAACCGTTATGCCAACGACAAAGACAAACAACAGCAATTTGATCAATGGCTAAAAGGGCTGCGTACCGATATTTATCTTGATCAGACAGTAAAGACCATGGATGACATGATCAATCAGCAGAATCTTGCGAAGTCAAAACAAGGTGATGGAAAAAAATCTTTCTAAAAGAAACTGATTTTAAGGATAGAATGCCGGTCATTATGGCCGGCATTTCTTTTTTACAAATATCTTTCAGCTACTATGTTCTTATGATGCAATGCGTGCCCGATGACAATATATCCCATAGCCAGTACATAATTAGGATGCCCGCTGGACATGCCGGGGTTTTCCATTTGCTCCGCATCGAAAGATGCGAAAAGAAGTTCAGATGCCTTCCGTAACGCTTTAAAATCCTCCAACATATTGTTCCAGTTTCTTTGAGATGCTTTGGAATTCTTTGCAAACAGATCTTCATCAAACCCTAAAAGAGGAGTGGAGTCCTTGCGGGCAAAACGTAAGGCACGGTAATTAAAAACCCATTCCGAATCAATTATGTGCTGCAGCACTTCTTTTACCGTCCATTTCCCCTCTGCATAACGATGATCGTATTTTGAAGAAGGTACATTCCCGAAAAATTCAATAGTAGCAGGACTTTGGATCCGGAATGCTTCCATAAGATCGTTCTGCGGAACCAGATTGATATAGCCATGATAAAATCCGGTAACTCTGTTCAGGTCAGGCCTTGCCATAAGCGTCGGTTTTAATTCAACCCGAAAGTAAGACAGTTTATAATAAAAAATCCTCTGAGCAGTCAGAGGATTTTTCGAAAACAGGAAGTTATTTTTTAAAATGCTTTTTGTTTTGTGGAGGATTTTTCACCTTTTAAAGTTGACGCCAGTTTAACCGCTTCGTAAGCGTTCACAATTCCTCCGGTGATACTCAGATCGCTGAGAGAAACTTCCTCGCCGGTGCCGGGGTCTATCACCTTTCCTTCAGGTTTGTATGTAGATTTTTCGAGTACCATTTTCACCTGTTGGGCGCTCAGTTCCGGAAAATATTCCATGATCAGTGCAGCTACACCTGCCACAACCGGCGAAGCCATGCTGGTACCCTGCAGATTTTGATAAGCATTGCCTCTCGGAACTGTTGAATAGATTTTTTTGCCGGGAGCAAAGAGATCCACTTCTTTTTTACCATAATTGGAAAACTCAGCCACAAGGCCCTTACCCAAAGATTCTCCGCTGGCGCCTACAGTGACCCAGTCTTTTGCTCTTTGATCATCATACAGAAAAACAGGAGAAGGAAAATTCCATGTGGTGTCAACGTCTTTAGCATCATTGCCTGCTGCATGAACCAATAAGGCTCCTTTACTTTTCGCATATTTTACTGCATCGTCCACCCATTGTTTTTCCGGGGAAAAACTTTTTCCGAAACTCATATTGATCACCTGTGCTCCGTTGTCCACTGCATAGCGGATTGCCAAAGCAATATCTTTATCGTGTTCATCACCATCGGGCACTGCTCTTACCATCATGATCTTCACATTATCGGCAATACCGTTTATGCCGATTCCGTTTTTACGGTCTGCGCCTATGATGCCGGTCACATGCGTGCCATGCATGGCTGATTTGGCGCTTACCATCACATTATTATTTCCATAGTACCGGTCATTGATATCGGAGTAATTGTCTTTTACGATCTCACCTCTGTAATCCTTGGGCGGATTGTCAATGGCATCTGCTTTTCTTACTTCGCCGTTTACATAGTCAGTGAATTCCTGAATAAAATCCTGGTTGTTGGTTTCCATGGCATCATTCCCCTGGAATAACGGGAGTAAGACCATTTTTGCTCTTTTTACTTCCGGATCATCAGAATTAAGGGCATCCAGATCTTTCCCTGTGTACTTTTCTTTGCCTAATGCTTTGCGAATAATGCTGTCACTTTTCGTGGCAGCCTTGTAAGCGTTTTTCAGAAAGATAAGCTCCAGACCGCTTGTTGCATTGTCTCCCTGAAGGCTTTCTTCAGCTTTCTTCCAGGTAACGTACTGAAATTTATCTGCATCGGATAATTTGGATGTATCCACATTTTTCCCTTCCCATTTGCTTTTAAATTCATGATACACTCTTGCTCCTTCATAAGAATCTTCTTCCACATTTCGTCCGTCTTTGCCTCCTAAAAAATTCCAGCCGTACACGTCATCCACATAGCCGTTATGGTCATCATCAATTCCGTTGCCCGGTATTTCACCCGGGTTGTGCCACAGAACAGACCTGAGATCTTCATGAGTGGTATCCACTCCGGAATCAATGACCGCAACCACTACCTGTTTGCTTTTGAGATTTTTTGATTTGAGGAAATCATAGGCTTTGTCAAGGCTGATACCCGGATAACCATTTGATGTTTCATCCAGGAGATACCATCCGTTTGGTGTTTTCCCCTTGACTGATGTTTGGGCATGGGATACGAAAAAAGGACCGGTTGATAAGATCATCAGCCAGGAAGCCTTTCTGAGAAAATGATTCATATTGTATTTAGTTTTCTGATTTTTTGAAAGTTGTAAAAATACTCTTTACCATTTATACATGAAACTATGAAAGCAATTATAACATTTTTCTGACGACTGCTTCCTTTATGCCGTTGTCCGTTTTCCGCGGGGAGATGGCTTTTATGTTTTCTTTTGCAAAATCCGGTCAGATATCAAATTTAATACCCTGTGCCAATGGTAACCGATCACTGTAATTAATAGTATTGGTTTGTCTTCTCATGTACGCTTTCCATGCATCGCTTCCGCTTTCCCTGCCGGCGCCTGTTTCTTTTTCACCGCCAAAAGCTCCGCCGATTTCAGCGCCTGATGTGCCGATATTTACATTCGCAATTCCGCAATCACTGCCTGCAACGGACAAGAACTTTTCAGCTTCCCTTAAATTCAGGGTCATGATGGCTGAAGAAAGGCCTTGTGGCACTCCATTGTGAATAGCAATGGCCTCATCAAGTGTTTTATATTTTAATAAATAAAGGATTGGAGCGAAGGTCTCCTGCTGTACGATCCTGAAATCCGGTTTCACTTCGGCCACACAGGGTTTTACATAACAACCGCTTTCATAACCTTTCCCTTTTAATACACCTCCTTCCACAATGAACTTTCCTCCTTCTTTTTTACATTCTTCTATTGCGGCAGAATATTTCTTAACTGCATCCGTATCTATCAGCGGCCCGACGAGGTTTTTTTCATTCAGAGGATCGCCTATGGTAAGTTTTTTATAAGCTGCCACCAGCCTTTCCTTTACTTTATTGTAAACCGATTCATGAACAATCAGCCTGCGGGTGGTAGTACATCTCTGTCCGGCAGTACCTACTGCGCCAAATAAAGCGCCACGTATGGCAACGTCCAGGTCTGCTTCTTTAGAAATGATGATGGCGTTATTGCCGCCCAGTTCCAGCAAAGACCTTCCTAACCTGGCTGCCACAGCAGTCCCGACTTCTTTGCCCATTCTCACAGATCCCGTAGCAGATATCAAAGCAACTCTGGGATCAGTTGTCATCCATTCCCCAACGGTTTTATCACCGGTGATGATACAACTTACTCCTTCGGGAACACCATTCTTCTTAAACACATCCGCAATGATATGCTGACATGCCAGGGCACACAAAGTGGTTTTTTCCGAAGGCTTCCATACACATACATCACCGCATACCCATGCGATCATCGTATTCCAACTCCATACGGATACCGGGAAGTTAAACGCAGTAATAAGCCCTACAGCGCCTAATGGATGCCATTGTTCATACATCCGGTGTCCGGGGCGTTCGCTTTGCATGGTCAAACCATACAGCTGGCGTGATAAGCCGACTGCAAAGTCGCTGATATCAATCATTTCCTGTACTTCGCCATAACCTTCCTGCAGGCTTTTTCCCATTTCATAAGAAACCAACCTGCCCAGCGCTTCTTTATTCTCCCGCAATGCTTCACCAATCTGCCTTACTATCTCACCGCGTCTGGGAGCGGGAACTGTTCTCCATTCTTCAAATGCTTTTAAAGCGGTATCAATCACTTTATCATATCCTGCACGGTCTGTAGTGCTGA
>WBZO01005413.1_pt2 | contig 10057 bp, 11 predicted proteins | sample 5204261 | NCBI WGS metagenome assembly WBZO01 (sample SAMN12412400, study PRJNA552823) | activated sludge metagenome | isolation source: activated sludge from anammox sidestream of wastewater treatment plant... | place: USA: North Carolina | collected 2017-09
CATTCCTCAGACAGCATTGCTTTACGTTCCCCGCGAACCTCCCACTTGCGGGGACTCCATACCCGGTAACCCCAAGCCGGGCTTGTTCGCCCCAGGTATCCCTCCCTCTCTCATACTGGGGCTTTTTTTTGCCCGAAATCCAGCCAGGCGACCACCCTGCCCCGCGCCTCGTCCACGCCCTGTCCATCCAGCGAGGAAAACAGTTGCACGCTCACATGGGCGTCGTCCGACGGCAATCCGCGCCGCCAGGCATGCAAGGCCTTGTGCCCCGCGCCGCGGCTCAGCTTGTCGGCCTTGGTCAACAGAATATGCACCGGCATGCGCCGCGGGCGGCACCAGTCGACGATCATGAGCTCGAATTCGTCGAGGTCACGGCGGCAATCGGCGGTGAGGATCAGGCCGCACAGCGAACGACGTCCTTCCAGATACCCCTCGATCAGCGGCCGCCATTCCTGCCGCAGCCGGTCGGGTACCTCGGCGTATCCATAGCCGGGCAGGTCGACCAGGCGGCGCTCCTCGCCCAGGTCGAAGAAATTGATCTGCTGCGTGCGTCCCGGGGTCTTGCTCGCGCGCGCCAGCGCGCGTCTGCCGACGATGGCGTTGATGCTGCTCGACTTGCCCGAATTCGAGCGCCCGACGAAGGCGACCTCGAGCCCGGCATCCGGCGGCATCGAATCGGCGTGCTGCGCGCCGAACAGAAAGCGCGCGCGCTGGAAATAGGACAGAGGATTCTTCTCCGGCGGTTGCGCGCCGGCGGGGGGGGTATCCGCGGGTCCGGGCCGGGGCACGCCGCCGCCGCTCAGCGCTTGCCCTTGCCGAATACGTAGCGGGCAAGGCTCACCTCTTCGGTGCTGACGTGCCGCAGCAGATGATCGAGACTGATGAGCGCGTGCTCCAGCAGGTTGACGGCGATGTAAGGATGCTCGACGCGGAGGCGCTCGTACATCGGACGCGACAGCTTCAGCAGCTGGGTCTCGCTGCGGCCGGCCCGCATCCTGAGCAGGCGCGGCTTGCGATCGAAGAAAGACATCTCGCCCATCATCTCCCCGGAGGAGACGCGTCCCACCTCGGTCTCCTGGCCGCCCTCCTCCAGCGACAGCAGTGCCTCGCCGCTGACTACGAAATAGAGCGCGTCGCCCACCTCGCCGATATCCGCGATCACCTGGCCCTTCTTGTATTTGACCACCTCCGTGTATTCGAGCAGCTTCTGCACCTCGGAGATGGTCAGCGATTCGCACAGATACTGCTGGTTGAGGAACTGGGTCAGATCGATCTGCTGTTTGGCCATCGAATTCTCCTGAAATGCCCGTGACCGCCGGGAGGGACCCCGCCCGCCCCGGACCATCAAGTGCCCGATTGTACACCATGGAGGGGAAAATCCGGCGGTTCCGGACCGGCGGGGCGCTGGGGATTGCCCCGATATTAAAGTATAATTTGGCCTTCAGGATACAGGGCGCCGGGATCCCCCGGGCCCGCGTCACCGGCAATCCACCCCAGAGGTACTCATGCAATTGCATAAAATTCTGATCGGATCCTTGTTGCTGTTGACCACCGTCGCGGTGCAGGCGGCGGGACCGCTGCGCTTCCAGGAAGGCGTGGACTACGAACTCGTCTCGCCCGCGCAGCCCACCGCCGACCCGACCAAGGTCGAAGTGATCGAGGCATTCTGGTACGGTTGCCCGCATTGCTATCGTTTCCAGCCCTACATCGAACGCTGGCTGCAGACGAAGCCGGACAACGTCGACTACATACGCCTGCCGGCGGTCCTGAACGAAAGCTGGGCGCTGGCCACTCAGGCCTATTACACCGAAGAGGCGCTGGGGGTCACCGACAAGATCCATATCGCCCTGTTCGACGCGATCCATCGCGACAAGCGCCGCCTCGACACCAAAAAGGACCTGATGAAATTCTTCGGCGAGCACGGCGTGAGCGAGGATCAGTTCAACAACGCCTTCGATTCCTTCTCGGTGGAAAGCAAGGTACAGCGCGCCCGCCAGATGACCCGGCGTTACGGCATCGACGGCACGCCGTCGGTCATCATCAACGGCAAGTACCGCACCGGACCCGGTATGGCGCGCTCTTACGAGCGCCTGATCGACGTGATGAACTTTCTCGTCGCCCAGGAAAGCCGTTCCCTGGCAAAATAACGACGGCTGGCCCCGGCCGGGCGGCCCGATGAAGACATCGGCGATCGGCGGGGGATACGCAAGGCAACGATGAAGGCCGCGGAACTCCTGGTCAGGTGTCTGGAAAACGAGGGTGTCGGCTGCATCTTCGGGATTCCGGGCGAGGAAAACCTCGAACTGATGGACGCCCTGCGCGATTCCTCGATTCGCTTCGTCACGACGCGGCACGAGCAGGGCGCGGCGTTCATGGCCGATGTCCACGGGCGCCTCACCGGCCGCGCGGGCGTCTGCCTCTCCACGCTCGGCCCCGGCGCGACCAACCTGATCACCGCGGTCGCCGACGCCAACATGGACCACGCGCCGCTGGTCGCGATCTCCGGCCAGGCGGGCACCCATCGCCTGCACAAGGAATCCCATCAGGTGCTGGACCTGGAACTGATCTTCCAGCACATCACGAAATACTCCTCTCGCCTGCTTACCCCGAACATCATCCCCGAGGTGATCCGCAAGGCATTCAAGCAGGCGCAGCTCGAAAAGACCGGCGCCTCGTTCATCGAGTTTCCCGAAAACGTCGCCTCGATGGAGGTCGATGCCGCGCCTCTTCCGGTGCGCCACCCGACCATGCCGGAACCGGCGGCCGCCAGCGTGGCGCGCGCGGCCGAACTGATCTCTAATGCGCGCTCCCCGCTGATCCTGGCCGGCAACGGAGTGATCCGCGCCCGCGCCTGGCGCGAGCTGGAGGCGTTCGCGGAACGGCTCAACATCCCCGTCGCCAATACCTTCATGGCGAAGGGCGTGGTCCCCTTCCGCCATCCGCTGGCGCTGGGCACGGTGGGGCTGCAGGCCAAGGATTACATCAATTGCGGCTTCGACCATGCCGACGTCATCGTCTGCGTCGGCTACGATCTGGTGGAATACCACCCCCACCTGTGGCACCGCACCCGCGACCGTACGCTCGTCCACGTCGACTCGTCGCCCGCGGAGGTCGATGCCAGTTACTGCGTCGAGGCCGGCGTGGTCGGCGACCTCAGGCTCAGCCTGCCGCGTCTCGCCGAAGCGGCCCGGCCGCACCAGGGCCACCGCATGCGGCCGCTGCGCGAGGCGCTGATCGAGGAGATGGACCAGCACCGCGACGACCGGAGCGTACCGCTCAAACCCCAGAAGATCATCTGGGACCTGCGCACCGCGCTCGGCCTGGAAGATATCGTGATCTGCGACGTCGGTGCCCACAAGCTGTGGATGGCGCGCATGTTCCGTTGCGAACACCCCAATACCTGCATCATCTCCAACGGTTTCGCCAGCATGGGTATCGCCGTACCCGGCGCCGTCGCCGCCAAGCTCGCCTTTCCGGACCGCGCCGTGGTCGCGGTGACCGGCGACGCCGGTTTCATGATGAACTCGCAGGAAATCGAGACCGCGCAACGGCTCAAGACGCCCTTCGTGATCCTGATCTGGAACGACAACGGCTATGGGCTGATCGAGTGGAAGCAGTTGCAGGCCTACGGCCGCTGCAGCAACGTCCGCTTCACCAACCCGGACTTCGTGAAATACGCGGAGGCCTTCGGCGCCAGGGGATACCGCGTTGAAAAGGCTCAGGATTTACTACCTATACTCCGTCATGCCCTGGCCGATAACACTGTCAGCATCATCGATTGCCCGGTAGACTACAGCGAGAACCTCAAACTCACCGCCAAGCTGGGAGAGATGGTGTGCCCGATATGATCGAGCTCAATCACCTGCAATCCGCCGAGGCCGCGCGCAATCTGCGGACCGCGGACGGTGCCAGGGGCGATCTGCGGCTGCGACTCCTCACCTACAACATCCAGGTCGGCATCGCCTCGCGGCGCTACCATCATTACCTGACCCACAGTTGGAAGCACGTGCTGCCGCACGCCGAGAGCCTGAGCAACCTCGAGCGCATCGCCCAGGTCGTGAATTCCTATGATATCGTCGCGCTGCAGGAGGCCGATGCCGGGAGCTTCCGCAGCCTCTACGTCAACCAGATCGAATTCCTCGCCCGGCACGGCGCGTTCCCCTACTGGTACTCCCAGACTAATCGCAACCTGGGCCGGCTCGCGCAGCACAGCAACGGCCTGCTGAGCCGAAGGAAGCCGCTCGACGTCTATGAACACAAGCTTCCCGGCTTCATCCCCGGCCGCGGCCTGCTCGAGGTCCATTACGGGCGCGCCGGAGAAAAACCCCTGGTCCTGCTCCTGGTCCATCTCGCCCTGAGCAAGCGCGCGCGCCTGCGCCAGATCGCCTATATCAGCCGCCTGGTCAACCGCTACGATCACGTCATGGTCATGGGGGACTTCAACTGCCAGGCGCAAAGCGAGGAAATGGCCCTGCTGCACACGCACACCCGGCTGTGTCGGCCGATCGACGAACTGCCGACCTTCCCGAGCTGGCGGCCGCACCGCAACATCGACCACATCCTCGCGACCCCGGAGATCAGGATCGACACGGCGCAGGTATTGCCGCACACCGTCTCGGATCACCTGCCCATCGCCGTGGACATCACGCTGCCCAGCCACCTCGCCTTCGACGGCCAGGAGCCGCGCCCGCTGAAAAGCTGAGGTCGGGCAGCGGCCCGGCTCAGACCACGACGGTCGCGCGCCGGCCCCGCGTCAACCCGGGAAGAAGTCGATCGGATACGTGATAGTAGTGGCCGCCGCGCTCTTCTTGCCGAAATCGAACAACTGCACGCGGGCGATCAGCTTGCGCTCCAGCTCGGGATCGTTCAGCTCGCTCGACACCAGCTCGCACTGCGACACCGTACCGTCCGGCGCGATGGTCAGCTTCAATACCACCTTGCCGGCCAGGGCCGGATTCTGGCGCAGCGCGCGGTTGTAGATCGCATTCAAGGTACCCTTGTTGCGATCGAACACCATCTGGATCTCTTCGCTGGAGCGCGCCCCCGCGGGTCCCGCCTTGCCCGTCGCGGCCTCCGTCCCGCCGCCGGCCCCGGCCGCCGCCTCTCCGGCCGGAGCGGTCACCCGCGTCGTCTCGCGCCCCGCCAGTTGCGTACCGCCGGTATCCCGGCTCAAGCGGCCGGTATTGATCCCGCCGCTACCGGCGGTGGCCTGCGAGGTGATGATGGAACGCGAGGTATCGCCGGCCGCAGAATCCGCCGTCGCCGATTTGCGCAAAGGCTGGCCTTCCAGCGCCGAGGCCACGGTATCCGTCCGCAGATCGGCCAGCTCGTCGCGCAGGGCGAGCAGACCGCTGCGCGCGGCCTTTTCACGCGCGCTCGGCGGCGGCGCGGCCTGTTCCAGCACCACGGCCTTTTTCGGCGGCGGTTCCGGCGCCGGCTTGGGCTCGGCCTTCTTCTGCTCGACGGGCGGCGGGGGCGCGGGCAACGGCTCGGCGGGCTCCACCACCGGCGGGGGGGGTGGCGGCGGCGGCTTGGGCTTCTCCTGCATGATGAGCTTCGCCAGCCGCGGCGGAATCACGATATCCTCGCGCGACGGCGGGGGGACGTGGACCCAGGAAAATACGGCACCCAGGATCGTCAGGACCAGCAGCGTGCTCAGCAGGATCAGACGGAAACGCTCGTCTTCCTTCTCCGTGGTCCACGGCAGGGTGGAGCGGTAATAGAACGTGCTCGCGGACATGATCAGACCCCGCGCGAACGACGGTGCCGGCGCCGGACGACGCCGCGGCGGAGATCGGACATGCGGTAACTACCCCGGTGACAGGTATCCAAGCGGCTATCCTTTCGCGGCCTTGTGGATTACGGCGAGGGAAATATTGGTGTAATTCGCCATCGCGCAGGTCTTCATGATCTTCTTCAGCAGCGCGTATGGAATCTGCTTGTCGCCCATGATGGTGATCTCGCCCGGCGCGCCGCTGCCGGAGAGCTTCGCGCTGTTGCGCGCCTGATACTCCAGTTCTTCCAGCAGGGCCGGCACGATCTCGTCGTCCGACGCGAGGACATCCCCGACCTCGGCCACCTTGCGCCCCTGCGCGACGATGTCCTGGTTGCTGATACTCACGATGACCGTCTCGCCCGGCAACTGCGTCGCGCTGGACTCCGGCAGCCGGACCGCCTTGTTGCTGGGAAGATTCTGCATGTTCCCCGAGTTCACCAGCAGGAACAGCACCAGCACCGTCAGCATATCGATCATGGAGATGATATTGATCACCGCATGACCCTTGTTGCGGCGGTGATTGCGCTGCATCCGCTTGGCGCGACGCGACATCTTCACGGCGCCACCCCTCCCTTGGCCGCGAGGGGCGCGTCACCGACGGACAGGTCCGGGAACAGCTCCACGTAATTCACCTGACTCGAACCGCCCACGGCATAGGAGCGCGCGGTATCCATGGCCTGGATCAGGGTCTCGTAGGGGATGTCGGCCTCGGCGAGGATGGTGGCGGACGTCTCGCCGGGGAACCGCGTCTTGACCTGCCTGAGCAGCTGGCTCAGCGCGGTGAAATCATAGACGCCCGCCGTATTGTCGATGCGCCGGATCAGCCCGGTGCCCCGGTTGCTCACCTCGAGGGCGTCCTTGCGGATGACGATCTCGAGCTCGAGCGATTCGGCGGGGCTGGAATCCGCCGCCGCGCCGGGCGGTATGTTCAGCTCCAGCGTGCTGAACTGGTAATACGCCATCGAGCTCAGGAAAAACGCCACCAGCACCACCATCAGATTGATGAAGGCGGTGACGTCCAGGTCGACGATCGGCGTCGCGCGGCGACGGAAACGGCTTCTCATACCTTGCCGGCATCCCTGGTCACCGGAGCGCCCGGATCCGGCAGCATGTTGAGGAATTTCACCGACACCATCTCCAGGCTATCCACCAGCTCGGTGGTCTTGCTCTGCAGAAAGGAGTAGATCAGCATCAGGGGGATCGCCCCGCCGAGACCGAAGGCGGTGCAGTTCATCGCCTCCGAGATGCTGGAGGACAACAGTTCGGCCTTGGTCGCCGGATCCGCGTTGGCGACCGCCGCGAAGGCGCCGATCAGACCGGACACCGTGCCGAGCAGGCCGAGCAGGGTCGAGATGTTGGCGAAGGTGGCGAGGTAATGCGTGCGCTTCTCCAGCCGCGGCAACACCTCCATCAGACCTTCCTCCATGGCGGTCTCGATGTCGTCGCGCTGGCGCGCGCTCTTCACGCGCTCCAGCCCGTACATCAGTATCTTGCCGATCGCCGCGCCCGATTTCTGGCTGATGCCCATGGCGCGCGGATAATCGCGCCTGGACAGCACGTCCATCAGCTCTTTCCACACCTTGCGGTTGGCGCTGCGCGCCGAGGTCAGGTAGACGTAACGTTCGATGGCGATGGCGATCCCGCAGCCCAGCACCAGGAGTATGGGGTACATGAAGAAGCCCCCCTCCTGAAAAAAATGGCTGATGGTCACGATTAGATCCATGATGCGTTCTCCTTGATGAAAAATCGAATACCTTCCCGCACTGCCGGCCTCAGGGTCTGGCCATGAATCCCTGATAGCGCAGGAATCTGAGAAACTCGTCGCGGTTCACCGGCGCGAACGCCGCGTCGCCCGGAATCGGCAAGGGCGGCTCCACGGCGGCGGCGCCCGCGGCGTCCTTCCACGGCACGATGTACAGCACCTTGGGCAGCTCCTGATCGCCGATCACCGATATCCCGGGCAGGGCGATCTGTGCGGTGTCCTGGGCCACGGCCGCGGCGGCCCACAGGGCGGCCGTCAACAGCAGCATGCGCGCGACGCTCATGGCCCATCCCCTTCCGCCCCCGGCGCGGCGGCCGGCAGGCGCTGCTTCAAATCCGCGATCCACAACTTCACCTGCTTGTCCTCGCCGCCGGAGAGCTCCTGGTAGCGCTCATAGTATTGCAGGGCGGTCCGCGGCTGTCCGAGATAGAGGTCAAACAAGATGGCGAGATTCAGATGTACATCGGCAAAAAGCGGGTCCAACTTCAGCGCCTGCTCGTAATCCGCACGCGCCTCCTGGAACCGGCCGGCGCCCCGGTGCGCCAGCCCGAGCAGATTGTAGGCCTCGGCGTTCCCGGGATCTATTTCCAGGGCCCGCCGCAGCGCGGATTCCGCCTCGTCGAAGCGATCGAGGCGCGAGTAGGCGATGCCCAGATTCAGATACGGCCCGGCGAGATCGGGGTAGCGTCGCGTCATCGCCTCCAGCGCCGGCGCCGCCTCCGCGTATCGTTTCTCCCGCATCAGGTCCAGCGCCCGCTCGAACTCCGCGTGCGCCTCACGCGGCGCCGCGGCCGCGGTCGGCGCCGGCCCGGTGGCCTGCCTGGACGGCACGCCGCCGCAGGCGGCCAGCAGCAGGCAGCCCAGCAGGAGGAACAGCGCATGTATGCTATTGCAGCTTTTCAATGAAGTCCACCTGCCGTTCATGTTTGCCGTAACGTGCCGGCAGCAGCTCACCCAGCCGTTCCAGGCTGGACTTGATCCCGCGGTCGTATAAGCCCTCGCCGATGCGACGGTAGTTGATCTCGTGCAGCTTGATCGCCTCCTCCTCGAAGGGATAGGCCTGTTCCTCGAGCAGGACGTCGTATTGTTCGAGCTCATCGCCGGACAAGCCCTTGGGGCGCTCGGAATCGAGCAAGGCGCGGCCGAAATCGCGGTACATATCGCCGATCTCGAAGGTCGCCGAGGTGGTCACCTCGGCGATGCCGTATTCATTCGCCTTGCCGTAGGCATCCACCGCCTTCTGCATGGCCTCCTTCTTGGCGCGCAGGCTCTTCTCCAGCGGCGCCGCCAGGGCGATGCGCCGGTAGGCGTCGCGCTGCGGTTCGGCCAGCTCCAGCGAGGCGTTGGCCGCGAGGGTGCGGCTGAAATCGGTGCGCGCGGCGCCGGCGTTCCGGTCGGCGTCGACGATCTCGCGCAGCCAGTACTGATGGCGCGGGACGTCGTTCTGGGCACGCGTGATGTCGGCGAGCCGGCGCCGCGCCTCCATGGCCCGTTCGAACGAAGGCGGAGATCCCGCCAGATAGCTCTGATAGGCGAGCACGGCCTGGTCGTTCCTGCCCACCTTGCCGTAGAGCTCCGCCGCCTGCCACAGCGACTCGCCCGCGGCAGCCCGGTCGCCCGCGCCCTGCCCGATGCGCTTGAATTCATCCGCGGCCTGCGCCAGCCGGTCGCTCTCCAGATAGGCCACCGCGAGCTTCTGCGTCACCTCGGGCTGCCAGTGGCTGGCGGGGAAATCCCGCCGGAACTGCTCCAGGATGGCGATCGCGCCGTCCCAATCCTGCATCTCCATCATCACGGCGGCGGCGTCGTACTGGGCATCCGCGGCGATCGATGCCCCGGGGGCGAGCTGGCCGACGCGCAGGAAATGACGCGCCGCGGCGGCCTGATCCCCGTTCGCGCGCGCGGTCTCGCCCTGCTTGTAGATCGCCGCCGCCAGGCGTTCGTTGAGATTGGAGCGCGCCTGGACCTCCGCGGCCGGGGTCAGATTCAGGGCCTGCTGATAGGCCCTTTCCGCCTCGGGATACGCCGCGCGGTCGAACTGGACATGGCCCTGGATGGTCCAGGCGGTGCGGCGCTGCTCCGCGCTGGCCGCGGGGATATGCTGCAGCACCCGGGTCGCCACCGCGAGTGCGCGCGAGCCGTCACCCATCGAGAACAACTCTTCCGCCGACCGGGTCAAGGCCGCGGTGGCCTGCGGATGGGTCGGGAAGCGCTCATCGAAGCGCTGCGCGCTGTCCACCCAGCGCAGGCGCCAGGCGCTCTTCTGCTCCGGCTCGGTCAAGGCGCCGATCTGGCGCTCGTAGGCGAGCAGCGCGGCATAGCCGGCCTCGGAGGATTTGGGATGCATCGGATAGTTGTAGGCGCTCTGCTCGTACCGCTCGATCGCCTCGCCGTATTCCCCCTGCTCATACAGCAGTTCGGCGAGCAGGAAACTCAGCGTCGGCGCGCGCGCGTCGTCGGGGAAGAACGCCAGGTAATCGCGATACCATTTCGCCGCCTGGGCATAATCCGCCGGCCGG
>WBZO01007520.1_pt1 | contig 10054 bp, 10 predicted proteins | sample 5204261 | NCBI WGS metagenome assembly WBZO01 (sample SAMN12412400, study PRJNA552823) | activated sludge metagenome | isolation source: activated sludge from anammox sidestream of wastewater treatment plant... | place: USA: North Carolina | collected 2017-09
AGCCATTTTCATCGCGCTTAAAATCGCTGTTTCCTGCCGGAATAGGCGCACCCTTTTCGGTTCCAATACCGAGTATGTATGTTTTTATTCCTTCTTCGGTAGCCTGCTTAATGGCATCTTCGGCACCGCCTTCGTTGTCTTCGCCATCGGTAATAATGAGCAGTGCTTTGTGTTTGGTTTCACCTTTTACAAAACTTTGCTGCGCTAAATTTATGGCCTCTGCAATATCGGTTCCTTGCGTGGGCACTATACCGGTTGAAATAGTGTTTAAATACAATTTTGCTGCCGAATAATCTACCGTAAGCGGCATTTGCAAATATGCTTTTCCGGCAAATACAATTAAGCCTAAGCGGTCGTTATTAAGCTCTTCTATAAATTTTGAAATAAAGTTTTTGGCACGCAACAGGCGGTTGGGTTTTATATCTTCTGCCAACATACTGTTGGATACATCCAATGCCACCATTACATCTATTCCTTGGCGCTGTACTTTTTCCATACGGCTGCCTATTTGCGGGTTTGCCAAACCCAATACCACAAACACCCAAGCCAAACTCCAAACTATAAATTTAAAGTGCAACTTTTTAGGCGATGTCAATGGCATCAATTGGCGCACCAAATGCCATTCGCCCAATACAGCTATTTTCTTTTTTTGCCACAGTACAAACCATATATAAGCAGCGACAAACGGTAGCAGCAGCAGCAATAAATACAATAATTCCGGCCGTTCAAAACGAAACATATTTTTCTTTTAATGCAGTAATACACAGCAGCACAATAGTGCATGCCATGCTACTACTTATGGTATTGATTTTGTTACAAAAAATCTAACTATAAACTCTACAACCAGTATTAAAGCAGCAATTACGGCAAACGGAAAAAACACTTCGTTTTTCCGCTGATAAGCACTTACTTCTATTTTAGTTTTTTCGAGTTTATCTATTTGCTCATAAATTTCTTTCAGCTTTTGATTGTTGTTTGCCCTAAAGTATTTACCTCCGGTTTTGCTGGCAATTTCGCGCATTAGTTTTTCGTCTATTTGCACATCGGCATAATCGAAAATAAGTTTACCGCTGGCATCCATTGCTACCGGTGTGTATGCTTTGCCATTGGTACCTACGCCAATGGTATAAACGCGCACACCAAATTGCATGGCAATATCGGTAGCAGTTATCGGGTCTATTAAACCGCGATTGTTTACACCGTCTGTCATTAAAATTACCACCTTACTTTTTGCCTTGCTTTCGCGCAAACGCTGCACGGCAGTAGCTAAACCCATACCTATGGCTGTTCCATCTTCGAGTATGCCATCTTTTACCGCCTTCAACTGATTCTTTACAATAGCATGATCTATAGTAACCGGACACTGCGTAAAACTTTCTCCGGCAAAAATTACTAATCCTATTCTATCCGCTTTTCTGGCATCAACAAATTGTAGGGCCTCGGCTTTAGCTGCCTCTAAACGGTTAGGCTTAAAATCCTGTGCCAACATAGAAGTAGAAATATCCATAGAAAGCACAATGTCTATTCCCTCTGTGTTTACTTTCTCTTCATTAAAAGTAGTTTGTGGGCGAGCCAATGCCACCAATAAAAAACTCAATGCTGCCACACGCAAAAAGGGTAATCCTTTCTTAAACTGAGCCTTGAATGGCTGCGGTTGTTTTTCTACAGCCGACAACGAAGAAAATGAAACCGAGGCAAACTGCTTTTTTCTTCTAAACCAAAACCACAAACCACTACACACCCACAACAGTGGAATTAGCAGCAGCACCCATTTATCGGCAAAAGTTATATGTTGAAGCCAGCTCACTTTTTAGTTTGGTTGGTTGATTGTTTACGAATATCTTCTTCTTTCCATGCGGTGGTTTTCACAAACTCACGTGTGGTATAAAGTGCATTTTTGCTTTGCTCCGGCAGTGGCAACTGCTTGGCAAACTTTACCAAATCGGCCTGCTTCAGTACTTCTACAATTTCAATGCGTGCTTCGGTACTTATATCATCGGTTCGCAGCATTAGTTCAATTTCATCGGTTGTACTTTCTAATGCCTGTAAGTTGAAGCGGTACTCTAAATACTTCCTAAAAATATCTGTAAGGCGCGAATAGTAAGCCTTTGCATCGGCACTTTGCCAAAGTTTTTCTTGCTCCAGTTTTTGCAATTCTTTCAATGCCCAAACGTGCGCTACTTTCGGGCGGTTTATTTCTTCTTCAGTTTTTCCTTTTGGCTTATAGTATTTTTTAAAAAGCCACCAGCCTAGTAATCCAAGTGCAATAATTGCCAGCCCAACTAAAATATATGGTAAAAATTCTTTCCAGTTGCGCTTAACTTCTAATGGCCCTTTTATTGGTTTGAAATTTTGCGCAGTATCTACGGGTACTGTAGCCACAGCAATTTCAAATGCCTCGGTAAATGCAGAATCTGCAATGCCATTTTGAGTGAATAAAACAGCTATTGGCGCAACGGTGTAAACGCCTGAGTCGTAGGCAGAAAGCGTTAACTGCTGCGAAACAATTATTTCGCTTCCAATAGCAGCAGTATCTTTTTTTCCGATTGAAATAATATCGAGCGAGCCTAAAGAATCTTTAAACATCGGAAATTGCACCTGTGCCGATGTGGGATACTTTGCAGCAAACTTTACACCCAAAAAATCGCCTATTACAATATGGTTAGAATCGGGCACAAGGCTAACAGTAACTTGCGCCTTGCACACAGCACTGCTCATGGCAATCCATGCAACAAGCAGTGTTGAAATGTGTATTGCTTTCAACCGTTTTGTAACTGTTTGAAACAACTGTATCATCGTTTCATCTCCCTTCTTTTAAACATATTCATGAGTGCCACTGTGTAGTTTTCATCGGTGCGGATGCTTGCCAATTCTGCTCCGCATTTCCCAAAAAGTTCTTTGGTTTCTTTTAAGCGCAGAGCAAAAGTTTTGGCATACTCGGCACGCACGTTTTTATTGCCTGAGTTTAGCCACATTTCTTTACCACTTTCTGCATCGGCCACATGCAGCAAGCCCACATCGGGTAGTTGCGCCTCGTGCCTATCGTACAAATGAATACCTATTAAATCGTGCCTACGTGCCGCAACATTAAGTGCCTCTTTATATGGCTTTTCTGAAATAAAATCGCTGATTAAAAAAGTAATACACTTTTTCTTCATGGCATTATTAAACAACTTTAATGCCGCAGCAATATCGGTTCCCTTTCCTACCGATTGAAAATCGTATATATCGTTTATAATTCGGAGTATGTGGCTTTTACCTTTCTTGGGGGGAATAAACTTTTCTATTCTATCACTAAAGAAAATTACTCCTACTTTATCGTTGTTGGTAATGGCAGAAAAAGCAAGCACACCGCCAATTTCAGCCATAATGTGGTTTTTGAATTCGTTTTGAGTTCCAAAAAAACCGGAGCGGCTTACATCTATCAGAAGCATTACGGTAAGCTCGCGTTCTTCTTCAAAAACTTTTATGTATGGTGTACGCAAACGTGCCGTTACGTTCCAATCAATCTGCCGAATATCGTCTCCATATTGGTATTCGCGCACTTCGCTAAAACTCATGCCTCGACCTTTAAATGCAGAGTGGTAACTGCCCGAGAAAATTTGATTCGAGAGCTTGCGCGTTTTTATTTCTATTCTGCGAAGAGCCGAACGCTTCGTGGCTTCAGCCTTGGTGGCAGGTGCCGAATGCTCCGCTGCTTTTGCAAAAAGGTTTGAAAAAAAATTCGCCACTATTATCGGTTGCTTTTAGGTAAAATAGAATACATAGCCCATACTTCGCCATAACATAAAATGGTAAGAAACGTGCGTGCCTGTAGCAGGCCTGCTAAACTTCCTAAAGATGGTACAGTATTCATCTCACAAAAGGTTACTTAAATAAACGGTGCTGCTTGTATTGGTTTAAGGAACTTCTACGGCATTCAAAATTTCATTTACTACTTCTTCGGTAGAAATATTTTGAGCTTCGGCTTCGTAAGTTAAACCTATGCGGTGGCGCATTACATCATGGCAAACAGCACGTACATCTTCCGGAATTACATATCCTCTGCGTTTAATAAAAGCATACGCCTTGGCTGCCAATGCAAGATTTATGCTGGCACGAGGCGAACCACCATAGCTAATCAACCCTTCGAGCTTAGTTAGTTTATACTCTTTGGGGCTGCGCGATGCAAAAACAATATCGAGAATATAGCGCTCGATTTTTTCATCCATATATACTTCGCGTACTGTTTTACGAGCAGCCAGTATTTGGTCTTTATTTATTACTTGATGTATGTTGCGTGTTTCGTTTTCTAAACTTTGGCGAATAATCAATCGCTCCTCTTCTTTCTTTGGGTAGGTAATTACCACCTTTAGCATAAAGCGATCTACCTGCGCTTCGGGCAGCGGGTAAGTTCCTTCTTGCTCTATTGGGTTTTGTGTGGCAAGTACTAAAAACGGCTCTTCTAATTTATAGGTATTTTCGCCAATGGTTACTTGTTTTTCTTGCATGGCTTCGAGCAAGGCACTTTGTACTTTTGCGGGAGCACGGTTTATTTCATCAGCAAGCACAAAGTTGGCAAATACCGGACCTTGCTTTACGGTAAAGGCATTCTCTTTTTGATTGTAAATCATGGTTCCCACCAAATCGGCAGGCAGCAAATCTGGAGTAAACTGAATACGGCTGAATTTAGCATTTATAGCTTGTGCCAAAGATTTTATAGAAAGCGTTTTTGCTAGTCCCGGTACACCTTCCAGCAATATATGTCCGTTGGCAAGCAATGCCAGCATAAGGCGCTCGGTCATATACTTTTGCCCCACAATTACTTTCCCAATTTCCATACTAAGCACATCTACAAATGCACTCTCGCGATTGATGCGCTCATTAAGCTCGCTAATGTTTACCGATGAAGAAGAAACTATTTCCATGTTTTATTTTTGAAAGGCAACAAATATAACCAGCTGTTACGCTTTTAACATTTCGGGTGTAGTCAATTTTTGTTAAGCCCACTATGGATTGGGGCTAAAAAATTTCTGTGCTGTATAAAAAAATCGATAACTGATGATAATTTGCTTTACAAGAAACGCATGCTGCGCTCAGCTCCTAATAGCATCTACGGGCTTCATGCGCGATGCATTCCATGCCGGAATAAAACCCGAAATAATTCCGGTGGCTACAGAAATACCTATACCTATGGCTATATTTTCTGCGGTAATAAAGAATGTGAAATCAGTTTCTGCCCAATGTTTTAAGCCATATTCCAACACTTGAAAAAGTGCCACCACCGCCAGCAATCCTGCAATTCCCCCAATTACACAAAGCAAAATAGCTTCTAATAAAAATTCTAATAGAATGTATAGCTGCTTAGCACCAATAGCTTTCTTAATTCCAATAATGTAGGTGCGCTCTTTTACACTCACAAACATGATATTGGCAATGCCAAAACCACCCACAATTACCGAGAAAAATCCAATAATAAAACCTGCCAAATTGATAACCGCAAAAATGGATTTTATGCCTTCGCTAAACACACTTACCTGATTCACCGAAAAATTATCGTCTATATTGGGAGGCAAGCGCCTAATGCTGCGCATGGTTCCTTTTATTTCGTATTTAAGATCTGCCACTTTTATTCCCGGTTTGGGCAATACGGCTATAAGCGGATCGTTTTCGCTGTTATTCAAACTAATAAAGTTGCTGAGAATTCCGTAAGGCACTATGGCATTGTTATCGGCACTAAAACCGAGTATATCGTTCCCTTCTTTCTTCAACACACCAATTATGGTAACTTTTATGCCTTCTAATCTTACTTCTCTCCCTACAACTTGTGCAAAGCCCGGAAAGAGCGTTTCTGCCACTTCATTTCCAACAATGGCAACCGGAGCACCACTCAAAATTTCACCTGCCGTAAAATAGCGCCCTTGCACAAACTCCAGCGATTTCACTTTATCGTAATCGTAAGAAACACCTTCAAAAGAAACCCCGCTTGCTGTACGCTCGCCTGCCATAATACTTTTGCCACCCACCGTGTATTGAATAGAAACTGCCGAAGCATTCTTTAGGCGCTCTTTTAAAAACTGCATCTCGCGCGGGTTCACACTCGGGCGGTTCACATAGCGCCACCAAGGATAATTATCGCTCCATATCCACGGCCATTTTTGAATATACAGCACATTGTTGCCAATAGATTCTATACTGTTGCGGATATTCATTTCCATAGAATTTACTGCCGTGCGTATGCTTACTATACACAATATGCCAATGGTAATTCCCATTAGCGAAAGAAAAGAACGCAACTTTGCAGCCCGCAACTCTTCGAACGACAGGCGCAAACTCTGTGTAAAAACTTTCCAAAGAATTAGCAGGCTTTTCATACTTCTAAGGCAGCGAAGAAAACATTTTTCCCTCTTCTAAAATGAACTTGTAAACGCATTAGTTTCAATAATAAACCTTAATTGCTACAAATGGTTTTTATTTCTCGTTGCAACTTTACAACTTGCAGCCAGAAAAATAGTAACACATGTATAATATAACAGTTATTGGTTCGGGTCCCGGAGGCTATATTGCCGCCATTCGCAGTGCTCAATTAGGTTTTAAAGTTGCCCTAGTAGAAAAATACCCCAACGCATTGGGCGGCACTTGCACCAATGTGGGCTGTATTCCATCAAAAGCACTTCTCGATTCTTCGGAACATTACCATGCTGCAACACATAAATTCAAAGACCACGGTATTGATGTAAAAGGATTGGAAGTAGATTTTAAAAAAGTGGTTGCCCGCAAAGCCGATATTGTAAAACAAAACAACGATGGCATTGCCTTCTTAATGAAAAAAAATAAGATTGATGTTTATGCCGGCACTGGAAGTTTTGTAACCAAAAACAAAATTGCCGTTACCGCAGCCGATGGCAGCAAACAAGAAATTGAAACCGAAAAAACCATTATTGCCACAGGCAGCAAACCAACTTCGTTGCCATTTATTACCATAGATAAAAAACGCATTATTACTTCCACCGAAGCACTAAGCCTAAGCGAAATTCCTCAACACCTCATCATAATTGGCGGTGGAATTATTGGTGTGGAATTAGGCTCTGTTTACCGCAGGCTCGGATCTAAAGTTACCGTAATTGAATACTTAGATAAAATAGTTCCTTCTATGGACGAAGATATTAGCCGCGAACTATTGCGTATCCTTAAAAAAGACGGCATGGAGTTTCACCTTGGTACCAAAGTAACCGGAGCCACCGCTAAAGGAAAAAATGTAACCGTAACTGCCGAAACAAAGGCCGGAGAAAAACTAGAACTAAAAGGCGATTACTGTTTAGTAGCCGTTGGCAGAAGTCCATACACCGCAGGTTTAGGACTCGAAAACGTTGGCATAAAAACCGATGAAAGAGGACGCATTCCCGTAAACGGAAACTTAGAAACTTCCGTTGCCGGTATTTACGCAATTGGCGATGTAATTGTGGGCGCCATGCTGGCACACAAAGCAGAAGAAGAAGGCGTATTTGTTGCCGAAACTATTGCAGGTCAAAAACCGCATATCAACTATCACCTCATTCCCGGAGTGGCATACACTTGGCCCGAAGCTGCCGCAGTTGGCGCTACCGAGCAAGAATTAAAAGCTGCCGGAAAAACAGTAAAAACCGGAAAATTTCCATTTAGAGCATTAGGCCGCTCCAGAGCTTCAGGAGATTTAGACGGCTTTGTAAAAGTTATTGCCGATAAAGAAACCGATGAAATTTTGGGCGTACACATTATTGGCGCACGTGCAGCCGATTTAATTATTGAAGGCGTAGTAGCTATGGAATACCGCGCCAGCGCAGAAGATATTTCGCGCATGAGCCATCCGCACCCTACTTATACCGAGGCGTTTAAAGAAGCCTGCCTTATGGCTACCGAAAACCGCCCGCTGAATATGTAAAACATGTACACCGGCTTAGTTACCTTATTCTTGTTTTTTATTGCAAGCCTGCAAACCATGCAGGCACAGCAGTTTGCCATGCCTAAAAACGAGCAGGAACTGAAACAAAAAATCGCTGCCGCATCTTCTAAAATACAAAGCGTGCAATGCGATTTTGTGCAAGAAAAAAAACTAAGTATGATGAAAGATAAAAGCGCCTCTAAAGGCGTGTTTTATTTTTCTAAGCCGGGGAAAGTGCGTTTAGAATACCGCCAGCCCAATTTTCAGGCAATGATTGTAAACGGCTCTAATGCTTATATGCAAGATAAAACAAAAACCACTAAAGTAAGCATCTCAAAAAGTAAAGCCTTTCAACAGCTCAATAAAATAATTGTAAGCAGCATTACTGGAAGCATGTTAGAAAGCAAAGACTTTACTTCAAAAATTTTGGAAAACGATAAGCAGGTAAAACTTGAACTTACGCCACTTTCAAAATCAATAAAAGGTTTCTTATCGTCTATTGTGCTGGTACTGGATAAACGCGACTATACTGCCGCACGCTTAGAATTGCACGAAGACGGTGGCGACTACACGCTTCTTTCTTTTTCAAACAAAGTGGTAAACAGCACCTTACCCGAAACTCTTTTTAACGCTCAATAGCTGTTTTTCTTCGCCAATACAATTACACCTCTATCTTTGCGCCATGCTGCAACCTAAACTATTTGATGTTATACACTTGCAAACCGGAACTCAGTCGCTGCTGGCAACAGTTATGCTGAATGGTGCCCACCCTATTTTTAGCGGGCATTTTCCGGGTTCGCCCGTGCTGCCCGGTGTGTGCCAAATTGAGATGCTGAAAGAAATTTTAGAAAATGGTTTAAACACCAAACTATCAATACCCGACATTGGCAGCGTAAAATTTTTGAATGTTATTGAACCGCAACACACTCCCGAACTTAAAGTTCAAATAGATTTTAGCACCCCTGTAAACGGCATATACAATACTTCTGCATCGATTGCTGCGGGAGAGCGCTTTTTCTTAAAATTCAAAGGCAACTTTAAAACTACCAATGAACACTAAAGAAAAATTTACCGCGCTTAAATGCTGTGTGCTTTTACCTACTTACAACAACAGCAAAACTTTAGAGCAAGTAATAAAAGATGTGCTGGAATACAGCAACGATGTATGTGTGATAAACGATGGCTCTACCGATAATACTACCGAAATTTTAAGCCGCTATCCTACTTTGAAAGTGCTAAGCTACACTCCCAACCAAGGCAAAGGATGGGCACTGCGCAAAGGTTTTGAGTTTGCACTTTCGCACGGTTACCACTACGTTATTTCTATGGATACCGATGGCCAGCATTTTGCATCGGATTTGCCGGCCATGCTGCAAGCACTCGAAGAAAACGGCAATGCCATTATTATTGGAGCACGCAATATGAACCAAGACAGCGTGCCGGGCAAAAGTAGCTTTGGCAATAAATTTTCAAACTTTTGGTTCACCTTAGAAACCGGCATTAAACTCCCCGATACCCAAAGCGGGTTTAGAGTGTATCCGGTAAAAGCCATGCAAAACATTCGCTTTTTCACCAGAAAATTTGAGTTTGAAATTGAAGTAATTGTACGCGGAGCATGGAGCGGATTGCAAGTAATTGCCATTCCGGTAAAAGTATATTACCCACCTGCCGGGGAACGCATTTCGCACTTTCGTCCGTTCAAAGATTTTTCGCGCATTAGCGTACTCAATACGGTTTTGGTGTTTTTTACCTTTGCATGGATAAAGCCGCGCAACTTCTTTAGAAGTCTTAAAAAAAAAACTTTAGACAAATAGTTCGCGATGTTATACTGCGCTCGCACGAACCGCCAATTACCAAAGCTGCATCGGTAGCTACCGGATTGTTTTGGGGCTTATCGCCATTTTGGGGATTCCACACCGGAGGAGCTGTAGTTTCTGCCATTCTTTTTAAGCTCAACAAACCCATCACCATTTTGGCATCCAATGTTAGCTTGCCACCCTTTATTCCGTTTCTTATTTTTGCTTCCTACAAAGTTGGTGGCTGGTGGCTAGGCAAAAACGCCATGCATATAGAGTTTAACCAACTACTCTCGCCCGCTGCCATTCAAAAAAACTTATTGCAATATGTAATTGGCAGCCTTACACTGGCAGTGGT
>WBZO01007522.1_pt1 | contig 10052 bp, 7 predicted proteins | sample 5204261 | NCBI WGS metagenome assembly WBZO01 (sample SAMN12412400, study PRJNA552823) | activated sludge metagenome | isolation source: activated sludge from anammox sidestream of wastewater treatment plant... | place: USA: North Carolina | collected 2017-09
CGGTGGGCCTGCGCACGCTGCAGGGGCAATACAACACCGACTGGACGCTACTGATGGCGGGCGCCGTGATCGCCCTCGCGCCCGTGCTGCTCGTGTTCATCTTCGCGCAGCGCTACATCATCAGGGGGATCGCCCTGACCGGACTCGGAGGCAGGTAGATGGATGACGGTGCGCCCCCTGCGGGCGACGGGATACGCTCGGAGGCCCGGGCGCGGGCGCTCGACGTGCTGCGCCGGTGCGTCACAGCCGTAGGGTTCAAGGCGTCCGCCCTACCCGGCGGCTACCCGCAGGTCTGGGCGCGCGACGCACCAATAACGTCGCTTGGCGCGTACGCCTCGAACGACGAGGAGTTGATCGCTTGCGCCCTCCGGTCGCTGGAGACCCTCACGCGCACGCAGACGCCGCTCGGCATGATCCACCTCAACTTCGACACGCGCACGAACTCCGTTACCACCGAGAACGCGGGCGCCACCGACGCCAACCTCTGGTACGTGCTCGGGCACTACTTCGCCCACCGGGCCACCGGGAACGCGGAGTTCATCGCGCGGCAGTGGCCGCACCTCGTGCGCGCCGTGGAGTGGCTTCGCTACCAAGACATGAACGCATGCGGGCTCCTCGAGGTGCCCGAGGCTGGCGACTGGGCCGACCTGTACGCCGTGCGTTACAACGTGCTATACGACAACGTGCTCTACGTTGGCTGCCTGCGGGCCATGGCCGCCTTGGCGGCCGCCATCGACGAGGAACCTCGCACACCGCAGACCACGGGCGGTGTGCCCTACGCCGACCTAGCGGCAGACGTGGCGCGCAAGATCCGGCTCCTCTTCTGGCTCGACCGGCCCTGGGACGGCGCCGCGTTCGGGGAGCAGCTCGAGGCGCTGCGCGCCGAGCGGCTCGAGTGGTTCCTCCTATACCAGAACACGGCCACGCTAACGGAGATGCCGTTCCTCCTCCCGTGGGTGGGGTTCAGGGAGTTCGGGCACAACTTCGACGGGCTCGGCAACATGCTCGCCATCCTCCTTGGCGTGGCCGACGAGAACCAGACGGCGATCATCCTGCGCCACGCGCACGCCGTCGGCGCCGATGCGCCCTACCCGCTGCGCGCCTTCTACCCGCCCATCTACCCCGGCGACCGCGACTGGCGCGACTACTACCGCAGCCGCAACCTCAACCTCCCGCACCAGTACCACAACGGCGGCGTGTGGCCGTTCGTGGGCGGTTTCTACGTCGCCGCCCTCGCCGCGGCCGGACTGCAAGGGCGCGCCGAGGAGCAGCTCGGCGCCCTGGCCCTGGCCAACCACCGCGGCAAGCTCGCACCGTGGGAGTTCAACGAGTGGATCCATGGGCTGTCCGGCCAGGCGATGGGGCACCCGTTGCAGGCTTGGTCGGCGGGCATGTACCTGTACGCCGACGCGGCATTTACCGACCCCGGAGCGCTAGCTGGGTGGCGGGCGCTAGCCGCGGGTTAGGTGACTGGCCGGGTAGCGGCTCGCGGCAACGCGGGCGCGACTGCCGCGTCATAAGCCTCGCGCGACAGTCACCTTCCGCACATACCGAGTTCACGCGCGGTCCCGACCATCCGGAGCATGAGAGTACGGTCGTCAGGGCCGACGTCGTCTCCTGGAGGAAGGGCCGTCCTCAAGCGCTTCTCACCGCCCGTCCTGCTCGCCCTCGCCGTCGTGCTCGCGGTGCAGGCCCCAAGCCGTCGGCACCTCGGGCGACCTCGAACGCCTGTCGCGCCACAACCGGTTCCAGTCGACGCTAAGCGCCAGCGGCCATGCCGGGCGGACGAAGCATGCCCGCACGGACCTTGGATTCTCAACCAGCAGCTGTGACGTCTACGACCCCGACCCCACGGCCTTAGCCGGGAACCGTCAGCAGGAGTTCGGACCGAAGGCCCTTCGCAACCGGAAAGCAGCCCCAACCCAGCTCTAGGAAGGCGCTGAATGGCAGGCTCGTCCTTCATCGACGCTACCAGGGCACACCTCGCATGCTGCCGGTCAATACTGTCACCTACGCCTCCGATATGATGCTCGGGGTAGTGAGAGCTTCGGACATGTGGTTGCTGCTGGCAGAACCCAGCGGCAAAGGATAGATGTAGGGCGGTCGAAGTCGGCTTCGTCCCGGAGACCTGCAGCGCGGGAGATGGTCATGAGCGCTTCCGAACACGGTACTCACAACCCAAAGTTGTTGGGCCGTCAACGCGAGTGTGAGATGCTCGACGATCTACTCTCCTCGACACGCGCCAACGATGGTGCCGCATTGTTGCTGCACGGCGTAGCGGGGGTGGGCAAGTCGACTCTCCTCGACTACCTCGCCAGCAAGGCCGGTGATTGCACCGTCATCCGCTCCACCGGTGTCGAGTCGGAGATGGAGCTCCCTTACGCCGGTCTTCACCAGTTTTGTGCGCCACTGTTGGCCCATTTGCCGGCGCTACCTGGCCCGCAACGTGAGGCCCTGGGCGTCGCCTTTGGGCTCGTTGCCGGCGAGGTCGGGAACAAGTTCCTGGTGGGGCTGGCTGTGTTGAGTCTCATGTCAGAGGCGGCGACCGAGCGGCCTTTGGTGTGCGTCCTCGACGACGCCCAGTGGTTCGACAGCACATCGGCACAACTGCTTGCCTTCGTCGCGCGGCGCTTGGTGGCCGAACCGATCGCCATGGTGTTCGCAGTACGCGAACCGCATCGGGTGGCGGTGCTCGACGGCCTTCCGCACCTGGCAGTTGAGGGACTCGATATCACTGACGCGAGGGCGCTCTTCGACGCGGTCGTGCCCGGCCGGGTAGACGAACATGTCCGCAACCGCTTCATTGCCGAGACGCGCGGCAATCCCTTGGCGCTCCTGGAGCTGCCTCGCAGTACCTCGGTGGCTGCGCTAGCTGGCGGGTTCGCTCCGCCGGTGGCCGCTCCTTTGTCGGGTTGGATAGAGCAGAGTTTTCTCCAGCGCGTGCAGCGACTGCCGGTGGATAGCCAGCGACTGTTGCTGCTTGCTGCGGCCGAGTCGGTTGGTGACGCCGCGTTGCTATGGCGCGCGGCGGCCGCTCTAGGGGTTGGTCCGAGCGCCGCGACCGCAGCTACGGCCGAGGGGTTGATCGAAGTGGGTGTGAGTGTGCGCTTCTGTCACCCGTTGGTGCGTTCGGCCGTCTACCGGTCGGCGGACGCAACCGAACGTTCCGAGATACACCGTGCCCTGGGCGAGGCGACCGACCCGGTTGCCGATCCCGACCGGCGCGCGTGGCACCTGGCGCATGCCATCTCCGCACCCGACGAAGAAGTCGCCGCCGAGCTCGAGCGCTCGGCAGAGCGCGCCAAGAAGCGGGGCGGTAACGCGGCCGCCGCGGCCTTCCTCAAACGCGCAACAGAGCTGACGCCGAGCCCCGGGCGCCGGGCCGCGCGGGCCCTAGCTGCCGCACGGGCGACCTATGAAGCGGGCGCGCCGGATGCGGCCGACCGGCTGCTCGACGCCGCCGAAGCCGGTCCGCTCGACGACATGCAACGCGCCCGTCTGCAGCGCCTTCACGCCCAGATCGAGTTCGCCAGTCGGCGGGGGCCCGAGGCCTCGTCGTTGCTCCTAGAGGCAGGCGCTAGGCTCAAGCCTTTGAACAGCGCGCTGGCGCGTGAGACTTACTTGGAGGCGTTTGCTGCAGCGCTATTCACAGGTCGCTTTGACGGTGCCCATGGACTGCAGGCGGTGGCAAAGGCCGTCTTGGCGCTGCCGCAACATGGCAGCGATCCGAGACCAGTCGACTTGCTACTAAGAGGTCTGGCTACTAGGTTCACCGAGGGGCACGCCGCAGCCGTTCCGCTCCTGAGGGAGGCCCTGGCGGGTTGCGAGAACGCTGGCCGTAGCGACGAGGACACGACGCGTTGGCTATGGTTGGCCTGGTTCCTGGCGGGCGACCTTTGGGACAGTCACTGGTGGAGGGTTCTGGCCGAGCGCGCTACCGCGCTGGCGCGCGAGGCGGGGGCCCTGAACTTCCTGCCAGTGTGCCTAGAAGGCAGTGCCGCGGCTGCGCTTCATGCCGGTGACTTCGCTTCCGCCGGCGCACTGATCCAGGAGTCCGACTCGATCAGCGAGGTTACAGGCAACGAGCCGCTGCGCTACTGCTCGCTAGTCCTGGCGGCGTGGCGCGGGGACGAGGCGAGCGCCAAGCCGCTCATCGAGTCCCGGGCGGCCGCGGCGACCGCCAATGGTGAGGGTCGCGTCATCGGCCTCGCCGGTTACACGACCGCGGTGCTCTACAACGCGCTTGGCCGCAACGACCTGGCGCTGGACGCTGCCCGCGTGGGCGCCGAACACGACGACCTCGAGCTGTGTGGCTTCTCCCTGGTCGAGTTGGTGGAGGCCGCCGTCCGGACCGGTGCGCACGAACTGGCTGCCGAAGCGCTGGCACGATTGCGACTACGTACCGACCCGGCGGGCACCGACTGGGCGCAGGGTATCGCGGCGGGCTCACAGGCGCTTTTGGCAGTGGGGCGGGAGGCCGAGGACCACTACCGGTTGGCCATCGACCTCCTTGAGCGCAGTGGCATTGCCATCCACGAAGCTCGAGCCCACCTCACCTACGGCGAGTGGCTGCGGCGCGAGAATCGGCGGCAGGACGCGCGCGAGCACCTGCGGATCGCCTACCAGATGTTCGGTGGTTTCGGCGCCGAGGCGTTCGCTGAACGTGCTCGGCGTGAGCTCATCGCAACTGGTGAGACGGTGCACAAGCGCTCGCAAAGCACGCGCGACCTCCTCACCCCTCAGGAGCTACAGGTCGCGCGCCTGGCGGCCGAACGGCACACCAACCCAGAAATCGGCAGCCAGCTCTACCTCAGCCCTCGTACCGTCGAGTACCACCTGCACAAGGTGTTCGCCAAGCTGAACATCTCTTCGCGCCGGGAGCTCGCTGGGGCGCTCAAGGCAGGCGACTAGCCCGGCGACACTTTCGCTCCTCAGGGTCTCGGCTAGGGGCCACACCAGGCACCCGACTAGGGACCCGACTGGGGATGCTCACGGACGCGACGCCTGCACCGCGGGATCTACCTTCTGACCAGCACGACCATCACCTGCCGCCCGGGCTAGGCAGCGGTCGTCGCTGGAGAGGAAGGAACCATGAGCTTCATCACGACCAAGGACGGCACCGAGCTCTACTACAAGGACTGGGGTCACGGCCCAGCAGTAGTGTTCTCGCACGGCTGGCCGCTCAACTCCGACGCTTGGGACGGGCAACTGCTCTTCTTAGCGCAACACGGCTACCGCACGGTGGCGCACGATCGGCGCGGTCACGGCCGCTCGAGCCAGGCCTCCACACGCAACGACATGAATGGCTACGCAGACGACTTGGCTGAGTTGATCGAGGCGCTCGACCTGACAGACGTCACGCTTGTCGGGCACTCCACCGGCGGGGGTGAGGTGGCACGTTACATCGGCCGCCACGGCACCTCGCGCCTTGCCAAGGCCGTACTCATCGGCGCGGTGCCGCCGCTCATGCTGCAGACCGCCGCCAATCCCGAAGGGATTCCGCTCGACGTGTTCGACGGGCTGCGCACGGCGCTAGCCAAGGACCGGACCACGTTCTATCGAGAGTTCGCCATGCAGTTCTACGGCGCTAACCGCCCAGGCGCGAACGTCCCGCAGGGCGTACTCGACCAGTTCTGGCGCCTGTGCATGCAGGTCGGCCTGAAGAACGCCTACGAGTGCATCAAGGCGTTCTCCGAGACCGACTTCACGGAGGACCTGCGGCGCTTCGACGTCCCCACGCTACTCATGCACGGCGAGGACGACCAGATCGTGCCGGTCCACGACACTGCAAAGAAGGCCGAGCGCATAATCCAAGGCGTCAAGGCCATCTACTACCCCGGCGCCCCCCACGGGCTCACCGTTACCCACCAGGACCAGATCAACGCCGACCTGCTGGCGTTCATCCGGTCGTAAGGAGACAACCATGCTAAAGACACTGCTCCCTCTGACGCTCGCCCTCACGGCGGGCCTTGCAGGCCACGCCCTCGCCCAGCAAACCCCGACTATCGTTCTGGTGCACGGCGCCTTCGCAGACTCATCGGGCTGGTACGGCGTCATCAGCGACCTCGAGGAGGCTGGCTACGCTGCCATCGCAGTCCCGAACCAGCTCCGCAGCGTTGCCAGCGACGCGGCTTCGGTTGCCGCCGTGCTGCGCTCGATTCCCGGCCCAGTGATCCTCGTCGGTCACTCGTACGGAGGCCCCGTCATCACCGAGGCGGCCGTGGGCCAGCCAAACGTGATCGCGCTGGTGTACGTGGCGGCCTTTGCCCCCGATGTCGGCGAGTCCTCCCTGACCCTCAGCAGCATGTTCCCCGGAAGCACGCTGGGGGAGGCCTACAGCCGGTCGAGTTGGCTGATGGCGGGCAGGACCTGTTCATCCAGGTCGACAAGTTTCCGCAGCAGTTCGCGGCCGATGTGCCAGTAGAGCAGGCAGAACTGATGGCCGTAACGCAGCGCCCAGTAACGCTGGCCGCGCTTGCGGAGCCGACCGTCGGGACGGCCTGGAAGACGCTCCCCAGCTACTTCGTTTACGGCTCTGACGACCTGAACATCCCCGCGCAAGTGCTGGCGTTCATGGCCGAGAGAGCGGGCGCCCGTGAGACTCGCGTCATCAACGGCGCTTCGCACGCTGTCATGGTCTCCCATCCACACGAGGTGGCGGCCGTGATCATCGATGCGGTCGAAGGCCGCTGAGCACCATGTCCGGAAGAAAGACCACGCCTGCCAGCAATCTGGCGAACAGTCTCTCGGGTAGCGCCATCGGCGCAGCCACCACACAAGCGAAAGGGCAGATCATGAACATCGTCGTTATTGGCGGAACCGGACTCATCGGGTCGAAGCTCGTCAGTAAGCTCACGGAGCGCGGTCACCGCGCCATCGCGGCGTCACCGGAGACCGGCGTCAATGCCCTCACCGGGGCCGGCCTTGCCGAAGCTCTGGATGGCGCGGACGTCGTCATCGACGTCTCCAACTCCCCGTCCTTCGAGGACGCCGCCGCCATGGAGTTCTTTAAGTCCGCCACCGGCAACCTGCTTGCCGCTGAAGACGCCTTTAACGTGAAGCATCACGTGGCGCTGTCAGTTGTCGGCACCGAGCGCCTGCAGCAAAGCGGGTATTTCCGTGCCAAGCTCGAACAAGAGCGGCTCATCCGCGAGTCAGGCATCCCCTTCACGATCGTGCGCGCAACGCAGTTCTACGAGTTTCTAGGCCGTATCACCGACGCCGCAACTGTGGACGGCACGGTGCGTCTGCCGCCCGTGTTCATCCAACCGATGGCCGCGGATGAGGTCGCTCAGGGCGTTGGCAGGGCTTCAGTCGGTGCGCCGTTCAACGGCATCGTTGAGATCGCGGGTCCGCAGCGATACCGCCTCGATGAGTTGGTGCGCAGCGCACTCGCCAAGAAGGGCGACCCGCGCGAGGTCGTCACCGACCCGCATGCGCCGTACTTCGGCGTCGTGGCCATGGACGAAGACGTCTTGCTACCAAGTGACGGTGCCAGAATCGCCGAGATAAAGCTTGCCGACTGGGTCACGCGTAACACTCGTCCAACGCCAACTCCGGCTCCGGAGGAAGCTCAGGTGGTGAGCGGCGGGTAGCCCTCCCGGCACCTCCGTTCACAATGGATCGCTGGCGGGGTGAAGGGGCTCTAGTTCCGATACCCTGCCAGCAACTTCCATGCCGTCCAACGGCCAGCGGTAGCGGCGCCAGAACGCCGCCCGACTTGGATAGTGACGATAACCATCGACGCCATTGGTACCCTCGTCCGCGGCAACCGTGATTCAGGCACAGTAGACGATGACCCCGGCTCTCAGACTCGCGACGCCAGGGCCTGCGGCCGCTGAAGGCATCTCGGCCGGCAGCGCTGCCTAATTAGGACTCCTGCTATCAACGACTTTTTGGTTTGGTGGGCGGTACTGGGATTGAACCAGTGACCCCTCGCGTGTGAAGCGAGTGCTCTCCCGCTGAGCTAACCGCCCTTGCAACCGGTGCGCTCCAGGCGCCACCGTCAGCGTTACGAAGTCTAGCCGCTGCGCGCGTACCCGTCAACGCACGCAGCGGCACCACCGAGCCGATGCTCGACTCTCCTACGCCGGCCAAGGCGTCGCGCGGCCGCCGTCCGCACCGTCGCACCTACCAGAAGTAGTAGATCACCTCGATGGCCACGGTCGCCCACGCCGTCACGGCCGTGACGACCAGAGCCAACTGCCCCACGGTCAACGACCCGGGTATCGACACGCAACCGAGGATGGTCACGTACTCCTGGCCGCCAGAGCACCTGCTGGCGGGCGTGCGGCCGAAGAGGTAGGTCTTCCCGTTGACCTCGTAACCGATGGTGTTGAGGGTGTTGGGGTCGATGATGTAGCGGATGCCGCTGGTGGCCGAGTTCACGTAGTTGCCACCGCCGATGAAGCCGATGCGTAGGCCCGGCTCGATGACGGAGCTCGCGGCCCCAGTGGCGGGGTCGACGGCCCAGAAGGCGCCCTCGGCGCCCGGCGGTCCGACGCTAACGACCACGGCGCCGGCCGCCAAGGCGGCCTTCAGCTCGGCGGCAGCTGCGGGAACTGTGGCGGCGTCTCCCGGCCGCAGCACCGTGAGCGGTTCGCCCATGCGGAGGCTGACGCTGTCGACGCGGGCGGTGGTGGGGTCGACGGCCAGCGAGCGCGCCAACGTCATCTGCGTCTCAAGCGCCCCCTGCAGCACGCCGTACCAGAGGCGCTGCCGCGCCTCGGCCGCCGGGTCGGCGGCACCGATCAACGACACGTCGTCCAGCGCCAGGTCGATGATCGAGGCGGTGCCGCCCTCCACGCCCGCGTAGGGCGTCAGCGAGACCACGTACGCCCGGGCGCCGCCCACGTAGGCGCGCACGCCGGCCGAGGCCATGCCGTCGACGACAACGCGTTCGGAGGCCAGCACCAGCTGCTGGTCGGCCACGGCGAGTGGGAACAGCACGTCCTGCACCGGGTAGGCGGAGGCCGCGCCCTCCTCCTGCAGGTCGTTGCCGGCGAAGCCAAGCGCGTACGCGCTGGCTACCGCCTGCTCCCGCGGGTTCATGCCGCCGGTCGAGACGAGCACGTGGTGGAACGACGCCAACGCCGGCGGCGTGCCGGATTCCGGCAGCTCGGCCAGGTCGCTCGCCGAGACCGCGCCCGCCGCCCGGGCAGCGGGGTCCACCCGGTCGAACAGCACGCGGCTCGCGGCGCGCTCGGAGCCGTCCGGCGCCTCAGCCACGAGCTCCAGGCGCAAGCGCGCGAGTTGCGGTCCCTCGCTGCCACCGCCACCGAAACCGCCGAACCCACCGAAGAGCCCGCCGCCACCGCCGCTCGCCTTCAGGGTGAAGCTCGCGCCGACGGTCGGTGCGCCGTTCACGAGGAGCACCGGCTGCCAGCCGCCCTCGCCCAACGCGCCCGTCACGGCCGCGCCGAGGGCGCCCACGCCGCCTCCGCCGCCACCGGCGGCCTCGGGCTGGAAGTAGAGCCACACCTCGCCCCGTGCGGCGTCGACGGCGGACAGGGTCGCCTCGAGCGACGCCTCCTCGTTCAGCTCGCCGTCCTCGAGCGTCTCGACCAGGACCCGCACCACCACCTGGTGGAGCGCCTCGGGCGGCACCTCGGCCAGGGTGGTGGTGGCGCTCGCCAGCGCCGTTCCCGGCACCGAGCTCGGCAGTGAGGGATCGAGGTCGAGCCAACTGCCGTCGGGCTGCTCGACCTGGACCCAGGCGTGCAGGCGGACGGCCACGCGCGGGTCGGGCACGGCCGAGCGCACCACGTCGCCCGCGGGCGCCCCGAGCGCGTCCAAGACACCCGCCTCGGCCAGCGCCGCCGTGATGAGGGCGTGGTCGCGCCGGGCGCGCGTGCCTAGCGCCGTGGCGCCCATCACGTTACCGGCCGGCGCGCCGGGCCCGCTCAAGGGTCGCGGCGCGCCTTGCGCGGCGGCGGCCAGCAGCTCGGCAACGGACTCGTCGCTCAACTCCCCCGTGGCGAGCCTGGTGGTCTGCCCGTGCCGGTCGAGGAGCGCCCGCAGCAGCAGGGCGCGGTCCCAGGAGTTGCCGGCGC
>WBZO01007523.1_pt1 | contig 10052 bp, 6 predicted proteins | sample 5204261 | NCBI WGS metagenome assembly WBZO01 (sample SAMN12412400, study PRJNA552823) | activated sludge metagenome | isolation source: activated sludge from anammox sidestream of wastewater treatment plant... | place: USA: North Carolina | collected 2017-09
CGCCGAGGGCTTGTCCGGGTTGCCGTCGGCCCAGTAGGCGTAGAAGTCGGGATGGGCGTCCGCGGGCCGGCGCACGTAGTTGTGGTTCACGGGGCTCGCGCGGGTCACGTCCCGCGTCTTGCTCCAGGTCTTTCCCTGGTCGCGGCTCGTCCACACGGCCACCTCGCCGCCCGCGCCGACCGGCTGCGGCCCGGGCTCGGTGGGCCCGATGATCCGCCACGCCCCGTCCTCAAGGTAAAGCGAGCCGGTCGTGTAGTTGTGGTTCGCCCGGGTGACCTCCGTGTATTGCCATTCGCCGCCGGTCCACCGGGCAACCGTCCACCAACGCGGATTGCCGCTGGGGCCAGGGCGGTAGTCGGCGCTCGTGATGTAGAGCACCACGGGGCGGCCCTCGGCGTCCAGGCCCAGGTCGTGGATATACACAAGGCGATTCTCCGCCTGATAGTCCCGCACCAGGGCCGGGTTGTCGGGCTTCTCCAGCGGCGTGTCGACCGGCTCGCCCCGGGCGTTGCGCCAGGTCCGGCCCAGGTCGTCGGTCTGAAGGAAATAGAGGTTCGTGCGCTTGTCCACGTTGCCGCCGGGGTGCATGTTAAAGGCGGTGATGACGCGGCGGCCGGCCTGGTGGCTCGTCTGGTAGTGGCCGCCTATGCCGGCGAACTTGCGGTCTGGGGCCCAGTCCCGTCCGTCGGGGCTGGTGCTCCAGTAGAGTTCCCGCCCGTGGGTGTACTTGGTGAACAGGTGCAGAAACCCCTGGCCCTCCATCCACCGCGGCTGGGGATAGGTGATCTCCCGCTGGGAGACGAGCTCGAAACGATCGACGCTGTAGGGCTTCTGGCTGCGATAGACGAAGCCCGGCCGGGCCCGGGCACGCCCGCTCACGAAGACCCACACGTACCCCTGGCCGTCGAGGCACAGGCTGGGGTTGTCGTGGGGGTCGTTTACGCCCTTCTTGTCGCAGACGATCGTGGGCCGGGGCACGGCGCCGCGCTTGTGGTCGTAATAGGAGACCATGTCCAAGAGGTAGCGTTTGCCTTGTTTCGCCCCACCGTAGACGAAGAAGGTCTTGTCGGCCTTCTTGGAATAGACGGCCATGGGGCAGTGGTTGGCCGTGTAGGTCCCCAGTCCGCCGGAATACTTGTCGCCGTGCTCGGAGAACTGCCCGAGGGTGAACCAGATGCCGCGGTAGCCGTCGTCCTTGGCGGGGGCAGCGTCTTCGGCGCCCGCGGCGGACGCCAGAAGCACGGTCCCGGCGGCGGCGATCGCCGCAACAGCCCCCGAAAGCCCGAAGATTCGTCGCATGGGAAATCCTCCAGAAGGCCCCCGGGGATGGAGCCCCGCGCGCCACGAACGGTCCTTGCAGAGGGTAATTGACCGACCCCGCCCCGGCAAGCCTCGCGGGCAAGCCGGGCGTTGCGCCCCGTCGGCCGCCACCTCGTGGGAGGGGGCCGCGGCGCGCGCCGGTTTCTGGACTCAAGCGGGGAGCCTTACTAGACTCAGAGGTGTTCTGCCAGACCGGCTCGGACGTCGCGTGCCGCGCTGGCCGGCAAGAGTTGGCATAGAGACTCATCGAGTTGCGGCATAGCCCAATCCCTTTTTCCCAGGGAGACTCCCATGCGAAGCCTGACGATTGCAGTCCTTGTCGCGGCACTTGTAGCATTCTGGTCCGTCGGATTCGCCCAAGCCGCCCTGGTCGGCTACTGGGCGTTCGACAACTCTGCCAATCTCGGCTTCGATTCGAGCGCGCAAGCGAACCACCTGGTCGGCTCCGGCACGCCGACCTACGACCCGGCCGGCCGCTTCGGCGGGGCGCTCAGCCTCGACGGCCCTGCGCAGTCGGACATGCTCGTTCCCTCCTCGGGATTTCCCACGGGCATTCCGACCGGCGGCTCGTCGTACACCATCTCCGCGTGGATCAAGCCCGACGTGGGCGGCAACCTGGGAATCGTCGGCTGGGGCAATTACGGGTCGGGCAGTCAGGTCAACGCGTTCCGCATGGACGGGACCAACGCCCTGCACAACTACTGGTGGTCCAACGACCTGAACTCCGGCGCCGCGCTCCAGTCGGGCGACCTGCTCACCGGGTGGCACCACGTGGCCGTCACGTATGATGCCGGAACGGGGCGGCAACAGATGTTCGTGGACGGCATCCAGCGTTCGTCCCGCATTGCCGCGGCGCCGAACGTCGGCCAGGCGAACTTCGCCATCGGCAGGACCGTCAGCCCCGAGTTCTTCGACGGGCTCCTGGACGACGTGGCGATCTTCAACAACGCCCTGTCCACCGACCAGGTCAAGGCCCTGGCCGCGGGCACAGCGCGGCCCTATGCCTTCCCCTATATTAGCGCCCTGGCCGGCCTGTGGCGCTTCGACTCGGCCGACCTCGGCCAGGACTCCTCGGTGAACAAGAATCACCTCACGGCCTACGGCAATCAGGTCACGCTGGACGCCGGGGGAAAGTATCACGGGGCGCTGCGGCTGGGCGGAAGCGACGACTACCTCGCGATGGCGGGGGACACGGGCGGCGATTTCGCCGGGCTGCCCGCCCAGGTCCCCTATGGCCGCGATTCCTACACCATCGCGGCCTGGATCAAGCCCGACAGCGACGTGGTGTTCAACGGGGGCATCGTCGGCTGGGGCAACTACGGGACGGGCAACCAGGTGAACGCGTTCCGCCTGCAAACGAACGACGGTCTGTGGAACTACTGGTGGGGAAACGATTACGGCCAGGATCCCTTGTCGAACGGGACCAACCTGCTCGACGGCCAGTGGCACCACGTCGCGGTGTCGTACGACTCGGTCACCGGAGTGCATTCCCTTTACGTTGACGGCCAGTTCCTCGGCTCCCGCACGGCGTTTGGCATCGACGTCCGCCCGGAGAACTTCCGCATCGGCACGACCAACGGCCTCGCCGAGGACTTCAAGGGGCTGATGGACGACCTGGCCATCTTCAACCGGGCCCTGACGCCGGCCGAGATCTTGGCCGTGCGCGCGGGCGATTTCAGCGCCTTCGGCGTGCCCGAGCCCACGACGTTCGCGCTGCTCGGACTCGGCTTGTTTGCACTGATGGCTTGCCGCCGACCGCGGCGGAAGTGATCGGCCCGAGTTCCGGGCGCATGCACTCATTTCGGCTTTGCCTCGGCCAGCGGCCGGACCTTGATGTTGCGGTACTCGATCCGCGCGGTGTGGTCCTGGAGGCAGATGTGCCCCTTCTTGGGCGGCTGCTTGAAGTGCTCCATGTTCTTGAACTTGCTGGCGGCCACACGGCGGTCCCAGTCCTCGCTTCCCAGCACGTACTCGACGATCTTCGTGCCGTTGAGCCAGTGCTCGATGCGGTCGCCGTCGGCCACCACCTTCACCGCGTTCCACTGGCCGCGCGGACGGGACGTGTCCTTGGCCGGGGCGTACAGGTCGTAGCAGGCCCCGGCCAGTTGGCGCACGTCGCGGCCCGGATAGGCGGCGTTGTCGAGCACCTGCATCTCCGGGCCGGTGTGCCAGGAGGTGACGGCGTCTTCCGACGCGCGGAGGATGATGCCGCTGTTGCCGGCCCGGTCCACGATCTTCCACTCGATCTTGAACTCGAAGTTGTCGAACTCCTCGACGGTGACGAGGTCGTCGCCGCCGCCGGCCCCTTTGCCGCCAGCCCCGCCGCTGACGCGGACGAGGGCCCCGTCGAGCACCTTCCAGCCGGGCGGCATCTTGTCCATTTTGTAGCCCCGCCACCCGTCGGTCGTCTTGCCGTCGAACAAGAGCTTCCAGCCGGCCTTCTGCTCCTCCTTGGTGAGCGTGTTCTCTTGGGCCGCGGCCGGGACGGCGGCGACGAACAGGCTAAGCACGACGGTTGTAGGAATGAGTTTGGCCATAGGGTCGCTCCTCTCCAATAGGGACTGACTTTGGCTCCAAAGCCTTGGTTATAGCCCAAACAGTAACCGCGCAACCACGCCCCTATTTGTGGTGGTGCGATGGGCACTTGCCAGCCAACCCGCCGTGACTTACGGTTGTGGGAGTCGTTGAAGGCAGGGGACCGGCGACCCACCCCCGGAGCTTGCTGGCAATGCAGTGGATCGAGATGAAGCGGTCGCAGGCGGCGTCCGCGGTGGCGGCGATGGACGAGGCGTGCGGCCTGACGGCGGCCCAGGTGATGACCGCCGAGCCGACGTGCATCCGGCCCGAGAGCACGGCCTCGGACCTCGTCCGCCTGTTCCACGCCATGCAGTTCCGCCACCTGTTGGTCACCGACGCGGAGGGCCGTCTGGCAGGGGTGGTCAGCGACCGCGACGTGCTGCGGTTCCTGGGGCCAGAAAGGCAAGCCGGGCGGTCGGCCCTGGCGGGCGTCTCGGCCGCGGACATGATGAGCCGCGACCTGATCACGATCGGGCCCGAGACGCGCCTGGAGCGGGCGATCATGCTCATGATCGAGAACGGCGTGAGCTGCCTCCCCGTAGTGGATGGAGAGGTTGTGAAGGGGATCGTCACCAACACGGATTTGCACCTCGTTCTTCAAGTGATGTTGGAGACGATACGGCAGGCGGGCGAGGATGCGCGGGCGGTCCCGGCCGCTGTGGCCCCGCAAACTTGATTCCACCCGCACGCCCCGCCCCGCCCGGCCGCCGGTCGTAGCGAAGTTCGCCGCCGCGACAGGTCTGCCGATTCTTGCGGTTTCCACCCCTGTGTGGCCGGCCGGCGATTGCTTCCGTCCACCGCGGGCTGCTCGCCGATACTGAGGTGGGGACCACCAAGAGGCAGCCTGAGGAGAACTGGGATGAAGAAGGACACGTTCCGCGTGGTCACGCGGGGGGCCGATGGGCAGATTCGCATCCGGGACTACGATACCCAGGAGGCGCTCCTCAGGCGGCACATCCAGGTAGGCATCGACGACTGCAGCACGGACCTCGGCCTTCGGGGCCTGCCCGTGTTCCGCGGGCTGATCGGCCCCATGCCCGAAGGCAAGAACGTCATCCGCTACGAATCGCCCGAGGTGTTCGAGACGCTCACCAAGGAGTGGGGCGCGGCGGCCTTGCCCGGCCGCGCGCGGTCCCGGCCCCAGCCGGAGCCGCAAGCGCAGGAAGGCTGAGAGCGTCTCGGGGCACGGCGACGGGCGCGTTGACAGCGGGGTTCGGCCGGGCGATGCTATCCGGGCTGAAAGGAGTCGCCCATGCCCCTGCCGCCCCCATCGCGCCGCGATCCCCCGCACGCCCGGGGTTTCGACTTCACGCTCCACATGCGCCGCGTGTGCGAGGACATGATCGCACGCCTGGAGGAGCTCCGCTACATCGACCTCCCCCGCGTGTCCGTGGGCTTCTCCCAAACCCGCAGCGCCGTGCCCCACGGACTGTACGCCTCGCTGACGCCGATGCGGTTTTCGGGCGGAAAGCTCGAGACGGTCCGCCGCGGGCGGCGCTACGCGATCCAGCGGCTCTTCGACCGGTCGGGCAGGGAGATGCTGTACATCCTCCGCTTCTACCTGCCGCGCTTCTTCGACCTGAGCTTCCGGCAGAAGCTCACCACGGTGGTCCACGAGCTGTGGCACATCGGGCCCGCGTTCGACGGCGACCTCCGCCGCCACCGCGGTCGCTGCTACGCACACGGTGCCTCGCGCAAGGCCTACGACGCCCACGCCGAGTCGCTGGTCGACCGCTGGCTGGCGCGTTCGCCCCCGGCCGAGCTTTACGAGTTCCTCCAGCAGCCGTTCGACGGTCTGTTGGAACGGCACGGCCGGGTGTTCGGCACGAAGGTGCCCGGGCCGAAGCTCATCCCCGTTGACTCGTAGCACGGCCTTCATGGTTTGTTCGGAACCACCCCGTGGCGCCGAGAACGGGTTGTACTCATTACAGCCCCCTCGCGTGCCGCCCCGCCTTGGAGCCTATCCCGGAACCAGGTTCGGCGTGGGTCTCCGACCCCGCCGAAACGGCCGACCGACGGTCTCCCTGGAGGTTCTGGGACAGGCTCTTAGCTCGACTTTTGCCAAGTGGGAGTGCGGCGATTGATCGCCGCTCTTGAGTACCGAGTGTCCTCGCCACCCTATTGCCTTGCCAAATACCGGTGGGGGTCTTAGAGAAGGGGCGGCAAACCAAGAGAAAGCGGCGAAAAATCGCCGCACTCGAAAGGCGCCATGGCAAGAGTCGAGCTTAGGGTCGCCAGCGCCTTGCTTGCGGCCGGTTTGAGGGTCGATGGTGAGCATCATGGGGTGGCCCAGCGGCGGCCGGGCGATCCCGACTCGGTGGCCTTTGGCCCTGAGGGCCTCGAGGGCCGGCGGAGAGCATCGCTAGCACGAGGGGGCAAACGCGAGAAGTCCTGCAATCCATGCCGCCGCCTCCAAGGGGTCTTGGCAATCCGCCCTTCAGTTTGTACGTTGGATGGGTCCTTCCGCAAGCCGCAAGGAGGTCCTCCATGGCAGCCCGCACGGAAACCGGCACTTCGCTGGCCCTTCGCCGCACCACCGCCCTCTCCCGCCGGGCGGGCCGCAAGAGGGCCCGTTCCACCGACTCGACGCGGTCCGCGCGAGACTCGGCCCAGGCCGACTCGGGCCGCTCGGACCAGGACGACGACGGCGATTTCCAGCCGTTCACCGGCAATCGCAAGCTCTCCCGCACGCGCAAGCCGCACGACATGACGCTGGACGAGTGGCAGGTGGCCCTGCGGCGCCAGTTCGGGCGCGAGCAGAAGTTTCGAGTGAAGAACATTGGGGGCGAGCCCTTGTTCTCTGAATTCGAGGTGACCAATCCTCAGACCAAGCGGACCTACCGCGTGGCCATCCGCGGCTCGGCCCTGGGCGAGAACTTCTGTTCCTGCCCCGATTTCGCAGTCAACACGCTGGGCACCTGCAAGCACGTCGAGTTCGTGCTCGGCCGGCTGGCGAAGACGCGCCAGGCAAAGCTCGCCCTGGCCGCCGGCTGGAAGCCCCCCTTCTCCGAGGTGTGCTTGCAGTACGGGGCGAAGCGCGAGGTGGTCTTCCGCCCGGGGGCCGACTGCCCTCCGGCGCTTGAGCGGCTCGCCCGGCGGTACTTCGACGACCAGGGCTTCCTGCGCCCCGAGTGCTTCGGCCGGTTCCACGAGTTCCTCAAGGAGGCCTCGCGGATCGGGCACGAGCTGCGGTGCTACGACGACGCCCTGGGGCTGGTGGCCCAGGTCCGCGACCGCGAGCTCTTGGCCCAGCGGATCGACGAGGCATTCCCCAAGGGCGTCCACAGCGCGGCCTTCAACCACCTGGTCCAGGCGAAGCTCTACCGCTACCAGCGCGAGGGGGCCCTGTTCGCGGCCAAGGCGGGCCGCTGCCTGATCGCCGACGACATGGGCCTGGGCAAGACCATCCAGGCCATCGCGGCCACGGAGATCCTCGCCCGCACGGCCGGCGTCGAGAAGGTGCTCATCATCGCGCCCACCTCGCTCAAGCACCAGTGGGCCAAGGAAATCGCCCGGTTCGCACCACGCCCGGCCGTGGTGGTCGAGGGGCTCTCCGCGCGGCGGGCGGCCTGCTACGCGAGCGAGTCGTTCTACAAGATCACCAACTACGACGTGGTCCACCGCGACCTGGAGATGATCCGCCGCTGGGAGCCGGACCTGATCGTGCTGGACGAGGCCCAGCGGATCAAGAACTGGAAGACCCGGACCGCGCAGAGCGTCAAGCGGCTCCAGTCGCAGCACGCCTTCGTGCTCACCGGCACGCCGCTGGAGAACCGGCTGGAGGAATTGCACTCGATCGTCGAGTTCGTCGACCGCTTCCGGCTGGGGCCCATGTTCCGCTTCCTGGACGGGCACCAGCACGTTGACGAGCACGGCAAAGTGGTGGGTTATCATCATCTCAACGAGATCGCCCGGACCCTGGAGCCGATCCTCGTCCGCCGCACCAAGGGCGAGGTGCTCAAGGAGCTGCCGGAGCGGATGGACAAGCAGTTCTTCGTGCCCATGACCGAAGAGCAATGGAAGCACCACGAGGAGAACCGCGAGATTGTCGCCCGCATCGTCCACAAGTGGCGCAAGTACGGGTTCCTCACCGAGGCCGACCAGCGGCGCCTGATGATCGCCCTGCAGAACATGCGGATGTCGTGCAACAGCACGTACCTCCTGGACAAGAAGACCGACCACGGGGTGAAGGCCGACGAGGCGGCCACCCTGCTGGCCGAGGTCTTCGAGGACCCGCGGGCCAAGGTGGTGGTTTTCAGCCAGTGGGTGCGAATGCACGAGCTGGTGGCCGGGCGGCTCCAGAAGCGCAAGTGGGACTACGTCATGTTCTACGGCGGCGTGCCGGGCCCCAAGCGCAAGAAGCTCGTCGAGCAGTTCAAGGAAGACCCCAAGTGCCGGCTCTTCCTCACCACCGACGCCGGCGGCGTGGGCCTGAACCTCCAGCACGCCTCGGTGGTGCTCAATCTCGACCAGCCGTGGAACCCGGCCGTGCTCGAGCAGCGCGTCGGCCGCGTCCACCGCCTGGGCCAGCACCAGCCGGTCCGCGTGGTCCACTTCATCGCCCAGGGGACCATCGAAGAGGGGATGCTGGGGCTCTTGGACTTCAAGCGCTCCATGTTCTCCGGCGTGCTCGATGGCGGCCAGGACGAGGTGTTTATGGGCGGGAACCGCCTGAAGAAGTTCATGGAGACCGTCGAAAAGGCCACCAGCTCGATCCCGCAGCGGATGCCCAATGCCGAGGCCGACGGGGCCGATGGCCGGGCGACCGGCGGCAACGGCGAGGAGTCCTCCGAGCCGGGGCGGGCCAAGCGCGGACGCGCCGGGCGCCGCGGCCAGGAGCGGCTCGAAAGCCCGATCACTCCAACGCTGGCCACTCCGACCCAGGAGCCCTGGGCCGAGCTTCTGACCGCGGGCATGAGCTTCCTGGAGAAGCTCGGACGGGCCATGGGCGCCGGGCAGTCGCCGCAGCAAGGCCGTCCGTCCGGCGCCGCGGGCGTGCCGGGGCTGCCAGGGCTTCCCCCGGGCCTGGTCGAGCAAGACGCGGCCACGGGCAAACCCTGCCTCAAGCTGCCGCTCCCCGAGCCCGAGGTGATGATGAAGCTCGTCGAGGTCCTTGGCGGGCTGTTCGGCGGGCGCGCTGTCTAGCACGAACGCTGGCGCGGGGATCTCTACACGACGCGTCGCGTAGGGGAGAGCCACCAGCGGTCGTCCTGACTTCGCTGGGCCGCCCGCAATGGGAGGATCGCCTCGGCGCCGCCAGCCACCTTCGACTCGCGCCCGGCCGCCTCCCTGTCCCCTCCGACCGCTTGGTCAACAAACCCGCGCTTTTTGCAGGTTCGAGCCCCATTCCTCCCCTCGCCCTCCTTGAGAGGAGTATGGGGTGAGGGCAGGGAGTGAGGGCCCGCAGTAAGGCCCCGGGCTGAGGCCCGCCGCGGGCCATTTCTTTCCCGGCCAGGAGGTTCGAGCCCCGATCGCTCGGCGTGGCGCGTAGTGCCCCGATCGATCGGAAGGTCCGTTTCCGGGCCTGCCGGACCTCACCAACGCGGTCACCACGACCCGCCGTCCACCCACCTCGACGCATTGCCAAAGACCACTCGAAGGCCGCCCGAGCGGCCCCAATCGTCGCAGGGCCCAACGCCCGCCCGGGCGGACCCAGGCCCCCAGCGCGACGCCCGCATTATACCAAGTTCCCGCCCCAATTTCAGGCCCAAATGTGTGCCAAGCCGCCGCATTCCCGCGGGCAAGGGAGAGGGAAAAGAAGTGCGGTTCCGGGGGGTGGTCTCAGCGCAGTGTTGACAGGCGCTGACTGACGCGAGTAACGTGAGGGACGCAACAGGAGCACAAAAAACAGCCGCCCTGTTTGCACATGGCGGCTGGATGCCCCGTGGGGCAGTGCCTGCGAATTCTTCGTCTTGTTACGAAAAGCCGCAGGCTGAGATCGGTTACACGATCCTGATTGTCTCGTGTACGCCTGCTGTTGTCAAGCGTTTCCTAAGCACCCGCCGACGAGGGGGTGGCGATGTCGCATTGTACCCTTGGCTTAGATCTCGGGCCCAACTCTATCGGATGGGCCCTTGTTGACGAAGAGAACAAGAGGATCGTCGATCTCGGGGTGCGGGTCTTTCCCGAGGGTGTGGACAACTTCGACACGTCCA
>WBZO01007524.1_pt1 | contig 10051 bp, 11 predicted proteins | sample 5204261 | NCBI WGS metagenome assembly WBZO01 (sample SAMN12412400, study PRJNA552823) | activated sludge metagenome | isolation source: activated sludge from anammox sidestream of wastewater treatment plant... | place: USA: North Carolina | collected 2017-09
CCTATCGCCTTTCGCGCCGCCGCCGGCGGCCTTTTCCGCGCCCGTCCCGGCGCCGTCCGCGTCGCTCACCGCTTTCCCGGCGCCCGCCTTCCCGCCCGCTTCCTTCCCCGCGGAGCCAAGACCCGTCCCATCGACGGCCCCCGACTTCCTATCGCCTTTCGCGCCGCCGGCGGCCTTTTCCGAGCCCGTCCCGGCGCCGTCCGCGTCGCTCACCGCTTTCCCGGCGCCCGCCTTCCCGCCCGCCTCCTTCCCCGCGGAGTCAAGACCTGTCCCATCGACGGCCCCCGACTTCCTATCGCCTTTCGCGCCGCCGGCCGCGGCCTTCCCTGCGCCGCCGCCACTCGAACCGCTCCCGTCTCCCTCCCTCGCGCCGCCCCCCGGCGCTCCCGCCGGGCTCTCGCCGCCGCCGCCGCCGGGGGAACGGTCTCCGGCGCTGAGGCCAAGCTGCCGGAGGGGATTGAATCCGTCGGCCCCCCGCCCGTCGATGTCGCCCTTGCCGCCGCCCTTATTCTTTTCGCCGCCCTTCCGGGAATCGTCCGATCTGCCGCGACCGGCCTGCAGGCCCTCACTCTCCGCTTCTTTCGTCCCTTCCCCCCCTTGCGCCCGGCCGGCGGCGGCGCCTTCCTCGCTATCTCCCGCCTTTCCATCCCCCGTGTCTGCGCCCTTCTTCTCGTCGCCGCCCTCCTGCCGCTCCTGCTTCTTCCCGCCGCCCTTTTCCCCGTCCGCCGGCTCTCCGCCCCCCGCGCTCCCGCCGGATTCCTTCCCCTGCCCTCTCTTCTCACCCCGCTTCTCTTCATCTTTCTGGGGTTGGGATTGTGGATCCGGTTTCCCTCCCTCCCCCCCCCCTTGCTCCATCCGATCGATCTGTCTCGATATATCCTGCACGATCCGGCGAAGCTCCTGCCGCATCTGCGCCGTCTGCTGCTGTTCGCCGTACGCAGGCGTGGGCGTCCCGCCCGCCGGGGCATCGCCGCCGCCCGCGGCCGGCGCTGTCGGCGTCGGCGTGCGCGTGAGCATGCTGTCGAACAGGGCCTCCTCCTCATGCCGGGCGTCCGGCTTGTCCGCGCCCGCCGGGCGGACGCCGCCGCTGCGTATCACCCCGGTCAGCGTGAGGGAGGCGTCGAGCAGAAGCGCGAGGGCGATCGCCAGCGCGATATAGGCGGAGGGGGGAACGCGGTGCGGAAGTATCGCGTGGATCCTGTCGGGGCCGAGCTCCGCGGCGATGTCGTCCGCCAACCGGTCGAAGAGCCGCGGCCTTACCGGCTGCGCAGCGTACTCCCTGAAAGTGACGAGGCGCTGTTTGAGCCTCATCTCTCCATCGATGAGCGCCGCAGCCCCGTCCCTGCCGGTCCAGCCGCGGCGCGCCGCGAGCGCCCTGAACGCCGAGAAGCAGACGACGGCCAGGGCGAGAAGGGGGGTTACGGCTGCGGCGCCGGGGAAGATCCGCCTGAGGACGCAGCCGAGAAAGATCGCGGCGAGGAGCGCGGCGAGGATGTCGAAAAGAGCCCGCTCGGCCTTGAGGAGGTTTGCGCGCGCGCGGACGTCCTCCAGGCGCGCCTCGATCATCGCCTCGGGGGAGAGGGCCGCATTCGGACCGGGCCGTCCCGTTCGGGTGAAGCGGAATATATTCATAGGATCATGGAGACGCCGGTCCGCGTGGGGCCGGCGGGCGCGTCGGGGCGGGGATTCACGGTTTCAGGGCGGATTGCGGCGGCGCGTCCTCGACCCAGACCTTTTCCTCCTCCTCCACCCAGTGCCCCGCGGGAACGAGTCTCTCCTCGAAATGCGCCTCGAAGACCTTCCCGTCGACGACCTTCTCCTCGACCCAGACGCGCTTCTTCTGCGAGGTGTCGACCCAGCGGCTCTTCTTGGCGACATCCCAGCGGCCGGGCCCTGTCGCGCCCGCGGGCCTCGTCCTGCCCGTCAACATGTCCTGCTCGACGCCTTGCAGGAGGGCCTTCTCCGCCTTCTTCCTGCTTGCGTTCTCCAGGGAGGAGCCTGCTATGCCGCCCATGAGGCCGCCCGCCCCGGCCCCGATCATCACCCCCTCGGCCACGTGCCCGGTCGCCGCGCCGAGCGCGACGCCCGCGCCCGCCCCGACCAGCGTGCCGACGGCCGCGAAGTTGCGGGTGTTGGCGAAGTCGGCGCAACCGGCGGCGCACGCCACAGCGGCCGCGGCGAACGCCGCGACACATCTTTTCTGCACGGGAGGATTCATGGCGTCTCGAGGTCCAATTATAGCACAACGGGCCCGCCGCACGGGGGGCGTCATCCGTGCGCGCGGGGAGCGGGAAAGGCCCCTCTTCCGGCGGGACCCGGCGACGAAGCGCGGGCGCGAAGGGGCGGCCCATCGGGCGGGGCGTGCGCCAGTGGACTCAGTACCGCCTGCCCCGGTAGTCGTAGTTCGGGGCCGGCATATTCCGGTACCAGTCCACCCCCATCTGGTCTCCCCGAACGTCTATATCCTGCCCCCCGGAGCTCCGCATCCTGCCGTACGAATCCTGGCGCGGGGCGTAGGGGGAATAGTCGTAGTAGGTCCGGCTCGTTGGATACCGGGAATCGGAACGCTGAGGGTAAACCCCCGGCCCCCTCCCGTACGTCCCGCCCGGCGGAAGGGCGCCACCCTTGGGATAGCCGGGTATCGGCCGGAGCGGCCTTTTCGTCGGGACCGCGCCGGGCGAGCCCAGGCCGTCGTCCTCCGCCTGAACCGGGACGGCCCCCGAGGGGGCCGGACCGCCCCCCTGCGCGCTCACGGCCGCGCCGTGCGGGAACGAGGCCGCGATCGCGGCGGCAAGAATAAGCGCTTTTCTCATCTCCGCCTCCGCGTGAAATTTTACAATCGCCCGGCCGCGCGCGTCAACGTCCCCGTGCGGCCGGAACGGCCGGTCTTAGGCGCGGCCGATCGCCCCGGGCCCCCCGTGGGGCCCGACGCCATCCGCTGCAAAACGGCGCCGCGGCCGGTTGCCCCCTCTTCCGCCGCAACGCCGCCCACGCCCTCTCACCCCAGCGGGAATTCCTGCGCGCGGAGGCGGTCGTCGTCGATATGGATCCGCAGCCACTCCATCGTCTGCTCGAGCCGCTGCGTGAGATTGCCCCCCACCTCGACCTTGTCGCCGGGGAAGTCCGCCCACGCGGCGCGGATGCGCTCCTCGATGTCGATCTGGAACTCCTCGTTCGTCGAGCGGACGCCGTCCGCCATCCCGCGGTTCCGGCTCAGCCGCAGGCAATCCTCGAGCCGCGTGTAGATGAGCAGGGAGTAGGTGGGCCGCCAGTGAGCCGCGACCGAGCGTATGAGCGAACAGACCGCTGAGTCCACGTACCCCTTCTCCGCCCCGCGCACGGCGAAGATGGTGTTGTCGAAGACGCAGCGGTCGCACAGCAGGAAGTCGGGGAGACGCTCCGAGTGCTCCAGCTCCAGGCGGATCTGCTCCCGCAGAATCCAATACTGCCCGCGCGTCACGGCGCCGCTTTCGTTTATGTCGTATGGGCAGAGGCGGGAGAGCTCCGGCACCATCTCAACCTGGAAGGCGCGGTATTTCAATTCGCTGAAGAGCCGGTGGACGAACGTGGTCTTCCCCACGCCGAACGTCCCGATCACCCCTATCTTGTACATCGCCCCTCCCAAGTTCCCCGCGGATTATATCACGAGGCGGAGGCAACGGCCTTTCCGGTTTTCCCCCTCCCGGCCCCGGAGGGCGTTTCCACATATCCCGCCGGCCGCTTCGCCTGACCGCCCGGCCGGCCGAAAGCCGCGCCCCCCGAGCGGCCGGGGGTGTATATCCACTGCGGCGCGATCCTTCGCAAGCCGGGCGCCTCGACTGTGCCGTTACAAGGGCGGGAGGCGCTGTTGCGTTATGCGCGGCGTTATGTTAGGGTTTCGTCGATTGGACGGCCCGGCCGCAGAGGGCGGAACGGGCGTTGTCCCTTTTTTCGGGAGGTGGGCATGATGCGCATCGTTGTGGCCGTATTCGCCCTGACGGCGCTGGTTCTATCGGTCGGCGCGGCAGGGGCTCAGGAGCAGAAGGCGGAGGGGGTCCTGGGAGCAATCAAGCAGGCCGTTCCCGGCGCCGGCGAAAAAGCCTCCGGTTCTGACACGGGCAGCGGGATGCTCGGCAAGATAAAGGGCGCTATTCCCGGCATGGCCGAGAAGAAGGACGCGGCTGCGGGCGACGCCCAAAAGCAGGGCCAGGGCTTGACCGATAAGGCGAAGGAAGCGATCTCCGGCGCCTGCCAGAAGAAAGACGCCGCGGCCTGCGACTCCAAGAAGCAGGGCCAGGGCCTGCTCGAGAAGGCGAAGGGGCTTCTCCCGGGCGGCGAGAAGAAGTAACCGCCTTCTAAATCCGGTCGGCCCGGGGGGCCCGAACACGAACGCCCCCCGGGCCGCCGGTTCGCCCCTCCAAGGGGCGGGCATGAAAGGAGGAGCAGGAGTGCAACCGTCCATTCCCAAGGTCAGGCTCATCGAGGAGTTCAAGACGTTTCTCGTCAAGACGAATGCCCTGGCGCTGGCCATCGGCGTGATCATCGGCGCGGCAACAAGCAAACTCGTGGGCTCGCTGGTCAACGACGTGCTGATGCCGGTCATAGGCAGGATCACCGGCGGCGTGGACTTCTCCAACCTGTATATCAGTCTCACCCCGAGCGTCAAGTTCGAAAACTACGCAAAGGCCAAGGAGGCAGGCGCGGCGCTCGGTTACGGGATGTTCATCAACAACGTCATCGATTTCGTGATCATCTCCTTCGTGGTCTTCATGATCACCAAGGCGCTCCTGCGCGAGAAGGCCGCCCCCGCCGGGCCGGAGACGAAGACGTGCCGGGATTGCGGCGAGACCGTTCTCAAGGCGGCCCGCAAGTGCAAATGGTGCGGGAGCATGCTCTCCTGATCCCCCCCCTTGCGCCCCGGCATCCTGTTACCTGGAAGCCGGGGCTTTTTGTGCATCCCCTCCCCAGGCGGCCGACCAACCGCCCGCCCCCAACGGACCGTCCGTCCTGTAGGACAGACTTAAGTCTGCATCTTCCTGTGGATAACTTCCTAACATACTGGGCCGGCCCGGGTTGCCGCTGCCTTCGAGTGCCTTCCGGCGCCACCTCCTCCTCATGGAGTGGGATCGTACGGTTCACCCGCGCAAAATGACTAAAGAACTGAACAATGGGTCGCTGCTCCCTTCCGCCCCGCGAGCGCGCTAAATCGAACGTCTACTCAGAGAATGATCATTATTATCTGATAATTTCATAACCCATTAGATGGCCGTTCGATACGGATATTTCCCTCTCGAATTCATGACAGGGAACTCAAAAATATTCTGGACATCCCGCCGCGATCTGCTACCGTACCCGCCATCTTTCGAAGCGCACAGCAGTTTGCAGAAGATGGCCGAAGAGTAGCGCCTTCCAGGGCCCCGCACAGGGGCTCCAGCCGCTCAGCCCAATAGCGCTTCCGCTGTCGAATCGCTCCTGGCTATATCCGGATCCGTCAAGAAGGGAGACTACTATGAATCGCTTCATGGCCGCTTTCGCGTTTATCGCCGCCGTTTCCTGCGGCTCAGCCGCCTCCGCCCAGCCGCCCGACGAGCCCGTGGGCCATAGGGTGGGGCTCGCCTCATGGTACTCGAGGACGGACCCGGGCGTGAAGAAGACCACCGCGAACATGGAGAAGTTCTCGGACAAGAAGCACACATGCGCGGTCTGGGGCCTTCCGCTCAATTCGAGGGTGAGGGTAACGAACCTCGTGAACGGCAAGTCGGTGGTCGTGCGGGTCAACGATCGCGGGCCGGCCAAGCGCCTCGCCAGAAAGGGCCGCATCATCGACCTGACTAAGGCGGCCTTCCTGGAGATAGCCGACCCCGGCGAGGGGCTCATCCCGATCAAGATCTGCGGGCTTTAGGAGCGCCCCCTTCAGCGGTACGACGCGGCGAAGGCGCGGCCGCTGAGCAGGCCGGATTCGTAGTCGGACATGAGAAGCGATAGGGCGCGGGTCGTCCTGCCGGTGCGCATCGTCTCCGGGGGGGCGATCTGGAGCACCTCGACCCCCACGGGCGGGGCGTCCAGCCACGCCGCCGCCTCCCTGTACGCCGCTGCGCTCCGGCGGAGCGCGCGCGCCAGTCCCGGGTGCCGGCGCAGAAGCAGTAGTGCGGCGAGCCGATCCATCCCGTTCCGCTTCGATCGGCCGGCCGGGCGGCTCCTCACGACCACAATCGTGCGCGCCCCTCTCCGCCGCGCCTCCGCCGCGGGGAGCGGATCGGAGACCCCGCCATCGGCGAGCGGCTCCCCGTCCACCTCGGTGAAGCCCCGGTAGATGAGGGGGATGGAGCTCGACGCCTTGAGGATCGCCAGCCAGTCGCGCCCCGAGGGCTCTAGATACCGCGGCAGCCCCGTGGCCACGGAGGTGCAGACGGCCACGAAGCCCTTCCCGCGCACCGCGCGCGCGGCCGACCGGACGTCGAGCGGGTCTTCACGCCCGAACGCGTCCCAGAGCCAGTCGAGGTCCATGAAATGCCCGCCGCGCAGGAAGCGCCCGAGCCGCATGAACTCGGGGCGCGCCATGAGGCGCGTGTAGATCCTGTAGTTCCGGCCGCGCTGCCCGGCGACGAAAGAGGAGAGGTTGCACGCCCCCGCGGAGACGCCCACGTAGAGGTCGAACGGATCGAATCGGGCTTCCGCGAACGCATCGAGCACGCCGGCGGAGAAGATCCCGCGCATGCCTCCGCCCTCGACCACGAGCGCGATCCGCCTCCCGGCGGCCGCCTTCGCCCGGCGGGTTGAATCCGGTGGAATGGCGCGCATGGCTCTGTCATGCTCCGCGCAAAGGCGCGTGGGCGGAGTGGTGGCGGGTCAATCCGCCGCTTCCAGGATATGCGCCGGTCGCCCCGCCGGCCCCCACCCGCCCCGGATTGCGCGGCCTGCCGCGCCCCGCGGCGCTGCAAGCCGGCCGAAGGCGCGATCTCCTATTTTTCCGCCACGGCCGCAGTGAGGAGTATCGGAATCCCGAGGAGGTGTGTCTTCTGCCTGATGCGGCCGAAACCGCATCTGGCGAAGAGATCCTTGAACGCGCCGGCCGATAGATGGCGGACATCCCCCTCCGCCAGCGTGACGATCAGGTCGAAGATGAGGCGGCCCGGAAGCGTGTCCCTGCACCCGTCCACGACGATGGCCTTTCCGCCCGGCCTGAGGACGCGGTGCATCTCCCGCAGCACCCCTTCCGGATGCGGGTAATGGTGGAAGGAGTTGGCGCAGGTGACGTAGTCCACGCTGCCGTCCGAGAACGGGAGGTGGTCGGAATCGGCGAGCGTGATCCTGACCGCCCCGGGCCGTCCGGCCAGGCGGGGCATGCAGTTCCGTTTCGCATTCGCCTTTCGGGCCATCTCGTGCGAAAGGTCGACGCAGAAGATCTCGGAGGAGGGGGATATGGCCGAGATCCTGAAACCGAATACGCAGGTGCCGCAGCCGACGTCGAGGATGCGGGGGGATCCCCCGAGGTCGATCTCGGAGAGGATCATATCGTGCGAGGGCCTGAAGAGGAAACGCTGGAGCAGGCTCCGGTCGTAGCCGCCGGCCCACTGGTCGAACTCGGCCCTCGCCGCCTTCTTGGCCCTGGCGTGCCGGTGCAGTGTGAAATGCGACACGTCGCCGCCCCCTTGCCGTCTCCGGCCCGCCGTGGAACGGGTCCGGCGCCGCCTGCCGCGGCCGGACGGCATTTTACACCATCGTGCGGCGCCCCGGGAAGCATTTCGCGCCGCCCGGACCGTTCGCGGCCCATCGCCCGCCGGCCCGCGGAAAGTACTCCCCTCCCCGACCGAAGAATCCGAGGCGATCAAGAATCGCGCCCGAAAAAACCGGAGGGCACGGGGGCCGGGGGAGATGCGCTCTCCATGGATTGAATTTTTAAACCGGACATTTTCACTTCGCCATCACGCCATTCCAGGCAGGCATTGACATTGATGGTAATGGGTATTACTATATGTTGACAACCTCGCCGTCTTCGACGGCGGAAGAGAGGAGGGGCAAGATGACGAAACCGCTCAAGGGGACACAGACGGAGAAGAACCTGCTCGCCGCGTTTGCCGGCGAGTCGCAGGCGAGGAACCGCTACACCTTCTTCGCGAGCGCCGCGAAGAAAGAGGGGCTGGAGCAGATCTCGAGGATCTTCCTTGAGACGGCGGAGAACGAGAAGGAGCACGCCAAGGTCTTCTTCAAGCACCTACAGGGCGGCGACGTCGAGATCACGGCCGCCTACCCGGCGGGCATGATCATGGACACGAAGAGCAACCTCGAGGCCGCCGCCGAGGGGGAGAGGCTCGAGTGGACGACGCTCTACGCGGACTTCGCGAAGACCGCCACCCGGGAGGGGTTTCCCGCGATCGCGCAGTCGTTCGATCAGGTCGCGAAGGTCGAGGAGTTCCACGAGGCGCGCTACCGGAAGCTTATCTCCAACCTCGCTGACGGGAGCGTGTTCAGGAAGAAGTCGCCGGTGAAATGGCACTGCATCAACTGCGGCCGCATCATCGAGGCGGACGAGGCGCCGGCGATCTGCCCGACCTGCCTGCATCCCCAGTCGTATTACGAGGTCCTCGCGGAGAACTACTGACCGCCGCGGGGCCCGGCGCGCGCCATCATGAGGAGAGGGGGGCCCCTCTCCTCATGAAGCGCGTCCGCTCAAGCCCACTCCTCGACCGCGACGCCGGCGTCCTGGAGGAGGCGGCGGGCGAGGCCGAAGTTGTAGCACTCGTCCTTCACATACTCGATCTTTTTCGCGACCACCATGCGCGCGATTCCCGCCTCGATCATGGCCGCTGCGCAGGGGGCGCACGGAAACCATTCGCTCAGGTAGAGGGTCCCACCCTCGATCGGGATCCCCGCCGACGCGGCGCGGCAGATTGCCCTGACCTCGGCGTGAACGCACGGGCAGTCGCGCTGCGTCTCGGGGCTGATCGCCCCCCCCGCCAGACAGCGATCGTGCAGCCCCGCCCTCCCCGGCGGACCGTTCCAGCCGATGACGCGCCCGCCGCCCGGGGCCTCGATCACGGCCGCTATGCGCGCGCTCATGCAGGTGCCGAGCGCTTTTGTCTCCGACAGGAGCCGCAAAACCTCGTCCCGCTCCACCCCCACATCCATTTCTGCGGCTTCAACCCCGCCGCGCGGCCCGCGTGGCGACCCGCGCCGCGGCCGCTTCAGAACAGCCCAAGGAACTTCCTGCGCGGGGGAGGCGTTTCCGCCGGCCTCGCGAGGGATTCGATCCGCTTCCTAAGATCCTCGACCGCGCGGGCGTGGGACTCGGCGGACGCCCGTTGCCGCTCCTCCGCCGCAGCGACAGCCGCCGTGAGTCTCGACACCTCCTCCTCCATGCGCGCCGCCCGGGAGCGGTAGAGATGGAGCGCCACGAAGAGAAAGAGCGCCGCGGCGGCGAAAACGCCCGCGGGGGCCGCCCATGAACGCCCGGCGGGCTGCGCCGGGACGGCCGACTGCGCGGGGGCGGACGGAAACGAACCATCCGCCGTGCCGGCGGCCATGACCCTTTTGGCCCGGTCTAGCGCGGCGCGCGCCCGCGCGAGCGCCATGTTCTCCGCCCCGCCGCCCCGCGCCTCGTCGTTCATCCTTCCCTCCCCGCTCCTGCCGCGGCGCACACGATAGCACACCCGGCGGGCCGACGGAAGGGTTTTGGGCTTTCGATCCGGGCGCTTCATCCCCGGCAGGGGTGATTGCCGGGCAAGCCGCGCCGCCCTGCCCACCCCCCGGGTCGCGCCGCGGCGCGGCCGATGCCGTTCCCCCCTGGGGCGCGGGGCCCCGCTTCCGGCCGCGGGACACCCCGGCGATCTCGCCGCTGCAGGCGGTCGGGGTCCGCGCGGATCGAACACCGGGCGCCTGTGGAAGGATCCGCGATTCCGGTTCGAGGGCCGTGCTTGCGCCGAGGCGCGCTTTCGTGTATTCTTCCGCCGCGACCGGGAGCCGCGGCCGTCCGCCGACCTCCCCGTATCCACCATTCACCGCAAGGAGGCAACCGTGCCATTCAGATTCGCGTGTCTCGCGGCCGCCCTGGCGGCCGCCGCGCTTCCCCTTT
>WBZO01007527.1_pt1 | contig 10049 bp, 10 predicted proteins | sample 5204261 | NCBI WGS metagenome assembly WBZO01 (sample SAMN12412400, study PRJNA552823) | activated sludge metagenome | isolation source: activated sludge from anammox sidestream of wastewater treatment plant... | place: USA: North Carolina | collected 2017-09
CATCATCCGCGGCCTCACCACCGCGGCGGGCCTCTGGACCGTGGCGGCCATCGGACTCGCGGTGGGCGGCGGGATGCTGGCGGCGGCGGCAATCGCGACCGCGGTGGCGTGGGCGATCCTCGCGGTGCTGAAGCCGCTCGAGCGGCGCTTCGCGCTGCGCAAGACGTTGCCGCAGCTGCGAGTCGATTTCGCGGGCCGCGCCTCGCTCGCGGCGATCGAACAGCTGCTCGCGAGGCACGAACTGCCCGCGAGCACGGTCGTCACGCGCCACAATGCGGACGACGGCGACGAGGTCACCGTGGAGTTTGCACGCGGTGCCGCGCGCCCCGTGCTCGGCGAACTGGCCGATGCGCTGCGCGCGCTGCCGGGGGTCCAGTCGGTGGCGCTCGACTACACCGCGCATTGACCGCGCAGCCCTTGCGGCTGAAAGCTATAAGCTATGGGCCATAAGCCATAACGGGGGTTCCCATGGCCGCAACGGCCCAGCTGTCCTTACGTGCCATCGTGCTGTCGATGGTCCTCGCGATGATCCTCGCCGCCGCGAACACCTATCTCGGGCTCTTTGCGGGCCTCACGATCGCGTCGGCCATCCCTGCCGCGGTCGTCTCGATGGGCGTGCTGCGCCTCCTCGGCGGCGGCACGATCCTCGAGAACAACATCGTCGCGACGGGCGCCTCCGCGGCGGCCTCGATCGCCGCGGGTGTCATCTTCACGATTCCCGCGCTCGTGATCCTGCAGTACTGGAGCGATTTCCGGTACTCGTGGGTGCTCGCGATCGCCGGTCTCGGCGGCATCCTCGGCGTGCTGTTCTCGGTGCCGCTGCGCCGCTCGCTGATCATCGAGCAGAAGCTCAAGTTCCCGGAAGGCATGGCGGCCGCCGAAGTGCTGAAGACGGGCGCCAATCCGGCGCAGGGGCTCCGGATCCTGATGGGCTCGGCGCTCGGCGGCGGCCTCGTCAAGCTCCTCGCGGGCAGCGGCCTCAGGTTGATCCCCGACACGGCGGCGTTCGCGTCGTACGCCGGCAAGGGCATCGCGTACATGGCGGCGAACCTGTCACCGGCGCTGCTCGGCGTCGGTTACATCGTCGGGCTCAATGTCGGCATCGTGATCGTCGGCGGCGGCATCATTTCCTGGAACATCGCGATTCCGCTCTACGCGGCGCACTATGCGAACGCCGACCCCGCGCTCGCCACCGCGCTGCAGGGCCTCTCGGCAAACGACGCGGCCTATGCGATCTGGGCCGCGAAGATCCGCTACATGGGTGTCGGCGCGATGCTGATCGGTGGCCTGTGGGCCGTCGTGAGCCTGCGCAGCTCGCTGCTGTCCGGCGTGAGAAGCGGCCTTGCGGCCACGCGTGCCGGCGCGCGCAGCCTCCTCGCCGAAACCGAGCGCGACCTGCCGATGAACCTCGTGCTGATCGGCATCGTGCTGTTCACGATTCCGCTCGCGCTGCTGTACCAGGCCATCGTCGGCAGCTGGGGCGTGAGCGTGCCGATGACGATCATCATGATCGTGGCGGGCTTCGTGTTCTGCTCGGTGTCCGCCTACATGGCGGGCCTCATCGGTTCGTCGAACAACCCGGTGTCCGGCATCACGATCTGCACGATCCTGTTCGCCTCGCTCGTGCTGTGGCTGCTGATGGGCCGCACGGCGCCGCTCGGCCCGGTCGCCGCGATCATGATCGGCGCGGTCGTGTGCTGCGCGGCCGCGGTCGGCGGCGACAACCTGCAGGACCTCAAGTGCGGCCAGCTCGTCGGCGCGACCCCGTGGCGCCAGCAGGTGATGCTCGCGATCGGCGCGGTCTCGTGCGCGCTCGTGATGGCGCCGGTGCTGAACCTGCTGAATGCCGCATACGGCATCGGCACCCCGACCGCCGATCACCCGACGCCGCTCCTCGCGCCGCAGGCGACGCTGATGGCGTCCGTTGCCCAGGGCATGTTCGGCGGCCAGTTGCCCTGGACCATGGTGACGATCGGCGGCGCGATCGGTGTGGTGATCATCCTCGTCGACCAGGTCCTGAAGGCGCGCGGCGCGCATTTCCGCGTGCCGGTGCTCGCGGTGGCCGTCGGCATCTACCTGCCGCTCGAGTACACGACCCCGATCTTTCTCGGTGGCCTCCTCGCGCACCTCGCCGACCGCGCGCGGGGCGTGAAGGCGGGCGCGAGCGAGGCGGAGCGCGTCGCCGACAAGGGCGTGCTGTTCGGCGCCGGCATGATCACCGGGGAGGCGCTGATGGGCATCGTCATCGCGATCCCGATCGTCGCGACCGCCGACCGCGACGTGCTCGCGCTGCCGCCCTCGCTGCACTTCGGCGCGTGGCTCGGCATCGCGCTGGTGGCAGCCCTCGGGTGGTGGATGTACCGCGTCGCGATACGCGACCGGTCCGCCGGCGGCGCCACGCCGGAATGATCGGGCCCGTGTTCGACGCCGCGGCGCTGCAGGCGTACCTGCGCACGCGGATTCCGCTCGCGGCCGCGATGCAGCTCGAGGTGCTCGCAGCCGATGCAGAGGCCGTGCGGATCGGTGTGCCCCTCGCGCCGAACACCAATCAGCACGGGACCGCGTTCGGCGGCAGCGTCGCCACGCTCGCGATGCTGACCGCATGGTCGTTGCTGCACGTCAGGCTGCAGGCTGCCGGCATCCCGAACCAGCTCGTCATCCAGCGCGGCTGCGTCGAGTACGAACGCCCGATCGCAGGCGCCTTCAGCGCACGCTCGTCACTGCGTGCCGCCGCCGACTGGCCGCCCTTCGTGAACGGCCTGCGGCGCCGTGGCAAGGCGCGGATTGCGGTCCGCGTCGCGCTGGAGTACGAAGGGGCGACTGCCGCCCGATTCGACGGCGAGTTTGTCGCGCTCGGCGCGGGCACGTCTCCCCGGAGGTCCACATGAACGGGTTCGTTCCGCTGGAAGGCGGCTGCAGCTGCCGCGCCGTCCGCTACCGCCTCGAGGCGGCGCCGATCTTCGTGCACTGCTGCCACTGCAGCTGGTGCCAGCGCGAGACCGGCTCCGCATTCGTCGTGAACGCGATGGTCGAGACCGACCGGATCACGCAGCTCGGCGCATCACCGGTCACGATCGATACCCCGTCGGCGAGCGGTCGCGGGCAGCAGATCGTCCGCTGCCCGCGATGCCAGGTCGCCGTATGGAGCCACTATGCCGGCGCGGGGCCGGGCATCGCCTTCCTGCGTGTCGGCACGCTGGATGAACCCGCGCGCATTCCGCCCGACATCCACATCTACACATCCACCCGGCTGCCGTGGGTCGTGCTCCCCGAAGGCGCGCGCGTCGTGCCGGAGTTCTACGACGCAAAGACGGTGTGGCCGGCCGACAGCCTCGCGAGGTTCCGGGCCGCTCGCGCCCGCACCGGCTGACTGTGGCAGCATAGCGGCCCCCATGCCCGCCGCCGCTGCCTTTCGCACACGCATGATCGTGTGCTTCGCGATCATCTACATCGTATGGGGCTCGAGCTACCTCGCCACGTCGGTGGGTGTGCACCACCTCCCGCCCTTCCTGTTCGCCGGCATCCGCTTCATGACCGCCGGCGTGGCGCTCGCGGTGATTGCCAGGATACGGGGCGAGCGCATCGCGATCGACCGCACCGATCTCAGGCACCTCGTCGTGATGGCGCTCACGTGGGTGGCGGTGTCGAACGGCTTCAACGTCTGGGCGCTGCAGTGGGTGCCGTCCGGGCAGGCCGCGCTCCTCAATGTCACCTCGTCGTTCTGGATCGCAATCTTCGGCATGTTCGGCGCGCGCGCCCATCCGATCGACCGTCGCAGCGGCGTCGGGCTCGCGCTCGGCTTTCTCGGCACGGTCGCGATCGTCTGGCCGCGCGAGGGCTTCTCGACGGCGCACGTCGTCCCGCAACTCGGCATTCTCGTCGGCTGCATGGGCTGGGCAGCCGGCACGATCTACTTCCGCAATGTGCGCACGAGCCTCGAGATCCTCGCGTTCACCGGCCTGCAGATGTGCCTCGGCGGCGTGATCATGACGGCGATCGGGCTCGGCCTCGGCGAGCAGCGCGCATGGCAATGGTCGTGGCCGGGCGCGGTCTCGATGGCCTACCTCACGATATTCAGCTCCTGCCTCGCGTACACCGCATACGCCTGGCTCACGCAACACACGACGCCGGCGCGTGTCGCGACCTACGGCTACGTGAATCCGGCGATCGCGACGCTGCTCGGCTGGTGGCTGCTCGACGAGCAGCTGACGGCCATCGCACTCGCCGGCATGGCCGTCATCCTCGCCGGCGTCGTGCTGGTCAACTGGCCGGAGGAAGTCTCGGCGCCGGAATCGCCGGGCTGACGTCAGCGGCGCAGCGTCTCGACGCGCAGGCTCGACCCGATGAACCACGAGCCGAGCCAGGACACGATGCTGACGATGAGCGCACCGAGCACCGCAGGCCAGAAGCCCGCGATCGTGAACCGCGGCAGGATCCATGCGACGAGGCTCACCATGCCGGCGTTCACCACCAGCAGGAAAAGGCCGAGCGTCACGATCGTGATCGGAAACGTGAGCACGACGGCGATCGGCCGCACGACCGCATTGACGACGCCGAGCAGCGCGGCGGCGATCAGCAGCGTGGCGGTGGAACTGATGGCGAAACCGTCGACCCACCGCGACGCGAGCCACAGTCCGCCGGCTGCGATCAGCGCACGCAGGATGAAACCGCTCATTTCGCCTCCTTGTCCATGTGCTTCTCGAGATAGACCTTGAGCCGCGCGAGCGCACGCTCCCAGCCGGCCCGCAGGCGCAGGAAATAAGTGTCCCACGCCGGGTCGTCCGGGAAGCCCGAGCCGAGCAGGCGCACGATGCTGCCCTCGCCGTCGGCCTCGAGCAGGAAATCGTCGATCAGCGTGGCTCCCGCGCCCGGCAGCCCGTCGTGCTCCATGTGGATCAGCCGCAGGCGGCGTCTCGCGTCGAACACGTCGATATGGGCGTCGATCGTGCTCACGCGATCGACACTCGCGCGAAAGCTGCCGCCCTGCCGCGGCTTGATGCCGGCCCCCGGCGCGCACCAGCGCGCGAGCGCCTTCGGCTCGACGAACGCCCGCCAGACGCGCCCCGTGTCGGCCGCGATGTCGATGCGATGCGCATAGCCGCGCAACTTGCCGCTCATGTGCGCTATTGTGCCATCCCGGACGGCGCGCTGGCGCGCGCGGCAGGGGGACACTGATGGCCTTCGTACATCTCGTGATCGTGGTCGCGCTCGCCCAGTACCTCGCATTCGGCATGGCCGTGGCGCGCGCGCGTGTCCGCCACGGCATCCACGCGCCGGCCACCACGGGTCACGCCGACTTCGAGCGCTGCTACCGCGTGCAGATGAACACGCTCGAGCTGCTCATCGCGCTCGTGCCCGGCATGCTGATCTTTGCGCTGTACGTCGACCCGTTGTGGTCGGCGGCGCTCGGCTGCGTCTACGTGATCGGCCGCCTCGTCTATTACGTCGGCTACACGCGCGCCGCGGAGCGGCGGCACATCGGCTTCGGGCTGTCGATGATGCCGATCCTCTTCCTGCTGCTCGGCGGCTTCATCGGCGCGCTGCGCGCTCTTTTCTAGCGCGCCACATCATCAATCCCATCGGCAGCACGGACACGACGATGATGAGCACCGTGACGAGGCCGAAATTGCGCTTGATCCACGGCAGGTTGCCGAAGAGGTAGCCCGCGACGACGAACAGCACGACCCAGCCCGCGCCGCCCGCGACGTTGTAGGCCTGGAAGCGCGCGTAGGGCATGCGGCCCACGCCCGCGACGAACGGCGCGAACGTACGCACGATCGGCACGAAGCGCGACAGCACGATCGTCATCGGCCCGTAACGGCTGAAATAGTCCTCCGTCTCGCGCAGGTACTCGACCTTCAGGTACCGGTAGCGGCCGCTGAAGGCGGGCGGTCCGATGCGCCGGCCGATCGCATAGTTCACGGTGTTGCCGAGTATCGCCGCGGCTGCGAGCGAGGCGATCAGCGCCTGCAGCGTCAGGGTGCCGCTCGTGTCGACCGCGGCGAGCGCGCCGAGCGCAAAGAGCAGCGAGTCGCCCGGCAGGAACGGCGTGACGACGAAGCCCGTCTCGGCGAAGACGACGAGGCAGACGATCGCGTAGATCCACACATCGAAGCGCACCAGCAGCTCGACCAGATGGCGGTCGAGATGCAGCACGAGGTCGATCAGCGACTGCAGGAATTCCAACGGTCGGGGCGCCGTGCGATCAGGGCGACGCGCGCGCGAGGCGGCTGCGCGACTTCAGCGCATCGAGCGCGATGCGCACTTCGCGGTCCCGCGCCGCAGCGGCGGTGTCGGGCGCCGTCTCCTCGCCGTCGATCGCGATGTCGGGCGTGATGCCCTTGTCCTGGATCGAGGCTCCCGAGGGCGTGAAGTAGCGGGACGTCGTGAGCTTCACCGCGCGCCCGCCCGACAGCGGCATCACGGTCTGCACGGAGCCCTTGCCGTAGGTCGTGCGCCCGGCGAGCACCGCGCGCTTGTGGTCCTTGAGCGCGCCCGCGAGGATCTCCGCGGCCGAGGCCGACGCGCCGTTCACCAGCACGACCATGTCGGCGCCGGCGAGATCGTCACCGGGGGAGGCTTCCATGCGGAAGCGCGAATCCGGCGTGCGCCCCTCGGCGGTCACGATGAGGCCCGACTCGAGGAACGCGTCGGACACTTCGACGGCCGCCTCGAGCACGCCGCCCGGGTTGTTGCGCAGGTCGAGCACGAGCCCCGCGAGCGCGCCGTGCGAGCCGCGCTCGAGATCGGCGATCGCGGCGTGCACATCGTGTGCGGTGGTCTCGCTGAAATTGGTGATGCGCAGGTAGCCGTAGCCCGGCTCGAGCATCGCGTGCTCGACACTGTGCACGGCGACCTGGGCGCGCTGCAGCGGCACGTCGATCGGCGCCGGCGCGCCGGCGCGGGCCAGGGTGAGCGTGACGCGGCTGCCCGCCGGTCCGCGCATGCGCTCGATCGCATGGTCGACATCGAGACCGATCTTCTCGCCGTCGATCGCGACGATCATGTCGCCCGCACGAATGCCGGCGCGAAAGGCCGGTGAACCCTCGATCGGCCGCAGTACCTTGATGCCGGTCGGCTCGGCGGCGATCTCGATGCCGACCCCCGGGTAGGAACCGGTCGTGCTCGCCCGGATCTCCTCGTATTCCTCGGCATCGAGGAAGGCAGAGTGCGGATCGAGGGCGCTCACCATGCCGCGGATCGCGTTGTCCATCAGTGCGTGGTCGTCGACGCCATCGACATAGTCGCGCTTGACGCGCTCGAGGACCTCGGCGAGCAGGCGCGCGTCCTCCCACGGCAGCACCGAATCGGCCGCCGCAGGCTGATCGCGCAGGTCGGCGAGCACGCTGCCGGTCATCGACGCCGAGAAACCGAGGACGGCCCCGGCCGCGAGCGCCAGCATCGTGCGGGAACGGACACGCATCCGCCGATTACTACACAGCCCGGAGGCGGCGGCAAGTTTCGCGCGCCGGGCCAAGGCAAACCCCTAGTGGAGCCCCGGAGCGGGCTCCGGGACCACCTCGCGGGCGGTCCCGGGGACCCGGGCCAGCGCGGCCGGTAGGTCCGCGAGCACGTCCGTCAGCGGAACGGGGCGGCCGATCGAAAACCCCTGCCCGTAGTCGACGCCGAGCCCCGCGATGCGCTCGCGGATCGGGTCGGTCTCCACATATTCCGCGACCGTCAGCATCTGCATCGAGCGGGCGAGCTGCGCGACAGCCTGCACCAGCGATTCCGAGCGGGCATCGTGCAGGATGTCGCGCACGAAGCTGCCGTCGATCTTGAGCATCGACACGGGCAGCTGCCTGAGATACGCGAGCGAGGACAGCCCCGTGCCGAAGTCGTCGAGCGCGACACCGCAACCGAGCTTGCGCAGGCGGCGCATCAGGACCTCGGCGCGCGCGAGGTTCGCGATGGTCGCGCTCTCGGTGAGTTCGAAGCACAGCGACGATGGTGGCAGGCCGCTCGCCTCGATGCGCCGGATCAGTTCGTCGGCGAACTCGATGTCGTTCAGCGACTGGCCGGAGAAGTTGATCGCGAACACGGCGCGGGTCGCGGCGATCGTGTCGACGTGCGGGCGCAGCTGCGCGAGCGCGTGGTCCATGACCCAGCGATCGATGGTCGGCATCAGCTGATAGCGGTTCGCCGCCGACAGGAAGCGATCGGGGCCGACCGTCTCGCCGTCGTCGTCGATCATCCGCAGCAGGAGCTCGAAGTGCGGCGGATGGCCGGCGGCGAGGTCGAGCGGCTGGATGAACTGCGCATCGAGGCGCAGGCGGTCTTCGGCCACCGCCGCGCGCAACGATGCGGCGATCGTGATGTCGGTGAAGCGCCGCACGACGCTCTCGTCGGTCGCCTGGTAGGCCTCCGCGCGATTGCGCCCGCGATCCTTGGCGGCCTTGCAGGCGGTTTCCGCGGCGGCGAGGGCGTGGGTCAGCTCGCCCCCCGCCCGGTCGAGTTCGGCGACCCCGATGCTGAGCGACGCGCGCGAACGCTCGTCACCCTGCACCGCCGCGAGCTGCACGGCGGACTCGCACCATGAGGTCGCGAGTTCGAGTGCCGCCTCGATGCTGCCCGGCATCGCGACGGCAAAGCGATCGCCCGAGATGCGCGCGGCCACCCCGCCCGCCGGCAGACGCCGGCGCATCATGTCGGCGAGCATCGAGAGCGTGAGGTCGCCGACGTGCATGCCGAAGTTCTCGTTGACGAGATGCAGCTGGTCGACATCGATGTACAGCACGGCGAGCGGCGTCGATTTGTCCTTCTGCGCAAGGAGGTCGCCGACACGCTGCTCGAAGGCCGGGCGATTCAGCAGGCCCGTCATCGCGTCGTAGCTCGACTCGATGACCGCCGATGCCTTGCGCGACAGCACATCGGCGAGACGGGCCTCGCGGTCGGCGAAATCGGGCGCAGCCTCGTGCCGGTAGAGCGCGAAGATGCCGATCGGCCGGCCCGACGCGTTGTTGAGCGGGCACGAAAGGATCTTGTAGGGCAGCGCGCCGAACGCGGAGTTCTGCGCCAGGCGGTTCATGATCATCGGATCGCGGCGCACCTGGGCGAGCGACAGCAGGTGGCGATGCGTCTGCGCCAGGAGCCGACCGTCGGCCGGGTTTTCCTGCGGCATCCGAAAGAGCACGAGGCTCTTCTCCGGCACGAGCACCGCGGCGAGCGCGCAATCGAGGTGCTCGACCGCGTTCTCGAGGATCACGCGCAGCACCGATGCGTCGTCGCCGGCCCGCGCGCCCTCGCGCCCCGACACCGCGAGCACGAGCTCGAGGTCGCGATCGCGGGCGCTCAGGTTTTCCGACAGCAGCTCGATGCTGTGCCGCGAGACGAGCTCACGGCGCAGGCACTCGAGGGCAGGGCGCACGAGCGCGTGCACGAACGAGAATGTGCGCTGCTCGGCGTCACGGCTTCCTCGCCCCTGGATCGCCACAAGGGCGAGCAGTTCGCGGGTCGTGTCGTCCCGCAGCCAGCAAAGGTAGAGCGGCACGTCGCCCTCGAGCACGCGCAGCTGGCCCGCACCGGCGGCATCGGCCGCGGCATCGGCGATGGACGCCTCGACGGCGTGCACGAGCTCGGGCCAGGTCGCCGACTCGTTCGACCAGCGCAGCTGCGCGCGGGCGTCGAACACCGCGATGCTCGAGGTACGCGGCATCAGCGAGCGCACGAGCTGCGCATAGTGCTCGAGTGACGACCACTGGCCCGATTGAGGGTATTCGGCGAGCGAAGGCATCCGGCCGCCTCCCTGGCGGAGACTGCACGATGTCACATCGGGCCACGTGGGGAGGTTGATCAAGTTGGCGTTTCGCGGAGTCCGGATCGCGTCGCATTGTCATCGTCCGGCCGCGCCGACCCGAAGCCGCAAATCGGTGGAAAACGGGCGGAAATGTGTGACGCGCTGCACATTGGCCGGCAGCCCGATCGTTTCAGCGAGGGTACTTTGCCGCGGCGATACTCCTGCTTGCACGACAGCCGCGGTCCTGACGCCATTCCCGGCAATGGGTCGTGGGCGCCTGGCCGCGCCATTCATGTGGATGAGGCCGGTGGAG
>WBZO01007528.1_pt1 | contig 10049 bp, 9 predicted proteins | sample 5204261 | NCBI WGS metagenome assembly WBZO01 (sample SAMN12412400, study PRJNA552823) | activated sludge metagenome | isolation source: activated sludge from anammox sidestream of wastewater treatment plant... | place: USA: North Carolina | collected 2017-09
GGTGGGCGAGGGCCTCTGCCGCCACCATCCCCGGGGCCCCCGCCGCCCGCAACACAGGGGCCCCGCCACGGCAGGCTTGCTGATCCCGCCTCGGCACGACACATTCCCCGGCAGGCATCGGAATGGAACGGACCATGGACTTCGACCTGTTCGTGATCGGCGGGGGTTCGGCTGGTGTGCGGTGTGCCCGTATCTCGGCCGGTCATGGCGCACGTGTCGGCATCGCCGAGGAGCGGTTCTGGGGCGGTACCTGTGTCAATATCGGCTGCGTGCCGAAGAAACTGCTGGTGCAGGCATCCGAATACGGGGCCTGGGCCGAGGATGCGGCGGGGTTCGGCTGGACCATCGAGAAGGGGCCGCATGACTGGTCGAAGCTGATCGCCGCCAAGGACCGGGAGATCACGCGGCTGCAGGGGATCTATCGCCGGCTGCTGGAAGGCGCGGGCGTGACGATCTTCGACGGGCGCGCGGTCCTGGCGGACCCGCACACGGTCGAGGTCGGTGGCAGGCGGCTGACGGCCGAGACGATCGTCGTCGCCACCGGCGGCGCCCCGGAACGGCCCGATATCCCCGGGGCCGAGCTGGGCATCATCTCGGATGATGCGTTCTATCTGCCGACGATGCCGCGGCATGTGACGATCGTCGGCTCGGGCTTCATCGCGGTGGAGTTCGCCGGGATCTTTCGCGGCCTGGGCGCCGAGGTGCATCTGGTCGATCAGGATATCCGGGAAAGCGTCGCGGAAGCCCTGACGGCGCAAGGGGTGACGCTGCATCCCGGGCGGCTGCCGCGGAAGGTCGCGGCCGACGGCGACGGGCGCATCCTGACCTTCGGCGATGGCGAGTCGATGCGCACCGACGTGGTGTTCTTCGCGACCGGACGCCGTCCGCTGACGGCCAATCTGGGGCTGGAAAAGGCCGGAGTCGCGGTGGACGCCGCCGGGGCCGTCGTCGTGGACGAGCATCTGCGCACGACCCGGCCCAACATCTATGCGATGGGCGACGTGACGAACCGGAAGAACCTGACGCCTGTCGCGACAGCCGAGGGCCACGCGCTGGCGGATACGCTGTTCGGCAGGAACCCGCGCGGGGTCTCGCTGCGGAACGTGCCGGCGGCGGTGTTCTCGACACCACCGGTCGCGACCGTGGGCCTGACCGAGGAGGAAGCGGCCGAACGCGGCCCGGTCGATGTCTATGTCACAAGGTTCACGCCGATGCGGCACACATTGTCGGGGCGTGCCCGCAAGACGATGATGAAGCTGGTGGTCGACCAGGCGACCCAGACGGTTCTGGGCGCGCACATGGTGGGCGAGGACGCGCCGGAAATCATGCAGGGCATCGCCATCGCGGTGGTGATGGGAGCGACCAAGCAGGATTTCGACCGCACGATCGGCATCCATCCCACCGCGGCCGAGGAGTTCGTGACCCTGCGCACCCGGACCCGGGTGGCGGGCGTGGCGAAGGCCGCCGAATAGCCGGCCCGCGTATGACATTTCGCTCAGTTGACTGCAACGGCCGGGACATCGGACCTATATCAATATCCACGCTCGCACGGGTCCACGACCCGCACCGTAGGAGGCCGAGACCATGAGCGACACCGTATCAGCGGCGGCAAGCCGCGCGGAGGACACGGTCGGTCTGACCTTTCTGCCGCAGGACAGCCTGCCACCCGGCGCGACATTCGGCTTTGTCCATGTCTCCGGCGGCAGCCAGGACGCGTCGACCTCGCCGGATCTGATCTTCCAGTTCGTGACCTTGACGGCGGACTTCAAAGGGCTGGTGCCGGTGCCGGAATTGTCGTCCGAGACGCCGACGACGCCCGGCTCCAGCGTCACCATCCCGGCCGGTGCACAGACAACGATCGTGACGTTCGATCACAGCCAGACCGTCGTCGTTCCCGGCGACCGCTGACCTTTCACCGCCCTGGTTGCCGGCGTCGGTTTGACGTCGGCGCGGCCGGCCGTAAGATTGCCGACTGACAAAAAAACAGCCGGCCCGCGCCGGGAGGAACCAGGATGAAACGACGTGCCTTTCTCGCGGCTGCAGCCGCGACCGGGTTTGCGCGGCCGGCGATCGCCCAGCCGACCAAGACGCTGGTCTTCGTGCCACAGGCCAACCTGACCAGTCTGGACCCGGTCTGGACCACCGCGACGGTGACGCGGAATTTCGCGCTGATGGTCTACGAGACCCTGTACGGCCGGGACGAGTCCTTCACCCCGAGGCCGCTGATGGTCGAGGGGCATCGGATCGATGATGACGGCAAACGCTGGACGATGCGCCTGCGCGACGGCCTGGTGTGGCATGACGGCACGCCGGTGCTGGCACGCGACTGTGTCGCCTCGCTGAACCGCTGGATGAAGCGGGATGCCGCGGCGCCGATCATCCAGGCGCGGGTGGACGCGATCGAGATGCCGGACGACCGGACCCTGGTCTGGCGCCTGAAGAAGCCATTCCCGCTGCTGGCGCATTTCCTGTCCAAGGTGCAGCCCTCGCCGGTGATGATGCCGGAACGGATCGCCGCGGCGGTCGATCCGTACAAGCAGGTCACCGACATCGTCGGCTGCGGCCCGTTCCGCTTCCTGGCAGACGAGTTCGTTTCGGGCAGCCGCGCCGTGTTCGCGCGGTTTGATCGGTATCGGCCGCGGCAGGAGCCGGGGTCGTATGTCGCCGGCGGCCACGAGGTGAAGCTCGATCGCGTCGAATGGCGGGTGATCCCCGATCCGGCGACGGCGGCGAACGCGCTGATCTCGGGTGAGGTCGACTGGCTGGAACTGCCGCAGCCCGACCTGTTGCCGATGCTGAAAACGAACAGCGGGGTAACGACCGGCCTGCTGGACATATACGGCACATTTGCGCTGCTGCGGCCGAACCATCTGCACCCGCCGACCAGCAATGCGGCGGTGCGGCGGGTGATGCTGGCGGCGATCGACCAGCGCGAATGCATGATCGCGGCGATGGGGGAGGACCCGTCGACCTGGCGCGCGCCGATCGGCTTCTTCGTGCCCGGCCCGTCGGCGAACGACGCCGGCATGGCGGCGGTGCGGGAGCGGAAATCGATCGACCAGTTGAAGAGGATGCTGGAACAGGCCGGCTACCAGGGCGAGACGATGGTCGTCATGCATCCGACCGACCAGGTGATCTACAATGCATTCATCACCGTGGCTGTCGATACGTTCCGCAAGATCGGCATGAACGTGGACGAGCAGATGACCGATTGGGGCACGATCGTGCAGCGCCGGCCATCGAAGGCGCCGCTGGACAAGGGCGGCTGGTCGCTGTTCCCCGCCGGCGCGCCGGCGCCGGAATTCGTCGATCCGCTGCTGTCGAACCCGATGCGCAGCAACGGGCCCAAGGCCTGGTTCGGCTGGCCGGACGATCCGCGGATCGAGGCCGCCCATGCCGCCTGGATCGACGCCGCGACCGATGCCGAACGACGCCGGCTGGAAGTGGATTACCAGTTGGCCGCCTTCGATTCGGTGCCGGTGATCCCGTGCGGCCAATACCTGCCGCACGCCGCCTGGCGGAAGAACGTGACCGGCCTGATGAAAGGTTCCGCCCCGGTGTTCTGGGGCGCCGACAAGGCCTGATCCTGCCCGTTCGCCCCGCGCGGCCGCTCATGAATTGAGACACCGGGCGATCCGCACTGGCATTTCGGTGCGGGCTGGGGCAGTTTTGTGTTTCGCGTCGTCTGGGACGCCACTGGCAGCCAAAATAAACGGGGACAGGGGCCGAAAGAAGTATGGAGCGTCTGAGTTTCCTGAAGGCCGCGGCGGCGGACGCGGCAGTCGCCACCGGCGGTTCGCGCATGCCGGCGGGCGGTTACACCGTCGACGGCAAGGCTCTTCGCTTCGTGCTTCAGGCCGGTTTCGCCGATCCCGACCCGATCCGGACAACTCGTGGCGCCGTGCGCAGCGGCGCTCGGACGGTGCCGTGGGGCGCGGCGAAGTCCTGAGCGGAGCGAGGTTGCATGTTCGCGTATGCCATCCGCCGAATTATCGCGACGATCCCGGTGATCCTGGTCGTCGCATTCTTCGTGTTCAGCCTGCTTTACATCGCGCCCGGCGATCCTGCGGCGGTGATCGCCGGCGATCAGGCGACGCCGGATGACGTCGAGCGTATCCGCCAGTCCCTCGGCCTGGACCGGCCGTTCCTGGTGCGGTTCTTCGACTGGCTGTTCAGCGTGCTGCAAGGCGATCTGGGGAACTCGATCTTCACCAACCTGCCGGTGACGCACATGATCGCACAGCGGATCGAGCCGACGCTGTCGCTGATGCTGCTGACGCTGACCCTGTCGCTGACATTCGCGATTCCGATGGGAGTGATCGCGGCGTGGAAGCACGGCACGCTGATCGACCGGGCGGTGATGTTCCTGGCAGTGTTCGGCTTTTCGACCCCGGTCTTCGTCATCGGCTATCTGCTGGCGTATTTCTTCGCGCTGAAGCTGGACTGGCTGCCGGTGCAGGGCTTCACCTCGATCACGCAGGGGCTGCTGCCGTTCCTGCGCAACCTGATCCTGCCGGCGGTGGCGCTGGGGCTGGTCTATATGGCGCTGATCGCCCGCATCACGCGGGCGACGATGCTGGACGTGCTGTCGCAGGACTATGTGCGCACCGCCAAGGCGAAGGGCGTCGGACAGCGCGGCATCCTGTTCCTGCATGCGCTGAAGAATGCGGCGGTGCCGATCGTGACGATCGTCGGCATCGGCTTCGCGGTGCTGATCGGCGGCGCGGTGGTGACCGAGAGCGTGTTCGCCATTCCCGGGCTGGGGCGGCTGACCGTGGATGCGATCCTGCGGCGCGACTATCCGGTGATCCAGGGCGTCGTGCTGCTGTTCAGCTTCAGCTACGTCATCGTGAATCTCATTGTCGATTTGCTCTACACCCTGTTTGACCCGAGGATCAGATATTGAGCGCGACTTCCACCTCCTTGGGGACCGCTCCGGCCGAGTACCGGGAAGCGCCCGCGCTGCCTGATGTCCTGCCGCCGCCGAAGGAGCGGGGCAGGGTCATGGGTTTCATCTACCGCCATCCGACGATCGTGGTCGGCGGGACGCTGGTCGGCATCATGGTGCTGATCGCGCTGCTGGCACCCTGGCTATGGACCAAGGACCCCACCGCACTCGCCCCCGCTCGGCGGACGCGGGAGCCGTCGGCGATGTACTGGTTCGGCACCGACATGCTGGGCCGCGACGTCTATTCGCGGGTGATCTACGGGTCGCGCGTGTCGCTGACGGTCGGGTTCTCGGTTGCGGCCCTGGCGGCGGTGATGGGCACGACCGTGGGGCTGCTGTCGGGCTTCATCCGGCGGCTGGACGCGATCGTCATGCGGATCATGGACGGGCTGATGTCGATTCCGCCGATCCTGCTGGCCATCGCGCTGATGGCGCTGACGCGGGCGTCGGTGAAGAACGTGATCATCGCCATCGCGATCGCCGAGTTCCCGCGCGTCTGCCGCCTGGTGCGCGGCGTCGTGCTGTCGTTGCGCGAGCAACCCTATGTCGAGGCGGCGATCGCTTCCGGCACGCGGGTGCCGGTGATCATCTGGAAGCATATTCTGCCGAACACGCTGGCACCGCTGATGGTGCAGGCGACGTTCATCTGCGCCTCGGCCATGATCGCCGAGGCGACATTGTCGTTCATCGGCGCCGGCACGCCGCCGATCGTGCCGAGCTGGGGCAACATCATGGCGGAAGGCCGCGCGCTGTGGCAGGTGAAACCGTATATCGTGTTCTTCCCGGCCATTTTCCTGTCGATCACCGTTCTCGCGGTCAACCTGCTGGGTGATGGACTGCGCGACGCGCTCGACCCGCGTCTGGCGAAGCGGCTGTAATCCGATGGCATTGCTTGAAGTCGAAAACCTGCAGACGCATTTCGCCACGCCCGACGGGGTGGTGCGGGCGGTCGAGGGCCTGTCGTTCCACGTCGACGCCGGGGAAACCGTGGCGATCGTGGGGGAGTCCGGGTGCGGCAAGTCCGTCACCTCGATGTCGATCCTGCGGCTGATCCCCGAGCCGCCGGGCAAGATCGCCGGGCGGATCCTGTTCCAGGGACGGAACCTGCTGGACGCCACCGAGCAGGAGATGCGCGACATTCGCGGCAACTCCATCTCGATGATCTTTCAGGAGCCGATGACGTCGCTCAACCCGGTGCTGACGGTGGGACGGCAGATCGGCGAGACGCTGCAGCTCCATCAGGGCATGAGCGCGCGCGACGCCGAGGCGAAGGCGGTCGAGATGCTGACCCTGGTCGGCATCCCGGCACCGGGGCGGCGGGTGAAGGAGTATCCGCACCAGTTGTCCGGTGGCATGCGGCAGCGCGTGATGATCGCGATGGCGCTGGCCTGCAATCCGAACCTGCTGATCGCCGATGAGCCGACGACGGCGCTGGACGTGACCATCCAGGCGCAGATCCTGGACCTGATGCGCGACCTGAAGACCAGGATGGGATCGGCGATCATGCTGATCACCCACGATCTGGGCGTGGTCGCGGAAATGGCCCAGCGTGTGGTGGTGATGTATGCCGGCCGCAAGGTCGAGGAAGCGGACGTGGAGGAGATCTTCCTGCGCCCGATGCATCCCTATACCCGTGGGCTGATCGGCGCCGTTCCCAAGCTGGGGTCATCGCTGGAAGAAGGCGGGCGGTCCAAGCTGGCGGAAATTCCCGGCCTGGTGCCAAGCCTGCGGAAGCCGATCGTGGGGTGCGCGTTTGCCGGCCGCTGTCCGATCGTGACGGATCTGTGCCGCCAGGTGGCACCGGCGATCGAGATCAAGGGAGCCGACCACCTGGTGGCCTGCCACCACGCCGAACACCGGATGGCTGTATCATGACCGCGCCTGTTCTCCTCGATGTCAAAGGCCTGAAGAAGCATTTCCCGATCCATGGCGGGCTGCTGGGGCAGATCACGGCCAGGGTGTATGCGGTCGACGGCGTGTCGTTCGACATCAGGCGCGGTGAGACGCTGTCGCTGGTGGGCGAGTCCGGATGCGGCAAGTCGACCGTCGGCAAGGCGCTGCTGCGCCTGTTCGACATCACCGACGGCGAGGTCCGGCTGGACGGTGAGCGGATCGACAACATGCCCGCCGGCAAGCTGCGGCCGATCCGCAAGCGCGTGCAGGTCGTGTTCCAGGATCCGTTCAGCTCGCTGAATCCGCGGATGCGGGTCCGTGACATCCTGGCGGAGCCGCTGATCAATTTCGGCCTGGCCAGGGGCCGGAAGGACATCGACGAGCAGGTCGCCGGCCTGATGGACAAGGTCCGCCTGCCACGCGATTCGATTCAGCGTTTTCCGCACGAATTCTCGGGCGGGCAGCGGCAGCGCATCGGCATCGCCCGCGCCCTGGCGCCCGGCGCGGACCTGATCATCTGCGATGAGGCGGTGTCGGCGCTGGACGTATCGGTGAAGGCGCAGATCATCAATCTGCTGGTCGACCTGCAGGACGAGCTGGGCCTGGCGCTGCTGTTCATCAGCCATGACCTGGCCACCGTCGAGCATCTGACACATCGCGTCGCCGTGATGTATCTGGGCAAGATCGTCGAGCTGGCCGACCGCCGCACGCTGTTTGCCAAGTCACACCATCCGTATACACGGGCGCTGCTGTCGGCGGTGCCGGTGCCGGATCCGACCGTGAAGCGGCAGCGCATGATCCTGACCGGCGACGTGCCGAGCCCGATCAACCCGCCGCCGGGCTGCCGGTTTCATACACGCTGCCCGTTCGTCATTGCGCGCTGCAAGACCGAGGAGCCGGTGCTGAAGCAGGTCGGCGACGGCCACCTGTCAGCGTGCCACCTGGAGCATGCGCCGGGGCAGGAGCTGGCGGCGGCCGCCTGACCGATCCAGAGGAGCGATTGGCGGCCTACAGCGCGGGCTGGGCCGATTGGCGTTGCGATGCGCCGCCACATTGTTGCGACTGCAGCAGGATATCGCGCACCTCGCGCCAGGTGGCGCAGCGGCCGCCGATCTCCTCGGTGAAGAATGCGAGAAATTCCTCGATCCAGCCGAGGAAATGCCGCAGGTCGCGTTCGCTCTGGACATAGGGGGTGTTGCCCGGTTCCAGCGACGGGCTGTGGTAGGTCAGGACGAAAACGCGATGGCCGCGTGAGCGCATGATGCGGACCAGACGCTTGGCTTCCTCGATCGCGATCCCTTCCGGGGTCAGCTTGATCCGCTCCAGCAGGCCGAGATGGGCCATGATCGATGGTAGGCCGGAATTTTCGATGCGCGGGTGGAAGATCCGGCTGATAGTGGACAGCGGCAGCCCGGAAAGCCGGCCGACGATCGCGGCGGAAACCGGCAGTTCCAGCAATGTCCGGTCACGGTCGATCCAGAACGGGTGTGCCGTCATCCGGCGGAAATCCGGACCGCCCTGCCGCGTGAAGCTCCAGCACGGCACCACGCTGCTGTCGACCTGATAGCCGAGATAGCGCAGGATCCCCGCGGTGTTTGGACCGACACCGTAACGGCCGGCGCGGAAGATGCGCGGCGTGATGCCGAAGGCGGATTCCAGCTCCTGGGTCAGGCTTTGAATCTTTGCGAACTCGAGCACGCCCGGCAGGTTCCCGGCATAGCTGTTGCGTGCCGACACATGCTCGATGAACGGCGGGGTGACCCAGGGATGCAACTGCGCGCCGATGTCGCACAGCCCGGATTGCAGCAGTTCCTTCAAGGGTGCGCGCCCGCCGTCCTGCGATGCCACCGGGTGGTCGACCATGTAGGTCGGTATGGTACCGTAACGCTCAAAGATGCGGTGGGCGATGTGCTGGGACCGCATGGCGGTCACGTCGATTTCCGTGCGGGAGAAGGGGCGCGACCAGTCGAACCCTTCCTCGGCGTCAATCGACACGATCAGGACGGGCTGCGGCAGCGCTTCCTCGTCCACCAGGCGGTGATCGCGGGTGACCAGGATCGAGGAGTCGGCGGCGCCCGGCGTTTCCTGCCAGGGGCGGTCGGTCCCGGTCTCGGCATCGTCCACGCCGCTGGCTTGCCGCGGTTCGCCGTTGCGCCTGCGTTCGTCGCGGCGCGCGAGCCGGCGCCGGATGTCAAGGGCGGGACGCGGCAGCATCGACAGTGCGAGATAGGCGGCGACGACCGGGCTGGGCGCGTCCAGCAGCAGCTTGCGGAACAGCTTGCGTGCCCGCGGCAGATTGCGTTCAAACAGCGCTCGGCGTCCGAAGTCGAACGACACCTCGTTCTGCTTTTGCCGGACCATATCGGGCGGAAGGTTCAGCCGCTCGCCGACATCCCGCAGATTGTACAGCGAGGCCGCCATGAACCGGTCGGAGTTGGACGAGATGCCGATGCCGCGGGTGTAATGGACCAGCACACGTGGGCAGGTCCGCACGGTCCAGGAGGAGGCGGCGACGCGCAGCCAGAGATTATAGTCCTCGACGCTGATCAGCTCCGGCGCCTCGTTGAAGCCGCCGAGCTCCTCGAACACCGAACGGCGGACGAGGACCGAGGAGTTGATGATCCAGTTCCGGTCCCACAGCATCTCGAAGGTCAGCCGCTCGGGGACGACATCCTTGCGATGATCCGGCAGGCAGTGGATCAGGCCGACGCCGGGATCGTCGGCGCAGGCAAGCTGCAGGCGCAGCTTGTCGGGGAACCACCAGTCATCGGCGTCGAGGAAGGCGAGCCAGTCGCCTTTTGCCGACCGGGCGCCCAGGTTGCGGGCGCTGGCCGGGCCGCCGTTCGCCTTCCGGATCAGCCGGACCGGCGGGGGCATGGCGTCGACGATTTCGGCCGTCCGGTCGCGGGAGCCATCGTCGACGACCAGGATTTCCAGAGGCGGACAGGTCTGGGTCCGCACGCTTTCGACCGCCCGCTCGATGTGCGGGGCGGCGTTGTACGCCGGGATGATGACGCTGACCGCCTCAGTCATGGGTCGGACCATCCATCATGGCGGCGTAGATTGCCTTGATTTCGCGCACGACCACCGGGGTGGCGTAGGTCTGCTCGACCCAGGGGTGGGCTGCGGCGGCAAGCGCGTTGCGGCGACCGGGGTCGAACAGGGCCGCGAGGCCGGCGGCGAGGCCGCCTGGACCGCTGATGTCATG
>WBZO01007529.1_pt1 | contig 10047 bp, 7 predicted proteins | sample 5204261 | NCBI WGS metagenome assembly WBZO01 (sample SAMN12412400, study PRJNA552823) | activated sludge metagenome | isolation source: activated sludge from anammox sidestream of wastewater treatment plant... | place: USA: North Carolina | collected 2017-09
AGTGGCATCCAGCCCGGTGTCGGCTCGACGGCGAGGAAGTAGGCGAGCCCGGCGGCGAACACGCCGGTCAGGACCGACACGCGGTCGGACCGGTGGAGTTGCGTTCGCTGGGTGGTGGGACGGCTGGCCATGGCGGGGGCAGTCACGGGGTCATGGTACCAAGGCGGGGATGTTAGGGCGTCCCGGCGCCCTCGATCGCGTTGTCGCGTTGTCGCGTTGTGCCGTCGGGGCCCCCGAGCTAGCGCCCACCTCGGCATCGCTCGGTGTTCGCGGGGACGGATAGCCGCGAAGAACACCATCGATAGGCCGATGGACGCCGTGAAGAACGCCATCGCCGGTGTGTAGGTGCCCACTCGGTCGTAGATGACGCCGCCCACGATCGGCCCGATAAATGCGCCGCCGATATTCATCGTTTCGTTGAGCTCGCTTAGCGCGCCGATCGAACGGGTGCCGAAGTAGCGGGCGACGAGGAGTGGCCGCAGGAACGGCCCTACCTGGCCGACCCCGTACAGTATCGCGAACACGACGAGCCCGCCCACGTCCGTCGAAAGCGTCGCCGCGAGCACGGCGACACCCATGATCCCGCAAGCAGCGCCGTTCAACAGATAGAGTGCGTGGACACGATCGACCGGTGGCCGCGACGATCAACCGGCCAACGAGTGCCCTCACGAACGTCGCCTGGAGAAGGCGTGCTATCTCATCCTGGGACAGCCCGCGGGATTCGAAAAACGGCGCCAGGTGCGGCTGGAAAGCGTCGTTCCCCATCCAGAACAGGAGGTAGGCTCCGGCGATCACCCAGTACGTCCGGGTGGGGAACGCCTCCCGAAACCCGTACTAGTGGACGGCCGAGCCCCTGTGGACCGCCGCTCTCGCCATCGTCTCCCTTGGGCGGCTGCTCGCCGGTGAATCGCATCACCACCAGGAGCGGGAAGACGCTGACCGAGACGGCGATGCCGGTGACCAGATAGCTACCTTCCCGGCCTAGTGAGTCGATGAGGCGCGTCACGACGGACAGCACGACGATGCCGCCGATGACGCCTCCTGCTGAGGCGATCGAGACCGCGACGCCACGGCGGCGCCGAAACCACGTGATGGCGACGAGGAACGACGGGATAAAGGTGAGCCAGGTTCGCCCGACGGCCACGATAGCCCGGAAGGGGTAGAACTGCCAGAGCGAGGTCGTGAAATGCAGGAGCAGCACGCCGGCTGCCGTCACCGGCGTGCCGACGAGCGCCGCGCTCCGTATGCCCCAGCGGTCGATCCACCCGCCGACGAGCGGCGCGGAGATCGAGAAGGCGAGCATGTTCACCAGTGCCGCGACAGACGTCTGGGCACGGGACCAACCGAAGGTCTCCTCCATCGGGGTGATGTAGAAGGTGAAGGAGTGGAAGGTGAGCCCGGAGACGACGGCAACCGTGAAGGTCATTGCCGCGAGGAGCCACCAGCCGGGATAGACGTTGCGGAGCAAGGTTTGGGAATGACCGCCGAGACGAGTGCACCCGGCTGCGAGCTTGGCGTCCCCGCTGCGAGGCAGCACATCCGCTCAAGCGGATTCGCCGGGCTTAGCCAAGGCGTAAAATGAGGATGTCGGAGGGGCCTTCCACTGCCTTCCCAGCCACGCAACTGCCCTTCACGACCAAAGCGACAACCTCCGTCCCGTCGGGTGCGACGCCGAGGACCGGACTCGGCACGGCAGAGTAGTCCTGCGAGAGCTTCACCTCGACGGACGCAATCTCCAACCCGGCAGGGGAGAACGTCGTAAGAACGAGCCCAGAAGCTCTTCTCGAAACCAGGGTAGTGACGTCGTCCAGCGGCCCCTGCGCGATATCGGCGGCGATACTGCCGCTGGGTAAGACGGCAACCGGTGTGACCACATCATCCGCCACGGCAAGCAGCCTCGTTGAGGGATCTAATGTCCCACCACGGTCTTCCAGGAATCCGGTTCCAAGCACGATTGATTTCCCCCCCGAGGTGGCCACTCGAAGCCCCCCCGTCAGGGGCACGCCGCCCGCCTCACGCCCGGTTCGGTCAACAAGTTTGAGTTCATGCTGTGGGAAACCGTCCGCCCGGTCCCCGCCCCACCTGTCCAATAACACAGCAACACCCGTGGAGGTCGCGGCCATATCCTGAACAGTCGGAGGAGTCTCAGACCGGAACCGTGTGACCCACATAAGTTCGCCGTCGCCACTAACCCGGGCAATGAACGCTTGTGGAGCCGAGTCGGCGAGGCCGGGCTGCTCGACGGTGCCGGCGAGGAACGCGGTGCCGTCAGGGCCCACCGTCACGTGACTAGGCCGAATCGCGCCGTGACCCGTGAATACGGACACCACCTTTATACGCCCACGATCACTGGCGCGCAGGAACCACCAGCCCCGGCCGTCCAGAATCGTGTGGCCTAAGAACGTCTCAGAAGTCGTGTATCCGACCAGCAGGAGCTGTCCATCTCCAGTCGATGCGATGCTCGTGACGGCCTCGTCGCCGGCGGTCAGCCCGTCGCCACCAATGCTCAGGAACCAGCGCGGCTGTCCGCTGTAGTCGACCGCTGCCACAAACGCCCGAAGTCCGTGGCGGTCGTCCCCGCCCGGTTGTGGTTGGAGAGCCCCTGCCACGACGATCTCGTCTGACGTTGGCACGACCCCAACTACACGCTCCTCCCCCACACCGCCGAGTAGGGTAGCATTGCGGGAGAAGGATGGTGACAGCGGCCCGGGCTCATCGCAGGACTCCCGCTCGCTGAACCCCACCCACCTACCGTCGCCCTCCTGGGACCGCCCACAGGCAAGGCAAACGAAAGCCGCGACCAAGAGCCCCACCGTAACCAGGCGCATCAAAAGGCATCCGGCCCGTCGCCCACACGCCGCGAGACGTCCGCCTGCGTGGCCTTGACGAGATACAGGCATGCGCTCATGCTACCCCGACATCCTCCTGGCCGCAAAGCGAGGTGCAAGACCGTGTTTAGCGTGATCCGAACACTCCGAGGACTGCATTTGATCCGCAGGGATACGGTTCTTTACGTTGCCGTGGCCGCATGTGGCGCGTTAGCTGCGTGGTTCGCACAGCCCGCCGAGGGCCATCACTGGGGCTACGATCCTCAAGACCGGTTCGCTCACCTCGGCTCGATTCACGAAGGTGCGACCCGCGAGCAGTTCTGTGCGGCCTCAACTAACACGGCGACGATGAGCCACGCGACGGCACGTGACTACGTGAACCGGACTTTGTTGGTGGAACATCAAACAGGCCTCCGATGGCACGGAATCTACCAAGACGGGACCTACGCCCTAGTAGACTTCGAGAACCTGTTCCCTAATTCCAACTGCATAGCAAACAACCAGCAGACATCCGGCTACCAGGGCCGGGTGGAATTCCGCTTCTACGCGAATGCGAGTGTCAGCGGAACTCTTCTTCGGTGGCCATACGCGAACTACCACGGCAACCCAGATCACTTCGACTGGAAGTATGCCTACGTTCAACTGAGGTTCGATGCGCTTGACAGTGGTGACAGTGGTCGGCGGCGCGTGATTAACCACGAGGTGGGCCACGGGCTTGGCCTTACGGACTGGCACTCCGACGGCCCGCACTCGTGCCCTCCGCAGCCGAATGGTTGTACCAAGAACAGCTGCGACGGCCCAACACCCGATTCGAAGTGCTCGATTGAGGACGGCATCATGCACGCGCACGATGGCGGCTACACCCCGGATCCGTCCGTGGACCGGCCCACTGCCAAGGATCGGCTCTCTGTCAAGGATCTAGCGCTGGACACCGCGTCCGACGCTGGCGGCGCAGGCGTCCCACCAGACGACTAACATGATCAAGCCCAATTTGGGTGCAGGAGACTCATCGATGCGCTCGATTACTTGGCTTCGTACGGCGCTGACGGCCATGGCGGTTGGAGCCATATCATTTGTCGCAGGTTAAGCCTTCATAGGCACCGGAAACGACGGCGCGATTGCTGGCCTTGATTTCGCGTGGACGGATTCAAACGTGAACGTCTGCGTGAAGAGCCTAGGCGGATCTGTGGTCGATCCATCGTTGCTTCAAACACCCCTCGATGGCGCGAAACGATCCGCGCTTTCGCGCGCGATCGGGGCGGATAATGCCACCTTTCGCGCGCTAGACTCGTGCGATGCGGCGCCCATCGTAGATCCGACGCGCGGGGACACGCCGGAGAAGATTCGGGACGTGTTCGCCGAGCAGCTTCGATTACAGCCCTCCTGGGTGGAACGCCCGTACGACGCGGTGCTCTACGTCGTTCCCCAGGTTTACGCAGACAAACTTGGCAAGCGCCTTGAAGACCGCATACTCACGCAACAAGTGCTTTGGGTGTCAGAGGATTTCGCCGTCGACGGGATTCTGGCGGCGTACGTCGGGGACGAGGAAATGCGCGACGGGCGGCTCGTCCAGCGACTGCTGATGGAGGCGCTCGGCATCGCTGGCTTCGGCAATGACCTCAGGCCCAACATCGATGGTGCGTGCATTAAGCAGGGGTCAGCCGAATGCGGAAAGGATGTGCTCGATCTCACTGATGCTGACGTACGAGCGGAGCCTTAGGTGTGGCTCCGGGGGCACTCGCAGGGACTTGCGCTGATCTGCGTCCTGTCGGCCGTTGCGGCCAGCTTCGGTCCTCGCCCCGCCGCCGGGACCGCAGTACGGCAAACTCAGGCGCTGGATGAGCGTGCGGACAACGCGGGCGACCCACGGGAATGGGTCCGGCTCCTCGGGGGGAAACGCTCAACAAGCGGCGGGCCTATCGCACGAGCCTCGAACGGCGACATTCTGATGGCTGGTACTGTCCGCAGCCGCGATGCCACGACTACCGACTACCGGCAATGGGACGTGCTCGTCGCGCGGTTCACATCCGGGGGCAAACTAGTGTGGCGGGTTGAGATGGGCGGGGACGGGCAGGATATCCCTGCCGGGATTGGTGAACTGAGAGACGGTCGCGTCGTCGTGACCACCTCGTCGACTAGCGCCACGTTCAACGGCGTTGCGGCGCACGGCGGCTATGACGTGGCGACGGTCGTGCTGAGCGCGGGCGGCCTGGCGCAGTGGACACGGCTCGCGGGCGGTAAGGGCGACGAGCTCGCGTCGTCCATGGCGGTAGAGGACGACCGAGTCTTCGTCGGCGGCTTCCAACTCCGACCCGCCGACACCCCTTGCTCCAACTCTGATCGCGGGTTCGTGCTGGCGTACCACGGCTCCGGTCGTCAGCTCTGGAACGAGGGCGTTAAGCGCGAGACGGACCTTGCCACCACGGTACTCGGCGTCGCCGCTGAGGACGGGGTTGTCACCGTCGTGGGATCGGAGCTTCGGCGGTGCGCCCTCGGCAGGACACCTCAGGTGAGCACAGGACTCATCGTTCGGCTCACGAAGCGCGGTGCCCGCACGAGTTGGTCTCGAGTGCCGTCGGTAGTGCGACTCGACGCCGTCGGCGAAATGGACGGCTCCTTATGGGCTCTCGGCACGCACGTTGACGCTGATGGGCGGCTGGCCTACACACTGAAGCGCCTAGCTCGAGACGGCCGCGAGATCTCGTCGGTCGATCTCGCCGGTTCTGTGCCCCTCGGCATTGGTATGGGGCCACAAGGCCCCGTGGTCGTGGGCACCACTCGCGGCTCCCCTGCGCTAGGGACGCAGGCCTGGGCTGCCTGGTTCAGTGACGACGGCCTGAAGCTGCATGAGGCAGTGCTCGGCGGTCCAGGTTGGGACATGGCGCGAAGCGTCGTGGCCACGGACGGGGTCACGGTAATATGTGGTGACACCGAGCAATGGCCGGGCGGACGCTCGCAAACCCACAGGGCAGCCTTCCTCGTTGCGGTGCCGGGCTAATTGGGTTGGCTAACCCGCGACGGCCTCGACCGCCGGCTCCGGCTGCACCAGGCTCAGCGCCTGCACCAGCGCCTCCATCCACCCGGCCGCGCGCTCGACGCGAACCTGCGTCGGACCGGATGAGACGAGGCGCGGCCAGCGTGCAATAAACCGCGGGACTCCGCGGCCGCCGAAGCGGACCACGATGTAGTCCTGTTCGGTCACAATCGCCTCGGCGTGCGCTGCCTCGGCCATGGTCCGCGCGCGGACGATATAGAGGAGGTTATCGACCTCCTCGGGCGGCCGGCCAAAGCGGTCGATGAGTTCGAGCCGCATCGCGTCGGTCTCGTCCAGCGACTGGACGCGCGCGATCCGCTGATAGAGCGCCAGGCGCACCGCGAGGTCGGGGACGTAGTCCTCGGGGATATGCGCCGAGAGCGGCAGGTCGACCGTGAAGGGCGTCCGCAGGAGCGGCGAGGGGCCGGGTCGCTCACCGCGGCGCAGCGCCTTGAGACGATCGACGGTTTCGCCGAGGAGCCGGGCGTAGAGGTCGAAGCCGACGGCGGCGATGTGGCCGCTCTGCTCGGCGCCGAGCAGGTTGCCGGCGCCGCGGATCTCGAGGTCACGCAGCGCGATCTGGAAGCCCGACCCGAGTTCCTGCGCTTCGAACACCGCCTGCAAGCGCTTCTGCGCGATCTCGGTCAGCGCGCGGCCCTTCTCGAAGAGCATGTAGGCGTAGGCGCGAACGCCCGCGCGTCCCACGCGACCCCGGAGCTGGTAGAGCTGCGAGAGGCCCAGCGTGTCGGCGCGGTTGATGATGATCGTGTTCACGTTCGGGATGTCGATACCCGATTCGATGATCGTGGTGCAGACAAGGATGTCGAGTTCGCCGCGGGAGAACTCGAGCATCACGCGTTCGAGCTGCTCCTCAGGCAGTTGGCCGTGGCCAACGCCGACCTTCGCTCCCGGCACCAGCTCGGCGACCTGCCGCGCGACCCGGTGGATGGACTCGACGCGGTTGTGGAGGAAAAACACCTGGCCGCCGCGCTCCAGTTCGCGCTGGATCGCCTCGCGGACGATGTGGTCGTCGAACTCGGTGACGTAGGTACGGATGGGCAGCCGGTTCTCCGGTGGGGTCTCGATTGTCGACATGTCGCGGATGCCGGTCAGCGCCATATGGAGCGTCCGTGGGATCGGCGTAGCGGTGAGTGTCAGGATGTCGACCTGGACGCGCATCCGCTTGAGCCGCTCCTTGTGCTCGACGCCGAAACGCTGTTCCTCGTCGATGATCAGCAGACCCAGGTCCTTGAACTCGACGTCCTTCTGGAGCAGGCGGTGCGTGCCGATGACGATGTCGACCGAGCCGTCCTTCAGGCCGGCGACGACGTCGCGCGCCTCCTTCTTGCTGCGGAAGCGCGAGAGCATCTCGACGCTGACGGGGAACGCCGAGAGGCGCTCGCTGAAGGTCTGCCAGTGCTGCTGCGCGAGCACAGTGGTCGGGGCCAGCACGGCAACCTGGCGGCCATCCTGTACGGCCTTGAACGCAGCGCGGACGGCGACCTCGGTCTTGCCGAACCCGACGTCGCCGCAGAGCAGCCGATCCATGGGGCGGGGGGCCTCCATGTCCTCCTTGACGGCCTTGACCGCGAGCGCCTGGTCGGGCGTTTCGACGAACGGAAAGGCGCCCTCCATCTCCTGCTGCCAGGCCGTGTCGGGCTTGTAGGCGTAGCCCTCGGTGAGTTCGCGCTGGGCGTAGAGGTCGAGCAGGTCGTGCGCCAGCTCGGCCACCGCCCGGCGCACCCGCTCCTTCGCGCGCGTCCACTCGCCGCTGCCGAGCCGGGTGAGCGTGGGGGTATGGTCGCCGGGGCCGATGTAGCGGGCGACGCGGTCGACCTGCTCGACGGGGACGAGGAGGCGGTCGTTCTCGGCGTAGCGGAGTTCGAGGAACTCCTTCTCCTGTCCGCCGGCAGTGCGACGGATGGTGCCGACGAAGCGGCCGATGCCGTGCTCGATGTGCACGACGTGGTCGCCGGGGGACAGCTCGGCGAGGAAGGCGTCGCGGCTGGTGGCGCGGCCCTTCTGGAAGCGGCGCTTCTTGGTGAAGCCGAACAGCTCGGTATCGGTCCATAGCACGAGGCCGGTGACGAGGCTGGTTTCGCCGGGGGCCGGCAGCGTGCCGCTGGCGAGTCGGACGCCCTCGTCGGCGAAGAGCTCCGCGAGGCGGGCGGCCTGCTGGGAGACGATAACGACGCGCTTGTCGTGGCGCCCCTGCTCGCGGGCCGCCTCGGAGACGGCACGGAGCCGGCCGCCGAAGAACGGGGCGGCCGAGAACGCCGCGCGGCCAACGCCGGGGCCGTCGTCCTCCGTGGCGAAGCGGGCGAGCGTGAGACGGGACTGGCTTGCTGCGATCCCGGCGGCGAGCTCCTCGACGGCGAGCGTGGCGCCGGGCAGCGACGGGGGCACTTCGCCGCGGCGCTCGAGCTCGTCGCGTAGCTGTGCGAGGTGGTCGTTGTGTTCGCCGAGTGCGTTGAGGATGTCGAGTTCCTCGTCGACGACGAGCAGGGCGTTGTCCGGCAGGTGTTCGAGGAATGTCCCGGTGGCGAGGAACGGGACCCACGTCGCGAGCTCGGGGCCTGCCTCGCCGCCGGCGATCGCCTCGAGTTCGATGCGAGCGGCGCTGAACGGTCCCTCTTCGCAGGTCTCGAGCTTGCTTGCCAGCCCGGCGGCCGCCGGCGCTTCGAGCACCTCGGCGCCGGGCCCCAGCCGCACCTCGTCGACGGTCTCGGCGGAGCGCTGGGTGAGCGGGTCGTAGCGGCGGAGGCTCTCGACCTCGTCGCCCCACAGCTCGATGCGGACGGGGCGATGGGCGGCTGTGGGATAGATGTCGATGATGCCACCGCGGCGCGCCACCTGGCCCGGCGCCTCGGCGATCGAGACCACCTCGTAGCCGAGGTGCAGGAGGCCGCGGAGGAACGATTCGAGCTGGAGCCGCTCGCCCCGGCGGATGACCTGCTCCGAAGCGGCATCGGCTTTCGAGAGCGTGCGCTCGGCCGCGGCGATGGCGGAGGCGATGACGACGACCGGCCCCCCCTCGCGCAACGCCGAGAGCACGGCCAGCCGCGCGCGGACCGCCTCGGGGTCCGGGGGCAGGCGCTCGTAGGCGCTGGCGTCGCGCTCGCTGAACACCAGGACGCGCGCCGGGTCGCCGAGCCAGGCGCTGATCTCGTCGAAGAGCGTCGTTGCACGCTGCGGGCGCGAGCTGAGGACGACGACCGGGCGTGGCTCGGTGGCCGCGAGCGAGGCCACCGTTGCAGCGCGCGCCGCGTCGGGAACGCCGAGCACCCGGAGCGCCGGCAGACCCGGAAAGGCGTGGTCGGCGAGCAGGGGCAGCAGGGGTGAAAGGTCCAAGCGCAACACCAAAACGGGCTGGCCCGCGCGGGGCCAACCCTCTGTTCTCAGTTTATCACCGGCAGGCCCGCCGCGCCGCCATAAGTGCGATACTTGAGCAATTATCGAAGTATCGTGGTAGGCTGGAACTATGAACGATACCGCACGCCACGCCACGACCGCGAAGGGATCCAGGCTCCCGGCGCCGCTGGCGGCGCCCGTCGCCGCGCGGATGGCCGCCTGGTTCCGCGCGCTTGGCGACCCGACGCGGATCCGCATCCTGCACGCGCTTGCGCAGGGCGAGCTCTGCAACGGCGACCTCGCGGCGCTCACGGGGCTGTCGGAGTCGGCCATGTCGCACCAGATGCACGAGCTGCGGTTGCTCGACCTCGTCCGAGCCGAGCGGCGCGGGCGGATGGTGTTCTATCAGCTCGCCGACGGGCACATCAGCCACGTCTTCAACGACACCCTGCGGCACGTCCTGGAGGACGGTGGTGGCTAGCCAGAGCGCGGCGGGCCGGCACGAGGGGCGCCTGCGGCTTGCGTTCCTGCTCACGGCGTCGTTCATGGCGGTCGAGGCCGCGGTGGGGCTCGTCACCGGGAGCATCGCCCTGGTGGCAGACGCGGGCCACATGCTGACCGATGCCGCGGGGCTCGGGATGGCGCTGCTCGCGATCCGTCTCGCGCAGAGGCCGGCGACGGCGCGGCAGACCTACGGCTTCTACCGCGCCGAGATCATCGCAGCCGCAGTCAACGGTGTGCTGCTACTCGCCGTCGGCGGTTACGTGCTCGTGGAGAGCTACCAGCGCTTCCGCGACCCTGCGGAGGTCCCTGGCTTGCCGGTGCTCGTCGTGG
>WBZO01007530.1_pt1 | contig 10046 bp, 18 predicted proteins | sample 5204261 | NCBI WGS metagenome assembly WBZO01 (sample SAMN12412400, study PRJNA552823) | activated sludge metagenome | isolation source: activated sludge from anammox sidestream of wastewater treatment plant... | place: USA: North Carolina | collected 2017-09
CGAGGATGCGGCCACCCTTCACCACCTTGGTGACGCGGTTGATCCCGATCATCTTCTCGCGCAAGCCGTCGCTGCGATCGTCCTGCTGCTGCTGTCTTCCACCTTGCCGTTGCTGGGCCATGTTCGGTGCCTTAGAACTTGAGGCCGCCGGCGCGCGCGGCATCCGCGAGCGCCTTCACTCGGCCGTGAAACCGGAAACCGGAGCGATCGAACGCGACGGCCTCGATGCCGAGGCCCTTCGCCTTCTCCGCGATGCGCTTGCCGACCACTTCCGCAGCCGCCTTGTTGCCCCCGCTCTTCAGGTCGCGCCGGACCTCGGCCTCGAGTGTGGACGCGGAGGCAAGCACGCGGTCGCCCTCGGGCGCGATGATCTGCGCGTAGATATGGCAGTTGCTGCGGCCGACCACGAGGCGCGTGGCGCGCAGCGTGGCGATGCGATGGCGCGTGCGGCGCGCGCGGCGGGTACGGGATTGCTTCTTGTCCATGGTTGCTTCCGTCAAAGAGTCGGCCTCGATGCTCGTGCCATTCATCCGTCGCCCAGCGCTCGCGGCGCGAGCCCTGGCCGACGATCGGCGCGGCGGGCTTATTTCTTCTTCGTCTCCTTCATGATCACGCGCTCGTCGGCGTAGCGCACGCCCTTGCCCTTGTACGGCTCGGGGGGCCGGTAGGCGCGGATCTCCGCGGCGACCTGGCCGACCGCCTGCTTGTCGATGCCCTTCACCACGATCTCGGTCTGCTGTGGGGTCTCCACCTTGACGCCCTTCGGCATCGTGTGCACCACCGGATGCGAGAACCCAAGCGTGAGGTTCAACTTGTCGCCGGCGGCCTGCGCGCGAAAGCCCACGCCGACCAGGGTCAGCTTGCGCTCGAAACCCTCGGTGACCCCCTTGACCATGTTGGCTACGAGCGCGCGCAGCGTGCCCTGCATCGCCCGCGCCGCGTCGTCGGCCGCCGTGAACACCAGCGTGTCGCCCTCGCGGGCGATCGAGACCGAGTCGGCGTAACTGCGCGTCGCCTCGCCCAACGGGCCCTTGACCTTGATCTCGCCCGCGGCGAGCGTCACCTCGACCTTAGGCGACAGCTTGACCGGATTGTTACCGATACGCGACATTTTTCCTCTTCCTCAGATTCCGTCGATCGCGATGCGCCTCGAGCCGGTGGCGGCAAGCGCGCGGCGCGGCGTGAACACGACGATCGTCACGCCACGAAGCACAGGACTTCGCCGCCGACGCCGGTCGCGCGTGCCTTGCGGTCCGTCATCACGCCCTGCGACGTCGAGACGATGGCAATGCCCAGGCCGTTCATGACCTTCGGGATGTCATCCTTGCTCTTGTAGATGCGCAGCCCCGGCTTGCTGACCCGCTCTAGCTTCTCGATGACGGGGCGCCCTGCGTAGTAGCGCAGCGCGATCTCGAGGACCGGCTTGGTCTCCTCGCCACCAATCTTGAAGCCGTCGATGTAGCCCTCGTCCTGCAGCACCTTGGCGATGGCGATCTTCACCTTCGACGACGGCATGGCGACGGTGGCCTTCTCCGTCATCTGCGCATTGCGGATGCGCGTCAGCATGTCGGCGATGGGATCTGTCATGTTCATGCGTGAATCCTCCAGCGAGCCTTACCAGCTCGCCTTGACGATGCCCGGCACCTCGCCGCGCATCGCGTAGTCACGAAGCTTGTTGCGGCCGAGGCCGAATTTGCTGTACACACCGCGCGGGCGCCCGGTGAGCGCGCAGCGGTTGCGGACACGAGTCGGGTTGGCGTTGCGCGGCAGCGCCTGGATCTTGAGGCGCGCCTCGTAGCGCGTCTCGTCGGTCGCCTTGGGATCGTCGACGATCGCCTGCAGCGCCGCCCGCTTCTTCGCGTACTTGGCGACGAGCTTCTTGCGCTTCTCGTTGCGATTGATGAGTGCCAGCTTGGCCATGACGGATCGTCCTATTGCCTGAACGGAAAACGAAATGCGGCGAGCAACGCCTTGCACTCGTCGTCGGTCTTCGCAGTCGTCGTGATCGAGATGTTCATTCCCCGGAGCGCATCGACCTTGTCGTACTCGATCTCGGGAAAGATGATCTGTTCCTTGATGCCGATGTTGTAGTTGCCGCGACCATCGAAGGCCCTCCCCGAGATGCCGCGGAAGTCGCGGACGCGGGGCAACGCGATCGTCACGAAGCGGTCGAGGAACTCGTACATGCGTTCCTGACGCAGCGTGACCATGCAGCCGATCGGATAGCCTTCGCGGATCTTGAAGCCGGCGATGGCCTTGCGCGCCTTGGTGATCACCGGCTTCTGGCCGGAGATCTTCTGCATGTCGGCCACCGCGTTGTCGAGGATCTTCTTGTCGCCTGTCGCCTCACCGACCCCCATGTTGAGCGTGATCTTGGTGATGCGCGGCACTTCCATCGGCGACTTGTACCCGAACTGCTTCGTAAGCGCCGGGGCGATCTCTTTCTTGTACAACTCCTTCAGGCGGGCCATGTTCTTCCTCAGACGATCTGCTCGCCGTTGCTCTTGAAGAAGCGGACCTTGCGGCCGTCCTCGAGCTGGCGGATGCCGATCCGGTCGGCCTTCCGGGTGACCGGATTCCAGATGGCGACGTTCGACACGTCGATCGGCATTTCCTTGGTCACGATCCCGCCCGGCTGATTCTTCATCGGATTCGGGCGCGTGTGCTTCTTGACCGTGTTGATGCCGCTCACGATCACGTGATTGGCGCCGACGACGCGCGAGACGTCACCACGCTTCCCCTTGTCGCGGCCGGCGATGACGACGACGTTGTCGCCCTTCTTGATCTTGCTCATTGGTCGATCCCTGGCATGGTTCCGCTGCGCTTGACCCGGCGTTGGCCTTACAGCACTTCCGGCGCGAGCGAGACGATCTTCATGAAGCGCTCGGTGCGCAGTTCACGCGTGACGGGTCCGAAGATGCGCGTGCCGATCGGCTCGAGCTTGGGCGTGAGCAGCACGGCCGCGTTGGTGTCGAACCGGATGAGCGCTCCGTCGGCCCGGCGAACCCCCTTGCGGGTGCGCACCACCACCGCGTTGTAGATCTCGCCCTTCTTGACACGACCCCGGGGCGCGGCTTCCTTGACCGACACCTTGATCACGTCGCCGATATGCGCGTAGCGGCGCTTGCTGCCGCCCAGGACCTTGATACACATCACCGAACGTGCGCCCGTGTTATCGGCGACGTCCAGCACCGACTGCATCTGGATCATTTGTAAACGCTCTCCAACTTAATCCGCCGGCCGTCCCTTCGGGGACGGGCGACGCCGGCCTTGCGGAGCCGGCCTCGCGGTGCGGGACCAGTTTTGGACCCCGTCGGAGCGATGCCGTGGAGCCCGCTCCGGGGATGGGCCGGCGCAAGCCCTTGTGGACGCACGCCGGACGAAGCTTGAAATTATGACAGGTCTTGCAAACCCTGACAACTCCCGTGCCCCGAAGCCTCGGCGCGAGACGGCCGCCGTGGTGCGCGAGCCGCCATGACCGCGTCACCCCTCGAGACACCGCGCTCGCCCGTGCCGCGGTTGGCGTCGCGCGGATCGGGCGGCCCGCGCCGCTCGCGGGATCAAACCGCCGGCGCCTTCTCCAGCACCTGCGCGACGCGAAAGGCCTTCGTCTTCGAGAGCTTGCGCGTCGCGGTGATCTCGACGAGATCACCGAGCTTGGCGGCACCGTCCTCGTCGTGCGCGTGGAACTTGCGCGACTGCATCACGATCTTGCCGTACAGCGGGTGCTTGACGCGCCGCTCGACGAGCACGGTGACCGTCTTGTTCATCTTGTCGCTGACGACGCGGCCGATGAACGTCTGCGGCGATGTCGCGCGCGGCGTGGCGCCTTCCGTCTTCTGCTCTTCGGTCATGCCTTGGCTCCTCGATCTGCCTTCTTCTGATGCAGCAGCGTGCGCACCCGGGCGATGCTGCGGCGCGTCCTGAGCAGACGGGCGTTGTTGGTGAGTTGCTGCGTGGCTGCCTGCATGCGCAGGCCGAACTGCTCCTTGAGCAGCGCCTCGAGCTCGGCTTGGAGTTCGACGGCGTTCTTGCCGGCGAGCTCCTTCTTCGCTTCGGATGTCTTCATGATCGCGTTCCGTCAGCCGCCGATGAGGCGGTGTACGAAGGTGGTGCGGATCGGCAGCTTGGCCGAGGCGAGCGCGAACGCCTCGCGGGCGAGCGCTTCCTCCACGCCGTCCATCTCGTAGAGCACCTTGCCGGGAACGATCTCCGCGACGTAGTACTCGGGGCTCCCCTTGCCGTTGCCCATGCGCACCTCGGCCGGCTTCCGCGAGATCGGCTTGTCCGGGAAGATGCGAATCCAGATCCGGCCGCCACGCTTGATGTGACGCGTCATCGCCCGCCGCGCAGCCTCGATCTGGCGCGCTGTCAGACGGCCGCGGCCGACCGCCTTCAAGCCGTACTCGCCGAAGCTCACCTTGTTGCCGACGGTCGCAACGCCCTTGTTGCGCCCCTTTTGTTCCTTGCGGTATTTCCGCCTAGCTGGCTGCAGCATTCTTCGCTCCCGGGGACTGCGTGCGGCGCGGCGGACGCTTCGGCGCGTCCGGCGCGGTCGCCGCCGGCGCCTGCGCCGGCTCGGCGTTGTGCGCCATCACCTCACCCTTGAATACCCAAACCTTGATGCCGATGACGCCGTACGTGGTGCGCGCCTCGGAGAAGCCGTAGTCGATCTCGGCGCGCAGCGTGTGCAAGGGCACACGTCCCTCGCGATACCACTCGCGTCGCGCGATCTCGGCGCCGTTCAGCCGTCCGGACGACATCACCTTGATGCCCTGCGCGCCCAGCCGCATTGCGTTTTGCATCGCGCGCTTCATGGCGCGGCGGAACATGATCCGCTTCTCGAGCTGCTGCGCGATCGAGTCGGCGATGAGCTGCGCGTCGACCTCGGGCTTCCTGATCTCCTCGATGTTGAGCCCGACATCGCCGCCCATCATGCGGCGCAGGTCGCCCCGCAGCGTCTCGATGTCCTCGCCCTTCTTGCCGATCACCACGCCCGGGCGCGCCGAATGGATCGTGATGCGCGCATTCTTGGCCGGGCGCTCGATCGTGATCTTGGCGACCGACGCGTGCGACAGCTTCTTGCCGAGGTACTCGCGAACCTTGATGTCCTCGGCGAGGGTGCCGGGGTAGTTCTTGCTGTTGGCGAACCACTTGGAGCCCCAGTTGCGCGTGACGGCGAGCCGGAACCCCGTAGGATTGATCTTCTGACCCATGTCGATTCCTTACTTTCCGTCGCCGACGACGACGTGGATGTGGCAGCTCTGCTTGCTGATCACGTTGCCGCGACCCTTCGCGCGCGGGCTGCTGCGCTTCAACACGTCGGCCTTGTCGACGTAGATCGTCTTCACCTTGAGCTCGTCGATGTCCGCGCCGTCGTTGTGTTCGGCGTTGGCGATCGCCGACAGCAGCACCTGGCGAATGATCCGGGCGCCCTTCTTGGGACTGAACGTCAGGACATCGAGCGCGCGGGCCACCGGGAGCCCGCGCACCTGGTCGGCGACGAGTCGGCCCTTCTGGGCCGACAGGCGAACGCCGCGCAATGTGGCATTGGTTTCCATGTGCGACTCCTCACTTCTTCTTCGGCGCCGCCGGAGCCGCGACCTTCTTGTCGGCCGAGTGGCCCTTGAAGGTCCGGGTCAAGGCGAATTCGCCGAGCTTGTGGCCGACCATGTTCTCCGACACATAGACCGGGATGTGCGCCTTGCCGTTGTGCACGGCGATCGTCAGGCCGACGAAATCGGGCGTGACGGTGCTGCGGCGCGACCAGGTCTTGATCGGCCTCTTGTCGTTGGTGGCGCGGGCCTTGTCGACCTTGGCGACGAGGTGGCCGTCGACGAACGGACCCTTCTTGATTGAGCGAGCCATGGCTTATCCCTTTGCCGCACTGCGCCGGCGCACGATCATGCCGTCGGTGCGCTTGTTCTTGCGCGTCTTGTAACCCTTGGCCGGGGTGCCCCACGGCGAGACTGGGTGATGCCAGCCGCCGCCGCCGTTGGTGCGTCCGCCCATCGGGTGGTCGACCGGATTCATCGCGATCGCGCGGACCGTCGGCCGCAGGCCACGCCAGCGATTGGCACCGGCCTTGCCGATCGACCGCAGGTTGTGCTCCTCGTTGCCGACCTCACCGATCACCGCGCGGCAGTCGACGTGCACCTTGCGGATCTCGCCCGAACGCAAACGCAGCTGCGCGTAATTCCCCTCCCGGGCGAGCAGTTGCACGGAGGCTCCGGCCGAACGCGCGAGCTGCGCGCCCTTGCCCGGCTGCATCTCGATGCAATGGATCGTCGTGCCGACGGGGATGTTGCGCAGCGGCAGGCAATTGCCCGGCTTGATCCCCGACTCGATGCCCGACAGGAGCTCCGTGCCGACGGCGACGCCACGCGGCGCAATGATGTAGCGCCGCTCGCCGTCCTTGTAGAGCAGGAGCGCGAGATGCGCGCTGCGATTCGGGTCGTACTCCAGGCGCTCGACCTTGGCCGGAATCCCGTCCTTGTTGCGCCGGAAATCGACGATCCGATAGTGATGCTTGTGCCCGCCACCCTTGTGCCGCGTGGTGATGTGGCCGTGGTTGTTGCGACCCGACCCCCGCTTCTGCGACTCGGTGAGCGACGCCACCGGCCCACCCTTGTGCAACAGCGGATTGCTCACCTTGACGAGCGAGCGCCGCCCCGCGGAGGTCGGCTTGACTTTCACGAGAGCCATGACTTAGACCTCCACCGCGAAGTTGATTTCCTGGCCGGCCTTGAGCGACACGTACGCCTTCTTCCATCCGCGCCGCCGGCCGATGAAGCGCCCGAAGCGCTTTTCCTTGCCTTTCACGTTCGCGACCTGGACGCTGTCGACCTCGACCTTGAACATGAGCTCGACCGCGGCCTTGATCTCGGGCTTCGTCGCATCCGCCTGCACGCGAAAGATCACCTGCTCGTGCTTGTCGGCGATGAACGTCGCCTTCTCCGAGATGACCGGAGCGAGCAGCACCTTCATCAGGTGCTCGTTGCTGAACTTCTTGACGTTGGGATCGGCGGCGCTCACGACAAAGTCTCCTCGAGTTGAACGACCGCACCGCGCGTCACCAGGACGTGGTTGAAACGCACGAGGCTCACCGGATCGAGCTCGCGCGTCTCGAGCACGAGGACGTCGGGCAGGTTGCGCGAGGAGAGGTAGACGTTCTCCTCGAGCTTGTCGGTCACGACGAGCACCGTCCCGGCGAGACCGAAGCCCTTCATCTTCTGCGCGAATCCCTTGGTCTTGGGCGAGTCGAGCGTGATCGGCTCGATGACCGACAGGCGATCCTCGCGCACGAGCTGCGAGAGGATCGAGGCGAGCCCTGCCCGGTACATCTTGCGATTGACCTTCTGCGAGAAATTCTCGTCGGGAGAGGAGGGGAAGATCTTGCCGCCGCCGCGCCACAGGGGGCTGTTGGCCTGACCCGCGCGCGCGCGCCCGGTCCCCTTCTGCGCCCAGGGCTTCTTGTGCGACTTGTTGATCTCGCCGCGACCCTTCTGCGCGCGCGTCCCCTGGCGACCGTTGGCCTGGTACGCGACGACGATCTGGTGGATCAGCGCCTCGTTGTACTCGCGACCGAACAAGGCGTCGGAGGCCGACACCGTCTCGTTCTTCTCGCCGTTGCCGGAAAGGAGCGTCAGGTCCATGATCAGGCTCCCTTCTTCGCCGGCGTCTTGGTCGACGGCTGGATGACCACGTGGCCGCCATCGGCACCGGGAACACAGCCCTTGACGAGGACGAGACCGCGCTCGGCATCGACCCGCACGACCTTGAGCAACTGGGTCGTCCGCGTTTCGCTGCCGTAGTGACCCGCCATGCGCTTGCCCGGGAAGACGCGACCCGGATCCTGCGCCATCGAGATCGAGCCCGGCGTGTTGTGCGAGCGCGAGTTGCCGTGCGACGCGCGGTTGCTCGCGAAATTGTGGCGCCGGATCGTCCCCGTGAAGCCGCGGCCCTTGGTCGTGCCGGTGACGTCGACGAGCTGGCCGACCGCGAACGTGTCGACGCCGATGGTATCGCCCGCCTTGAAGCGGGCAAGGTCGGCGGCGTCGACCTTGAACTCCTTCAGCACCTCCCCCGCCTCCACCCCCGCCTTGGCAAGGTGGCCCGCCGCGGGCTTGGTCACGCGCGACGCACGGCGCTTGCCGAACGTGACCTGTACGGCGGCGTAGCCGTCGGAATCCGGGGTCTTGATCTGGGTGACGCGATTGCCGCCGACGTCGAGTACCGTGACCGGGATGGCGTTGCCATCGTCGGTGAATACTCGCGTCATGCCGACTTTGCGACCGACAAGTCCGAGTGACATTGCAAACCTCTCTTTATCGTTGCTTCGGTTGGACCGAAGTGCCGGCTTCAATTGGCCGGCGTCCTGACTTCGACTGCCTCTACCACGAGGCGACGCGCCGCTGCTCGCGATGCGTCATCGCCTCACGACAAACGCCTACTGCAGCTTGATCTCCACGTCGACACCGGCGGGGAGGTCGAGCTTCATCAACTGATCGACCGTCTTGTCGGTCGGATCGATGATGTCCATCAGTCGCAGGTGCGTCCGGATCTCGAACTGGTCGCGCGACGTCTTGTTGACGTGCGGGGAGCGCAGGACGTCGAACCGCTCGATCCTCGTCGGCAGCGGCACCGGACCCTTCACGACCGCGCCGGAGCGCTTGGCCGTCTCGACGATCTCGAGCGCCGACTGGTCGATCAACTTGTAGTCGAACGCCTTCAGCCGGATGCGAATGCGTTGGTTGTTCATGTTTCAGCCCTCAGCCGTCGGCTCTCAGCCTTCGGCAAAATCTCGTCTTGTCGTGACCGCCTGGTTTCTCGCAGCCGTGCCTGTGCGGACAGCGGATGGCCACCTACTCGATGATCTTGGACACGACGCCGGCGCCCACCGTGCGCCCCCCTTCACGGATCGCAAAACGCAACCCCTCCTCCATCGCAATCGGCTGGATCAGCGTCACCGTCATCGCCACATTGTCCCCAGGCATCACCATCTCCGTCCCCGCCGGCAACTCGCAACTGCCCGTCACGTCCGTCGTCCGAAAATAAAACTGCGGCCGGTACCCAGGAAAAAACGGCGTGTGCCGCCCACCCTCCTCCTTGCTCAGGATGTACACCTCGCACGCAAACTTCGTGTGCGGCGTGATCGAACCCGGCTTCGCCAGCACCTGACCACGCTCCACCTCCTCCCGCTTCGTCCCCCGCAGCAAGATCCCCACGTTGTCGCCCGCCTGCCCCTGGTCCAGCAACTTCCGGAACATCTCCACCCCAGTGCACACCGTCCCCAACGTCGGCTTCAACCCCACAATCTCCAGATTGTCCCCAACCTTCACCACCCCACGCTCCACCCGACCCGTCACCACCGTCCCCCGACCCGAAATCGAGAACACGTCCTCCACCGGCATCAAAAACGTCCCATCCACCGCCCGCTGCGGCGTCGGTATGTAACTGTCCAGCGCCTCCGCCAGCTTGTAAATCGACGCCTCTCCCAAATCCCCCTTGTCCCCCTCCAGCGCCAACTTCGCCGACCCAATCACTATCGGCGTGTCATCCCCAGGAAACTGGTACTTCGACAACAACTCCCGAACCTCCATCTCGACAAGCTCCAACAACTCCTTGTCGTCCACCATGTCCGCCTTGTTCATGTACACAATGATGTACGGAACACCCACCTGACGCGCCAGCAATATGTGCTCCCGCGTCTGCGGCATCGGCCCATCCGCCGCACTCACCACCAAGATCGCCCCGTCCATCTGCGCCGCACCCGTGATCATGTTCTTCACATAGTCCGCGTGCCCAGGACAGTCCACGTGCGCATAGTGCCGATTCGCCGTCTCGTACTCCACGTGCGACGTGTTGATCGTGATCCCACGCGCCTTCTCCTCCGGCGCATTGTCAATCTGGTCGTACCCCTTCGCCTCCCCACCAAACTTCTTCGACAGAATCGTCGTGATCGCCGCCGTCAGCGTCGTCTTCCCATGATCCACGTGCCCAATCGTCCCCACGTTCACGTGCGGCTTCGTACGTTCGAATTTGCC
>WBZO01007531.1_pt1 | contig 10046 bp, 5 predicted proteins | sample 5204261 | NCBI WGS metagenome assembly WBZO01 (sample SAMN12412400, study PRJNA552823) | activated sludge metagenome | isolation source: activated sludge from anammox sidestream of wastewater treatment plant... | place: USA: North Carolina | collected 2017-09
CCAACCTGGCCATGCTCGTCCCGCCCGAAGGCCTGAAGATCAAGGGCTACCGCATCTGGACGGTGGGCGACGACATCGCCTGGATGCGGATCGACACGGACGGGCGCCTGTGGGCCATCAACCCGGAGACCGGGTTCTTCGGCGTGGCCCCGGGCACGAACAACAAGAGCAACCCCAACATGATGAAGACGATCCGCAAGGGGACGATCTACACCAACGTCGTGTTGGGCAAGGACGGCAGCGTGTGGTGGGAGGGGGGCGAGGGGCCGCCGCCCCAGGAAGGCTGGGACTGGCAGGGGCGTCCCTGGAAACCGGGGCTCACGGATGAAAAGGGCAACCCCGTCCTCGGCGCGCACCCGAACTCGCGCTTCACCGCGCCGCTGAACAACTGTCCCTCGGCCTCGTTCCGCACGGAGCACCACCACGGCGTGCCCATCTCGGCCATCGTCTTCGGGGCCCGCCGCACGCACCTGGCCCCGCTGGTCTACGAGGCGTTCGATTGGGAGCACGGCGTGTTCGTCGGGGCCACCATGGCCTCGGAGCGCACGGCCGCGCAGTTCGGCAAGGTCGGCGAGGTCCGCCGCGACCCCATGGCCATGCTCCCCTTCTGCGGCTACCACATGGGCGACTACTTCGACCACTGGCTCAACATGGGGCGGCGCATGACCGGCGCCCCCCGCGTCTTCCACGTCAACTGGTTTCGCACCGACGAGAACGGCGAATTCCTCTGGCCGGGATACGGCGAGAACCTGCGGGTGATCGAGTGGATCCTCGACCGCTGCCGCGGCGAGGCCGACGCGGTGAAGACCCCCATCGGCTACGTGCCCACCCCCGAGAGCCTGGACCTCACCGGCCTGGACCTCTCGCGCGAGACCTTGGGCAAGCTCTTCGCCGTCAGCCGCGACGACTGGTACAACGAGACCGACGCCATCGCCTCGTTCTTCCAACAGTTCGGCAACCGGCTTCCCAAGGTGATGTGGGACCAGCTCGAATCGCTCCGCCTCAGGCTGCGGGCGCCCATTTCGCTGATGAAGCCGGGGGCCGAGATCCGCCCTCTGGCCGCCGAGCTCAACGAGACCATCCAGCGCGAGAACCCCCACGTCTTCGCGATGCTCTCGGACCTGGGCAAGCGGCTCTTCTTTCCCAAGGGGATCCTGGCGCAGGCCGCCGAGGCCAAGGAAAAGGCCAAACGCTACGACGCCACGATCGGCATCGCCCGCGAAAACGGCAAGCCCATGTTCCTCCCCACGGTGATGAAGCACTTCAGCGAGCTCGGGCCGGGCGACGCGCTGACCTACGCTCCGGCCCTGGGGCGCCCCGACCTGCGCAAGAAGTGGCGCGAGGGACTCCTCAAGAAGAACCCCGGCCTCCAGGGAAGGGGTTTTTCCACCCCCATCGTCACCGCCGGCGTGACGCACGCCCTGACCCTGGTGGGCGACCTGTTCGTCGACAAGGGCGACATGGTGCTGCTGCCCGACAAGTTCTGGGAAAACTACGAGTTGCTCTTCGGCGTGCGGTTCCAGGCACAACTGGCGATCTACCCGTTCTTCAATGCCTCGGGCGGGTTCTGCGTCGAGGCGCTCCGCCAGGCCCTGGCCACCCGGGCCGGAAGCTGGAAGACGGTCCTCGTCCTCAACTTCCCCAACAACCCCACCGGCTACTCGATCACCAAGAACGAGGCCGACCAGGTGGTGGCCCTATTGACGCAGGCGGCCGACGACGGGCGAAACCTGATCGTGGTCACCGATGACGCCTACTTCGGCCTGTTCTACGAGGACGAGGTCTGCTGCGAATCGCTCTTCGCCCGCCTGGCCGACTGCCACGAGCGGATCCTGGCGGTCAAGGTCGACGGCCCGACCAAGGAAGAGTTCGTCTGGGGATTCCGCACCGGAATGCTGACCTTCAGCACCCGGGCCTTCTTGAGCGAGGAGGCCCTCTACGGGGCACTGGAAAAGAAGGTCGCCGGCGCCATCCGCAGCGCCATCTCGAATTGCTCGCACCCGGCCCAGTCGGTCCTGGCCAGGTCGTTGGGCACCGAGACCATCGCCGCCGAGCGGGCCCAGAAGAAGGGCGTCCTCGAGGCCCGGGCCCGCAAGGTCCACGACATCCTCAAGTCGCCCGAGTATGCCAAGCTTTGGGAGCCCTACCCCTTCAACGCCGGGTACTTCATGTGCCTGAAGCTCAAAGGGCTCGACGCGGAGACCTATCGCAAGCACCTCCTGGAGAAGTACGGGGTCGGCGTGATCGCCGACGGCGAACGCGACATCCGCATCGCGTTCTCCTCCGTCGACGAGGGGCAACTGGAAGACCTTTACGGCCTGATGGCCGCGGCGGCGCAGGACCTTCTGAACGGCAACGGGACGGGCAAGTAGCACCCGGTCGCAGGGCGGCCCTCTCCGGGCCGTCATGGTTTCGCAGGAACGTCCTGCGACCGCCACGGCTCCCCGGCTGCGGCCGTGGAAGAGCCGCACGTAAGGGCGCCCGGAGTCTGCTCAACCTGCCCATCCTCCCCGGTCGGGCATTTGAAGGGGCGAACTCGCCTTGTCCCCAGCGGGCCGTTCGTGTATTTCTACGCGACCCTCGCCGTCCCCGGAGAACATCGGGCGGCCGGCTGTCGCCTCGCCCTGAGGCCCGGGTCCGGCGAGGCCGCGCTCTTCTGCCTGTCCGCCGCGTCTTGTCTCGCTCGTTCAGCATCCGCACGGAAAAAGCCTCCATGGCCGGCCACCGACCGCACCGCGATTGTCCGTCCTGGACTTGGCTGGCCGTGGCCCTGTTTCTTGTGGCCCTGATCGGGACGCCGCTCGTCGGCCAGATCGGGCCAGGCGTGCCGTACCCCCAGGTAGAACCGTTGACCGACGCCACCGCTCCCCCGGAGGCCCCGATCGTTGGCCCGGACGAAAGCCTGGAAGGGCCCGCCCCACCCAGTTTCACCTCCGGGGAGAAGGTCGTCGAGGTGCAAGTGGTCGGCCGCAAGACCGTGCCAATCCGCAAAATGGCGCCCTTCATCCGCACGCGCGCGGGCCGTCCGCTCGACATGGAATTGATCGAAGAGGACGTGCGGCGCTTGAATCGCTCGCGGCTCTTCGTGAGCGTCAAGCCCATGACCCGCAAGGTCCCCGGCGGCCGGATCGTGATTTTCGAAGTGGTCGAGCGGCCCGTGCTCCAGTATGTCAAGTACGTGGGCAACGAGAAGGTCCGCAAGAAGGTCCTGGGCGAGAAGGCCGAAATCAAGGTGGGCGACGCCCTGGATCCCTTCGCCGTCGAAGAGGGACGCCGCAAGATCGAGGACTTCTACCGCAGCCACGGGTTCGGCAACGCCCGGGTGACGATCATCGAGGGCAACAACGTCAACGACAAGGGCGTAATCTACCTGATCAACGAAGGGCAGAAACAGCGGATCTTCTGGACCTCGTGCGTGGGCAACACGATCGCCACCGACGCCCGGCTCCGCACCCAGATCGAGCAGAAGCAGGGTTTTCTCTGGCTGTTCAAGGGCGAGGTGAACCGCAAGGAGATCGAGGAAGACAAGAACCGGCTCAAGGCCTACTATGCCAGCCTGGGCTTCTTCGACGCCAAGATCGGCGCCGAGCTCGATTTCAACGAGTCGCGAAGCTGGCTGACGCTGACTTACGTGATCGACGAGGGGCCACGCTACAAGGTCCGGAACGTGCGCTTTGTCGGGCCCGAGCGGTTCACTCCCGACGAACTCGCCGAGACCACGAAGCTCAAGCAAGGCGAGTTCTTCAACCAGACCAAGCTCAACGGCGACGTCAACTCGCTGCAGGAGAAATATGGCGCACTGGGCTACGTCTTCGCCGACATCAAGCCGGACATCCGCTACCTGGAGCAGCCGGGCCAGGCCGACCTGGTCTATGAGATCAAAGAGGGCGACCGCTACCGCGTGGGCCGGATCGACGTGCAAATCCGCGGCGAAGACGTGACCCCTCACACCAAGATCTCCACGGTGCTCAACCGGATGTCGCTCGTGCCCGGCGACATCTGCGATATCCGCGAGCTGCGAAGCAGCGAGCGGCGGTTGAAGGCGTCCGGCCTGTTCCTCATGGAGCCGCAACGGGGCATCCAGCCGAAGATCGTCTTCAGCCCGCCCGACGTGTCCGATGAAGACGTGCAAGTCGCCCGGAAGCCGCGCGGCGGGCCGCAAGGCCGCGGCCAGAGCCCCGACGGCGAGGCGGCCCGCGACAGGTGGATTGTCCTGACAGTCCAGGGCGAGTTGAGCGAGGAAGGCAGAGAAAGACTCCTTTGGGAGGATCGTTGCGCCGCCGAGGGCCATCCGTCTACGGAAGTGCCGCCCGTCGCAGACCAATTGCTCCCTGGGGAAGTGCAGCCGACCCAATGGCGGACGCAGTCTCCGGGCCCCGTGGCCCAGGGCATGTTGATCCCGCCGCCCGTGCCCGTACACGCCGCTGCGCGGCGGACCGCCGGGCTGGTAGCGCGCGGCCAGTCGCCCCAGATCACCGCCGAGCGCGGCGAAGTCGTGCCCAACCTGTTGGACAGCCAGCCGTTCCCGGGGACCGAGAATCTCCGGTCCACGCCCCAGTACCGCGCCCAGCCGAACACGAATTCCACCTCCGGCGGACTGACCCTCACCAATCCCCCCTCGCCCGTCTATGGGCCGTCCGATTCGGGACTGCCGAGCGGGGCGACGGCTGCCGGGGCCGCGGGGGCTGCTGCGGGCGCCCAGCCGAGTCCGATCTACACGCCGAACGCGGCCCTGCCGGCCCAGCCCGCGCCCCGCGTTGGCAGTTCCTACTTGCAGCCCCCGAGCGGAGGCATCTTGGGAGGCGGCAGCGGCCCCATGTCCGGCCTTCCGCCCGACCAGGATCCGGTGGACGAGGCGCTACGCTCGCTGCCGTTGCAGGCCATCGCCGAGGAGTCGCGGACCGGCCGCATCATGCTCGGTGTCGGCGTCACGTCCGACGCCGGCCTGATCGGGTCCGTCGTGGTCGACGAGCAGAACTTCGACCTCTTCCGCTTTCCGCATAGCTGGGAGGAGATTCGCAACGGCACTGCGTGGCGCGGGGCCGGGCAGCGTTTCCGCGCCGAGGCCGTCCCCGGCACCGAAGTGCAGCGCTACATGGTCACCTTCACCGAGCCGTACTTCCTCGACACGGCGGTGAGCACCAGCGTGAGCGGCTACTTCTACAACCGCATCTTCCAATACTGGAGCGAAGAGCGGGTCGGCGGCACGTTCCGCGCCGGGTACCAGTTCCGGCCCGACCTGACCGGCAACTTCACGTTCCGCGGCGAGCGGGTCGGCGTCTACAACCCCGGCGTCCCCGCGGGCGTTGTGCCCGAGTTGGATGACGTCCTGGGCAACAACGCGCTGTACGGCTTCCGCCTGGGGCTGGCCCACGACACCCGCGACAGCGCGTTCCTGCCCACCGAGGGGCACCTGGTCGAATTCGGAGTCGAGCAGGTGATCGGATCCTTCCAGTACCCGCGGGCCGACATCGACGTCCGCAAGTACTTCACGATCATCCAGCGGCCGGACGGTTCGGGCAGGCACGTGCTCAGCGTGGGCGGGAGCTTTGCCATCAGCGGCGAAGACACCCCGCTCTACGACCACTACTTCGCCGGCGGTTTTTCGAGCCTCCGCGGTTTCGACTTCCGCGGGGCATCGCCGCGGATCGCGGGCGTGCCGGTGGGCGGCAAGATGCAGTTGCTCAGCTCCATCCAGTACCTCTTCCCCATCACGGCCGACGACGCCTTGCGGGGCGTGGTCTTCTGCGACGCCGGCACCGTGGAACGCGAGTACGACATCCACGCCGAGAACTTCCGCGTGGCCACCGGTTTCGGACTTCGCGTGACCATCCCGGCCATGGGCCCGGCGCCCTTGGCCTTCGACTTCGCCTGGCCGATCTGCAAGGCCGACGGCGACGTGACCGAGGTGTTCAGCTTCTTCATCGGGCTGGGGCGGTAGCACCGAGCGACGGCCCGACGATCGGCTAATAGCGCCGCCACTGCCCCCATTGGTAGAAGTCGCGGGAGTAGCCCTCGTGCCACCTGGAAGTCGGGTACGACGGGGCCCCGAAATAACCCCAATTGTAGGCGGGCACTCCCCATACCGTCCCGTACCAAGGGTACGTTCCAGCCGTTCCCTGGCGCGTCGTGTTGCCCGGGGGGAGGGGGTAGTTGGGGTTGCCAGGCTGGTCGTTCGGGTGGCGCTGGTGGTAGGCCCCGGCGGGCCGCATTGGCCAGTCGTAGTCGGCCAGCGCCCTATCCGTGAGTGCAAGTGCCGCCCATTGCACCAGGGCAAAGCACGCGGCCCAACGGAGCAACATGCCGTGTTCCCTCCAAAGCTCCAAGAAGCGTGGGAGCCAGCCCTTTGGAGAGTATCGGCATAAGCGGGGCAGACTTTGACGCTTTACTGGCGGGCCTTGTCCAGGGGGCTGCGGCGGTCGGTCCAGGGAAACGACTGGTTGACGAGCCGTGACTGGATGAACCCTTCGATGATCTGGTCCACTTTGAAGGCCGGCTCCTTGACCATCGTGGCCCCCTGGAGCTTCGTCTTTAGCTCGCCGTAGAACAGGTCCGTGTCCTCTTTCTTCTCGGGCTTGGGGTGAAAGCGATCGAACATCCCCTGGATCCGCTTGGCCTCGGCGACCGACTTCGGCCGCTGGCCTCCCACGAGAATCAGCACGGAGACGTCACGGCGGGCCAGAGGGTGCTGGAACAAATTGCCCGCGCTCAACCCTCGGTACGTGAACTCCGGCGAAATCAACACGAGCCCCCTGACGTCGCGCCCCTGTTTGACGGTGGGCAGTTGCGGCCAGCTCCAGTCGAGGAGTGTCCATTCCATGGCGACCGAGGCCCCCATCTCGGCGCCGATGACGCACAGTTTCTCGATGTTCAACTCTCCCCGGTTGTTCTTTTCCATAAGAAACCGTTTGATGGTCTCCATGTCTTGCCGGACCATGAGTTGGAAGTCGGCCGGCCCGAACGTGGCCGCATCGAGGTTCTTGGTCGAATTCTTGACCTGGACGCTCCCGCCGTGGCCGCGAAGGTCTGGGACGATCACGGCGTGCCCCTTGCTCTGAAGGGCCCTGGCCAGCGACACGAAGTCGGCGCGGCTCCCCTTGTGCTCGTGGAGGATGATGATCGGAACGCTCTGTTTGCCCAGGGTGCCGGGGTAGAACGTGGCGGTCAACGACACTCCGTCGTGCGTAGTGAGGTCCACTTCCTCGGGCGGCGGAATCTTGGGCTTCTCCTCCTTTTTCTCCTCGCCACCGGCGACGCCGGAATACCCGAGCACCAGCCCGAAGCCCAGCAAGACGGCACACCACTGAGGACGAAGGGCGCGGTGGAGCGGAGCGAGGCGAAGCTTCGATAGCGCCTGAGTTGCACACATGGGACCGGACCTCCTCGGGCGTTCCGCGAAGTATGAAGAACACGAAGAACCACTACTGGTCATGGTAAACGACCCCCGAGCAGCGGTCAATGCACGGAACCCCACGCCAGAGGGTAGCCCGCGCCGTGACTCCCCGAGTCTTGTGGTCGGACGGGGGCTCGATTCCGAAAACCTAGTGGTCCGGCAAATTGAAATTGACGGGCGCCGCGGGCAGCTAGTCTGCCCGTGCCGCAGCACTGGCGGGCAAGCCGCCCGTGGCACCCAGACCTGTCACTTTGAGGTTGGCGGACCACTAGACTACGGCCTCCAGGATCCGGAATCGCAGCCCCTTGATCGGGGCGCCGCCGTTGTGGAACGTCACGCCCCCGTATCGGTACTCCGAGAAACTGCGGTGGATGTGGCCGAAGTAGACGTTCCGAACCCCGGCGGAGGGCCCTTGGCCAACGTCGTCCAGGTAGGCCAGGATCCGTTTGGCCACTCGCCGCTTGGGATAGACGATGTGCGGGAGCGGCTTGTGCAGCCGCGCGAGCACCACCAGGTCGTAAAGGCGGCTCAACACCGGCCCGCGGCGCTTGTGGTGCAGCCACCGCGCGCGGGCGGCGGCCAGCGTCCGGGCGGTCATCACCCGGTCCGCCACGTCGCCGTGCAGGAAGACGCTCGCACCCAGGCGCACAAAGTAGTGGTGCCACGCCAGCGACGAGCGCCGCCGGTGCAGCTCGTCCAATCGTTGAATGAACCCTTGATGGTAGTCGTGGTTGCCGAGGACGAAGTGGAATTGGCACTGCGGGCAATCGGTCACCAGCCGCTCGAGCCACTCGATGGCCGTGTCCACCGCCTCGCCCGCCGTGGCCGCCGTGGACCAGCGGAAGTCGAAGATGTCGCCGCCCAGAACAAACGTCTCTGCCCGCGACGCCGCCCGCTCGATCTGCGCCAAGTACCGCCGCGCCACGGATCGCCTGGCCATGAGGTGCAGGTCGGAGACAAAGTAGCATTTGCGCATGGGGGAGCGGTCAGAGCAGCGGGCTCAACAGCTTGGCGAAATTCACCTTCAGCCGGCCCGGAAGCGTCCGGGTCGGCCAGTCACTACGGGTGGCCCTGACCGATTGTTCGCGGTAGCGCTGCTGGAGGCAATAGAGCTCGGCCACGGCGTCCGGGGCCTGCAGCAACAAGTTCAGCTCGAAATTCAACTCGAACGAGCGGATGTCGTAATTGGCCGAGCCGAACATGGCCAACTGATCGTCGATGGTCAGGGTCTTCGAGTGGAGGATGCCCTCGCCGTACAGGTGGACTTCCACGCCAAACCGCGCCAGATACTCCAAATAGTAGGCCCCGGCGGCGTCGACGAGCCAGTGATCGGTCCGGCGGGGCACGACCAACACCACTTGCACGCCCCGCTGCGCCGCCACCCGCAGGGCCAGGAGCGTGGCCTCGTCCGGCACGAAGTACGGCGACGTGATGACCACGCGCCGTTGGGCCATGAAGATCGTCCTGGCAATCAAGTCCTGGAGTTGCTCGGTGGGCAGGTCCGGCCCCGTCGGCACCACCTGGATGGCCACGTCGCCGGCGGTCCCCGACTCGGGAAACAGCCCCGGGCCCTCCGGCAACTGCCCCGACTCATGGAACCAGTCTTCCAGGAAAACGGTCTGGAGCTGCCAGACGACAGGCCCGGTCAGCCGCGCCATGATGTCGTGCCAGCGGCCGGCCTTCTTGTGCCCGTACGTGGCCTCGACGATGTTCTGCGAGCCCGTGTAGGCCACGCGCCCGTCGATCACGGCCAACTTGCGGTGATTGCGGAGGTCGAGCCGGGCAAAGGGGAGCCGCCAAAGGTTGGCCGGGAGCGCGGCCAGCACCTCGACTCCGTCCTGGCGCAGCTTGGGGGCCAGGCGGCGGAGCATTCTCCGCGAGCCGACCGCGTCGGCCAGCACGCGGCAGACCGCGCCTCGGCGGCGGGCGCGGACCAGGGCCTCGCCCACGCGGCTGCCTACTTCGTCGTCGGCGAAGATGTAGAAGAGAAGGTGGACGTGGTCGGCCGCAGCGTCGATGTCGGCCACCAGGTGGTCGATGACCGTTTCCGCGTCGGAGAAAAACGCGACGCAATTGCCTCCCACGACGGGCAGGCCGCCCAGTTGCTCGGCCAGATGCACGAGCACGTCGTCCTCGCCCGCCACGCCGGGGTCGAGCCTGTGAGGATGCTCCACGTCGGGGTAATCGGTCGACTCGAACTCGGGGCGGCGGCGGCGGCGGATGGCCAGGCGGCGGCGGCCCAGGCGGCTCTCGCCGATGAGCAGGTAGACGATCAGGCCCAGCCAGGGCTCGAAAAAGACCACCGCCAGCCAGGCCAGCGCCGCGGGCGGCTTGTCCTTGCGCAGCACGATGACGGGGAGCATGATAATCCGGATCGCCCATTCGCTGACGATCAGCAGTTGGGTCCAGAAGGCGATGTCCATCGTGCTCGCCCACGTCCGTCGGAAAAAGGGGACAGCAACATCAACACGCCTTAGCTCGACTCTTGCCACTGCGCCTTTGGAGTGCGGCGATTTATCGCCGCCTTCCAAAGTGGCAAAAGTCGAGCTTAGGGCCTATCCCAGAACCTCCAAGGAGACCTTCGGTCGGCCGTTTCGGCGGGGTCGGAGACCCACGCCGAACCTGGTTCTGGGACAGGCGCCAAAATGCTTGG
>WBZO01007533.1_pt1 | contig 10043 bp, 8 predicted proteins | sample 5204261 | NCBI WGS metagenome assembly WBZO01 (sample SAMN12412400, study PRJNA552823) | activated sludge metagenome | isolation source: activated sludge from anammox sidestream of wastewater treatment plant... | place: USA: North Carolina | collected 2017-09
TGAGCCGATCTCCGGGTCACTCTTCGACTTCGGGCTGTACGTCTTCCACAACGCCCGCGCGCTGCTGGAGCGCGGCAGCGGGCCGTTCTACTACCTCCCGAAGATGGAGGGCCACCGCGAGGCGCGCCTCTGGGCGCGCGCGTTCGTACTCGCAGAGGACCGGCTGGGCCTCGACCGTGGCACGGTGCGCGCGACCGCGCTGATCGAGACGGTGCTCGCGGCGTTCGAGATGGACGAGATCCTGTACGAGTTGCGGGAGCACTCGGCCGGGCTGAACGCGGGGCGCTGGGACTACATCTTCAGCGTCATCAAGAAACTCGGCGCGCAGCCGGCGTTCCTGGTCCCCAACCGTTCGCAGGTGACGATGACCGTGCCGTTCATGGCGGCGTACTCGCGCCTCCTCGCCGCCACCTGCCATCGCCGGGGCGCGCACGCCATTGGCGGGATGTCCGCGTTCATCCCGAACCGCCGCGACCCGGAGGTGACGGAGCGCGCCTTCGCCCGCGTGCGCGAGGACAAGCGTCGCGAGGCGGGCCAGGGCTTCGACGGCACCTGGGTCGCCCACCCCGACCTCGTCCCCATCGCGCGCGCGGAGTTCGACGCCGTCCTCGGCGACCGCCCGAACCAGGTGGAGGTGCGCCCGGACGTGCTGGCGGAGGCCGCCGCGCTCCTCGACGTGACGGTGGAGGGCGCGGCGTTCACGGAGGCGGAACTGCGCAACAACGTGCAGGTCGGCATCTGGTACATCGCCGCGTGGCTGGACGGCACCGGTGCGGTCGCCATCCACAACCTGATGGAGGACGCCGCCACCGCCGAGATCTCCCGGTCGCAGGTCTGGCAGTGGCTCCGCCACGGCGTGGTGCTGGACACGGAGACGCGCGTCACCGCCGACCTGGTCCGCACGATCGCGCGCGAGGAGTGCGACGGGCTGCGCGCCATCGTCGCGCCGGGCGTCGCGGCACGCCTCGACGCGGCGCGCGACCTGTTCGAGCGGTGCGCGCTGTCGGAGGAGTTCGTGGAGTTCCTGACGCTCCCCGCGTACGACGTGCTGGAGTAAGCGGCTAGGCGCGCGGGTTGATGACCGACCGGGCGACCTCGCCGGTCTCCATGTCCGCGAACGCCTCGTTCACCTCGCGCAGCGGACGGCGCTTTGAGACGAGGTCGTCCAGGTTCAGCTTGCCGTCCATGTACAGGTCGATCAGGCGCGGGATGTCGTACTGCGGACGCGCCGAGCCGAAGAACGAGCCGACCAACTTCTTCTCGCCGAGAAAGTCGCGGCCGGGGATCGTCACGTCCTGTCCGACCACGCCGACGACCACCGCCATGCCGCCTCGGCGGATCATCGCGAACGCCTGCGAGACCGTCACGCCGAGGCCGATCGCCTCGAACGCGTAGTCCAGGTAGCCGCCGGCGATCTTCTGCACCTGCGCCACCGGGTCGCCCTCGGAGGCGTTCACGAAGTGCGTCGCGCCGAACTTCGCCGCCAGATCGCCCTTCGAGGCGACGGTGTCGACGGCGATGATGCGCCGCGCCCCGGCCAGCCGCGCGCCCTGCACGATGTTCAGCCCGACGCCGCCGAGGCCGATCACGGCCACGTCCGAGCCGGACTGCACGCGCGCGGTGTTGATGGCGGCGCCCACGCCCGTCGTCACGCCGCACCCGACGAGGCACACCACGTCGAGCGGGGCGTCGTTGCGGACCTTCACCACGCCGCGCTCCGGCATCAGCGTGTACTCGGAGTAGCCGGCCACGCCCACGCCCTGCTGCACCGGCTGGCCGTTCACGCGGAGGCGCGGCCGAGGCCCGGCGGCGGCGCGCTCCGGGTTGTCCGGCCGCTCGCACAGCGCGAGGTCACCGCGCAGGCAGTAGAAGCACTGGCCGCAGTTCGGGCGGAACGCCACGACCACGTGGTCGCCGGCCTGCACGCTCGTCACACCGGGGCCGACCGCCTCCACCACGCCGCCGACCTCGTGCCCGAGGATCATCGGCACGGCGAGCGGGCCGGACTTCGCTCGGTGAATCGCATGCAGGTCGGAGTGGCAGACGCCGCACGCGACCACGCGCACCAGCACCTCGCCCGCCTCCGGGTCGGCGAGGTCGATGCGCTCCACCTGCATCGGGTCGGGACCGCGCAGGACGGCGGACTGCATCGTGGGCATCGGGACACCTCCACCGCCCCCTGCGGGCGGGTGACTGGCCAAGGGCAACTAGTGATGCGCGCGAGAATAAACGATGGAAGCAAGACGGGACGCCTTCGGGCGTCCCGTTCGCGGCCAGCGTGTGCGTGCTGCCTCGGTCAGGCCGGCTGTAGCACCGTCCGGGCCCACTGGGGGTAGGTCCCGGTGTCGATCATCCGCTGCCGCACTTCCGTACGGAGCGTGCGCATCTCCTCGTCCGTCGGCGGGGGCGTCGTCGGGACGCCCTCGAGGTTGCCGAGGTCAAAGCCGGTGTGGTCCTGCACCTGCTGCGCGGTGAAGCCCTCGTGCACCGACTCGATGCCGTAGCGGCCCGCGCCGCGGTCGAAGGAGAGGACGGCCATCGTCGTGAAGATCTTGAACGCCTCCTGCGGCCGCTTGATTGAGGGCGGCGTCACCATCGCCCCGGAGACGAAGTCCACCTTCGGGACGAAGGTGCGCTTGGTGTGCTCCGTGCGGAAGAACAGGATCCGCTTCGCCGTGTACGACATCAGCCCCGAGCCGTAGCCGCCCGGCAGCCGCAGGTCCGGCGCGTTCGGGTCGCCGACGACGTGGAGGTTGAAGTTGCCCTCCGCGTCGAACTGGATCGCGCTGTGGAAGAACAGGTCCAGTTTCCCGCGCTGGGAGAGGAAATGGATGTCCTTCCCCAGGTTCCGGTCCAGCTGCTCGCTGCCGAGGATGATGATCTCGGCGTTCGGCGCATGGGTCGCCTCGGCGAGGAGGAGCGCCGCCGCCGGGATCATCGAGACCGCCCCACAGGCAGAGATCTCCCAGTCGCGGATCTCCCGCGACATGAGGATCGCCAGCAGTTCGTCCGTGTTGCAGGCGACGGCGCTCGTCATTACGCACCACCTCCACCGGCGGCGTGGCTCTCCACGCGGGAGCCCTGACGCACCAGCGCCTGGTACTCCTCCTCCGTCTTCCCGATGACGTACTTCTGCAGGTACGCCGCGTACAGCGCGTCGTCAGAGGCGGCGCGCATGTACTCGCGGATGTGATCCGAGTCCTGCTCATACAGTCCGGGGACGCCGGCCGGGTGCGCGCCGCCGGGGGCGTGCACGACCGCCGTCACGTTGATCGCGGAGATGAAGGTGCCGCCCTCGTCGTCCGCGGTGACCCTGTCGACGATCTCCTCGGCCGTGACGATCACGCGGTGGGAGGCCTGCGCCACCATCACGTCCTCGCCGTGCTTGCGGAGCAGTGCGTTGCCGTCCCGGTCCGCCTTCAGCGCGTGGAGGATGGCGACGTTCGGGTTCTGCGCCAGCGCGACCACGGTCTCTTCGGACGGGTCGAACGGGTTGGGGGCGATGATCATGTCATCGCGCCGCTTGAATACGTCCGTGCCGGCAAGGCCGCGGACGGGGATGTACGGGACGCCCATAGATCCAGCCTGGATCATCGAGTAGTGGACGCCTCAGGTGTTGTCGAGGGCGAAGATGCGACCTTGCTTGAGGAAGCGGTCGAAGTTCGGCGCGGCCTGCGCATACGGCTGGAAGCCGATGCTGCAGCACTCCATCGTCCTGACCTGCCCGGACCCCACGAGGAAGTCGAGGTTGATCGATCCGCCCACGACGCCGATGACGTGGAGGTCCTGCACCTCGCTCCGCGCGAGTTCGCGGAGCATCGCCATCGGGGCGTGGTTGAACCCCGAACTCATCACCACCTGGTCGCCGTCGCGCACAATGCGTGCGGCCGACTCCAGGCTCACCAGTTTGCTGCGCATCTCAGCCCTCTCCGCCGGGTCCGGCGGGCCGTAGCCCGGCTGATGCATCGGATAACATGCGTCATCCGAGCGGAACCTACGCCTTCCCTCACGCGCGCGTCAACGATTCTGCTCCCGGGAAGGAACACCCGATGACCGACCACAACGGCCTGCTGATGCTCGGCGAGCGCGTCCCCGCGCTCGCGCTGGACGCGGCGGACGGGGAGCACTACGTCCTCGCGGAGGCGCTCGCCCGCGGCCCCGTGCTCCTCACGTTCTTCTCGCTCGACTGCCAGGCGTGCGACGCCGCGTATCTGCACTGGGACGCGGCGTTCGAGGCGTACGCGGGTGACGAGTTCGCGCTGTGGGCGGTGGGCCTCGACGCGCGCGACCAGGCGCAGGCGTTCTGGGAGAAGTCCGGCGTCTCGTTCCCGGTGCTGTTCGATGACGGCAGCAGCGTGTTCGCCTACCGGCTGACCAGCACGCCCTCGCACGTCCTCGTCGGCGCGGACGGGCATGTGGTCGCCTCGTTCGATGCGTGGGACCGACAGGCGTGGAACGGGATGCTGGCGGAGGTTGCGGGTCGCCTCGGGCGGCCGGCGATTGAGGTGGCGCCGGGGGATGCGCCGGAGTTCCGGCCGGGGTGCACGGTGCACGCCGCGTAGCGGCGGGACGGCGACGGTCGAGGGAGCCTCGGGAGAGAGGCTGGCGGAGAGGGCGGGATTCGAACCCGCGAACGAGTTGCCCCGTTACCCGCTTTCCAGGCGAGCGCCTTCAACCACTCGGCCACCTCTCCGCGGGAGGTGAAGCAGACTCTGTACGTCCCGGGGGGCGGTGGTTGTCGCGTGCCGGGCGGCGCTGGGATCAGGTCGGGAGGTGAGTCACGACCGGGTGGCGGAGAGGGCGGGATTCGAACCCGCGAAACCTTTCGGTTTACTCGTTTTCGAGACGAGCGCCTTCAACCGCTCGGCCACCTCTCCGTCGACGAGTCTACCGGAGCGCCGCCGCTACGCGCATGCGGGCGCGCCCGGACGCCTCACGCCGGTGGCGCGACGGAGAGGCGTCCCGTGACGCCGTGCTGCTCGATCAGCCGGGCGATGAGGCCGGAGGCTTTCGCCTCCTCCACGAATGCGCGGAGGAACGCCGCGCCGGCGCGGTTCGCCTTCGCCGTTCCGACCGCCTGCTGCACCGTGGCGAAGTGGCCGTCCAGCACGCGGGCGCCGGGCATCCGCTGCACGTCCTCCAGCAGGCCGGGGCGCAGGCTGGCGAGGGCATCCAGGCCGTCCGCGAGGAACCGCTCCATCGCCTCGCCCGGCGTGTCCGTGGCGATGAGCGTCGCGTGGCGCAGGTTCCGCTCCAGCCACAGCCCGTAGGCGGCGCGGGCGGAGACGGCCACGCGCACGCCCGGCCGGTCCACCTCCTCCACCGAGCGGATCGAGGAGCCAGCGGGGACCAGGTAGGTCGCCTCGATCTCCGCGTACGCGGCGGTGAAATCGATCTGCTCGGCCCGCTGTGGCTCCGCGCCGATGAGCGCGATGTCCCAGGCGCCCGTCCCCACGGCGTCCGCCAACACCCCCGGCGACGCGAACGGCACGAGGCGTACCGGCACGCCCAGCCGCGCCGCGATCGCGCGCGCCATGTCCGGCGACACGCCGTCCGGGTCACCCTCCGCCGAGCGGCCGGTGACAAGCAGGAAGTTGCCCATGTTCACGCCGGCGCGCAGCACGCCGTCCGGCGCCAGTTCCGCCCTCGCCTCGTCGATCATCGGAACCTCCCGCGGCGTCGCGCCTGCCCGGGCAGCGTAGGGCGTGATCATGCGGCGTGCGGGCACGGCCGCCGGGTCAGTCCTCGACGGGTGGTGGGGGCAGCAGTGCGAGCATGCCGCCGGCCGCCGCCTCCCTCACCGCTGCTCGGTCGAGGCCGTAGAGCGCCTCGTGGACGGACAGTCCCTCGGTGAACGCGAAGATGCGTGCGGCAAGCACGCGGGCGTTCTGGTGTGGATCGACCCAGCCACCTGCCTGGAGCCCTTCGACGAAGGTGGTGAGTTCTGCGAGCCACGGCGGATACGCCTCGCGCAGCCGTTGCCGTGCCTCCTCGTCGCCCCGGGTCTGCTGGTAGCACTCCACCATCAGGAGGACCCATCGGTCGCGGCCGCCGAGGGAGCGCGACAGGGTCTGCGACGCCTCGCGCAGGATTGCGACGAGGGGCGTCGTCCGCCGGTCATACCGAGCGGGGAGATCCGCCCAGCCGCTTCGGAGCGTCCCTCGGTGGGCGATCACCTCCAGGAAGCAGTGCAACTTGTTCGTGAAGTGGAAGTAGAAACTGCCCCGGGAGTACGGCGTCTCTCGGACGATGTCGTCAACGCTGGTCGCGGCGTAACCGCGGGCGTGGAACTCTCGCGCGGCTGCCTCGATCAGCGCCTCATAGCTGGCCTGGCTGCGCTGTTGCTTGGCTCCGGCCATGACCCCACCCGGCTCTGCTCGCCAATTTGATTCGTTCATGAACGATCTTGTATTGTGCCCCGGCCAGACTACCGCCGAAGCCACCCAAGTGCGTGGCAGCGATCGTAAGCCGCTGGCACCTGACAGGCTCGGGACGGAAGCCCTCCGCTCCCCATTCGGTTGAGGGGCATGGCCATGGGTGTGACCACGACGGTACGGTTCCTGAACGCGAGAGGGGTCAGGTGGGGCCTGATCCTCGGCGCGTTGGTCGCGCTCCTGTTCGCAGGCCCGCGTGAGTGGCCCGGCGCGCCGCAGCCGGCCCTGGCCAACAGCACCTTCACGGCGCTCACGGCCTCCACGGCCAGCGTGACAGTGGGACAGGTGGTTACGTTCAGAGCCGAGGTGACCTGCCCACCGTCCGGGCCGTTCGACCTGATTCCACCCTCGCCCACGGGGACGGTGACCTTCCGGAACACCTCCACGGGCGCCATTCTGGGCACGGCGACCACCTTCCCGCACAGCGGGAGTACCTACGCCGCCACCCTGAACGCCACGTTCGCCAACGACAACCTGTTCGGCAGCGTGTACAGCATCACCGCTAGCTACGAGAGCAACGGGAGCGGCTGCGACCCGAGCACCTCGGCACCGGTGAGTGTGACGGTGAACGCGGGCAGTTCGACCACTTACCTGTTCCTCCAGTCGGCCGACACCGGCTACATCGGCATTGAGCCGCTGTTCGGCGTGCGCGTCACCGGCGGCGGGCCGGTCCCCACGGGCTCGGTCGCGCTGGTGGATGACACGGGCTCCGGCCCGGTCGTGATTGCCAGCGTTCCGCTGGAGGACGGCGTGGCCGACCTCCGGACACCGCCCCTCGGTCCCGGGACGCATCAGATCCGTGCGGTCTACTACCCGAACACCTTCAACTACCGATCGAGTGAGAGTGGCCCCCAGGCGATCGAGGTCCTCAAGTACCCGACCGAGGTAACGTTCGCCACCTTCCCGACCGGCCCGGTCGGCGCCAACGCCTCCACGCAGATCGGGGTACGGCTCGCTAACCCTCCCGGCTTCGGGAACGTCGTCGAGCCGCGCACGGGCGCGGTGCAGTTGAAGGTCGACGGCGTGACGGTCGCGACCTCCACACTGAGCGGGGCCTTCGTGAACGGCGAGGTGTTGTTCACCGTCTCGCTCGAAGAAGGGACGCGTTCCCTCACGGCGACCTACTCCGGCGATGACAACTTTGCGAGCAGCGCGACGAGCGCGGCGCGCACGGTGGAGGTTGCGCCACAGATCGCGACGGAGGTCTTCTTCGCTGGCTTCCCGTCCAGCCCCATGCTGCAGGCGCCGACCACGCACATCTCGATAGGCGTCCGATCCCTCGGGTCTGGTCGGCCAGGACGCGGCGGGACGCTGGTGCTCAGACTGAACGGCACACAGGTCAGTAGCACGACCTTCGACCCCTCGCTGGTGTCGGGCTACGTGAGCGTGACGGCGACGCTGACCAATCTCCCCGCCGGCGACCATGTCCTGACCGCGACGTACTCGGGCGATGCCAACTACGCCGGGGGCAGCGTGAGCCGGAGCCTCACCGTGCGCGCGCCGGCGACCGGGCTCGCGATCACGACCCGGAGCAACATCGTCGTGGACGGGTCTGCGACAGGCAGCACGATCTTCTACCTGGGGCCGACGGCGTCCGACAGCGATGGCCCGGTGCCTGTGACCTGCACCCCGGCCAGCGGCTACCGGTTCCCGGTAGGCGTCACCACGGTGACCTGCACGGCGACGAACCCGTTCGCCGTGCCGAGCACGGTGAGTTCCACGTTTACCGTCACGGTGAACTACGGTGGGCTCACCATTGCTCCGGGCTCTAACGTCACGGCCACGGCGACCTCCCCGGCCGGTGCGGTCGTCCACTTCCCGCTCCCGGTTGCGTCGAACGTGAACGGCCCCGTGACCGTGACCTGCGTTCCGGCGCCGGGGTCGCTGTTCCCCGTCGGTCTGAGCCTCGTCGTGTGCACCGCGAACGCGACGGGCGTCTACCCCAACTATGCCGTGACCACGGTGCTGGTCTCCGTGCTGGCGGACACCACGCCGCCGGTCGTCACGCCCGAGGTGTCCGGGCTGCTCGGGAACGACGGCTGGTACCGAGGCGACGTGACGGTGGCGTGGTCGGTCGAGGATCCCGAATCGGCGATCACCTCCTCGTCCGGCTGTGCGACCTCCACCGTGACGTCCGACACGGCGGGCACGACGTTCACCTGCGTGGCCACCTCCGCAGGCGGGTCGACCACGCAGTCGGTGACGGTCAAGCGTGACGCTTCACCACCCGTCGCGTCGGCGACCCGTTCGCCCGAGGCGCATGCGGCGGGCTGGAACAACACCGAAGTGACGGTGACGTTCAGCGGCACGGATGACACGTCCGGGGTCGCCTCCTGCACTGCCCCGGCCGTTGTGGGCGAGGGCGGAGGTCAGTCGGCGACCGGTACCTGCACGGACGTTGCCGGCAACGTCAGCGCGCCGGTCTCGGTAACGGACATCAACGTCGACCTCAGCGCGGCGGTGGTTACGGTCACCGTCTCTGCGGCGCCGGACGCCAGCGGCTGGTACACCAGCCCGGTCACGGTGCAGTTCACCTGCTCCGACACCGGCGGTTCCGGCCTCGCGCCGGGCTCCTGCCCGGACGACCTGCTGGTCGACTCGGACGGGACCACGACCATCCCGTCGTACACGGTCACGGACCTCGCCGGGAACGTCAGCGCTGCGACCGAGGTCATCGTCCTGCACGTTGACCGGGTCGCCCCGTCGACGACCGCGATGGCTGCTCCCGCGCCAAACGGCAACGGCTGGAACAACACGGCGGTCACGGTGACGTTCAGCGGCACGGACGCCACGTCCGGAGACGTCTCCTGCGACGCCCCGGTCACCCTCGGTGAGGGCGCGGGCCAGTCGGTGAGCGGCACGTGCACGGACGTTGCCGGCAACGAGAGTGAGCCGGCCTCGGTGATGGGCATCAACGTCGACCTGACTGCGCCGGAGGTCACTCTCACCGGCGCCGTGGACGGTGCGACCTACACCGCCAGCGCCGCGCCGACGCCCGTGTGCACCTCGGTGGACGCGCTGTCCGGCATTGCGACGGCGGCGACGCTCACCGTCTCCGGCTCGCTCGCCACCGTCACGGCGACATGCGCCGGGGCCGTGGACCGAGCGGGGAACGTGGGCCCGGTCATCAGCGTGACTTACACGGTCACGTACGCCTTCTGCGGCTTCGCGCAGCCGCTGCTCGTCCCCGTGCAGCAGTTCAAGTCAGGCTCCACGATCCCCGTGAAGTTCTGTCTGCGTGACGCCTTCGGCGCACCGGTCACCACGGCGACCGGTGTGGTGGAGGCGTACGTGAACGGCGTGCTCCAGGGCACCGAGGCGATTCGGTACACGGGCGGCCAGTACATCGCGAACGTCCAGACGAAGTCTGGCCGCACGAACTGGCCGACGGGCACGCTGGAGTTGCGCGTGGTGCTGAATGACGGCTCAGTCCACGTGAAGGACGGTCTGCGGCTCAGGTAGCGGGCCTCGGAGCCTCTCGGATCACCAACAGGCCCCGGCTTTCGCCGGGGCCTGTTGCATGCATGAGCCGCGTGGTCGCGACGGCTGAGGCGTCAGGCCAGAATCACCACTGCACGAACATCGGCATGACGACGTGCACGAAGCGGT
>WBZO01007534.1_pt1 | contig 10043 bp, 4 predicted proteins | sample 5204261 | NCBI WGS metagenome assembly WBZO01 (sample SAMN12412400, study PRJNA552823) | activated sludge metagenome | isolation source: activated sludge from anammox sidestream of wastewater treatment plant... | place: USA: North Carolina | collected 2017-09
CGGCCTGGCCGCGTCCACCGTCACGCTGAACGCCGCCGACGCCCTGACGCCCGACTATGCGTCGTTCCTCTTCCGGCTGACGCTCAGCCAGGGCGATGAGATCCACTTCCGCGTGAATGCCCGCGGCGGCAACGGGAGCGACGCCGTGATGCTCGGCTTGGCCGTTAGCGAAGTCCCCGAGCCGGCCGGCCTGGTGTTGCTGGCCATCGGGACTGTCATGCTCACGGGAGCGCGGGGCCGCCGCCGCAAATAGGCCGTCCACATTCGCCGAAAGGAGTCCTGCTGTGATGGCACGTCTGGTCGCTCTGTTCACGGCCTGCGGCGCGGGGCTGTGGTTCGCACTGCCCTCGTTGGCGGCCGACGAGACGCGAGCCGCTCCGTTCGCCGCCGAGCCCGCCGGCTCGCTCGTGCGGCAACTGGAGCCGGGGGCCGGCCCGCCGCTGGAACTGCTCCCGCAAGCGCCGAATGCCGCGGCGGGCACGCCGCCGGTGGTGCGATGCGCCCTGCCGCTGGACTGGACCTTCCGCCTCCGGGACGCCCGCGACGCCGGCTACCGGCCGTTGACCCACCGCGACGACTCCTGGTACGGCTCGACCTATTGGACCGGGCCGGACTGGACCCGCGTAGGCAAGGACTGGCACCACCCGGGCGAAAACACCACGGCCGTGCGCCGCTTCACCTGCCCCAAGGACGGTCGCGTGACCGTGACCGGCCGCGTGTACAAGGCCCACGTGGCCCCCAGCGATGGCGTGCGCCTGGCCATCCGCCACGGGCAGAAGACCGTCTGGCAAGCGGAGATCGGCGGCGAGGACAGCAAAGGCGTGGAGCCCAAGGTGGAATTGGACGTCAAGGCCGGCGATGCCATCCGCTTCGTGGTCCACAAGCGGGGGCAGATATTCTGCGACACGACCCACTGGGACCCGGTCATCACCTACGCCGGGGGTGAGGCCCACCAGGCGTCCAAGTCGTTCTCGACCACGAAGCAGGGGCTTGGCGGATGGTCCTACGAGATGGAGGCGCCGGGCGGCCAGCCCTCGGGGATGCCTCGGCTGATCGCCCTTGGGCCGGACCTTTCGATCCGCGAGGCGCCCCTTGCGCCCGATGCCGAAACGGTACTCTCCGACCGCGACTCGCTCCCCATCTTCATCCTGGCCGACGGAACGGACGCAAGCGGCGTCGTTGCCGTGTTGGCCGGCGAGGGGCCGTGGCGCTTCCGCGCGGCAATGGAGCGCGACGAGCGTCTGCGCGTGCAGATCTTGCCGGGCGACCAGAAGACGGCCCAGACGCCGCAGATCCTTCTGGCAGCCTACACCGGCCGATGGATTGCGGGGGCGGCGAGATTGACTGGGGTGCTCCGCGCCGACGTGAACGGCGTCGATCTCGCGCCCCTCCGTGCCCGGATCGACGCGGCGATGGCCCCGGCGGGCAAGACGCCTGCACCACAAGGGACGCGGGCCCCGCAGGGTTGGGCCACGCGCCCGGCGGACCTCGACCTCTGGATCATGGTCCAGGCCGAGTGGCGCCGCGAGGACAAGCTTGACGGGTCCCAGCCTTCGCTCGCGGCGGCGACCGCCAGGCATCTGACGCTTGCCCGGAAGCTCCTGGACGACCTGCAGCAGGTACATGGCCGCGCTTTCCTGCGCGACGAAGCCGGCGAGATGGAGCGACTCGAGAAGGCCGTCGCAGCCGGCGATGCGTCGCCTGAGGCCCGGCAGCGGCTCTACCAGCAGGTCCGGTCGCTCAAGCGGCGGATCGCCCTGTCGAATCCGCTCCTCAAGCCCGAGGGGCTCTTGTTCTGCAAACGCGTGCCGACCTCGTACAGCCATCTCGTGATGCAGTATTTTGGCTGGCGTGCGCGGCCGGGCGGCGGGATCTTCGTGCTCGACGAGCCCGGCCGATCGCTGGCCGCCCGCGACATCCTCGGCGGCAAGCTCCAGGGCGGGAGTGTGCTGGAGCCGCGTCTGTCGTTCGACGGCCGGCAGGTTGTCTTCTCCTACGTTGACCTGGCGGGGAAGCGTTTCGACCCGGGCGCGGTCCTCAACGACAAGGACGAAGGGTTTTACCACGTCTATTCGGTCAACGTTGACGGCACGGACCTGCGCCAAGTCACCGCGGGGCCCTACGACGACCTCATGCCCACGTGGCTCCCGGACGGGGGCATCGCCTTCAGCTCGACGCGGCGTCAGGGCTACGCCCGCTGCTTCGGCGGGCAGTTCAGCCGCCGCTGGCACGTGTACACGCTGCACCGCGTCGAGGCCGACGGGAGCGGATTGCGGGCCCTTTCGTTCCACGATACGAACGAGTGGTTCCCGACGGTCTCCAACACGGGCCACATCCTCTACGCCCGGTGGGACTACATCGACCGCGACGCGGTGACGCACCAGAACCTCTGGGCCACCCGGCCCGACGGCACCAACCCCGTGGCCCTTTGGGGCAATGCCACGGAAAGCCCGCACTGCACGTTCCAGTTGCAGCCCATTCCGGGCACGACCAAGGTGGTGTTCGCGGCCAGCGCCCATCACTCGATCGCGGGCGGGTCGATCGCGATTGTCGACCCGGCCGTTGGCAACAACGGGCAGGAGGCCATCACGCGGATCACGCCGGAGATACCGTTCCCCGAGGCCGAGGGCCGCGACATCCGCGAGTACTACGATGCCCCCTGGCCGCTTTCGGAGAAGTATTTTCTGGTGGGCTACAGCCCGGAGCCCCTCGTTTGGGAGCCCGGGGCGAACGGACCGGCCGCCCTGGGAATCTACCTGCTGGACGCTTTCGGCAACCGCGAGCTGATCTATCGCGACCCGGAGATCGGGTCGAGCAATCCTTGCCCGCTGCGCCCGCGTGAGAAGCCGCCCGTGCTGGCCAGCCACCTGCCGGAGAAGGCGCCGGAGCAGGGCGAGATGGTCCTGGCCGACGTGTACCAGGGCTTGGGTGACGTGCCGCGGGGGACGGTCAAGCGGCTCCGCGTCGTCCAGATCTTCCCCAAGATCACCCACGTGGCCGACAATCCACCGGTGGGCATGGCCCGCGAGGAGAACGGCCGCGCGATCCTGGGAACCGTGCCGGTCGAGGCCGACGGCTCGGCCCGATTCCTCGTCCCCGCTCGAAGGCCGATTCTCTTCCAGGCGCTCGACGCCGATGGGCTGGCCTTTCAAACCATGAGGACCATCACCTATGTGCAGCCCGGCGAGAAGGTCTCCTGCGTCGGCTGCCACGAGCGTCGCACCACCTCGCCCACCCCCGTGCGCGGGGAACTCCTGGCGTTGCGCCGCGGCCCTTCGGAAATCGACCCAGGCGACCTGGGCGGCAGGCCGTTTTCCTATCCCGAGGTCGTGCAACCGGTGCTCGACCGCCATTGCGTGAAATGCCACAACAGCCAGAAAGCCGATGGCGGATTCGACCTTACCGGGGCCCCACACGCCGCGTTCACCAAATCGTACGTGGCCCTGTGCCGGGACGTGGACTTCTGGGGCGGCGGCACAAACCCCCAAAACGCTGCCAAGGCCCTCGTGCCGCGGTTCGGCGGCCGAAACCAGGTCCAGGTCACTCCGCCGGGTGGAATGTACGGCGCACGGGGAAGCCGCCTCCTGCGGTTGCTCCGCGAGGGGCATGAAGGGGTTGCTCTCTCACCCGACGAAATCGCTCGGCTTGGGGCCTGGATCGACCTGAATGCCGTGTTTTATGGGGTGAACCTGCCCGAGGACCAGGCCCGACTGCTCCGCGGCGAGCGCGTGCCCATGCCGGAAATCCAGTGATTCGTGAGGCGGAAAGCACCCTCTTGGGCGGGTGTGCGGTCCGGCCTCGGAAGCCCCTGCGATTGACGGACTCTGAAAATCTTCCGGCGCGGCGCGAACTTCCTGGCCGCGACCGTGTCTAACACCTCCAACGGCATTCCGGCACCGGTGGGGGGATCTCGCACGTCCTCAGCCCGGCCGGAACCCCGTTGAATATCTCCCGAAATAACCCTTGACGGGAGTGCCGCGAGGGTGTATCGGTTGAAAAGAGGGGAATAAACGCTCCCCCAAGTCGATCTAATCCTGAGGAAGGATTCGTACTCGGTTTTGTTCTCTCCAACCGCGCTCGAGGCGCAGAGGGACTCCCATGCGTAACCAGATCCATGCCATTGCCGGTAAGAATTGCCGCGTTTCGGCTTATAGCCGCAAGCGTAGCGTCGTGGCCGGCACGGTTACGCGGGGGATGCTCTGCGCGCTGGAGGACGTGCGGTTTCTCTTGGCATGGCTCTCCAGGCCCGTGCAGGCGGCCCTGCAAGTGCTGAAACAGCACCTCGCGCCGGCCGCTGCGGGGGCGATGGCGTGCTCCGAGCCAACAGCCGGCTCGGGCGCCCGCTCGTCGCGCCAGGGCATGGGCGAGCCGGGGTCCGGCATACCTTCAGGCGGATTCTGAGGCCCGTAGGCCGCAGAACGAGACCCGCTGGAAGAAGGTAGCGACCGCCCGGCCGATCCGGTGTTGGCGAGGCGTTTCCCATTTCGCCTCAACCGCCATCCGGTCCCAGGTCCTGGCCACGCTCCGCGTTTGCCTTCGCTTGTCTGGAGGAAGAACCATGAAGACCGAACAACTCGAACTCGAACACGAGCGGAACGAACTCGTGGAACTGGTCCGCGCTGCGCAGGCCGGCGACCGGAAAGCCTTCGGTCGCCTGGTGGAGCGCTACGAGCGGGCGGTCTACGGGGTCGTGCTGCGCCGGCTGGGCGACCATGCCGAGGCCCAGGAGTTGTGCCAGGAGGTGTTCATCCAGGCCCTCCGCAAGATCGACCAGCTCCAGGCCCCCGAGTGCTTCGGCGGGTGGCTGCGGTCGATCGCCAACCGAATGGCGATCAACCGGGCCGTCCGGCGGGGCCCGGTCGTGACCATGAAGGCCGAGGTCTTCGAGGGCACGGCCGCCCGCGGCAACACGCCGCTGGGCGACTTGCTGGCCCAGGAGCGCGAGGACCAGCTCCACCGCGGGCTGAAGCGGCTTGGCAAGCTGGACCGCGAGACCCTGGTGGCGTTCTACTTCCGCGGGCGCTCGCTGGTCGAGATGAGCGATGAGTTCGACTCGCCGGTGGGCACCATCAAGCGGCGGCTGCACGTCGCCCGCAAGCGCCTCGCCGAGGAACTCCAAGCCCTGGCCCCGGCGTGAGGGACGTGGGGCAGGTTTGTTGACCTGCCAGAGTGAGGCAGGTTTTTAACCTGCCATACAGCGCTTGCCAAGCTCGGCATCGCGCCAACCCGAGCATGGCAGGTTGGAAACCTGCCCCACGGGAAATGGCAGGTTGGAAACCTGCCCCACAAGAAACGAGCCCGCCGCCGGTCCTCGAAGGAGCGGCGGCGGGCGATCTTGTCTTCGGGTCAGGCCGGGGGGCCCGACCAGGGCGTCCGCCTTACGGCTGGATGCCCAGGCGTTCTTCTTCCTCCTCCTGGATGATGATCCGAGGCGTGACCATCATCATCAAGCTGGAGGTGGTGCGGCCAATGCCGACGTTCTTGAAGAGCCTGCTGACGTAGGGGATCTTGTTGAGCATCGGCACGCCGAACTCGCGCCGGTCCTCACTGAGCCGCTTGATGCCGCCCAAGAGGACCGTGCCTCCGTCCGGCACGCTCACCGTAGTGGTCACGGTGACAAAGGAGAAGGTGGGTAGTTGCACCGTGGTCCCTTCGCGATGCACGGTGCGGGCGTCGGAGTTCCTCGTGTTCTGGTCGGGGTGCTCCTGATCGCCCTGCGACGAGGACTCCTCCGAGGTCGTCGAGGAGCCGGTGAACTGGAAGGTGTTCACCTCGTCGATCCGGCTGAAGAACGGCACCACGGTGAGCCGCACGAAGCGGCGGTCGTTGGAGACGACCGCCTGGACGGTCAGGAACGTCCCTTCGTTCAGGACGACGATCACCGGTTGCTGGGCGGCCGCGAAGTCGCCCACCACCGGGATGACGCTGATCACGAACGGGCTTTGCGACGTGTCGGAGACGAACGCCTGCTGGCCGTTGAAGAGCGTCACCTTGGGGGCCTGCAAAACGTTGGTCCGAGTGTCGCCCTGCGCGGCCGAGATGAAGAAGTACGCCTCGATCTCGCTGAGGATGGCGAACCCGAGCTGCGCCCCGGGGTTGTTGGCCGCGTTGAACCCGCCGAACTGCGGCACGGCCAGCGAGAAGCTGTCCTGCCGGAACGGGATGTCCAAGTCGGCCGAGAAGCTCCCCAGGTTCACGCCGGCGCCGGCCGTGCTCATGCCCACCGCGACGCTCTGGTTGCGCTTCAGGTCGCGGTCGGTGACGTTCCGGTCATAGTCCGAACCGGCAGCCGCGGGGCCGGGCACGTACGGCGTGGACGTTCCCGCATTGTTCGGCCGACCGAAGATCTGGAACGGGCGGTCGATGTTGTCGTTCAGGTCGAAGTCGAAGTCCACGCCGATCCGCTCGAAGAAGTTGTCCTGGAGCGTGATGAAGCGGACCTCGATGGTCACCTGAAGGTCTTGCAGCCGGCGCAACTGCTCCAGGAGGTCCACGATCTCGTCGTGGACGTCCTGGGTCTGGCTGACGACGATGCTCAGGTTGGTCTCGAACGGGGCGATCGAGCCCGGACCGCCGACGTCGTCCCACGTGGTGGGCTTGATGGTGGAGGTGATCAGGTCGATCAGGCTGTCGAAGTCCGCCTGGGCGCCGCCGCCGAGGCCGCCGGGGCCGAAGCCCATCGGCATGCCGCTCCGCGGGCCGCTCGTGGCCGGTCCGCCGCTGGCCTGCTGCATCTGGGCCATGACGGCCGGGCTGACCATGGCGCTATTGGGCTTGCCGTCGCGGCTGGCGACCACGGCCAGGGGGGCCGAGCCGCCGCCGAGCGAATTGGCCCCGCCGAACCCGATGGCCCCCAGGGCGTCGTGGTACGCGCCGTTCAGCCCCATCCGCGGATTGGGCGTGAAGTTCGGGATCGGGATCACCAGGTCGGCCACCGGGTAGGTGACGGTGTAAACCTCGCCCTCGCGCTTCTGCTCGCTGGTGATCTTCAGCACCTCGTCCTTGATGACGTAGCTCAGGTGCAAGGGGTGAAGGACCAGGTTCAGGGCGCTCTTGAGCGACACTTCGCGCGTGAGGTTGATGGTCACCGGGGTGTCGCTGCTGACGCCTTCCTCGGCCATCCCTTGCGGGTCGAGGTGCAAGTTGACGTCGGCCAGCTTGGCCAGGTAGTCCATCACGGTCGACAGGGGGGCGTTCTGGAACTGGAGCGTGACCGGGGTCTTGAGCTTGCGCTCGATCTCCAGCTCGCGTTCCGACCAGCCGCGGCGGCGCTCGGCCAGGTACTTGGCCCGTGTCTTGGTGAGCCGCTCCCACTCCTTGGCCTCGGGGAAGACCAAGGGGTTCCGGTCGCCCACCGGCACGATGGAGGAAACGAGCACGTCATCCCACATGCCGATGTTGCTCCGCTCCTTGGCGTCGGCGATCGACACGTTGTTCATGAAGCGGCGCACAAACATGGCCTGGTTGACGAGTTGCACGGCCACGGGGTTCTCGGGGTCGAGCTCGGCGGCCCGCCGGGCGATCACCTCGGCCTCCGCATAGCGCTGCTCGTCCATGAGCCGGTTGAACTCGTCGACCATGCCCGCCAGCCGGGTCTGGATCTCGACCTTGGTCAGCCGGCCGCGGTCGACTTCTTGCTGGATCCGTCGGTTCTGCTCATCGAGGTCGATCCGCGAGCGGTTCTCGTCGATGAACTTCCGCGTCAGCTCGATGTTGCGGTCGATGCGGCGCAAGAGTTGGTCGCGGGCGGCCTGGTCCAGGCCGGTGGTCTCGACCTTCTTTCGCGTCTCCTCCAGGAGGGCCAACGCGCCCTTGGGATCGGTCTCCCGCATCCCCAGGGCCCTGCTCTCCTGGTGGGCCACGTCGGAGTGGACCTGGCGCAAGAGCGCCTGCTGACGGGCCGCGGTCTCGTCGATCATCGACGGGGCTGGCCCCGCGGGCGCGGAGTACGCCTGGAGATAGTCCTGGAGTCGCTGCGCCGTGGGCGGATCCAGCTCGTTGCGATACTGGGCCGCCTGGCGGAAGTAACGGACCGCGGCCGCGGTGTCGCGGTTGCGCAGGGCCTCTTCACCCTGGCGGAACAGGGCCATGGCCCCGCCCGTCGCGCCCGGGGCGCCCGCCTCCGGGACCGGAGGAGTGTTCTGGGCGAGGTTGTCCTGGCCGGGGTACGGCAGTCCCGCTTGCACGTTGCGTGTGGTGTCGTAGCGCGGATCGTACACAGCCCGCGTCGCCCGCGGATCGTCTGGGCCGCCGCCGGCTTGGGTGACCGGGAACCGGCCGCCCGCCTGGATTACTCCCGGCCGGCTCTGGTTCCGCAGACTGCTGATGTCGGTGAGCACCTGCCCGGGCGTGTCCTCGCCGGGGGCAAAGGCCGACTCGGGGACCTGCATGGATTCGGCGCGTCGGGCCAGTGCCTCGGCGGCAGGCAGATCGCCCTGGACCAGGGCCTGCCGAGCGGAGCGGACCAACTCGCCCGCCTTCTGCTTGGCCGCCATCGACGGGGCTGCCCCGGGCGCTGCCGTGCTGCGTCCTCCCGGGGCCCCCGCCGGGGCCGCCGGCCGGCTCGCCTGGCGGCGAGCGTCGTCGATCTGTCGCAACAGGGTCTCGGGCCGGGTGTCGAGCGGTCCGTAGGTTACTTGCTGCCGGCCGGCCTCCAGGGCCAGCCGCTCGGCCTCGCCGAACTGCTGCCACTGGACGAGGGCTTGGGCCTGGTCCATCATCAGCCGGGCGTACTGCCGCCGGAAGCCTTCGGTCTGGTGGCGGTCCGCGGGCTGCTGCATGAGGTCGTCATACTGGCGAACGGCCGACTCGACCTTGGCGGGCGAGTCCTCGTTCAAGCCGTATCGCACGTTCAACTGGCGGGCCTGCTCCACCAGGCTCGTCGCCCGGCGCACGTCGCCCAGGGCCAATGCCCGCCGGGCCCCGATCAACAGATCGTCGCTGCGGGCCCGATCGGGATTGGAGTCGGCGCCCGGCGGCGGGCCGAGGTCGGCGGGCCGCCCGAAGGAGCCGGCTCCGGCCGGGGGTCGGACCGGGTTGACCTGGTTCACCGGCGGAAGCATGGAGATTTCATCGTCGTGCCCAACTCGGCCCGCAACCGGCGGCTCGCTGGCGTCGCCGGGGCGCCGGGCGGCGAAGGGGTCGGTCACGTCGTCCCGCTTCTTGAAGGGGACCGCGAACAGCGACCCGGAACGGCCCGCCGACGGTTGGCGCCGCTGGTCCAGGTCCTGACGGGCCTTCTCCGGCGTGTCGCCGAAGTGCATGGGACCGTAGTTGACGCCCAGCCCCTCGGCCCGGCCGATCAATTGATCGGCCGCCGCGAGATCGTTCTCCGCCATGGCCTGACGGGCGCGGCGGAGCAGATCGTCGGCCTGGGTTCTCTTGTCTTGGGGACCAGTCTGTCCCGTGACGACCGGGCCCAGTGCGGCAGAGCTCGCGCTGGGGGGCTGCCCGGCATCGGATCGCGCGGCGCAAAGGCCGACGGCGGCGATGGCCAGACCAGCCAGGATTCTTGCGGTTGCTTTCAACACGCTTCTCCTTTCCTAACTCGTACGATTCCAGGACGGTTTGGACGTGGCACTTCTCAGGCGATGGTGCGACTTGCACGGCGCGGTGGGGCCGGCCCGCGCGGTCGACAAGCGCTCGCGCACGCCGGTCCCAGGTGGCCGCGCCGGGCTCGGACGCCGTGGGCGCAGCACCGCCTGCGAAAAGCTGGGTGAAAAGCCGTTTAGGGATTGGGTAGAAGAGAGCGGGATAAATACCCATCGGCCCAAACCCGGTCAAGGCCACTTCCAACAGAATTCGCCCCGGAATCGGGAATTTCTTGGGGCCGCGTCCATCCGGCAAAAGAAAACGGCCCCGGGGAGGAGGTCCCCGGGCCGGCAAGACGGTCTCGGGAGGGGCTGCCAGCCCGCTCCCGCTCGTTACCACGGCGCCGTCTTGAGACTTGTGTTCATTTATCGACTCCTCTCGGTTTGGTCAAGTAGCAGTGTTCTTGCTGCCGTTTGTTGATGGCCCGTGGTTCTTTGCGGCCGGGACGTGAG
>WBZO01007536.1_pt1 | contig 10041 bp, 8 predicted proteins | sample 5204261 | NCBI WGS metagenome assembly WBZO01 (sample SAMN12412400, study PRJNA552823) | activated sludge metagenome | isolation source: activated sludge from anammox sidestream of wastewater treatment plant... | place: USA: North Carolina | collected 2017-09
GACGAGTTCCCGGATCTTCACACGACCGATTCTGCCTTCGGATCGCCGCAAAAAGTCAGCGCGGGCGGCGACCAGTTGAAGCGGTTCGAGTGGGGCGCGAGCGAGTTGATCTCCTACCGCAATGCCGACGGCAGGCGCCTGCAGGCCGGTCTTTACAAACCTGCCGGTTTCGACCCGCGGAAAAAATACCCGATGCTGGTCTACTACTACGAGATCATGTCCGGCGGCGTGCACAACTTCGTCGAGCCGCGCCCCGGGCACAACCCGAACTTCAGCCTCTACACCTCGAACGGCTACGTTGTCCTGAATCCCGATATCGTCTACGAAGTCGGCCACCCGGGCCAGAGCGCGCTGAAGTGCGTGACCGCCGCCGTCGACGCCGTCGTCGGCATGGGCTTCGTCGACGAGAAACGCATCGGGCTCGCAGGACATAGCTGGGGCGGCTATCAGACGGCGTACATCGTCACCCAAACCACGCGCTTTGCCGCCGCCGAGGCCGGCGCTCCCGTCGGCAACATGACATCGGCTTACTCCGGAATCCGCTGGGGTTCCGGCATGCCGAGACAGTTTCAATACGAGAAGACCCAGAGCCGCATCGGCAGAACGCTCTATGAAGCGCCGCACCTCTACATCGAGAACTCGCCCGTCTTCCACATCGGGCGCGTCACTACGCCGGTGCTCATCCTGCATGACGATCAGGACGACGCTGTGCCGTGGTATCAGGGCATCGAGTTGTTCCTCGCGCTGCGGCGGAACGGCAAGGAGGCCTATCTGCTGAACTACAACGGCGAGCTGCACGGGCTGCGCCGCCGCCACAATCAGAAGGACTTCACCTGGCGCATGATGCAGTTCTTCGACCACCACCTGAAAGGCGCGCCGGCCCCCGGTTGGATGCAGCACGGCATCCCCTACATCGACCGCGAGGAGGAGAAAGAACGCTTCAAGCAGGCCACCGACGGCCGTTAGGTCCGGCGGCTGGCCGCTGACCCCGCCCTGCTACCATTGACGGAATGAGCCTGCCGCGGCTGACCTGGGTCCAATGGCTGATCTGCGCCATCGCCGCCATCGGCTTCGCCTTCGACATCTATGAATTGCTGATGCTGCCCCTGGTGGTGAGGCCGGCTCTGATGGAACTCGCCGGACTCAAGCCGGGGATGCCCGCCTTCAACCATTGGACGGGGCTGCTGTTCTGGATTCCGGCCCTTGCCGGCGGCCTCTTCGGCCTCCTGGGCGGCTATCTCACGGATCGCTTCGGCCGCCGCCGTGTGCTGGTCTGGAGCATTCTGCTTTACGCATTCTCGGCCGCCGCGGCCGGCTTCGCGACCAGCGCCGGGATGCTGCTGCTGCTGCGCACAACGACATTCATCGGCGTGTGCGTGGAGTTCGTGGCGGCCGTGGCGTGGCTGGCCGAGCTCTTCCCCGAGCCGAAGCAGCGCGAAGCCGTCCTCGGCTACACCCAGGCGTTCTCTTCCATCGGAGGCCTCCTGGTCACCGGCGCCTACGCTCTCGCCGTGGCGTGGGGCCCGTCGCTGCCGGCCATCCACGGCGCGCACGAACCCTGGCGCTATACGCTGATCTCCGGCGTGATACCGGCCCTGCCGCTCATCCTCATCCGCCCGTTCCTGCCCGAGTCGCCCGTCTGGGCGCGTAAACACGCCGAGGGAACCCTCAAGCGTCCCAGTCTGCGGCTGCTCTTCGCGCCTGAATTCAAGCGGACGACTCTGGTCACCACCGCGCTGTTCGCCTGCGGCTACGGGATCGCCTTCGGCGCCATCCAGAGCACGCCGCGCATCGTGCCGGGCATCGAGGAGGTGAGCACGCTCGCGCGGCCGCTGCAGGAGAAAGCGGTGACGGATACACAGTTCTATCAGGAGTTCGGAGGGCTCGCCGGGCGCTTTCTCCTCGCGATCCTTGCCGTGCGGATCGTCACTCGGCGCGGCCTTCTGCGCGTCTTCCAGATTCCCGCGCTCATCGCGATACCCTTCACCTTCTTCTACGCGCCGGCCGCCGGTCTGAGCACGCTCCAGGTCGGGATCTTCGTCGTCGGCCTGCTGACCGTCGGGCAATTCAGCTTCTGGGGCAACTACCTTCCCCGTGTCTACCCGACACACCTTCGCGGTACCGGCGAGAGCTTCGCGGCCAACATCGGCGGGCGGATGCTCGGCACGTCGGCCGCTTACATCACCGCGATACTCGCCACTTCGGCGCCCGGCGGCACGCCCGCGGCCAAACTCGCCTGGGCCTCGGGCCTGGTCGGGTCCGTGCTGGCCGTCGCCGCCGTCGCGCTCAGCCGCCGGCTGGTCGAGCCCCCCGCCGAACTCCCGGATTAATGCGGCGGCGGGATTCAATGTAAGCTAGCCTGATAGGGCCTCACGCCGATGACCATGCAGGAAGTACTCGTCAAGCTCAGGCCGATCTGTCTGGGGCTGGCAAACACCGACGAGACGGTCACATTCGGCAATCCGACGTTCCGCGTGCGGCAGCGTATGTTCGCCGTCCTGGAGATCTATCAGGGCCAACTCTGCCTGGTGGTCAAGGTGGGCAAGGAGTCGCTGGGAGTCTTTCTCGACGATCCCCGGTTCTTCCGCGCGCCGTACCTCGGCCAGCACGGATGGGTGTCGCTGCGGCTCGGGCAGGGCCGCCTGAATTGGAGCGAGGTCACTGAACTCGTGCGCGGCAGCTACGCCCTCGTCATCGCGACGATGAACCGGAAGTCGCGCGGGTCCAGAAAATAGGGTTCATTCCGCCAGCGCGCCCACCGGCACGAAAAATACTTTGCCCGCGCCGGTGTCCAGCACCTGTGCGGGCGCCTCCCCGGCAACGCCGTCCTCCAGCAGAAACAGCCCGTCGACGCCGAGGCGCTGCATCCGCGTCGGCGTGAAATCGAGTTCGAGAACGTGCTTCACCTGGCTCGTGTCCAGGTCCATCCCCACCACGTGGCGCGTGCCCGCGCTGGCAATCCACAGGAATCGGCCGTCTCGCGAGAGCGCCACCCCCACCGGGTCGTCGATGCCGTGCGCCGCCGTGGCGGCGGATTGGATCTGCGGCATGCCGCCCCAATTACGCAACCGCAGTACCTCGCTGCTGCCGCGATCCACCACCCACAACGTGTCGCCCGCCAGCAGCATCGAGCCGGCCCTCCGCAACGGCATCAACATGCGCGGAAGTTCGCCCGGCTTCAGGAGATAGAGCGTCCCCGACTGCTCGCCCTGCGTGGCGGCGAATGCAAACTCGCCAGCGGGATCGACCGCCACTGACTCCAGCCGCTCCGACAGCGTCGAAATGTCGACCGAGCCGGTCTTCTTCGGCTCGTAAGAAAGCGTCGTCCAGAAATCGAGCCGCGCCTCGCCGCGAGGCTGGAGGACGATCGCCTCGGCGTTGTCGCTCCATGCCGCGAAGCCGACGTCGGAGATCCCGCCGTCCAGTTCGCGCCACACCGGCCTCTCCGCGCCGAGACGCCGCAGCACGTACAGCGACCCGTCCTTCGCGATCAGCGCGTTCTGCGAACCGGGCGCGGCGGCGGCGTAGTCGAACGCGCTCACTGTAGCCGGACCCGCGTATGCCGCGCCGGGCATACCGATGATCGGCCGGATCGTCCGCGCCGCTGAATCGATCAGCACGCCGCTCACAGGACCCAGACCGGCGGCGGAAATCTCGCCGGCCGCCGCCGCAAGCGCCAGCGGAATCGTACAAATCAAAGCCACCCGCAGTGCGATCATCGAAACTCCCCAGGTCGAATCGAGTTTGGATTCTTTATAACAGATTCCTCAGCCCGCCGCGCGGTTGCCGCCGATCCGCTACCGGCAACGCACCGGAGCGCCGCCCTCAGCCAGGCTGCGCCTCGCCGCCTCGATCACCGCCGCGTTGTACACCGAGTTGGCCGGCGTGGCGAGAATCCCCGCTTCGTCCCACCCCCGCAGCAACTCGCGCCTCCGTTCGAGCGGCAAATCCTTGATCTCCAATGCGCGCGCGACCGCGAACTCCACGGAACGGTAGCCGTAGCCCACGGGCTCGAGCCCCTCGCCCCCGCGGTCGACGTATTGAAAGTAATCCGGGCTGGGCTCCGAATACAGCGGCTGGCCCTCGGCGGCGTTGACACCGCACCACGCCAGGCCCCGGTACTGGTCCGAATGGTCGATCCAGGCGCCCCGCTCGCCGTCCGAACAGTACAGCCGCATGCCCTGCGTGTTCGAGCCGGGCGCGGCGTCCGGGAATCCGAGCGCGTTCTGCACATTCAGGCAGGCTCCGTTGGACCAGACGACGCGCGCATCCGTCCACAGCCACCCCTCCGCGCCGTTCGGGAAGCGGTCCTTCAGCCCGTAAAGGCTCACCTCCACCGGCGTCAGCCCGGTGATGAAAGCGACCAGGTCCACGTAGTGGCAGCCGACGTAGGTGAACGCGTCGGTCGCGTCCGGCGTAAACCAGTTCTGAAAATTGGAATGCCTGTAATACCACTTCTCGAGCAGGCTCGACGTCCCCAGCTTGAACTCGCCGAACCGCCCGGCGCGATACGCCTGCCGCGCCATCAGCGAGCGGTCGTCGAACCGCTTGTGGTACTCGATGGCGACCAGCGCGCCGGCCTCGCGGGCCTCGCGCTCGATCACCCCCGTCTCCTCCACCGTGAGCACGAGCGGCTTGACGCACAGCACATGGTGGCCGCCCGCAATCGCCGCCCGCACCGCGCCGAAGTGCAGGTGATCCGGCAGCGCGACCACCACCAGTTCGCCCGGCCTCAGATCCCGCAACGCTCCCTCGTACGTCCCCACCAACGGCGTGAAGCCGTGGCCCGGAAACGCCCGCGTCAGCCCGGGCGCCGCGGCCAACTGCTCCAGCGCCTCCTGGCTGAGAGAACAGATCCGGATCGCCCCGACGCGGCCGAGCCGCTGGAGCTGATAAAGCGACGGCAGAAGCTGATCGTGGGTGATCATCCCGCCGCCCAGAAGCGTGACGTTCATTGAGACTGCCTCTCCTTGAGCGTTTCGCCGATGCTCTCGGCCAGCACGGCGCAGCCTTCTTCGATCGCCTCCGCCGTGATCGTCAGCGGCGGGCAGATCTTGATTGTGCAGCCCTGCGGGCCCACCGGATTGAACATCAGCAGCCCCTTCTCCACACAGCGCAGCACGATCCGCCGCGCCAGCTCGCCGTCCGGCGTCCTGCTCCCGTCCGGCAGCACGCAGGCCAGTCCCGCCACCAGCCCCTTCCCGGCAAGTCCGCCCAACTCCTCATGCCGCCGCTCGATCTCCGCCAGCCTCGCGTGCAGCAGCGCCCCGCAGCGGGCCGAGTTCCCCGCCAGATCTTCTTTCAGAATGATGTCCAGGTTCGCCAGCGCCGCGGCGCAACTCAGCGGGCTGCCCGAATGCGTCGATGAAGCGCTGCCCGGCGGATGCAGATCCATCAGGTCCCGGCGGCCCACCACCGCCGCGATCGGCAACGAACTCGAGATCCCCTTGCCCCACGTCGTCAGATCCGGCACCACGCCGTAGTGCTCGAAACCCCACAGCGTGCCCGTGCGCCCGAAGCCCGCCTGCACTTCGTCGAAGATCAGCACCGCGCGCTGCGCCGTGCACCAGGCGCGGAGCGTCTTCACATACTCGGGCGGGGCGAACGCCGCCGTCCCACCCTGGTAAGTCTCCATAATCACCCCGCAGACGCCCGATGCCGCCACGCCGTGCTCGCCCAAAGTCTTCTCGAACAGCTCGAAGCTCGTGTCCTCGGTCCAATAACCGTCAGGAAACGGGACCTGCACAAATGTGGCGTCCGGCGCGCCGATCCACTCCTTCAGCGCCGGTATGCCGCCCGCCAACTGGCTGCCCAGCGTCCGGCCGTGGAACGCCTTCTCGAAGCTGACGATCACCCGCTTGTTCCGCCCGCCCACCTTCTGCCCGTGCGTCCGCGCCACCTTGATAGCAAACTCCACCGCCTCCGATCCCGTCGTCAGCAGAAAAATCTTCTTCAGCGGCTCTGGCGCCAGCTCCACGTGCCGGCGGCACAACTCCGCCCGAAGCTCGCTCGGGAATGCATAGTTGGCCAGCAGATGAGCGTCCGCCTGGCGCTTGATCGCCTCGACGATCTCCTGCCGACCATGGCCGGCATTGGTGATGAGCACGCCGCTCGACCAGTCGAGCCACATGTTCCCCCAACGGTCGTAGACCTGGAAACCCTCAGCCCGGTCCCACACCACGGGCGGCTGCCCTCCCATCGCCCGCAGTTCGTACTTTTCGAGAGTCTCGAGAACGGGAATCGACTCCGGAACCGGGAAGTCCGTGACGATCCGGCGATAACGGCTCTCTACGCGCGGAACCGCGCGGGGAGCCCATGCTGTTGCTGAACCCATTACTGATGACTATCCCGAGAATGACAGGCCGTATGCAACCTGGACACTTCAGTATGCAAGGCGGCAATCGAACGATAGGTTCTATTTGCTATAGTTAACTCATACACTAGTTAACTAGATGAATCGAGGCAAGACCTTCCAGTTTCGCCTGCATGCCGCATCCGGCGTGCCCGTCTACCGGCAGATCATCGATCAGGTGACTTCGGCGCTGGCCTCCGGCGTGCTCACCGCCGGGATGCAGTTGCCGACTGTGCGTCAGGTGGCGGTGGATCTCTCGATCAACCCGAACACGGTGATGCGCGCCTATCGCGAACTGGAGATCCGCGGCGTGCTGGAGACGCAGCAAGGCTCCGGCACCTATGTCGCCGAGCGCAAGCTGACCGAGGACGCTGCGGCGCGCGAAGAGCGGTTGAGCCGGCTGGCGGCGGAGTGCGCCGCGCGGGCCGGATCCGAGGGCTTTACCGTGGAGCAACTCATGCGGCGGTTGGGGGAGATGGGCGGCGACGGGGAGAGGCGGAGTTCTTCGAGAGGGCGCTGAGCGCCCGGAAGGAGCAGTATGCGTATGTCGAGCGTGACGGGTCAGAGTCCGGTGGACAAGCCTGTATCGGGCAACCGGAGCCAGATTGTGAGCGAGATCGGGCTCATGGCCCTGGTCGTCTGTCTGCTTACGGGGGCGGTCGTTTCGGCGCTCATGAAGTCGCCCTGGCCGACGTTCGCCCTGGGGCTGGTGGGGCTGCTGTTGCTCTTTTCCATCAAGGTCGCCAGGCAGTGGGAAAAGGTGGCGGTTCTCCGGCTGGGCAGATACTATGGCCTGCGAGGCCCGGGCGTGTTCATGATCGTGCCGATCATCGACATGCTGAGTGGCTTCATTGACCAGCGAGTCCGCGTGACGGACGTGAAGGCGGAGTCCACTCTCACGCGCGACGCCGTGCCCGTCTTTGTCGATGCCATCGTCTTCTGGCTCGTCTGGAATGCGGAGAAGTCGATTCTGGAGGTCGAGAGCTTCACAGACGCCGTACTGCTGAGCGCCCAGACCGCGCTGCGCGAGTCCATCGGGCGTCACATGCTGACCGAGATGCTCACTGATCGCGAGTCGCTCGGCCGCGAACTGCAGAGAATCCTGGATGAGAAGACCAACCCGTGGGGCGTGACCATCCAGAGCGTGGAGATTCGCGACGTTCAGATTCCGCAAGGGCTCGAGGACGCGATGTCGCGCGAGGCTCAGGCGCAGCGGGAGCGCCATGCCCGCATCATTCTGGGCACGGCCGAAACCGAGATCAGCGAGAAGTTCGCCCAGGCGTCGGAGCTGTACCGCGGCAATCCGGTCGCGCTCCATCTGCGCGCGATGAACATGCTCTATGAGGCCATCAAGGAGCGCGGCTCGATGGTGATCGTGCCTTCCTCCGCGGTCGAGACGATGGGCCTCGGCGGCATGATGGGCGTCGCGGCGATCGCCGGCGGCACGGGCCTGAAGCCCGATGAAAAGCCTCCAGAGTAAGTTTTGGCCGTTCGCTCGGGCCTCTCCTTCCGGCGCGGTCTATCCTGAGACAGGATGGCCGCGCCGATTCTCTATATGACCGAGTTGCTCGGGCTCAAGGTCTACGACCTGAAGCACCGCGTCATCGGACGTGTGGCCGACGCCGCCCTGGTTCCGGCCGCCCACCCGGTCCGCGTGGACCGGTACTTCATCGGCGGCCGCGGCTGGGCGTGGATGACCTTCCGCCACAACCAGGTCGGAGAGATCTCGCTCGACGGCATCGAGCTCAGCGACGAGCGGCTGTTTCCCTACCACGCGGATCCATCCATCCTGCGGCTGGAACGCGACCTGCTCGATCAGCAGATCATCGACGCCGGCGGACGCAAGGTTGTCCGGGTCACCGACATCACCTTCCAGATCGAGCACAGCGCGCGCGGCGCGGAGCTCTGCGTTCTCGAGGTCGACGTCGGCCTGCGGAGCATCCTGCGCCGGCTGGCGCAAGGCGTGCTGCCCCGCCGGGTCATCCGCAGAATCCAATCCCGTGTGCCGCCCAACTCCATCTCCTGGGAGTACTGCAACATCATCGAGCCCGATCCCCAGCGCCGTTTGCGCCTCAACATCTCGATGGAGCCGCTTGAACAGATGCACCCCGCCGACCTCGCCGACATCGTCGAAGAGCTGAGCCCGGAGGACCGCGAGGCGATCATTGAGGCCATCGATACGGGGACCGCGGCCGAGACTATCTCCGAGCTCGAACCCGAGGTACAGGCGCAGATTCTCGAATCGCTCGAAGCCGGCCATGCGGCCCACATCCTCGAGGAGATGGACCCGGACGAGGCGGCCGACGTTCTGAACGAACTTGAGGATGCCGCCAGCGAAGGGATTCTCGAGGTCATGGAGAGCGCGCCCAAGGCCGAACTCGAGGAGCTGCTCGAGTACGATGCCGACACCGCGGGCGGCCTGATGACAACCGAATTCATCGCGCTTCACGCGGACGCGACCGCGGCCGACGCCGTGGACGCATTGCGCGGCAATCCCGAACTCGCCGAGACGGCGCACACGCTCTTTCTCAACGACATCGACGGGCGCCTGGTAGCCACGCTGCCGGTGACTCGCGCCCTCCTGGCCCGGCCGGAGCAGGTCCTCCGGGACCTGACCGGCAACGCGAGCCCCATCGCCGTGCCCGTCAACGAACCCTCGGCGCGCGTCGTCGAGCTGTTCGATAAATACAACCTCTTGGCCCTGCCGGTGCTCGATGAAGAAGGGCGCATGGCCGGCATCGTCACCGTCGACGATGTGATCTCCGTGCTGAGGGAGGGCTGAGGCCGCACGTGTTCCGCCGCCTGAAATACCACCTGCTGGTCTTCTGGGCCGTTATCGGCCCGGGCTTCATCACCGCCATGGTCGACAACGACGCCGGCGGCATCTTCACCTACTCGCAGGCCGGCGCGAAATACGGATATCTTCCCCTCTGGACTCTGCTGCCCATCACCATTCTGCTGATTGTCACCCAGGAGATGTGCTCGCGCATGGGCGCCGTGACGGGCAAGGGCCTGTCCGATCTCATCCGTGAGGAGTACGGACTGCGAACCACGTTCTTCATGATGGCCGCGCTCGTCGCGGCCAACCTGACCAACGTGATGGCGAACTTCGCCGGCGTCGCCTCGAGCCTCGAACTCTTCCATGTCAGCCGGCACATCTCCGTGCCTCTGGCCGGCGCGGCCGTCTGGCTGCTCATCGTCAAGGGCAACTACCAGCGGATCGAAAAAGTGTTCCTCGGCGCGACGGCGCTCTACGTCTGTTACATCGTTAGCGGCATCCTGGTCAAGCCGGATTGGAAAGAGGCCGCCATCTACTCCGTCAGGCCTGTCCTGATGCTCGATCCCGGCTACATTACGATGCTCATCGGGATGGTAGGCACGTCGGTGGCGCCCTGGATGCAGTTCTATCTGCAGGCCGCCGTGGTGGAAAAAGGCATCACCGCCAAGGAATACGCCGAGTCGCGGCTGGAAGTGATCGTCGGCTGCGTGGCGATGTCGGTGATCGCTTTCTTCATCATCGTGGCGTGCGCGGGCGCGATCCACTCGAACGGTCCGCGCGACATCCGCGATGCGACCGACGCCGCGCTCGGCCTGAAACCGTTCGGAGCCTACGCCTACCTGCTGTTCTGCGCCGGGCTGTTCAACGCCTCGCTGTTCGCCGCCTGCATCCTGCCCCTGTCGACCGCCTA
>WBZO01007538.1_pt1 | contig 10040 bp, 13 predicted proteins | sample 5204261 | NCBI WGS metagenome assembly WBZO01 (sample SAMN12412400, study PRJNA552823) | activated sludge metagenome | isolation source: activated sludge from anammox sidestream of wastewater treatment plant... | place: USA: North Carolina | collected 2017-09
GTTGTTGTAGCTCAGCTCCTTGCCCTGCAGCTGCGTCCAGCCGGCCAGCAGGCCGGGCACCGTCTGCGCGTCGCGGTCGCAATTAGAACCAGGAAAAACTATAACTGCTGATTTCATTATTCTACCAACTCATATTTGTAATTTTCGACCACAGTATTGGCAAGCAAGGATGAACAGATTTTATCCACGGTTTTCTTTGCGCTTTCCTTATCAGCAGATTTCAGGTCAACCTCAATATATTTTCCCTGACGAACATCTTCCACCTCACCATAGCCCATATTATGCAGCGCACCGGCAATAGCACGGCCTTGCGGATCAAGAACACCATTTTTTAAGGTAATATGTATTTTCGCTTTCATTATTTTTTCTTCTTCGTCTTAGATGGTTTAGATGATTTTGATTTAGTTTTTGCCGGTGAAGATTTACGTTTTTCTGGAACTTTGGCATTCACCTCAATAACATAGCTGCTTTCTGCCCCTTCGTTGGGCATAACACCAAGCCTGCGGGCAACTTCTCGGTAAGCATCCTCTATCTGCCCAAGGTCTTGGCGAAAACGGTCTTTATCCAGTTTTTTGCCGGTTTTAATATCCCACAAGCGACAGTTATCCGGGCTTATTTCATCGGCAAGTATAATCATCTCGCGCTCATTTTCATAAAGGCGGCCAAATTCCAGCTTGAAATCAACAAGACGGATGCCGATACCGGCAAACAAGCCGGACAGAAAATCATTGATGCGGAAAGCATACATACGGATTTCATCCATCTCCTGCGGAGTGCACCAGTTGAATGCGAAGATATGTTCTTCAGTAACGAATGGATCGCCCAGCGCATCATTTTTGTAGCAATATTCAATCATCGGATGACCAAGGGCTTTGCCTTCCTGCACATTAAAACGCTTGGCAAAACTGCCCGCCACATAGTTACGCACGATCACCTCAAGCGGCACAATCTGTACGGCTTTCACCAATTGCTCGCGCATATTAAGGCTGCGGATAAAATGGGTAGGAATCCCCATATCATGCAAACGCAGCATCAAAAATTCCGAGATACGGTTATTAAGCACACCCTTGCCGCTGATAGTGCCTTTCTTGGCATTGTTGAAGGCAGTAGCATCATCCTTGAAATGCTGTATCAACGTTCCCGGTTCCGGCCCTTCAAATAATTGCTTGGCTTTACCCTCATAAATCGGTTTGCGCGGTGCCATAGTATATATCTTTCGTTTTTTGCTGTTCGTATCTTTATTGTTCATAGATTTATTGATAAATGAATTTTATTATAACTGCAATACTTGCAGTGAATTTTAGAATAGTCTATATAGGCTTTATTATCAACAGTTGCAATAGGAGTATAGATGACAAGTTTTGACGAACGCGAAAAGGGTTTTGAACGTAAATTCGCGCATGATGAAGAATTGGTTTTCAAAGCAAATGCCCTGCGTAACAAAATGTTAGGTTTGTGGGCGGCTGAAAAGCTTGGTATAAAAGGTGATGAGGCCACACAGTACGCGAAAGACCTGATACTTGCTGATTTTGAGGCAGAGGGTGACCGCGACGTTGTAGCAAAGCTGCTGCGTGATTTCCACAAAGCGGAAGTTACTGTAACTGAACAAGAAATAAACTATGAGATGGAGCGCCTGCTTCCCATCGCCCGCAAGCAGATTATCGGGGAAGAAAAGTAAATAACCTAAATTTTAGCCTTAATTTCGGGGAGATATAGCGTGAAAATACTGCAAAACCTTCCAAAGCTCTATAACAGGTTAGATTTTGATTGGTTTGCAGCAACTTTACGCCTTCCCGAACGCGCTGCTGTCCTGTTGCGCTATATTTTTTCCGAAACCAGAACTGTCGAATCCCCTGATTTTCCAGGAAAAAACATAAATATACTACCGGAAGAGGCAACGCTTAAGCATATATCATTTACTTTTGCGGCAATTTCCCTCTCTGCTCTGGTAGCGCGGGCAGATGGCACAGTTTCGCGCGATGAATATCTGGCTTTCCGTGATTCCTTTCCCTTAAGCGGCGGGCTATGCGGTAAAATACGCCAGTTATTCCTACTCGCCTGCCAGAGCAAAACGCCATATATCCACCATATAAAGCAAATAAAAACCATATTTCCTAATAAAAAAGAGCTATTTCTATCTCTGGTGGACAGGCTGTTCCGTATAGCTGTTGCCGACAAGCCGCTTACGCGCGCGGAAGAACGCCTACTGGCGAAGATATCCCATGCTTTGGACATAAGCCCCAGCGAATATAGCACATTATATGAGCGTTACAGCCGCCCGCTTGCCCCGCATGTTGTACTGGGTGTGGCAAAACGTAGCCCGCGTGAGATAATAAAGAAGCGTTACCATGCGCTTATGAACCGCTATCATCCTGACCGCTATTCGACAGCGTCAGTATCACCGGAAGTAAAAATGCTGCTCACTTTAAAAAGCGCAGAAGTAAATAACGCCTATAATATATTAGCCAGAAAAGCGGCTTGATTGGAGATAAATGAATTTAATAGGAAAACACTCACCGAATTTTGATGATCGTGACTGGCAAAGCGTGGATATGCTGGTTTTGCATTATACCGGAATGAAAACAGCTGCTGAAGCCATAGACAGGCTGTGCGATCCGGCGTCACAGGTAAGCGCGCATTATGTGGTAGATGAAAAAGGAAAAATATTTAATCTCGTGCCGGAAAAAAAGCGGGCTTGGCATGCAGGTGTCAGCTATTGGTGCGGACATAACAATATTAACCAGCGCTCCATAGGCATTGAAATTGTAAATTGCGGCCATGAATTCGGCTACACGGAATTCCCTGAAAAACAGATGAAATCCGTTGTCAGGCTGTGTAAAGACATCTTATCCCGCCACCACATACCGGCACATAATGTGGTTGGGCATAGTGACATTGCGCCAACCAGAAAACAAGATCCGGGGGAATTATTTGACTGGAAATTACTCGCTGAAAATGGAATCGGCTTATTCCCGCAAAAACCAGCCAACACCAAGCAACCAGCAATTTCCCTCAAAGATTATGGCTATGATACAGGCGATTTGCCTGCCGCTATAACCGCTTTCCAGCGCCATTTCCGCCCCAAAGATATTTCCGGGATATGGGATGATGAATGTGCGAAGATACTTGCAGCCCTGCTCGCTATGATATAAGCTCAAGCTCTGTCAGATGGTCGGATGGCCGCTTGCTTTTGCGCGTAGCGCGAAGGCGGGAGGAAAGTCCGGGCTCCACACGGCGCAGTGCTGGGTAACGCCCAGCGAGGGTGACCTCAGGGAAAGTGCCACAGAAAATATACCGCCACGCCGTAGCTTTAGCTAAGGCTGGTAAGGGTGAAATGGTGCGGTAAGAGCGCACCGCGCTGCTGGTAACAGCAGTGGCAGGGAAAACCCCACTGGGAGCAAGACCAAATAGGAATAGTGCGCTGCCGTGCGCTTAACTATTCGGGTAGGTTGCTTGAGCTGTTAAGTAATTAACAGCCTAGATGAATGGCCATCATCACTGTTTAGGCATTGATACAAAACCCGGCTTACAGACCGTCTGACATTTTTATAGCCGCACGCACAAATGCCCAAAAAAGAAAAACCCCCTCATTTTTGTAATGAGGGGGTCTTTTTGTCGAAATTTAAACGAATTATGCTATACCCATCGCCCTGTGGTGACCGCCTTTAAGGGCAAGGGCAATAGCACCTGCACCAGCTCCAATCTCACCGACAGCAGCCCAGGCACTACCTTTTCTTTCACCATTTTCATCACGTTCTGGTGCGATTATCCTGCGGGTACCATCAACGATAGCACCAAGACCAACCGCAAGCCCAGTACCTCTAACCACTTTAGAAGAAGTACTTTTATTTACTTCACCAAAAGTTCCAGCAAAACGAGCCTTCATTCCATCAATAATGCCAACTTTTTCTTTGTAAATAGCTTCTTTGCCTTTGATAAGTTCTTCACTAACAGCTTTATGATCCTTTTCTAAGGTTTCCAATGTAGTAGCAAGACCTTTTTTTGCATCACCTTCAGCAGCTTTTTCTATGGCTTCTTTAGTTGTTTTAATCTCTGAGTTCAATTCATTGTGTTTTGCACCTAAATCAACACCGTCTTTGTTTGTAATTTTATGCTCAGCAAGCAATTCACCTTTTGAAGATTTTGCATATACTTCTTCAATTTTTTTAACCTCTCCGGCAGCTTCTGTTTTAGCTGGTTCTGAAGATGTAGACTGAGTACCACCAGATTTTCCTATACTTCTATCATAATGTTCTCTTACAGATGCTCTTTGAGCATCTGCAGTTTTCTTAGCTTCAGCTAACTTTGTATTTGCTTTTTCAGCTTCATATGCATCATATGCAGCATTACTGTCATTATTCATCAACTTTTCGGTATCTGCTTCTACAGCTTTAATTATTGGGCTATTTTTCTTTGACACAAAATCACTAGCCTTACTACCTTCTACAGGAGCATTCTCCACAGAAGGATTGGCTGTTGTTGTGTTCGCAGCGTGGGGCACGGCTTCATTGTTAGCCGCAACTCCACTATTCACAACACTTGACTCAGCTTTAGCCGCGGCATCCCCACCAGAATTGCCGTTCCTAGAAAGCCACTGACCTAACCCATCTACTTTTTTAGCAAACCAATTTATAATACCAGTTTCTTGTCCATCAGCCATAAAACGTTCTCCACGCTAAAATAATGTTATTTCATCAAACTTAGGGTCAGTATAACAATAAAAATATGATTTTGTGTGACAATTTTATTAAGATTCCCGTATTTTTGTTACAAGCACCGTAACATTACGACAGCAGCACAATAATATATTGATAAATAACAATAATAAATTTCGCCATAACTAATAAACAAGCCCTCACCCTTCCCTCTCCCATTGGGAGAGGGTGAAAAATTATTCTTTCCCCCTCTGGGAGAAGGAATTTTCTTCTGGTAACTAGTAACAGGTAACTGGTAACTAATGCTTAAGATGTGCAAAACATTTCTTTTTCGGCTGCTCTGCGCCGCATCAATCCCGCCTGAGTTTTACCCGCAGCATATATCCATTTAGGGAATTCGGCAGCGGCAAGCTCCATATCATTTTCATTCAGGAACTTTAATAATTTTGATTTTTCAAAGGCTTTTGCGCCAATATTATAAATAAAACTACACAAGGCATCATATTGATTCTGCAATAATTGGCACTCAACCAGGCTTTCTATCGCCTGTTGCGCCTGTTTTATATCTTTTATCAATAATTTTTCTGCTTCATCCTGCGTTATCCCGTCAGGCGGGAATTTTTCGCCAGCAAGCAGCAAATGCCCATAACCAATGGTCAACTTACCAGCGGGACAAAAATAAACTTTGGCAGAAAAGCCTTCAAATTTCTTGATTAATTCAATCCCTGATTCAGATATTTTCATTTCCGCCCTCTACCGCTTACATTTTCCAGCTCGTGTTTAATATCTTCCATATATTGCTTTACTGCCTGCAACCGTTCATCTATCCGCGCCAGTTTTTCACCAAAATCAGCGGAATAACCCGCCTTTTCTTCCAGCGAATCAACGCGGGCATTTAGCTGTGTTGCCCAGATTATCGCCATGGCAATCTGCAAAAACAACGTAATGAGCAGGGCTATAGGTATGCGCTTATCAATACGCCAGTGGGTAATTTCATTTTCCTGCTTCATAGTGAATACCATTTGCTGCCCGTAATTGCGAAAAACAGTTTACGGCTATCAACTGCCAGGCTTTGCGCCGTGTTCGCTGATAAATTATTGATGGAATGCCCACTTGCCGGATAAATATTAAGGGAATTCGCCCCCTGATTGGCTATCAATATTATTTCACCAGCTTCCGGAGCTGGCAGGACAACCCCCTGACCGGATGCCACAGTTGTCACCTCATTAAAACTTTTAGTTATAGAGGTGGCCGTTCCTTGCGTGCTTCCGGCAGCAGAAATAGCGGTGGCTATTGATTTGAACGCCACCCTGCCCGTTGCCGCTATTATTTTCAGGGAATCCAGCCAAGTTGAGCCATTCGCAGAAACTTTAAGTGTAAAATTATCATCACCTATCGCGCCAAATTCCGCCCTGCCGGAAAAGCCGGTTTGGAATAAAAAAGATGCTGTATCCGATGACGAATTTTTATTCAGCTTGGTTTGTATATTCGTTCCATTATGATTAAATAAAATAGCTCCGCTTGCCACCGATAATTTATTGGTGCTGTCGGCTGTGGCGTTTATTCCCAGCTTGGTTAGGTTCTGGAATTCTGTCGGATTACTGGAAAGCACCCAGCTACTCCCCTCATAAGTATAGAGTAAATTTTCATCATTTACCCATAAGGTCATACCTTCATTAGGGGTAATAAACCGCCAGATAGTATCATAATAGGTTATTTTTCCTGCCTGTCCTGTCCAATCCCCTGTGGGTGAAGCTGCGATAATATAAACATCCCCGGCGGCGGGTGATGATGGCGGCGTGGCAACAGCCCTGCTTTTTGCCCCTGTGTTCAAAATCGCGTCGATTCTTGTTAAAGCCTGATTAACTGTAATTTCTTTTTGTGCCTGCGCCTGTTCAACCAGCGTTACGGCAATATGCGGTGTTGTGGTCATTTCTATTCCTTTCAAAATTATACGCTTTGCTTTATTCTGTATTTATAGTTAATGTTCCGGAAGTGGTTATTTTACGGGAGGGGAAATGCCTACACATGCCGAGGTAAAACGCCAGATTGAGGCCTATACACACAGTTATATATTCTGGACAAAAAAAGAAATTCGCGCCCTGCCGGAAATTTTAGAGCATGACGAAAAAATAAAAGCCATAACCTCCGGCTTCATGAATAATGCCACATGGTTGGCGGTATGCACCGACCGTCGTATAATTTTCCTGAACCGCGGCATGTTTTACGGCCTACGCCAGGTGCAAATGCCGCTTGACCGCATCCAATCAATCGACCACGAATTTACTATATTCTTTGGTTCTATTTCTGTGTGGGACGGAGCAAGTGCCTTTACCATAAACATGGTTTTAAAAAGTTCGATTTTGCCTTTTGTAAAAGCAACACAGGAACAAATGCAGATCATCCGTAACAAGTCAAGGCAGCCTATAATACAAACAGGAACAGACATAGCCTCGCAACTGGAAAGGCTTGCCACCCTTAAGGAAAAAGGCCATTTAACCGAAGAAGAATTCCAAGCGCAGAAAAAGAAACTGCTAGCTAATTAATTTTTTACTGCTGCTCGTTACTTTCTGCCGCAACCGGAGCGCTGGAAACTGTTTTCTTCTTATAACGGGTTCTCTTTTTATTATAGCGTTTGCGGTGGTGCGATGGTTTTTTCTGAATTTCACTGGATTTTTGTTTAGCCAGCGGTTGCATTTTATTAAATGCCTTCTTACTGCCTGAAGAATTTTTTGCCAGTTCTTTATCTGTTTCGCTTACAACATTTTTCTGCGGAGCGCTAAGGGCATCATCAAATGCAGCCTCAGGCTTAAGCAGCACCACAGGTTTCACCGCCTCATTAGCTGTAGAGGCCAACGTAGCTGTTGCCGGACTGGTTGGAGAAGAAGGAAGATTGTCTTTGCTTTCATGCTTATCACCAGCATTAACCGCCGCCGCAGCGAAAGTAATCGCAAGCACGGCAAGCGCAGACCTAAAAAAATATTTCATGATGTTTTTCCCTGTATATATTGTATAAAATTTGTATAACATTAAATAATAGACGCACCACAAATATACAACAGCAAAATACTAAATTTGATTTCATAAATATAATTGATGTTAAGTACAAAACTAAGCGATTCATTAAAAGAATTCCTGCCTGATTTACCACTGATAATCGGCGAATCATCGCTGCGCCATGACCTTGATGATTTAATAACTGCGGCACTTCCTTTTAAAAATTTTGCTGTTGTTGACGATGTAAACACAGAGGCGGCTTTTGGCAGTAGAATACACAGCTCACTGAAAGATCGCTTTTCATCAAGCCATATCACCTTGCACGATGGTGTTCATGCTGATAGCGAGGCCGTAAATTATATACGCAACAAAAGCAAAAAATGCGATGCCATTATTGCCGTAGGCAGCGGCACAATCAGTGATTTATGCAAATACGCGAGCCATCTTGACAGAAAACCATATATAGTTTTTCCTACCGCCGCCTCTATGAACGGCTATCTATCCGCTAATGCTTCCATCACTGCGGGCGGCCATAAAACCACCCTGCCCGCCCACCTGCCTAAGGCAATATTTTGTGATTTTGGCGTTATTGCCAGCGCACCTATAAGGCTTAGCAAAAGCGGGCTAGGTGATAGCCTCGCACGTCCTACAGCGCAGGCCGACTGGCTGCTTTCACACCTGCTGCTTAACACTAAATATGACAAGCGGCCATTTGAATTGCTTGAAGGCATTGAAGCGGAATTATTTGATAATGCAGGTGGCATCGCAAAAAATGACCCGCAAACTATCATAACCCTGATAAAAACCCTGCTGCTTTCCGGCGCAGGCATGACCATAGCCGGTGGCAGTTATCCCGCCAGCCAGGGTGAACATATGATCGCCCATACTTACAATATGCTGAAAAGCACCAGAAACAAAGTTAAGCTAAAAGGTGAATTCCAAGCCCTGCACGGCGAAGAAATAGCCCTAACCAGCTTATACATGGCACAACTGCAAGAAAAATTATTAAACGGCAAACCACAATTCCACACAAGGCAGTTCGATAAAAATTATATGGCTGGTTTATTTGGCGATACGCTGGCGGAAGAATTTGAGCAGGAGTTTGATAAAAAAACGTCATTGATAAATAATGCGCCACCCACTAAATGGGACGAGATAAGGGAACAAATCAGCAAAATAATGATTCCCACAAGGCAGATAGAAAATATCCTGAAAAAATCCGAATCCCTCATGAACATAGAATCCATCGGCTGGAATGAGAAGGATTTTACCACCGCCTGCGCCGCCGCCCGCTTCACCAGAGATAGATTCACCTTTCTGGATATTATTTAACCCCAAACCGTCATCCTGTGAAACGCATAGCGTTTGCACAGGATCTGCTTGTTATTGCACAAAATTCCGTGCTACTACTCCGCCGCTCACAGGATAACAAAAACCGCTAGTAATTTCAACTTGAAAATTAATTAAATTTAATACAAATTAAAAACTGTTATTGATAAAACACAGGAACAATAAAATGACTAAAGATATTGAAAAATTTAACTACTCATTACCTAATCGCACCGCTGGAGAGCTATACAACGGCTTAGAGATTCTTATTACAGATCCACACCTGAACAATCCCACTGCATGCCTAATCACTTTTTCAATGGCGCAAATGCTATCACACCCTGCAAAACAAAAAATATCAACGGAATTCGCCAATCGTTTAATTGACAAAGTAAGATTACATGATGAGGATCACAGTATTACTAGCAAAATGACTATAGTCAAACAAGCTGCTTACCGAACTATGGAAGAAATTGAAAAAAATACTGGAATTCCTATCGGGGAAGATAGAAAAAAGAGATTACTCGCAGAAGTTAAAAAAGAAACACTAGAAGGACAAGCCGATGCCGCTAAAGAAAGAATTAATAAACAGGCTGACATCGCATTGGAAGAAATAAAATTCTTAGACGTAGGCAGAAAAGAATTTCATAGATTAAACGGTGATATAAATAATCCAAATATATATAATGAAGATGCTCTAAGAATGTTAGGAAGACCTATTAGTCAACCATCAGCAGATATAGAGCTTACTGAGAGAGCAAAATCCGAAGGAATTCCTATTGCTGCAACAGGAAAATTTTAGATTGAAAAAGCAATAAAGATCCTGTGCAGCCTTCGGCTCACAGGATGACATCATTAAATACTCACCACCATTCATGATGCGTGAGTCGTGATTGTTTCGTCATTGCGAGGAGAAGCCGAAGCAATCCAGTTCTTATTTGGGTTTTTCTGGATTGCTTCGGCTTCTCCTCGCAATGACGAGCTTTTAGAAATATCCACCACCAAATGGGATGAAATCAAAGAAAAAATTACAAAAACAACCATGCCCGCCCGCCAAAT